>Ga0193738_1000168_pt1 | contig 45340 bp, 65 predicted proteins | sample L2a1metaG_FD_144927 | JGI IMG/M metagenome (GOLD analysis project Ga0193738, IMG submission 144927) | Soil microbial communities from a riparian zone of the East river system, Colorado, United States - L2a1 | ecosystem: Environmental > Terrestrial > Soil > Riparian zone | place: USA: East River... | reverse complement strand
GTTTCCAATGTGGGGCTGGTGGACTTTTTACCCTCCCTCCCCCCTGTAGCGACCAGCTGCACCAGCTGGACGTCCCTAGCGTAGTACCAACCGTGGCCATTGCATCGCTGTACGTCGTACAGCATCGGATGCAGGTCAGCGCGCATGCCTACCACCTGCCCCCACCAATGGCGCTGCTGTGCCCTGTCCTTGTTGCGATGATGCTGGGGCACCCTGACGATGTCGCCGACCTGGGCCACAGGGGGCAGCATGTCCAGCTGCGTCTGTTCCTTCTTCTTCCGCTTGGTCGTCATGGTGTGAATACCTGGTGATCTTCGGCGCCGACTCGCACGGCCTTGTTCTGGTCATCGCTTGGCGTTCCATGGGTGGCGCGGATCAGTCGGCCATCCATCCAGGTCTGCGCCCTTGGGCTTGTTGCCCTTGTCTGCCATGGTCTTGATGCGATGGCATGCGGTACACAGCAGCCATCTGTTGGCGTCGTCCTCTGTGCCCCCATTGTCCAGGGCGACGCGATGATCGACCTGCGTTCCTGGGATCACGAAGCCCTGGGGAAGACAGTTCTGGCACAGGCCCTGATCCCTGCGCGCGATCCGCCTGATGATCGTCTGCAGGGCCCTGCCTGTGATCCGCTCCTGCTTCATCGGTCATCCGTCGAAGGTCGCCTGCGCGCGCTTCCAGGTCTGCCGCCTGTTGAACTCGGCCAGGACGTCGGCCTTGAACTGGTCGGCCGCATCGTCGCCCCTGTCGTCCCGGATCGCCTGCTCCTGCTCCTCGCGCTGCGTCCGCGGCAGGTTCGACGCCCAGCGGATCAAGCAGCCCGGGCAGCTGCGGTCGATGCGCCCGACGACCGGATTGGCGCGCGCTGCGTCGCACAGGGGGCAGGTCATCTGTGCGCGGACGCAAGGTCCAGATACGTCAGAATCTCGGCCGCCTGGGCTGGCGTCACCAGCTGGCCCAGCGTCTCCAGGATGCCCCGCTGCAGCGCCTTCGCATCGGCGTCCGGGTCATCGGGCGTCGGCGCAGGCGGCGAGGCGTCCAGGCGGACCGGGACCAGCGAATTGATGTCCAGCAGCGGCTGCACATCGCCCTCGACGACATCGCAGGCCCGGGTCGCCCGGTACGCCCTGCTCAGTCCATCATCGCCCCGGACGACGATCGTGTCGCCCGGCAGTAGCGCGCGCGTCGTCGTCATTGCGGCCTCACGATTTCCAGCGCCAGCCCTTCCTCAAGGACCATGCACTTGTTGGCCGGGAAGTAGTGCGACAGCGCGACGGTCAGCCGGTCGCGCTGGTCGTTGTTGAGGAATCGCTTGGTCAGCTGCAGGATGACGACGTCGCCCGGCTGGACGCGCGCGACGGCGAGCATGATGTCGTCGCCCTCGATTTTCAGTTGCATGGTGGTCGGCTCTCAGGTTGGTGGCGTCGTCAGGTCGACGATCGGGTTGTCCGCCCGCGGCGCGGGCATTGGGATCAGGGACTGGGCGGCCATCGACTCGACGACGATTTCCGCCCGCGGGTTGCGCTTGTCGATGTCGTGGTACACGTGCTTCTCGCGGACCTGCCGGTCGTTGCCGTACACGCCGGCCTGGACCAGCTTGCGGTCGGCGCCCTTGCCCTTCGACCAGCGGTCCGCCAGGACGTCCAGGACGATCGACTCGTCCAGGTCCGGCTGCTCCGTCATGTAGTACAGCCGCAGCCAGACGCGCACCGGTCCCTGCAGCTGGATGCGCGCGCGGCTGGGAATCTGCCGCAGCGCGTCCTGCTCGTACTTGATCGCGGCGTCGGACTTGCGGACCAGGATGCGCTTGGCGCCGACCGGCCCGACGATCGCCAGTTCGCGGCTGTTCGCCTTGCTGCATGGCTGGCCCAGCAGGACCAGCGACACGCTGGTCACAGCAGTCGCGGCGACAGCGCCGACCGGATGCTTTCGAGGATCCTTTCGGCGTCCTGCAGGCTCGTCGTGTGCGCCCGGGCCGCCGCCTCGGTCATCCGACCGGATGCGACCCACAGCGGGTAGACGCGGGACCGAAGGCCAAGCTCGCGCCTGACCTCGTCAACGGCGCGCTGGACGTCGTGCGGCTGGACGTCGATCTGGATGTTCATGGTGGTGGTCGTTCCTGGGTGTCGGCCGGCCTGACGCATGACGCGCAGACCCAAACCTTGCAGCCCTGCCGGCGGACCTGTCGGCGCCCGCCGGTGGACTTGTCGCCGCTGCAGTCGAAGCAGCGGAAAAGAGAACTGATGCCGCCGCTGGGCCAGGAGTGGCGCGGCGGCTGGGGTTGGTTTCGGTCATCCATGCGGCCCGATTGTCAGCGCGCCAGGACGTCCAGCAGCCGCTGGTGCTTGATGCCCCGCGCCTCGATCTGCCGGACCCGCTCGCGCGTCAGGCCCAGCCGGTCGCCGATCTGCTGCAGCGTCTCGCCATCCCGACGCCATGCCAGGACGCGCAGCGCGCGCGCATTGGCAGCGCGCGTCCGATCGCTGGGCGTCGCCCTGGACCCGGTCATCCTGCCCGCCTGTAGCGCGGATCAGGATCGTCGCTGTCGCGCATGCCGGGCGGCAGATGGGCCGGGTCTATGCCCTGGAACAGCCCGCCCGTGGTCTGCTCGGCCGGCATGCCCTCGCGCAGCGCGGTACGCCACGCCACCATCTGCGTCGGGTGCAGCTTGGCGCCCGCGCGCTCCCTGTCGCGCAGGTCCAGCGCCCACTGCTTGGGCCGGCGATCAGCTGCGATCTGGCGCCACCGCTGCAGCGCAGCGACCAGCCGGGCCGGATCGCGTCGACGCGGCGGGCCCTCCAGGGACAGGTCATCCGGCGGACGCGGCGCGGCGAAGCCGATCGACCGGAACTGCGTGGCGCTGGGCGGCCAGTCCTCCGGCATGTTCTCCAGCGCGTAGTCGATCGCGTTCTTCGACATGCCGGACAGGACGCGGCCCCAGTCGGCCTTCACCAGCCGCGGGTCGACGCCCGCCCACTTGTTCAGCCAGCGGTCCCCGTAGCGGGCGAGCAGCCGGGTATGGATGCGGTCAACGACCGTAGCGTCGAGCATGGCCGGCCTCCAGGTCGATGACGTTGTCCGCCTGCGGCGCCGCGCTGCCCATCCAGGCCGACGCCTGGGCAGCCCGATCGCGGCTGAACGCGGTGCCGTTCGGCACGATCCGCGCCTGCTGCTGGTGGACCGGATAGACGTCCGTCCAGCTGTTGAAGGTCGACTGATCCAGGACCCGATTGGCGTCCTCGCCGGCCCCGTGCAGGGCGTACAGCTTGCGCAGCAGCAGCAGCTGCGCGCGCTCGGTCATCGGTTTCTTGATCGTCAGCCGCATGGTGACGAATCCGTCCCATGCCTCCCGCTCTATCCATGCTGGAAGGGGTATCGGTGGTGCTTTCATGCCTGTCGTTTCTCCGCCAAGAGGTTCGGGTTTCAGCTTCCCGCGGGGTTCCGGTCGCAGTCCAGCCTTAGCTGGACCTTCAACAGCGCTCCCCGCATGGGACCATCTGCAGCCGGCAGCCATTCGGGGCGCTGGCGCTACCTTCGCCACCAGCATGTGCGGTTTCTCAGCCCCTGACGCAACAGTACCGCTCAGCATCCGGGCCGCTGTCGCTTGCAGGAACCAGCACCGGATGGTCAACCGAAACGCGAAGGGCTGGACCCTGTCTCGTCCCGAGGCGTGGCGGCGCTTCGTGCCATTGAAGGCAGGGACGGGCCAGGGTCCAGCCCTCGCTCCGTTCCGAAGGGACCGCCATCCCGTCGACGCCTCGATCCTACGGTCCACCGGGCGGCTCCTGCAAGTGCTGTTTCGCATTTGTAGCGGCGCGCGCCGCAAAGTCCGCGCTCATGTGCGGGACGGTCAGACGACGATCCGCAGCAGCCAGCTGCTGCATGATGCGCAGCGAGGGGTTGTTGCGGAATCCCGTGATCAGCTGGTCGAGGTAGCGGGGCGCGATTCCAGCCTTGTCGGCCAGCGCCCGGCGCTTGTCTACGGACAGCCGCTTTGCGAGTTGGGTAAGGTTCATGCAGCCAGTGTAGCGGCCCGCTGCGGACAGCGTCAAATATCTTCGAAGAATCTTGCGAAAGCCCCTTGTCGGTTTGTAGCGGGCCGCTACTATTCATCCTGTCAACCCGACGAACCAACCCCGAAAGGAACCAGACCATGAACGCAGCATCCACGACCGCCGCCAAGTCCGCATCCGCCATCCGCGCCGCCAAGTGGCGCGAAGACCAGAAGGCCAAGAAGGCCGCCGAGGCAGCCGCCAACGCAGCAGCCGGCGCCCGCCTGGACGCCGAGGAAGCCGCCCGCAAGGCAGCGACCCCGAAGCCGTCGCTGCGCAAGTCGACGACCTTCACCAAGGGCAGCGGCGCCTACAAGTGCGGCAGCTGCAGCCGGACGACCCGCGATGATGGCTTCGGCGACAGCGTCAACGCCCGCCTCTGCACCGGCTGCTACGAACTGGCCGGCCTGGAGAACCAGCTGCAGGACGATCCGGAGTCCATCACGGTCCAGGACCTCGCCAACGCCCGCCTGACCATGCTGGACATCGACGCCAAGGGCGGGACCGTCGGGACCTGGGCGACGCTGGAGGCCGACCTTGTCGCCGAACTGTCGAAGCGCGGCGTCGCAACGACCCAGGACGGCGCCGGCGTCCTGTCCGCCAACGACTTCGTGACGCCCGCCGAGCAGGCGCCGGCAGCGGTCGTCGCGGCCCCGGTCAATGCCGAGCCGCTGACCGAACTGCAGCAGGCGCTGGCGACCCTGCGCGCCGGCGACAACGGGATCGTCTGGCCGACGGTCGAGCAGCAGCTGGAGGCGGTCGCCGCCCAGGCGAAGCCGGCCCGCAAGCCGCGCGCTGCAGCCGCGCCCCAGGGCGACCGCCCGATGCGCGACTTCCGCGTCACGGCCAAGGTCGTCGACGGCGGCGAGGAAATGGTCTACAGCGTCAGCGCGGTCGACTACAACGGCGCAGGCGCAGCGGCCCGCGCGGCCCATGTCGCCGGCCGCGGCCCGAAGGTCCGCTGGATCAGCGTGAAGGCGGCCAAGTGAGCCGACGCGCCGGACTGATGGCCGGCGCTGCGGCGCTGGCCCTGCTGATGTACTGCACCAGCCAGGAGGCGCCCGCGCCCTTCGTGCTGGTGCAGCCGCATGTCCCGCCCTGGTGGGCCCGACCGTCTACAGCCGCGGACCGCCCAGCCAGCGGCGGCCTGCGGGTGTCGGACTTCCCCGGCGCCGCGTCATCACCGCAAGGACTGAAACCATGAAGATCTCCACTCGCAGCGGCAGCATCGCCGTTCTCGCGGCCGCGGTCGCGTCCCTGGTCATCCAGGGCACCACCAGCGCGCAGGTCGTCGCCCAGCCGCCAGCTGGGCATCCGCCCGGCGCCGCCTGGGTCCAGGGCCGCGCAGGGGGCGGGCCGGTCCAGACCGGCGCGACCTTCACGCAGTACGCCTACCCGACGCTCTCGCAGCTGCCCTACAAGGCGAACCCGGGCGCGGCGGCGACGGCCATCGGCGCCGGCCTGGGCGCGGCGTTCACCGCAGCTGGGCAGCCGGCAGCTGGGGCGATTGCCATCGGCGCGGCCGCCCTCGTCTCGCAGAACCAGCAGGCGACGGCGGACAAGGGACCGCGGCCGGACATGGCGCCGGTCATCACCGAGCGGGCCAGCGTCGGCGGCGCCCAGGTCGCGCGCATCGTCGGCAGCCCGCCGCCGGTCGTCCAGGGCTTCGGCGGCGGCGGGATCATGCCGGCGTCCGGCTGCCACCCGTTCTGCAACAAGCCGAAATGAGCGCGGACTGGGCCGTCGTCGTCGTCCTGACGGTCAGCCTCGGCGGCCCAGGTCCTGCCCGCGTCCGCCTGGGCGGCGCGTGGCAGGCCGTCAGCGCGCCGACCGAGCGGGCGTGGCTGCTGGGCCCGCCAGGGTCGGCAGCGGCCCCGCTGGGCGCCCTGTCGACCGCGCCGACCATGCGGGCCCAGCCCGCGCATCCACCACTACAGCCAGGAGGCCGCAAATGATCCGCAGACTGATCCGCTGGGCCGCGATCCGAACAGGTCGCGGCCTTCCCCTTTTCCAGATGGCCCAGCCGACGCACCTGGAGGTCGCCGACTGGTGGCGCCGCCGCGGGGCGACGATCGGGCCGGGCACGACGATCAACCGGGCGGCCTGCCTGATGGACGCCCAGCTGGTCAGCATCGGGGCCAACTGCAGCGTCAGCGACGCGATCTTCGTCACGCACAGCGGCGGCGACCGCATCTTGCGGCATCGGTATCCCGGGCAGCCGTTCGACAGCACGGCGGCGATCGTCGTCGGCGACAACTGCATCATCGGCAGCGGCGCGCGCATCCGGTACGGGGTCCGCATCGGCAGCGACTGCGTCGTCGCCATGGGCGCAGTCGTCGTCCGCGATCTGGCCGACGGCATGATCCAGTACAGCGACGGCCGGCTGGGCAGGACGATCGACTACGTGCAGCGCCTGTCGCTGCGATCGCAGAAAAGAATCTTGGTTTAAATGTAGCTGTTGGCTGCAAAGGGGCTTGCGCCTTTGTAGCTGGCCGCTAAAGTTCCTCCTGTCGGCACCGTCGCCGACGACACCAACCGAAAGTAGACCATGAAACAAATGTTCACCCTCACCCAGCTGGCAGCCCGGATCGAGCATGACGCCCGCAATAAAGCGGACTACGTCGTGGGCGCGTCGGACCTGCGCCTGGGCGATGATGCCCAGCTGATCCTCCCGACGCTGTCGGCCCCGCTGCCGGTCACGGACCTGGGTCATCGCCAGCTGTCCGAGTACGTCGGCATCCCCGCCCAGTATTACGACCGCGTCCGGGCATCCGACCCGATGCTGCTGGCCGGCAACGTCAACCACTGGCTGGGCCAGAAGGGCGGCGAGCGGCGCATGCTGCGGACCCTCAACGGCTTTGCCCGGTCCCTGCTGTCCGACTCGTACAAGCGCATCGACAACGACGCGGTCGCCAACGTCGTCCTGGAGGAACTGTCGAAGATCCCCGGTCTGCGCGTCGTCAGCTGCGCGGTCACCGAGTCGCGCCTGTACATCAAGGCCGTCAGCGACGCCCTCTGCCGCATGGTCCCGGGCAGCAAGCGGGGCGTCGGCGACATGGTCGAGGCGGGCGTCATCATCCGCAACAGCGAGACGGGCCAGGGCAGCGTGTCGATCGAGCCGTTCGCGCATTTCCTGATCTGCACGAACGGGATGGTCCGCAGCGACGGCCGCCTCCGCGCCGCCCATGTCGGCCGGAAGATCGACCAGTCGATTGAAGGTCTGCTGTCCGACGCGACGCGCCGGCTGGAGGACGAGGTCGTCCTGCGGAAGGTCCGCGACGTCATCAAGCATGCCTTCGCCGAGCAGCCCTTCGAAGCCTTCCTCGCCAAGCTGACCGACACCACGAAGCAGCCGATCGCCGGCGACGTCCCGGCAGCGGTCGAGGCGCTGGGCCCGACGCTGGGTCTGGCGCAGGGCGAGCGGTCGCTGGTCCTGCGTCATCTGATCGAGGGCGGCGACCTGTCGCGCTACGGTCTGGCGAATGCGGTCACGCGGACGGCCGAGGACCTGCTGTCGTACGACCGGGCGACGGAGCTCGAAACGCTTGGGTACAAGCTGATCGAACTGCCGGCGCGCGACTGGGGCGCGATCAGCAACGCGAAGGCGCTGCCGGTAGCCGCCTGATGACCTGGGGCCCGCTGATCCGGCGGGCCCCGCCACCTTTCCCACACCACTGAAAGACCATCGACCATGAAGCAACCGAACCGTCTGAACCTGGGCCAGCGCACGAAGGTCGTCAACCTCGTCGCGTCCGAGTATCCGACCAGCGACAAGAACGACACCGACTTCGCAAAGTACGCGGCCGACAAGCTGGGCTTCCCAGTCTTCAACTACACGATCCGGGCCGCGCGCGAGGCATGCGATCCGCCGGTCGCGCAGTATCTGACCAAGGCCCCGATCAAGGCCGAGGCGCTACTGCCGATGCAGGCGCGCTTCGACGCGCACGCGACGCGGATCGACCAGCTGCAGGACCTGATCGCCGGGCTGGAAGGCCGGCTGGCGTCCATCGAGGCGCGCATCCAGGCGCGGCAGCTGGAGCTTGTCCTGGGAAAGTCGCCAGCCGGTGCGGCGGCCAGCGGCTGACCGGCCCGCGAACGATCACAGTCGACATCATCCTGCGTCGCTGATGTAGCGGGCGGTTGCATCCCCTGCAGCCGTCCGCTACAGTCCCCCTTCCTGTTGACGCTCCATCCCCCCAAGGAGAGAACCAGTATGAACACCCCTGACCGGCGCGCGAGCGCCGCCCGACGCGTCGCCGACGACGTCGCCGCCACCCTGAACGATGCGGACAAGCGGCGCGGCATGCGGCGCTTCTTCGACAAGCCCAGCGCGCAGCGCGACCAGCTGCTGGACGCCTACGAAAAGGCGCTGTCGCTGCACCGCTGGACCGAAACCGACAAGACGACCCTGCTGGAGCGGGCGTACCTGTCCAACTGGCGGGGCCGCCTGGACATCGACGCCGCGCTGTGGAACGCCGCGGCGCCCGCAGACCATCAGGTCAAGGCGGCCGACCATGGATGACCTGTACAGCGACCGGACGCGCCCGCCAGGGCCGCCGCCGATGCGCGCCGAGGACTGGGCCGTCTACATCGCCTGCGCGGTCGCCACGGCGGCGATGCTGCTGCTGATCCTGGTCGAGAAGGGCCACGTGTCGCCCGACCAGCTGCGGACCGTCATCATCGCCTCCCTGGGCTTCGTCGCCGGCGTCGTGACCGCCGTCCTGATCCGCGCCCTGTCCAGGGGGCGCCCATGAGCGGGCCGGGTCATCCGATCCTGACCCTGGTGCCGTACCGTCCCGGCCTCTCGGCGCTCAACTGCATCGTCGAGGGCATGCCCAACGACGTCTATCACGCCGGCCCAGGCGTGTCGAAGTCCGGCCTGGACCTTGTCGCCCTGTCGCCGGCGCACTACGCGGCGCGGCGGGCCCGGCAGAAGGCGCGGCCGGGCCAGCTGGAGGGGTCGATGCTGCACACCGCGCTGCTTGAGCCCAACGAGTTCGACGCGCGCTACATCGTCGGGCCGTCGGTCAACCGGAACACGAAGGGCTGGCACGCCTTCGTCGAGTCGCTCAAGCCGGGCCAGACCGCGATCCAGGACGACCAGCGCGAGGTCGCCATGCTGCAGGCCGCATCGCTGGCGGCGATCCCGGACGTCGCCCGGCTGCTGCGCGGCAGCGTGCGCGAGGGGTCCGTCTACTGGACTGATCCCGAGACGAATCAGCTGTGCCGCTGCCGGCCCGATGCGCTGACCGCGATCGGCGACGGGGTCGTCCTGCTGGACGCCAAGACCTTCTCGCGCGCCAAGGCCAGCGCCTTCACGCGGCAGGTCGAGCAGAAGCGGTACCAAGTGCAGGACGCCTTCTACAGCGACGGGGTCCAGACCGCGCTGGGCGTCGACGTCCTCGCCTTCCTGTTCGCCGTCGTCGAGACTGAGCCGCCGTACGCGGCCGCGGTCTTCGCGCTGGACGAGCCCAGCCGGCAGCAGGGCCGCGCGCTGTACCGGGCCGCGCTGGACCGCTACGCGGACTGCATGGTCGCCGACAGCTGGCCGGGCTACAGCGAGGACGTCCAGATGATCGGACTGCGGGACTGGGCCCTGCAGCAGACCGACGACCTTGGATGATGGCCCTGCACGATGCCGGCATGCTGACCAGCGACGAGGCCGTCGCTGCGATGCGGGCCCAGGCCGGCCTTCCACCACTTTCCCCACCACCCCGAAAGGATCCTTTGATGAACGACCAAGATGACGACCAGCCCGACTTCGGCGACGCGCCGGCGGGCAACCCCTTCGCCGTCGGCATGCCGGCCCGCCAGGGCGCCGCGCAGACCGGCGGCAGCCGCGCGCTGGCGGCGCGCGAGAACACCGAAGTGATGGCGATGGTGATGAGCGCCAAGCGTTTCCCGCGCGATCTGGTCCGCGCCGGCGACCGGATCATCAACGCGTTCTCGCGCGTCGGTCTGGCCGAGTCCAGCCAGTACCAGTTCGCCCGCGGCGGCAGCAACATCAGCGGGCCGTCCATCCGGGCGGCCGAGGCGCTGGCGCAGCAGTGGGGCAATATGTCCAGCGGCTGGCGCGAGCTTTCCCGGCAGATGGGCCCCGACAACGTCGGTGTCAGCGAGGTCGAGGCGTACTGCATCGACTACGAGAACAACAGCCGCGAGGCGATCAGCTTCGTGGTCCGGCACTGGCGCGACACGCGGTCCGGCGGGTATGCGTTGAAGGAGGAACGCGACATTTACGAGCTTTGCGCCAATCAGGCGCAGCGCCGGAAGCGCGCCTGCATCCTCGCCCAGCTGCCGGGCGACGTCGTCGACAACGCGATGAATCAGGCCGCCTTGACCCTCAAGGCCAGCGCCGACACCAGCCCGGAGGCAATGGCCCGCATGGTCGGCGCCTTCGCCAGCTTCGGCGTCACCAAGGAGGCGATCGAGAAGCGCATCCAGCGCCGCCTCACCGCGATCGAGCCGGCGCAGGTCGTCACGTTGAAGCGGATTTATGCGTCGCTGCGCGATGGCGTCGCGGTCGCCGCTGAGTGGTTCGATCAGGTCGCCAGCGATGACGATCCGGAGGAAGGCAAGAAGGGCACCAAGACGTCCGTCGAGCAGATGGCCGCGCGCAAGGCCGCCAGCCGGCGCAAGCCGCCCGCGGCCGGCGCTGACGACCCGGACCCGCTGCCCAAGGCGACCGAGGCGCCGCCGGCTGATCCAGCCATCGACGCCCAGGTTCAGGCCGAGGAAAAGAAGGCGGCCGCGGCGACGTATGCGCAGCTTGCCGACAACGTGCAGAAGGCGGCCAACGCAGACGCGGCCGCGCTGATCCTGGACGCCGCGCGCGACCAGCTGCCGGCCGACCAGCTGGCGGACCTGTCCGCGGTCTGGAAGCGCCACTGGGAGGGCAAGTGATGCCGGACTTTCGGTTCGATCTGGACCTGACGATCAACGCCCCGACGCTGGCGATTGCCTGCCGCGGGATCGCCGAGGCGGTCCGGGGCATGCCGGGCCCGCTGCCGCGGCATGTGACCGGGTCCTTTCACATCGCAGGTCCGGAGGTCAGCGTGTCGACCGACACGCTGCTGCGGACCAGCGTCCGCCCCCCGCCCCAGGGCGACGCCGGCGACGGCGCCGGTCCGCCGGCCAAGCCGAAGGGGGGCGGTCGTGGCAAATAGCATTTACGAGGCGCAGCAGGCGATTGCCGCGATCCTGTCGGACATCGAGGTCGGGACCGGCGCCCTGGTGCGCGAGGTCGCGTTGACGTCGGTCGACGTCACGCAGATGAACGACCCGGGCCCGCGCTGGATCAGGTCGGTGCGAATCGAACTGTGGCCGATCCCGGGCAGCAGCTGGGAGGTCGGATGAGCGCCGCCGGCGACGACGATCCCAGGGACCTGTCGCTGGCCGACGAGTGGGCCGGCTTCGTCGCCCACACGTTCCCCGACCTGCAGCAGTCGAATCCGACGGCGCGCGCCCTGCGCCTCTGCTTCTACGCCGGCGCCTTCTCGCAGCTGATCCGGCCGGACAAGCAGTTCGTGTCGCCGTCGGAGCGCGCGCGGGTCATCGAAATCGAGGCGCTGATCCGGCCCGGCCGGCCGTCGCTGCTGGAGCAGTACGAGGCGGAAGGCGTCATCTTCACCCCCAAAGGCCCGGTCACGGGCTACACCAAGAAAGGCAACTGATGTTCCAGCTTCCGACCCCCACCGCGGTCAAGATCGCGCATGTCAACATCCGCCAGGAGAAGCACGGCCCGGACGACGTTCTGGCCGCCGATGTCAGCATGCACGCGACGCTGCCGTCCGACTCGTTGATGATGTTCCATCCGTCGCTGCGCGATGCGCTGTACGTCCGCCCGGACGATCGCCAGGGCGTCATCGGCGACCTTGCCCAGCCCTGGACCCAGCTGCTGGCGCCGGTCCTGGACCCGGTCAAGCTGCGCCACAAGGCCGAGGGTCGCAACGTCCGCATCGAGTACGGAGAGTTCGAACCGCGCGATGCCATCGACCTGACGACCTGCGCGGTGAACAGCTTTGTCGCGGAGCCGATGCAGGGCGGCAGCGTCCACTACAAGTGGCGCGTCCAGGTCAACGTCCAGCCGGATCAGGTCGGCGAGTTGGCCGGGCTGCTGGGCCAGACGGTCCAGGTCGTCATCGCGCCAACCGCCCTGCCGGCAGAGAACGAGGCGCAGAAGCAGGCGGCCGACCAGACGACCAACATCCTGTCGATCATCGGCGGCCGCAAGGCCAAGGCCGACGATCAGACCCAGTCGCTGGACCTGGGCGACGGCGGCGATCCGCCGGCAGGCGACGGCAGCGCCAACGACGACGACGACGGGCAGAACGACCCGCCGAAGGCCGCATGACCTGCGCGATCACAGGGATCGCGCTGCTGCGCTACCACGACGGTGAAACGCAGTGGGCGGCCGCCGATCTGCATCAGTTCGGCGACGCCTTCTGCGTCGTCCCGAACGTGCTGCTGCTGCCCGGCGGGCGCGATCCGGTCATCCACTGGCGGCCCGGTAGCAGCCCGGTCTACACGCGGACGATCGAGGTCGTCGGCAATGCGCTTGAGCGGCGCGGCGTCATCGTCGGCATGCGCGACGATTTCGTGCTGAACTCCGAAGCCGAGACGTACCTGGAGCGCAACCGATGATCCCGCGCCGGCGCCGATCCGATCCGCGGCCGATCGACTGGGTGCTGGCGTCCTTCTGGATCGCCTACGCCTGCCTGTTCGGCTGGTCGGTCTGGATGGCTGTCCGATGACCGTCGCGCTGAACATCGCGCTGCTGGCCGTCGGGTCCGCGCTGCTGGGTCTGCGCCTGGGGTGGGAGGTCGGCGTCGGCGCCTTCCTGATCGCCCTGGTGCTGGCGCCCGACTGAAACGACGCGGGCCCGCCGCGACGACCAAGACGCGACGGGCCCGACTGTCGAGGGACGCCCCGGGGGGCGACCCACCACCGACACCAAGGAAGCAGGCGCTAGTTTAGCCGGCCCGGACGGTCCAGAAGTCGTCAGACAGGGACCGGCTGGCGAGGTAGGCGTAGGGCATCTGGAAGAAGCCCTGCTGGCCCCAGTCGTCGCCCCACGAATTCTGCACAAGGAAGCGCTGGGACTGGTCGTCGTATCCGACCGCCAGGACCGCGTGCCCGCCCAGCGGCGCGTTGCTGCCGTTCGGAAGGGGCAGGATGCCGGACCGCGCGACGGCGCTGCTGAACAGGTCGGGGTAGACCGTGAAGCCGAAGACGAACGGGAAGCCGTCGGCGAGGCACTGGCGCATGTCGGTCAGCGTCGAGAGGCGCATGTAGGTCCCGACAAGGTTCTTGGCCGCGTCCCGGTACGCCGCGACGCTGGGCTTCCAGCGGTACCGCTTGATGATGTAGGGCCAGCGTTTCTCATGCGGCGCGCCGTCGCTGGCGACGACCTTGATCCCGTCCCGGATGTAGGCGCCCGAGTCCTCGCTGATCGTCCCCTCCAGCTTGCGCTCCTGGTAGTAAATGAACAGCGGCGACAGGTCGTGCGCGGCGAACTTGTCGCCGTCGTCGTGGTGCAGATGGGCCAGGGCCGACGCGATGGCGAAGCCCGTGCAGGCGCCGAGGCTGCCCTGGTCGCGGACGGGCCCGCACTTGGGCCGAAGATCGACCACGGCGGGCAGCTGCGGGGCCAACAGGCCCAGCATCTGCGGCGGCCGGTAGATGCGGTCCCGGACGTCCGGCAGGTCCGGCTTCCAGCCCAGGCCGCGGTTGATCGCCTTGTCGTTCATGCTTCCTCTTTCAGCTGATGCGATGGTCCTGCCATCCGAACTCGAATGCCTCCTGCGAGGCGTCGCGCTCCGCAAGCTCGATGTAGCGCGCCGACTGCAGCCCGTTCAGCATCCGCAGCAGGACCTGCTCGCCCAGGCCGCCGCGGTGCTGCAGGTACGCGCGCAGGGCCAGCAGCGTCAGGCGGCCGACGCTGCGATCGACGATCAGGTCCGGCCACAGCCGCGCCTGCTGGTTCAGCACGTTGAGGCATCGCTGCAGGAAGCAGGCCGCGGTGCCGGTCCCCATGTTGACGCCGGTGTCCAGTAGTTCCTCGGCGACCGGCGGCGACAGGGCAGCGACCTGATCGAAGCGCGGCTGGAACCAGTAGCGGTCAGAGTAGATCGCGGCAGCTGCGCGGCGCGACAGCTGGTCCATCGGGCCCGTGTAGCCCCAGGCGCGCGCGACGTATTCGGTGATCCCCCAGCAGGTCGGGCCGCCCTTGTCCGCCGGGTGGTCGACGTAGCCGCCCTCGCGCGTGATCAGCGCGTCGATGACGGACGCGACGTCGCGCGGCGCGACTGTCATTCCCGGCCGCCCGGGTCTGGACCGTTGCGCGCCGGGACCATCGGCGGCAGCGGCTGGTCAGCGGCCTGGACCGCAGCGCGCTCGGCGGCCCGCGCCTTGACGGACTTGAGCGCCGTGTCCAGGACGACCCGCGTGACCGCCTTCTGCGGCCATGCGTTGGCGATGACCCAGGCCGCCAGGGTGATCCATGGCCCGTAGGTCACAAGCAGCGGGTAGTCGGCCTCATACGCGGTCCGGGTCGCCCGGGGCAGCTGAATCCACCAGCCGGCAGCGGTCATCGCGCCGGCGGCGATTGCGCTGCTGATCCGGAGGACCATCACATGAAGGTTGGCAAGGATCTTCTCGACCAGGGTCACGGCTTTTTCTCGGTTGGCAGAACGACAAAGGGCCAGTCCTGCACGACGTCGATCGGCAGGATCAGCGTCGACGGGTTGCGGAGGCACGTGTAGCGCGACTCGCTGACCAGCCGGGCGTGTCCAGGCGCCAGGGTCAGCGGCAGCGTGAACGTCAGGTTCGTCCGGTCCGGCGTCAGTTCCTCGCGCTTGCGCAGGCCCGCCCAGGTCAGCGTCGACTCGACCCCGAAGGCCCGCTGGGTAAGGCTGCTGTCGATGATGTATCGCTGGGTGCGTACGCTGCAGTTCCGATCGACGTCGCGGTCCACGATGTACTCGAAACGGATTTCCTCGCCCGCGCGCGCCTGGGGTATCTGCCCGAGCATTTCATGCGTGCGCACCGGCGGGTCGCGGTCGATGATGCAGAAGGCGACGAACAGCGCCGGCCATCCGATCGTGAACAGCGCGACGGCGCGCTGGTGGCGCGTCGTGAACGCCTGCAGGCTGGACCACAGGTCGCGTCGGAGTTGGCGCACCATCATTTGCCGCCTGGAAAGGGCCAGTGGTTCGACAGGAAGGAAACGAGCCATCCGAGAGCCGTCGTTGCGAAGGACACCAGTAGCGCCAGGAGGGGCCAGTTGCGCTTCCGCTCAGACTCGCGTCGCTGCCGGTAGCGCCAGTCCGCAATGATGTCACGAAGGGACGCCAGTTCGTCAGCGGTCAGCGGCGTCGGACGGAAGCGCAGCTGCTGCAGCGCCTTCGACACAAGGTCCTCGGCCTCGGCCGCTGTCTGGCCTTCGTCTTTCGGTTGCGTTGCCATTCATTCGATGCGTGTCGGGATGCCCAGCTGCGGCGGATTGTCACCGATAGACCAGCGTGACCCGCATCGTCGACTTCCAGATATGTATCGACGGGTTGCCGCTGCCGCGCTGCGTGTAGAGCTCGACGTTGTAGGGAACGCCGCCGGTCAGCGTGACCGTGTCGGCAACGGTGAACTGCTGCTTGTTCAGTCCGGCGTTCAGGTCCGCGCCCAGGTAGACCGGCGTCCCGCCGCCCGCCGGCGTGACGCGCCACCCCCCGTAGTTTGCCGCGTCCGGGTAGATATTGTCCGCGACGAAGGTGCCCGTGAATTCTGCGGTGCAGTCGGCCGCCGGCGTGATGGCGATCGTGCGCACCGTTGCCGTCGCATAGGCGGCGCCGGCGCCGTCGAAGCTGTCGCTGTAGACCCGCGTCGCCGCATTGGCCGCGATCTGGCCGGTCGTGACCGCGACCCCGCCGATCGACAGCCAGTCGTTGGCGGACATCGGGCCGAAGCGAATATTGCGCATCGCCGCGCCCGGGCTGTAGAGGCTGCTGTCCATGAAGAAGCGCAGGCCGCCGGCGGCCGCCACCGGCGCGATCAGGTCGACCCCGTTGCGCTGGAAGTGGACGCGGCTGCCGTCGTACACGACCGCCAGGACGTCGTTGGCCGCGGCCGCCCCGACGTTGGCGTTGATCGGCGCGCCGGACTGGTAAATCTGCAGCGTCCCGCCCGCGTTGTAGATCGCGTGGTCGATGCTGCTGAAGTTCTGGTCCGCCTCCGGGTCCAGGTTCAGCCCGATGAAGAAGACATCGCCGGCGCTGACGATCTGGCAGGTCACATAGCCCGCGTTCCTGAACGAGTCGCGGCTGTAGACGTCGCTGTCCCAGGCGTTGACGCCGCTGATCTTGCTCGCGTAGTTCCCGGCGACGACCGCCGACCCGCGCGCGACCAGCGCGACGTCGGTCGTCGCGTCCAGGCTGCCGGTGTAGCTGTAGTCGGCCAGGGTCCGCGGCGTCGCGCCGCTGCCGGTCACGATCAGGTTGCCGGCCAGCAGCATGAAGGCGACATCGACCCAGCTGTTCGACGGGACGCCGCCCTGGTACGCCTCGAATCCATTGCCCTCGCCGCAGGCGCCGATCCCGATCAGCGCATAGGCGCTGTGCGACGCGAAGGCCGGCGATCCGAAGACCGCGCGCGACGCGCCGTGCCGGTACATCGCCGCCGGGACGCCGCCCGCAAGCCGCCCCTGCCGCGGCTCATCGTGCGACCAGACGACGACGAGGCTGTCGCTGCCGGTCGCGTTCAGGTCCGCGGTCAGGTCCGTCGGCCCGTACGGTCCCGCCTCGCCGCTGCCTGGGGCGTACAGGTCATATTGGCGCGCGAAGGTCACGACCCCGTCCGAGCGGCGGACGCGCGCGAAGTTGTAGCTGCGGTTCGTGCTGATCGACACGACCGCGCTGACGTCCGTCTCAGCCAGGAAGAAGCCCGGGGCATGCGCCGCGCCGGCGTCCTGGTATCCGCGCGCGACGACGCGGAAGGTCTTGGGCCGGCCGCCGATGGCCGTCCAGTCGCCGCCGCTGATGCCGAACTCGATCCAGGCGCCGAGGGCCGCTGACCAGCGGTAGATGATCCCGACGCTGGGCCGCTCCCACAGGTCCCCATCGGTCGGGCTGGTCGGCGGGTCCTCCTGCGAGTACGTCCCGGCGGACGCCGGCGGCGGGGCGACGACATGCAGCAGCTGGATCGTCCAGCTGGACCGGACCCCGACGCTGTTGATCGCGCGGACGCGGAACAGGTACGCGAGGTTGGTCTGCAGGCCGGCCAGGACAAGCTCGGTGGCGCTGCCGTCGACGGTCGCGGACTGCCAGCTGCCGGCGCCCAGGTTGCCGAATGCCTTGGCCCACTGGACCTCGATCTGGCCCGACTGCCGGACCGCCTCCAGCGGGTAGGCGTCCCAGCCGATGCGGACGCGCGTGATGATGCTGCCGTCGGTCAGCGCCGCCGTGCCGCTGGATGCGTTGACCCCCGTCGGCGCCGGGACCAGCCAGGGGAAGGGCAGCTGCGTGTTGGGCGCAAGGTCGGCGACCGGGAAGAACGTGTTCGGGTTCCAGATGGCCGCCGCCGTCTCCTTGGCGACGATGCTGACGCCGCCGACAGGGCTGAACTCCCAGGTCAGGATTTCGAACTCTTTGGCGACCCAGCCGAAGCGGCTGAACGTCAGCGGGATGGTGTCGAACAGTTCCAGCGGGTAGGCCCGCATGTTCAGCGGCAGCCGGACCGTCAGCGCCTGCCGCGCGTCGCGCAGGAGGCAGCTGCAGACATGGGTCGCGTGGATCGCGTCGCTGACGGCGCCAAGCGTGATGTCCCGCGGTAGCTCGACCCCGTCCGCGTCGATGTACGCCTGGGCCCGGACCGGCTCGGTGGGCGTCAGGACCCAGTTGTGCGCGCCGTCGGCGATCGTCGGCCGGTAGACGTTCACAAGGTCGATGCGCGCGACGCCGGCGGTGATTTCGATTCCGCTTTGATCGGTCAGCCAGGACTCATCAATCGGCGGGCAGACGGGCGGCGTGTAGTGGCCGGCCTTGATCTTGAGGATGCCGCCCGCCCAGGCGTACTTCCCGGCCATCGACGAGACGATCTCGTTCAGTATCTGCGTCGGGTCGGTCCCGCCCGGCGCGACAAGGTCGCACTGGTAGGTGTAGCGCGGATCGCCGCTGATGATGCCGCCGCCCGGCGTCCCGCGCGGGAAGTTCACGACGACGTCGCAGGCGTTCGCCGACGAGACGATCAGCAGGTCGTCCAGGTCCGCCGCGACCGCGCCGCCGCCGAAGGGGTAGAGGGCCCAGTCGCGCGCGATCAGCGCCGGATTCTGCGTCCAGCGGGTCACGCCGTCGCGCGGGTCGAAGCACTCAGCGCCGCGGACGATCGCGGACATGGTCGGTACGCCCTGCGTGAAGGCCTCCTGGTCGTACGTCAGCGTGACCAGCATGCACGCGATTCCGCTAAACCGGTGCTGCGGCGTGATGTTCGGGATTCCCAGCGCGCCCAGGTCCGTCGACAGGTTCTGCGAGTCGGTCCCCAGGTAGAAGCGGACGCGCGCCTTGCTGCTGACGTTCTGGTGCTGGTAGGTGATGCCGACCCCGACGCCCTGCTGCGCGCCGGTGAACGTGACAGTCCGGCCGACGACGCTGACCGCCGGCGTGACCGACGTCGCCGCATCGCCCTCGCCGATCGCCTGGACGGCGGACACCGATCCGCCCAGCGGGTCGTGCGGCAGGACGACGGACCCGCCGCCGGCGCCATTGGGCGGGCCAAGCTGGACGTATCCGTACTCTGCCGACGTCGTCGCATAGGGCGCCGTCGTGACGTTCCCAGCCGCGTCCAGGGTCAGCCGCTCGTCGTTGAAGAAGGCCGCCTCGATCGCCGCGACCTTGTGCCCGGCGACGGCCACGACGAACGTGTAAAACTGCTTCTTGTCGCCGTGGGTCGCCTTGAACAGGACCCCATCGACGTTGCGGACCCGACCGTAGAGGCGCGAGCGCATGGCGTCCGTCGTCGCGGTCATCACCAGCCGGTCCTCCAGGCTGGCGTTGAACTCGGCTTGCGCCGCGCGCCGCGCCTTCCGCGCCTGATAGGTCCCGAAGGCGTAGTAAGCGCCGACGGTGACGGCATAGGACAGGGCTGTGACTCCGGCGGTCCCGAGGGCCGTCAGAATCGCCATGTCGAGGAAGTAGTACGCCGCGGCGGCGACGACCTGCGGCATTTAGACGGCCCTCCAGGCGCGCAGCGCGCGATCGTGGGGCAGCGACGCCAGCCCGGACGCGCCCGGGGCCAGCCAGAAGGATCCGGCGCAGACGGCCAGCGCGTCCCGGCCGTCGACCTGGACCAGTCCGACGTCGCCGACAGCGGCCAGCGTGGGCAGGATTTCGGGCCCCAGGCGCGCCGTTGCCAGCGCCGCGACCCCGCCATGGTCCGCCAGGGTCTGCGCGGCCTCCTGGGCCGTCCTGTGGGCGCGCAGGCCGTCCGCCGGGTCGTGCCCGGTCTGCGCCAGGACGGCATCGCAGGCGAAGATGCAGCAGTCGTGCGTTCCCCAGGCGAAGGGGGTCGCCATGCGGCCGGCCAGGAAGGCGGCGAGGCGGGACTGCCAGTCGAGGTGTCGTGTGGTCATTGTCGGAAGAAGGCGGCGCTGGGCCACACATCCTGGTGCGTCGCCTGCGCGATGATGAACTCCAGGCCGCGGTCGCCGGGAAACAGCGCCTGCTGGTCGCTGTCGGTGTAGCGCAGGCCCTTCGGCCGCGCGAAGGTGATCCCGCGATGCTCGGCCGTGACCGTGATCGTCGCCTGCGCCCCCTGCTGGCTGATCGGCATCTGGTCCAGCGTCCCCGACCAGGACTGCCGGACGTCCAGCAGCAGCTGCGTGTCGGGGTCCAGGATCGCGGTCCAGACCTTGACCGGCCGGCCCTGGACCTGCTCGGCGAGCGCAATGGACAGCATGTCGGCGTTGACCCCGGACAGCTGGAACGCCTGGGCGACCATCTGGCCGCCCTGGTCGCGGATCGGATCAATGGACGCCTGTCGGCCGCCCAGGAACAGCTTGCCGTCCCATTCGATCGTGTCGCGGCATAGCGCGACGCGGACGAAGCCGGACCCGAGGTTCATTTCCACCAGCTGCGTCATGCCCAGGCGGCCGCCCAGGACAGCGGACGCCGGCGCCGGTAGCGCCCTCACGGCACTTCTTCCAGGTCGACCGGCAGCGGCTGGGCCTCGCCCGGCTCGTAGCTGCGCGAGGACTGCAGCGACGGGATCAACGCGACCATCGTCGGCCGGTCCCACAGGACGGCCATGCCGGCCGCGATCGGGCCCCGGACGCGATTGACCAGGGGGACGGTCAGCGTCCCGCTGACGTCGGCGCAGTCGGCGAAGACCTGGAACAGCTGCGGACCCACGCCGATCATGTCGCCGCGCCGCAGCGTCCCGGCCGCCGACAGCAGCAGCTGCAGGTCGCCGCGGGCCGCGCTGATCTGCAGCGTTGGCGTCCCGCGCATGGTCCCGAGCGGCCGCAGACGCTGCCAGTATGGGACGCGGACGCGATCGACGCCGCCGGCGATGCGGCCGAAGAACGCCTCGCCGCTGCTGCCGTTCTTCATCAACTCGCCGGGCACGACGACGCTGACGCGCCAGAACTGCCCAGGGAACTCGATCGACTCGACGCTGCCGGCCATCGGCGATCGGAACTGAACGCCCGCCTTCTGGATTCCCCAGCTGACGCTGCGCGGCGTCAGGGCGTCGGGCCAGTCGAAGGTCGCCATGCCGTCAACCCCCGTTGAAGCCGGGGCGGCGCATGTCGCTCGCCATTTCGGCCTTGACCGCCGCCTTGATCTGCGGGATCAGGGCCGATACCTCGTTGCGGCTGATGCCGCCCGCGATGTGCACGTGGACGTCGCCCTTGCTGCTGCCAGCTGCCAGCGCCTTGACCGTCGCCCAGCTGCCGCCGTTCAGCATGTAGTCGCGGCCGCCGACCGACGCGACCTCGGGCCCGTTCTCGTTGACCCGCGCCGCCTGATAGGGCCGCATGCTGCCGCCGCCGGCGCGCCCGCCCAGGCCCAGCAGGGCCGGGAAGATCGACCCAGCCAGTCCGCCGATGCCGCCGCCGGTCCGCATGTCGCCGAACAGCGCCTTGGACAGTTCGGCATGCAGCGCCTGGACGGCCATCTGCTCCAGCAGATGCTTCCAGCGGTCGCCGATGTTGTCGAAGTGCCCGCCGATCAGGTCCTCGATCGTCCCGCCCAGCGCGTCGTCGATGCCGGCTGCCGCGCTGATCGCCAGTTCCTCCATGGTCGTCAGCGCGACTTCGAAGTTCTCGGGCAGCGTCCCGAGGCGCGCCTGGACCGCCCGCGTGTACTCGTCGACCTCCAGCCGGCCGGCGGTGAACTCGTCGGTCAGAATCTGGATGTCCTTGCGCGTTTCCTCCAGCTGGCCGCGCTCCGGCGCGCCGCGTCGCAGGGCCGTCGCATGTTCTTCCTCGGCCAGTTTCAGCTGTCGCATCGACTCCGCGACTGCTTCGGTCCCCTCGATTTCGCTGCGGCGGAACAGGGTCAACGCCGTCTCGGTGAACTCCAGCTTGGCCCGCAGCGCGTCCAGCTGCTGCGCCAGGGCCAGGGCCGACGCGCGCTGCGGGCCCGTGATGTCCTTGAGCTTCGGATCGGTCGCCAGCTTCTCGGTGACCTTCTCGACCTCGGTCCATTCTTCCTTCGCCGCGCGCTCGGCAACGACCTGATCCTGCAGCCGCTGGATCAGCCGCTCGATGTCCGTCGTCCGCTCGCGCGTCGCCTTGCCCGCGTCCTTGTCGATCGTCGGCGCGCGCTTGCGTCCGCGGCCGTCGCCGCGGCTGCCGGCGCTGTCGAACAGCGGATTGGCGAAGGGGTTGTCGACGCCGCCCTTCGGCCGCCCGATGCGGGCCATTACGTCGTTGTACCCCTTCTGCAGCCGCTCCATGTCCTCCAGGTAGGCGTCCGTCGTGGCGCTGAATCCGGTGCGGCCGGCCTTCCAGACGTCGATCAGGCTGCCGATCGGGTTGGTGATCGCCTGCCCGAAGGTCAGGTTCTTGGTCGACTCGTTGGCCGCGTCCAGGAAGTTCGCCGTCTGCGCGGCGAGGTAGCCAATCGTCTTGCCGATCGACGCCAGCTGCGTCACGACGTAGGTCCCGACCTGGATCAGTCCCTCGAATGCCGACGCCATGCCGTCCGTCATCGTCGAGACGCCGGTGCCCTTCTCGCGCGCGTCGACGAACAGGTCCACCAGCGAGTCCATCGTCGGGAGCAGCTTGCCGGCCAGTTCGTTCCCGATCGCCTGCTGATGCAGCCGCAGCTTTTCCAGCTTGTCGTTGAAGGCGTCGGCCGCCTCCGCGCTCTCGGTCGTGACGCCGCTGTACCGGTTCCAGTACTCGCTGTTCTCGCGCAGCGCCGCCCCGCCCTCGTCCAGCAGGGGAAGCAGCGTCTGGTAGGACTTGCCGAACAGCGCGTTCCCCAGCGCCGCCTTCTCGGGCCCGTCCTCGTAGCTGCGGAACTTGTCGGCCAACTCCGGCAGGATGTCAGCGGCCTTGCGCGCCTTGCCGCTGGCGTCCAGGGCGGCGACGCCCATCTTGGCGAAGACGTCGAGGACCGCCTTGTCGCCCTGCCCGGCCTTCGCCAGCGCGAGGTTCAGCTTGCCGACCGACTGCCCGACCGACTCCAGGTCCGCGCCGGCCATCTTGCCGGCGAAGCCGATGCCGCCGATTTCCTCGATGCTGGTCTGCGTGCGCTTCGCAAGATCCTTGAGGTTGTCCTGGGCGTCGATGGCGCCCAGCACCAGCCCTTCGAAGAATCGCGCGCTGACGTACGTGCCCAGTAGCTGCTTGGCATCCCGTAGCGTGTTGTTGACGCCGGCGAAGGACTTCTCGATCCGGGCCGCATTGCGCTCGGCGATCCGGCCCGCCTTGTCCATGCCCTGCTCCAGCTTCGCCAGCCGGGCTTCCAGGTCGATCGAAAGGGTTGCAATGGGCATGTCAGTCTTCCGGCTTGGCTGGCTTGTGCCATTTGATCGTCAGCAGGTCATTGCACAGGGCCTCGACGTCCTCGATCTGGAACAGCGCAATGGCCAAGTCCAGGCCCGGGCCCCAGTCTATTCCGCCCATGCCGTTCTGCAGCATCGCGTAGACCTTCATCGACTCCCTCGTTCGCGGCGTGCGTTCGGGCGGCGCTTCGCCTTCCCAAACGATGCCCGCCGCTACGTCGAGGGAGTCGGCGAGTTTTTTGCGGCGGCGTCCTCGCGTTGGTTGTAGACCCGCAGCAGGTCCATCATCGTCCGGGCCGCCTCGGTGATGACCTCGGGATGGTCAGCCAGCCATTCCAGGAGCAGCGCCTTGTCGAAGGGTTCCTGGTCCGACGCGCCGATCGCGGCGCCGAGAAGGTCCGCCTGCGTGATGCCCCGCCAGCCGACGATGTGATCCTCCGCGATCTTCCGCAGCTGGTCGAAGGTCGGCCGGCCGCGGATCGGAAGCATCGTGACGACCTGCGGCCGCTCCAGCAACAGCGCGCGCCGCGGCGGGTCGTCCAGTTCGTGCCAGTGCTGGCGCTGCGCGCGAAGGCGCTCTCGCGTCGACGGGCCGGCCATCAGGGCGCCAGCTTGAGGATGTAGCCCTTGACCGAGACGCCCAGGCTACCCGTGCCGACCGCGCCCAGGCCGACGTCCTCGCCCGGCAGCGCCGGCTCGCCATAGGCCAGCCGGACCGCGCCGTCCGACAGCGTGATGCGGAAGATCAGCTTCGTGCCCGCCTGCGCCGCCGACTCGATCAGCTGCAGCGCAGCGGTCGGGATCGTCGTGGCGATCGTGTCGAACTCCAGGCCGGACGCCGCAAGCAGCCCGTTTTCCTCCTGCCGCACGACGTCGATCAGGGTCGTCACATCCAGCTTCTCGGGCGCGCCGCCGGCGATCCGGTAGGCCGTCGATTCGGCCAGGGTGAGCCATGTCAGGACGGTCACCAGCTGGCCGCCGCTGTACGCCGGGAAGGCGATCGTGTTCAGGCCCTGCAGCGAGAACGTGTTGGCCGCCGGCGCGTCGATGCGGACTGCCTGCTGGTCCAGCTGGACCATCCCCAGGACGTTCTGGAAGAAGCCGACGACCCCGTCCGCCAGCCCGTGCGCGGTCGCGGTGGCGACCCCTGGATTGGCCTGGGAGACGGCGGTGACGCTGATCGGGGCGCCCAGGTAGGTCGCGCCGACCTCGACCTTGACGTTCCGGCCCTTTATGACGTTTGCGAGCGGCATTGGATAGCCTCCGTGATGCGGCCCGATGGCCGGGGTTGGAAAGAAGTTCGCGCCGAGTATTCCATCAGCTGGGCCGTCAGCGCCACCATTCGATCGACAGGATCGCCGCGTCCAGTCCCAGGTCCGGGTCGAAGCCGGTCAATTCGGACAGGACCGTGGCGCATGCAGCGACCGCGACAGGGCTGGCCTTGAGCGCGTCCTTGACATGCTTCGACAGCGCAGCAGCCAGCAGGGCGGACGTCGACCAGCACTCGACTTGGATCGTCGTGATGCCGCCCGCGTCGTCGCCGCCCAGCGTCTGGTGCGGCTGGTCGTCGGTCGTGAAGACGACATAGGGCGGCGTCTGGCCCTCGACGATGCCGTTCTCGACCACCTTGGCCCCGACGACCGCGACCAGCGGGGCCCAGGCGACCAGCGCCGCGCGGAAGTCAATGTCGACGGCCATCAGAGGGGGTCCTTCGGGTTGCGGTTCAGCTTGTTGATCTGCTTGCCCAGGTCGTCGCCGATGACGTCCAGCGCCTGGGGCAGCTTCTTCGCCCCGCCCTCCAGGAACTCAAGCCCCTGGTACGACCGGAAGCCCCAGTTGATCCAGCGCCAGTAGAACGGATCATCCGGCGAGTTGGCCCCGACCTTGGCGCCCTTGGCCGGCCGGACGTTGACGAAGACACCGACGTTCCCGCGCTGCCGCGCGATGCGCGACGACCGGACCGCGATGGCCCGGCGCAGCGTCCCGGGCTTGCGCGTCGGCGACTTTAGCTCGTTGCGCAAGACCGGCGCGCCGCGACGCGCCTCGTCCCGGACCAGCCGCGCGCCCTTGCGCAGACTGTTCAGCAGCGCGCGCTTGCGCAGCTTCCGCGGGATGCCCAGCAGGGCCGCCCGGTAGTCCGGGATGCCGTGGAACGTCGCCTTGATGCCGTCATCAGCCAAGGGATCGTCCCCCCTTGCAGTAGAGCTCCAGCGTGTGGCGCCCGCCGTCGACGTCGACCGGCTCGGCCGTCAGTTCGTACGCGCGGCCCTTCCAGCGGACGCGCATGGCCGCATCGAAGCCGGCGCGGTACCGGATGCCGAACACGATCGACTCCTGCGACTGGGTCGCGCCGGCCCGGAAAAACTCGTTCATGCGCAGCGGTCGGGCGCGCGCGAAGATGTCCTCGACGACCGGCTCCCAAACGTCCGACCCCTGCCCGACAGCGTCCGGCGCGCCAACGCGGCGGTCGATGCTGACGACCTGATCCAACTCGCCGGCGCTGATCGGGGCGGCGCGGGTCACAGGTAGGTCCTGAAAGGATCCAGCAGCGACGACAGGAAGGGCGAGGGGATCATCTGCATTTCGACCGCCGCCTCCGGATTGCGCACCCAGTAGGCCACGTGCGCCGCGATGAACTGCCGGATCGACTGCGGGACGGACTCAGGCGTGTCGCCGTAGCCCACGACGAAGTCGACCCGGACGACCGCGCCGCCCGTCGACGTCCAGGCCGGGAAGTAGGCGCCCGACGGCAGCCGGACGTAGTTCTCGCCCAGGCCGCCGCGGCCGACGACGACCGCCGGGCCGGCGACCCAGGCCGCGCCGTTCCAGTAGGTCACGGCGATCGACTGGACCGGATGCAGGCGGAACAGCTGGGTCGCTGCCGGCCAGTCCTCCAGCTGCGCGCGCAGCGTCTGCGTGATCAGGCGCGAGCCCAGTTCATGCTCGGCGTGCTGCCGCGCCGCCGTGATCATCATCGGGATCGTGGCGTCGAAGGCGGGCGTGTCGATGCGCGCCCATACCTTCGCCGTGGCGACGTCCAGCGGCTCCAGCGCCGGCGGCGTGACGACGTCCAGGGCGCTCATTGCTGCCGGGGCGCGCCAGGGCGCACGCAGACCATCGGGCTGTCGCGGAACATGCCGCGGAAGGTCCGGCAGCGCTCGCCCGTCCAGTCCTCGCGGCAGACCTGCGACCCGGTCTTGCACATCAGCGCGCCGTGCGCCCTGATCCAGTTGTACGCCTCGCCGCTGATGACGCCGGCGGGCGTGAACAGCCGCGTCCCCGCCGGCTTCGGGTCGCTGTTCGTGACCCGGCATTCGCCGCCGACCATGACGCACTCGCACCACGCCTCGCGGTTTGCGATGGCCGCGTCGCGCGGGACGGTCTGCGCGACAGCCGGGGCCAGCAGCGCGATCGTCAGCGCCAGGGATGCGGACAGTTTCATCAGGGTGCCTCGATGTTCATGTGGAGCCGGCTGTAGAGAGCAAGGACATGGTACGGGCCGTGCGACAGGTCGCGGCCGAACTGGCCCCAGGCCACGCAGACGACGACGCGATTGTTGGGCTTGTCCTGCCACCATGCGAAGCCCTGCTGGTCGCGGACGGCCTGCTTCGACCCCAGCTGCGTCGCAATCGTCCCGCCGCCGCCGGTGTACGGGAACAGGACGCGGCTGACCGTCTTGGCCCCGCTGAACTGGACCTCGACGTAGAAGTGATGTCCGCCCGTCGTCGTGATCTGATCCGCGTCGCCGAACATCAGCAGCTGGACCTGTCGCAGCGGCAGCGGGACAGCCGCCGGCCCCGACTGGTTCCAGCGGACGCGGTAGTGGCCGCCCTTGATGATGCTGCAGCGACGCATGTTGTGGAACGTCGTCTGGTTCGGGTCGCTGTACGGGAAGTCCCAGCTGCTGACGACCGCGTCCGTCGCCGGGTTGACCCGGTCGAAGTGGACCTCGGCGCCGGCGTACTTCACATCGACGAAGTCGACGTAGGGCGCCTCCAGCCCATACCATTCGTGGGCGACTGACATCAGGACGCCATTGGTCCCCGGATCGGTCCCGGGCGGCGTCGCCGCGTTGACGTAGCCGGTCAGGCCGAACAGGAAGAACGGGTCGTTGTGGACCCACCAGCCGCCGTCCGTGTTGAAGAACGTGCCGCCGGCCGGGATGCGCTTGGCCCCGACCTGCGACTGGTTCCAGTACACGGGCAGCGTCCCCATGTACTGGGCCGCGCTGGGCCAGCGCCCGATCATCTGCAGCGGCGGCGAGAAATAGCCGGGATACCCGCCGTTCTGGCCGATGATCGCCGTGCCGTCCCACTCCTTGAAGCCCGTGTAGATCGGGTCCTCGTAGAAGTCCGACAGGCGCATCATCCCGCCGCGCTGGACCAGGATGCCGTGCGCGAAATAGACCAGCCCGTTGATCGGCGTCGCAAGGACATTGCACTTCTTCCACCAGACGCCGCCGTGGTAGCTGACCGCGATGTATGGCTTGTGCAGCGGGTAGGCGTCGTCGAGGGACTTGGGCGTGAACAGACAGCGGATGAACTGGCCGGCAGCCACGCCGCGGATCATCTGGTTCTCGTCGCCGTCCTCGCCGCCGACCCCGTCATGCGTGAAGGGCGCGCGCGCGGGCCCGACCTGCCAGCTGTCGTAATTGACCGGCATCGCGTTGTTGACGTAGCACTGATGGTGCCCCTTCCAGAGATTCGCCCCCAGCATCAGGCCCAGGGCGAACTCGGCATCGGTCAGCGTCTGCAGGTCGATCTGCGGCGGCATCCGCCATGTGTTGCCATAGCCCGGGTTGACCAGGGCGCCGGCCTCGTTGACGATTTCGCTGCCGGTGATCATGCAGGTTCGGCGCTGGCTGTGCGCCTCGTTCCGCGCCCAGCTGATGACCGGCCGGCGGTTCGGCACGATCGGCCACATGCGCGACTGGCCGAAGCACTTGGTCGACGGCAGCTGCCAAATCCCAATGTCGCCGCCGCTGGCCTCGTTGTCCTCGAATGTGATCCGCAGATTGACCAGCCAGAAGCCCGACGGTCCGACCGGGCCTTGGTACAGGTACTGCCGCGCATCGAACTCCTTGATCGGCGTCTTGCCGTAGCCGATCGGGTTGACGCGCGCCACATGGCATCGGCGGATGATGATTTCTTCCTCGCCGCCGTCCTCCTGGAAGACCGCGTGCGTGTCGATGTCGTCGAAGAAGGCGTCCTCCAGCGACGCGCCCTGCGTCCCATGGAAGACGAAGCCGCGGTTGGTCGACCGCAGGACCGCGATCCCCCGGTGGTAGTTCGTCGCCGGGTTCAGCGGCCCATAGATGACCGCGGCGTCAGGCTGGCCGAAGCGTCCGCCGGATCGCATGTGATGGTGGTCCGGGTAGGCGCCCAGCATGCCCGCCTTGCCCGCGCGCTCCCATGTGACGCCGCGGACGCGGCAGGTCCCTGTGTAGCCCATCATCCCGATCGTTGCGGCCCAGCCGTGGGTCGTGTAGTCGCTGTCGGCCGGGCTGCTGATGCGGATCGGGAAGTCGACGTAGCTGACCGTGCAGCGCGTGTCGCGGACCTGCGGCGCGCCGTTGTTCAGGACGATCGACGCCGGGACGTTGCCCGCGAAGACGTCGCCGGGCTGAACAACCCGCGGCGTCAGCGACAGGTTGACGCCGGACGCGCCCTCGAATGCCGGCGGGACCATGTACTGCAGCTGCCCGAAGTGCCGATAGGTCAGCGGCTGGGTCAGCGTGACGGTCGTCGAGTTGACGACGTCGGCCGCAATGACGCGGAACTCGGCGCCCGCGCCGGCGGCCTCGGCCCAGTAGCGCGTCGTGGCCAAGTGGATCGTCTTGCCAGCCTTCCAGGTGACCGGCTTCGACAGCTGGATCGTCGTGGCGCCGACCTCCGCAGTCGCGCCCAGCTTCACGTGCACATCGGCCGGGACATGACCGAACCAGCTGCGCTCAAAGCCGTTCATGTACAGAATCCCGCGGATGCTGGTCATCAGCGCGTTCTTCATGTCGGCCTTGTTCTCGGCCGTCTCCCGGCTGTAGGCGCCGGTCAGCGTGATTCGATGCTTTAGCGGGTCCTGCAGCGGGACCGTGTCGCGCCCGATCAGATGCCGGCCGCCGTCGAAGACCAGCGACTCCGCGCGGAATTCGGTGTTCTTGCTGACGTCGACGTCCATCGTCCCAAGCACCAGGACGTCCCGATAGATAGGCGACTGCGTCAGGTCGAAAAGTACCGTCGTGTCGACCGGGATAGTGATGTTGTCGCCGGTCGTCGCGCTGGCGAATAGCTCGGACCAAAGGTACGTTCCAGGCGGCGGCGGCGCGGCGCCCCCTTTCTTGGAGCGCAGCAGGATGTTGTGCAGTCCGCTCATGGTGCGACGAAGCCGGTCCCGATCAGATTGTTGATCGACCACATGCCGAACTGCGCCAGGAAGTACAGCGCCTCGGCCGGGTCAGTCGTGAACGTATCGGTCGTCGTCCAGCTGCTGCCGCCGTTCTTGCTGACCCGGAACGTGACCGTCCCGTTCGCCTGCCGGACGAACTCGCAGACGTCGCCATTGGCCGCCGCGACGACGACGTCCGCGCCGGCGCCCAGGTCCCGATAGGTCGGATTGACCCCGTCGCTGCTGCCGATCGCGTAGGTGACATCGCAGCTGGCATAGCCATTCGATCCCAGCGGCCCCGGGTAGGTCGGGTCGCTGTTCAGGCTGAACGACATCGACCACGTGACGTCCTGGTTGGCGTTCGCCATCGTCCAGCGGATCGACGCCGCCGCATTGGCCGGCATCTTCGTCGTGCTGACCGCGCTGTAGTCGGCGAACTGGAAGCAGCTGGTCGGTTCTTCGTTGAAGTAGTTGTATCCGTCGGTGCCATTGCCCGACTCGCCGACCAGCGCGCCCATCTGGCCGGACCCGCCGGACACATTGAGGCGGACCTTTGTAGTGCTGGGGGCGCCCGCGACATAGTTGGCGACCGGCTGGTTCACAAAGCCCGGCGCAAAGTTGCCCGATAGGTCCTTCATCTTGTTGGTGGACGGGACCGCATAGCTAACCTGGACCGACTCGCCAGCCGTCAGGCCGGGAACGATCGTGAGGTACGAATAGGGCGGCGTCGTCGGATCATGCGCGGTGACGCTATGCCCGCCGGTGACGGTGAACTGGCCCGGCGCGCTGATCGCTGCAAGGTCGATGTCCGGCGACCACTGCATCACGACATGGGTCGGCATCGCGTTTTGAACGACCGCGGCGACGAAGGCCGGCGCGCTGGTGTCCAGGATCGGCCCGCGCTTGCCCAGCAGGTAGGTCGTGTTCGCGCGGCGAAAGAAGGTGAGCTCGTTCTGCGCGCCGTCCGCCGCGTTCCAGGCGTACGTCTCGTCCCATAGCTCGACGCCCGGCCATGTCGCGATTGCGCTGCCGTTGCCGATCAGCGTGACGTTGCAAAAGCCGTTGATGATCGGCGCCGGCGATGACGCGATGGTCAGCGTCACGTTGCCCGTCAGGACGTTTCCGCCCATCTCGCGCCCGCGCGTCAGGTCCAGCGGGATCGACGTCGAGTAAGGCGTCGGCAGCGGGTCCGTGCTGCCGACGACGACGCCCTGCACCGCGCTGTTGATCGCGTTCTGGACCGCCGTGGCATTGGGCGCCAGGGATGCCGACGCGGCCAGCGCTCCGGACTGCAGGCTTGGCTTCGCATTGGCAGCCGCCAGGGCCGTCGCCGCGTTGGTCGCCGCCGTCCCTGCCGTCGTGCTGGCCGCCGCTGCAGCCGATGCCGCAGCTGTCGCCGCCGCCTGGGCGGTCGACGCGCGGCCGTCCAGGTCGGTGAAGTTGCCGTCCAACTCGGCGTTGGTGAGAGGGCTGCCTTTGACAAGGCGCTTGACGATGGTCATTGCACGTAATCCTCAGCGAAGAAGTCGGACCCGGAAGGATCCTTGCAGTAGGGCGGCGGCGGCGCTGGCGGCGGCGGTGCCGGCGGTGGCGGCGGCGCCGGCTCGGGCGGACGCGGCGGCTTGGGCGGCTTCTTAGGCATAGTCCTCCGAGACGTAGTCGCCCTCGATGTAGTCGGGCACGACGTAATTCTGCGCGCCCAGCGGAACGACCGGATCGCCCGGCAGCTTGAGGACCGCGCCGTCCACGAAGACGGTCAGCGCACCGGTGCCGACCGCGCCCTGCTGGACGTCCTCGCCCGGGAAGCTGGGGACGCCGCGCGCGATGCGGACCGCCCCGTCGCGGTGAATGATCCGCATCAGGACGCCGGTCCGCGACGTCGACGCCTGCTCGACCTGCAGCAGCGCGTCGGACTGAACGGTCATCGCCAGGAGGCGGAAGCCCAGGGTCTGCGCGCCGCCCAGCCCGCGCTCGCTGCGCGGCCGGATGTCGACGACGGTCGTGCGGTCGATCGGCCGCGGGTCCTCGACGCTGATCGTGTAGCTGGTCGCCTCGCGGAACGTGATCCAGGTCAGGACCGGGACGAACAGCGCGGACATCAGGGCCGAGTAGTCGCGCGTGTCCAGGCCGCGGGCCAGGAAGCTGTTGGTCGTCGGGCCCATCACCTGGACGGCCTGCCCCTCCAGCTGGATCATGCCGGCGCAGTCCATGAAGTAGCCGGCGGCGAACTCCGGCCGACCATGGCCGGGCGCCGTGACGACCGCATTGGCCGCCTGGGAGACGCCTGTGACCGCGATCGGGCTGCCGAAGGAAGTCGCGATTTCGACCCGGACCGCGCGCCCGCGGACGACCTGCCCGGCCATCAGAGGCCCACCTGGAAGAACATCGTCTTCGCCTCGATCAGCGCCGCCGCCGTCGTGATCGTGCAGCGCGCCCACTCCAGCGCGCCGCGCGTCCCGCCGCTGACCAGGATCGTGACGTCGCCGTTCGGCGCCCGCGCCTTGCTGACCAGCGTCAGGCCGGCGCTGACGACGACCGCATCCGCGCTGACGCTGTCCCCGTCCTCCAGCCAGTCGGACCAGCCGAAGGTGTAGTTGAGGGTCGACCCGGGCGACTTGTCGATCGTCGGCCGGTCCTGGGTGCTGGTGTCGAAGCTGTTCATGCTGCTGCAGGTCGGCGAATGGACAGGCGGCGCGCCTGCGGCTCGATTGTCAGCCGGCGGGCCTCGGGCTTTATAGCCCAGCGCCGGACCTGGAAGGCGATTTGCAGCGTCCGAAGCACCGAGGGCTCCAGCAGCTGGTCCAGGTCGGCCGCCGCGATGTCGCCCGCCGCGACCGCCTCGACGACCGCCAGCCCCAGCTGCTGCAGGATCGCGCCCGCGTCGACGATCGTCAGCGCCTGGGCAGCCGCAGCGCCCAGGGCGGCGATCGTCGTCGACAGGTCGCCCGCGGCCCATGCCTGCGCGGCCGCCAGCTGCAGCGACGACGTCCGGGTCGCGCTGTCGCCGGCTGCTGCCGCCTGGGACGCGATCAGGCCGGCCCCTGCCTGCCCCGTGGCCGCGTCGGACGCCGCTGCCGCGTCCGTCGCCCCTGCCGCCTGCGTCCGGGCCGCCTGGGCGGCGTCTGATGCGGCTGCCGGGTCGGCCGCGATGGCCCCGAAGGCGCCGATGGTCGCTGCAGCGTCGCCGGCGCCCGCGGACTGCTGCGCCAGGACGTCGCCGGCGGCGAGGTAGACGGCGGCGTCCGTCGCTGCCGCGCTGTCGATCGCCTGCAGGCCCATCGTCCCCGCGCGCGCGGCCGCGTCCGATGCGGCGACGCTGTCGGCAGCAGCTGCGGCCAGGGCGTAGACCGCGGACGCGACATCGCTGGCCGCGACGCTGTCGGCAGCCAGGGCGGGAAGCACCGCCAGCTGCGTCGCCGCGTCGCCGGCGGTCGCCGCCTGGGTCGCGCTGACCGATGCCGCGGCCGCGCCCTGCGTCGATGCGTCGGTCGCTGCTGCGCTGTCGGACCCGCTGGCCGGGATCGCCAGGGCGCCAGCTGCGGCGTCGGTCGCCGCCGCCGGCTGGGATGCGACCGCGCCGAAGGATCCTTGCGCTGCCGCGACGTCAGCCAGGGCGGCCGCCTGGGCCGCTGCGGCTGGCAGGGCGGCCAGCTGGGTCGACTGGTCGGCAGCTGCTGCGCTGTCGGCCGCTGCCGCCCCTGCAGCTGCTGCGCTGTCGCTGCTGTCCGTCGCCGCTGCGCTGTCGGCCGCAGCTGCTGGCCGGGTCGCAGGGCCCAGGGCGGCATCGGTCGCCGCGACGCTGTCCGCCGCCGGCGCCGGCTTGACCGCCAGCCCGGTCCCGACGTCGGACGCGGCCGCGGACTGCGCTGCAGCTGCAGGCCGGACCGCGACGCCGGTCGCCGGATCGCTGGCAGCCGCCGACTGCGCCGCCGCGGCCAGCAGGACCGTCGGGCCCGTGGCCGCGTCGCTGGCGCCGGCCGACTGCGCCGCGTCGACGTCGTACGTCGTCGCGCCGCCGCCCGGGGCAGTGACCAGGAAGTCATCGTAGCGGCTGGCGTTGTCGTCGCTGGACAGGTTGCGGAAGCCGACGTAGGTGCCGGCCCGGTGCGTCGCATCTGTGACGCTGTAGATCGTGACCCCGTCCAGCTTGAAGACGATCGCGTCGGTCGCATAGTCGACGCTGACCTCCAGCTGGTACTGGACCGAGCCGTCGGTAGCGAGGCTCGCGCTGGTGTGCTGGTACATCAGCGTCTCGGCGTTGCTGACCCACTTGCTGATTCGGAGTTCGCCGAACCAGATATGGGACGCCCAGTAGTCGCTGTCCGTCAGGCCGCGCCAGACCAGTCCAGACTGTCCGCCGATCCAGCCGTTGTACTTGACCTTGATCTTGGCCGTGTAGCTGGTCGCGCCGACGTCCCAAATCGGGATGGTGTAGCCGCCGCCGCCGTTCGCGCCCGCCGCCTCGTTGCCGACGACGACGCCAACCTTGGACGTCAGGTCGTACCAGGGGGCGCCCAGGGCGCCGTCGGATCGGTTGAAGTTGTCGGACGCCAGGGTCGCGCCGCCGCCAGCTGGCGACGCCTGGGTCGCTGCATCGCCGGACGCCGCCGACTCGCTGACCGTCTCCGCGACGCCGTGCTGCGCGTCGCCCGACTCGCCTGCAGCTGCGGTGTCCGCCGCGTCGACGTTGTAGATCGTCGCCGCGATGTAGTCGAGTTGGATCCTTGCAGCGCCGCCGGTGCCGCCGGTCCGCGTGCCGTTCGATCGGTACACGCCGCCGCCGCCGCCGCCAGGGGTCGCGCCGTTGGTGCCGTTCGCGTTCGCGCCGCCCGCGCCGCCATTGCCGCCGCCGGTCGGGGCGGTCGCGCCTGCGCTGGTCGTCGCCGCGACGCCGTTGGCCGATGTGCCCGCCGACGATCCGCCGCCGGACCCGGTCGTGCCGGACGCCAGCGACGCGCCCGCGCCGCCGCTGCGCGTCGTTGTTCCGACCCCGACAGCTGCGCCCGCGCCGCCAGTCGCAACGTTCGTGGCCACGCTGACGCCCGCGCGCGCCATGACCGTCGTGGCATCGCGGAAGAAGCAGGTCCCGGCAGTGGTGCCCGGCGCGCCGCCGGCGGGAATCTGGACCGTCTCGGCGACGCCAGGGACGACCGCGACGACCCCGACCGACAGGCCGCCGCCGCCGCCGCCGCCGCCCAGGCCGGTCGTCGACCGGGTCGATCCGCCGCCGCCCGGGCCCCAGCAGGTAACGGTGACGGACGTCACGCCCGCAGGCGGCGTCCAGCTGGTCGTCCCAGCGTTGAGGGTTTCAGTCGTCATCGCCTGTCCGGCATTGGGCGCGCCTCGACGCGCCGGACAGGAGGTAGGTCACGGGCGGACGCGCATCACCGACGCGCCGAGGGCCGCCCTCTCGGGGGGTATTACGACGCCTGGACGACGCGCAGCGTCGACTTCGCAGACACCAGGAACTGGCCTTCCTCGTCGGCGTCCAGCGGCGTCTCGCCGTTCGGCCGGCGCTCGCGTCCGCCGTCGACGTTTAGCTCGACGATGACGCGGACCGGCGCGTTCGCCCGGACGGTGACGATGCAGGGATCGCTGGACGCCGCCGCGGCCGGCTGCTCATCGGCTGCCCCGTCGCCGTCAGCTGCCTCGCCTGCCTGATCGGCCTGCGCGGCAGCGGCGCGCGCTGCTGGGGCGGGGCGGGTAGCCCGGGCCGTCTCGCGGCCGGGCCGCGTCGGGATGCGCTTCGTGGGGGTTGCCATCTTTCGGGCGCTCCAGGTCAGGTGATCGTGTAGGTGACGGAGACGTTCACGACGTCGCTGATGGCGACCGTCCGATCGCCGCCGGTGAACAGGACCGCGTTGTAGAGGATGCCGGTCGTGCCGTCCTTCGTCGTGACGCTGTTGGCGAACATGCCCTTGATCGTCCCGGCGCTGGTGAAGGTGAAGGACGACGCGCTCGACGTCGCCTTGCTGCCTGCCGACGCCGCGGCGAAGGCCAGGGCGGGACGGTTGCCCGTGTACGCCGGCGCGTTGGTGCCGCCCGCCTCGGTCCAGCCGGCGTGCGATGCCATCGTGTCGCCGGCGGCGAGGGCGCTGTAGCTGACGGACGAAATCAGCCCGCAGAACCATGCGGCCGTGTACGCGCTGCCGCCCAGGTACTTGTCCAGCAGGTCATTCTTGCCGACCGTCGTGACAAGGTTGGGCGCCGACTCCGACCAGCGCTCGACCATCAGGTCCGCGATCATGCTGGCGTGCAGCGCGTCCGCGGCGCCGTCCAGGCCGTCCGCGCGCGCCTGCGCGATCAGCGCCTGACGCTGCTCGACCTGCGCCTGCATGCCCTCCCGGGCTGTGTAGCAGACGGCGTGGAAGGTCGCGCGGGGCGCCGGCATCGCCTGGGCAGCCGCGCCCAGCGTCACCAGCGCCAGGGCGGCAGCCGCGCCGAGGGCCGATCGTTCGTGGTTTTGCACGGCCGGTCCCCCCTTACTTGCCGCGGCCGCCGGACTTGGCCGGCGCGCTCTTGGCCGCCGCTGCGTGCGGCTGGGCGCTGGACTGGGCCGCGCTGTTCTGCGGCTCCTGCGACGCGGCGACGCGTTGCTGCGTGCCCTCGGCGCCGACGCTGTCGCCCCGGACGCTGTCGTCGCTGGCGCTGAACGTGTGCGGCGTGTAGACCGTCGGCTTCGGCCCGTTGTTGACCCGACGGCCCGCCGCGGTGGCGAACTGGTCGGCCAGCTTCTTCGCGTCGGCCTGCGACCCGGCGAACTCGGCGGCGTCGGCCTTGACCAGTTCCTCGGCCCACGCGGCATCGACGTTCTCGCCCATGTCGCCCGGGTTGAAGGTCCCGTGGAGGGGCGCAATGATGTTCTTCTTGAACACCAGGAAGCGGCCGGAGGTTGCTTTTTCGGTAGCCATTTGATCGAACTCCTGCGTCGTCAGACGCGCGATTGTGGAACAGAAAGGGCCCCGCAGCGCATCGACTGCGCCCGGGGCCCGGTAGGAGGCAACTGCAAGGTTGGGCTCCAGAACTCGCTGGGTCAGGCCGGCGTGATGTCCCCGCCGCGGATCGCCGCCGGGACCTCGACCGCCAGCTGCAGCCGGCGCTCGGCCCGGATCGTGATCAGGTTCTTGGTGAAGTTGTCGGCATCGCTGTCCGACATTTCGACCACGACCCCTTCGCGGTTGTAGACCGTCGCGGCCATGCGCGACATGACGACGAAGCTGTCCAGGGGGACCGCCGCCGACATGATGACCGGCAGGCCCCACAGGCGCGGCTGGGCGACCTGCTGCGGGTCGCCGATCAGGTAGCGGCCCTGCGTGTCGACCATGAGCTCGATGTCCGCCCAGTCCAGCGGATTCATCAGGACGACGTCGGCCGGGTAGTCGGTGTTGCCCAGGTCGGCAATGACCTTGCGGACCAGCCGGAGCTTCGTGTTGACCGCGCCCAGGACCGCCGCCGTGTAGCCGTGCGCGGTGTAGTTGCCGGTCATCAGCAGCCCTTCCAGGTTCGGCGTGACGCCGTTGCCCGAAATCAGCTGGTTCTCGACCCGCAGGTTGACCCCGTACCGCATGCGCTGGTTGATGTACGCGACCAGGGCCGTCTCGTCCTTCGACAGCTGGCGCGAAATCTTGATCCAGTGGGCGACCGTCGTGATCGGCTTCTGGACCAGCGTGAAGGTCAGGCTGGACTCAGGCTTCTGCGCGCCCTCGGCGACCTCGGCGGCCGCGTTGGTGAAGACGTTTTCGCGGACGAACTCGATGCTGCCGGCGGTCGTGTCGACGCTGTTGAGCGCGTCCTCGACGCGCAGCGTGCGGAACGGGCCCGGGACGAAGGCCGTGCGCTGCGGGTTGATCGCTGCGCCAGACGTCAGGACGGTGTTGAACAGCCGGGACTGGCCGTCGTCCTTGACCTCCAGACGGATCTTCTGCAGCTGGCCTTCCTGCCATGCCTTGAAGTTCGGCGCCTTGACGAACTGGCCGCCCCAGGTCGCGGCCTTCTCGGCGGCGTCCGGGTCCTGGTCGTCCTTCTTGGCGGTGCCGGCCTGCTCGATCTTGATGAGGCGCTCGGCAAACTCCAGCTGCTGCTTGCCCAGCGTCTCCAGGGCGGTCGTCGTGTCCTTCGACTGCTTGCCCAGCGTCTGGAATTCGCCGTTGGCCTTCTCGGACCAAGTCTTGAGGTTGTCCTCCAGCTTGTCCATTGCCTTCGTCAGCGCGCGCCCGATGCCGGACTCGTCGTCGCCGACGTCGACGCGACCGTACTGGGCCGACCGGCCGACTGGGCCAGCGAACAGGGCGGACAGGACCGCGACCGCGATGGCCGTCGGCGAGAACTTGAATTGCTTGCGGATCATGTGATCGAACTCCGGTTTCAGGTTTGCGGGTCCAGCACGCCGGCCATGCGGCCAAGGCGGCTGAGGATAGCCTCTGCTTCGGCGATTGACTGCTTCGACCGCGGCGGCTCGCCCGACGGTGCCGAAAATAGCTTCTTCGCCCGGGCAACGACTGCCGCCGCCTGCCCCCTCGACATGCCCGCTGCCTCGCGCAGCAGGCGCTCAAAGTCTCGCGCCGATTCGACGCCCTCGACGACGTCGTCGATTTCCATCGGCTCGCCGTGCACGCTGGTGATCCGCGCCCCGTCCAGGTTCGGGAACACGACCGGGCTGACCTCGATCAGCCGCGACCAGCGCTCGACGGTCATCACGCCGTCCTCGTCCTCGGCGTAGTCGCCGCGCTTCACGAAGCCGCCGATCGACAGGCCGTCCAGCGTCTCATGCAGCATCGCCGCGCGGACGTCGCCCGCCAGCTGCAGGTTGGGCGTGAACTCGCCGGCGACGTACAGGCCGGCATCGTCCTCCGCGGCCTTCGTGTAGCGGCCAATCGGCATGTCCCAGCTGTGGCCGAAGAACATTTTCGGCTTGCCGTACTTGCGCAGCGTGTACTCGAAACAGCCCTTGAGCAGGATCGCCGATCCGTCGACGGTCTTCTGGCCGAAGCGCGCGGCGTAGCCTTCGAACGTCCCCTTCTCGGCGTTGGCCTTGAACTCGACGTTACTGAGCGACAGGGTCTTGCGTACCAGCATTGGATGCTCCAGGGACTGCAGGGGGGTCCTGCCCGATCTTGTCCAGCGTCGTCAGATTGGACTGGGCGGTCAGGACGTCAGCGCCCTTGCCCCGCGCAGGCCAGTTCTCCAGCTGCCGGACCTCGTCGCGGTCGAGTATTCCATTTTGAACGGCGGTTGCATACAACGTGAAGCGCGCGGCCGGCGACGCCCGCAGCAGCGCATCCAGGTTGAACTCGGCCGCCATGTTCGCCCGCTGGCGCGTCGTCAGGACCGACTTGCGGACCGACTGCCGTAGCGACTCGACCAGCGGGCCGATCGTGAACTTGTGCCAGCCCTCGACAATCTGCTCGATCCCGCTGCCCCAGGCCGTGACGTTGGAGTGGTAGACCAGGACCGGCGGGACGTCGAACCATCGGCAGATTTCCTCGGTCGTATGCTGCCGGGACTGCAGCAGCTGCAGCTGTTCCGGGGTCGCCGAGAGGGCTTGGTACTGCAGGCCCGCCTCCAGGATGAACAGCCGGGCATCGTTGCCGTTCGCCATTTCGCCGAAGCGCGCGAGCAGCGAGACGCGCTGATCCGGGCGCAGCACCTTGTCGGTCATCAGGACCGCCGTCGGCTTGCCGCCAGCTGCGAAGGTCTTGGTCGCCTGGGACGCCTGGGACTTCGCCTCCTGGATCGTCGTCGACATGAACTCGATCTTGGCGAAGCCGGTCGTCCCGTTGCCCAGGTTCTGCAGATGCAGGACGTCCTCGGCCGGGTAGACGTAGACGACATCGCCCAGCCGGTACAGGTACCAGACCTCGCCGCTGTCGGCAACGAACTGCTCGACCTGATCGGCCGGCATCGGCCAAAGCGCCGACGCCTCGCGCTCGCCCTCGCCCGGCGCCCGGATGATCCGCGCGTAGGCGTTCCCGCGCAGGTCGTGATTCAGCATCATCGCGCGCCAGAACTGGAAGGGCGTCATGCGCGGGTTCGGCCGCTCATGCAGCAGCTGATACAGCCGCGTCGTCCGGGCCGGCGTCTTGACCCCTGCCATGTCGACGTTGTAGACATGCAGCGGCAGCGACGCGATCACGTTGGCCCGCCGGTCGCAGCAGGCCCAAACGTCCGCCAGCTGCAGGCCCACATCGGCGCTGACGACCTGCTGCCCGCCGATCAGCGGGGCGGACGGAAGGTTCAGCTGCGTGCCCGTCCGCTCGGCCAGCGCGCCGCCGCGTGTGCCGAACCGGGCGACGTAGCTGGCGATATTCGTGAGGAGGCTCATGCGATGACCGGGCTGTTGATGAAGTCGTCCAGGTCCTCGACCGGCTGCTTGTCCAGCAGCAGGAGGCCCACCGATTCAGCCAGGGCGACAAGGCCGTCGATCCGCCCGCGCGACTTGCGCTTGGTGAAGATCTTGTTGTTTTTCGGGTCGGCCTCCAGGACCGCGGACGCTGAATTGTGGGTCAGCAGGGGATTCTTCTCGACGTCGATCGTCCCGCCGACGACGGCAGCGCCCAGCAGTTCAATCGATCGGGGCATCCACAGCGTGGGCAACTCGCGGCCTTCGTCGTCCGTTTTGGCTGCCGCTTTATAGTATCCCTGCGGGTGCTTGACCAGTTCGAACTCGGCGCCGATGGCGTCAAGCTCGACCTCCAGGTAATGCAGCCGGTACGGATCGCAGGCGACGCGCTTGAACTGCGGAAGCTGCGCCTGGAGCTCGACCATGCGGGCGGCGATCCATGCATAGTCCAGCGCCTTACCCGGTACCGCGTGCAGATGGCCCTGCTCAGCCCATACGTCGTATCGGACCAAGTCGGCGCGCGACCGCTCGACGATCGTGTCCGCCGGCGTCCACTGCTCGACCCGCGCGACGACGCGCTGGCCCGACAGGCCGACGATGTCGGGAACCAGCCCGGTCAGCGCCAGCGCGGACAGGTCGCGCGTCCCCGACAGGTCCAGGCCGCCGACGACCTCATCGCATGCCCGCAGCGCGTCCAGGGCGTCGAAGTCCTTCTCGGTCTGCTGCCATAGGTCCGGGTCAATCCATGGATTCTCGGCGCCGACCCACTGGCAGAAGTTCAGCCGGCGGACCCGCGACGCCTCGGCCGGCATGCCCTGCGCCTGCCGGACCTGCGTCAGCAGATAGTCCTCGGTGATGATGCTGCCCAGGCCCGGGTTGGCTTTCAGCCAGACGCGCGGCGCCGTCAGCGGGCGCCCGCGCGCGTCGACGATGCCCAGGTCGACGCGGTCATCAAGCACCGCAGGGTCCAGCGGGTCCTCGTCCTCGTCCAGCGCGCAGACGTAGGCGAACCACTCATCGTCCTCGCGCGACCCCTGCAGGATGCCGACGCTGTACTCATGGTGCTGGTAGCAGATGGTCGTGCGGTCGAAGCCGCTGTTCGTGATTTCGAAGGTCAGCGGACTCCGGCGCCACTTCTGGCCCGCCGCGGCCATCGACACGACCGTCGCGTTCGGATGTTCGTGCAGTTCGTCGATCAGGAAGAAGTGCGGCCGCGGGCCCGACTGCTTGTCCTCGCTGGCGATGACGCGGAAGAAGCTGCCGTTCTTCGGGAAGGCCAGATTCCAGCAGGTATCAGACCGGGCCGGCGTCTTGACGATCCGCGCCTTCAGGTCCGGCGACTGGTCGACCATGGCGACCGCGTCGCGGAACAGGATCAACGCCTGCTCGCGCTTGGTCGCCGCCGCATAGACCTCGGCCCGCGCCTCATCGTCCGACGTCAGACCGTACAGGCCCAGGCCGCCGGCCAGCGGTGACTTGCCGTTCCCCTTGCCGATTTCGACATAGGCGGTGCGGAAGCGCCGCTTGCCGCTGTCGCGCCGGCGCCAGCCCATCAGCGACCCGATGATGAAGTCCTGGAAGCCCAGCAGCTGGAAGGGCCGGCCTTCGAACTGGCCGCCGTTCAGCCGGAGGATCGTCGGGAAGAATCCCAGCGCATGGGCCGCCGCGTCGGCGTCGAACACCAGCCCCCTCGACGCTGCTGTGGCGCGGTCCCGGAAGTGACGCTCGCATGCCAGACGAACGAACGGGCCGGCGACGATCCGGCCCGCCAGGACCGCGTCGGCATAGCGGCCGACCGGGTCAGAAGTAACCGCGCCGCGTCGTGCCGTTCGGCGCGGGGTCTTGGCCTTCGGCGGGCGGGGCGGCGCTTCCAATTCCAACATCAATTCGGCTCCGGGCTGATGGCGTCATTCCAAACTCTGCGGCGTAGCGCACGACGTCGGCCTGCGCGCACCGGATCGTCCCGACCAGCGGGTTCTGGATGACGTTGCCGTTGGTCGTTCGGATCATCAGCCCGCGGCCCTGCGGATCGCGCTGCGCCATGTCGCGCAGGGTCCGAACGGCGGACAGCCACGTGGCGTAGGCGTTGCAGTAGGCGGCCAGGGCGGCCCGGTCGATGTCGGTCATAAGGCCGCACTCGTACAGCCGCTCGATGACGCGGCCCCACTCGACCTTCGCGTCGTCCGGTAGGTCCTCGGGCGGCGACGGCCTGCTGGCCGGGACGGACGCCTCGTTCGGGACCAGCGGCGGGCGCTTTCCAGGGTTGCCGGTGACCAGCTTGAGCGCCGTCGGGGTTGGTTTCGGACCGCGTTGCATAAAGAATTCGCTTGAGCTTTTGTAGCGGACCGCTACTATTCAGGTTCGCACCAACGTAGCAGCAAAGGAACCGAATCATGTCACATGCCCCGATGAGAGTCGAAGTTGACCGCTGGCGCGCCAGCCATGTCGGCAGCAGCCAGCCCCAGCGCAACGGCAGCCCGCGCGGTTTCGGCAACTGGATGTTCGAGAACCAGGACCGCAGCGCGCAGTTTTCCTTCAACGGCGCCTTCGCCCAGGCGTGCCGCGCCGCGGTCAGCTGGGCGCGCGCGAACGGTCACAGCCGCGTCCATGTCTGCCCCTGATCCAGCCCGCAACCGCCCAGGAGAAACGACCATGTCCACCAAGACCCGCCAGACCAACAGCGACTTCCTGATCGACCTGCGCGCCGCCGAGAAGGAGGCGCGCGCCGCCGGCGACTGGGACCGCGTCGACCGCATCTGCCTGTCGATCGACGCGGTGCGCCAGGACATGCACGACCGCGGCCGGTGGCTGCCCGGCTTCGACCGCCAGGGCCGTCCCTGCCGGATGTTCGTCCCCGCCCAGTAACCCGACCACCACCAGGAGCAACGACCATGCAGACCACCACCGCCAAGATCATCGCCGCCAGCGTCAACACGACATGGTGCGGCCATAGCTGGGCCGTCGACGCCTCGGAACTGGGCATGCCGCCCGGCCAGTGGCCCGATGCGGTCCTGACGACGCTCGGCAACGAGCGCCCCTTCCAGCGCAGTCACGAAATGCGCGCCCGCGAAGGCGACTTCATGGGATGGCGCTACGTCCAGCCCGGCAGCAACCTGCAGCTGGCCGTCTTCAACGACTGATCGGGGCGGCCATGCAGACCAAGCTGTCCCAGGTCCAGGCCGCGCTCGCGCGCGATGACGTCGTCGGCGCGCTGCGGATCGCGGCGCGCTTCCCCGACCTGGGGACCGAGCGCGCGGCGATCCTGGACGCCTGGACCGCCGTGCAGTCCCCGCGCTTCCTGCAGCAGCTGGGCAAGGACCCGGCAGCGGTCATCGCAGCAGGACAGGCGGCGCTTGTGCGGCGCTACCCGCTACGATAGACTCGCGTCGCTGCTCATACCAGCGTCTCCCCGCGCCGGGTCTTCCAAGACCCCTTCGTTGGGCCCCGAAAGGGGCCCTTCGTCGTTCTGGCCCAGGTCTACGCCTTCCTCGGGCGGCAGGTCCAGCAGCGACGGATCGACCTCGACCGGACCGCATGCAGCGACCGCGCGCTTGGCGTCGCCCTTCACGAAGACCAGGATGTTCTGGTGCGTCTTGCCCAGCTTGCGGCTGGTGGTGAACTGCTTGCCGGCCCGGATCGGCAGGCTGCCCGCGGCGGTGATGAGGATCGCCTCGTTGTAGAAGCCCAGGCCGGCGTCGCGGAACGCCTGGACCGTGTCGCCGACGAAGTCCCGATAGTGCCCCGTCGTCTTGTCCCGGACCTCGCCGACGACCACGCAGGCGAACCGGTCCGGCTTGAGCAGGAAGCAGCTGGCGCGGATCGCCTCCCGGTAGCCCTCCAGGAAGGCGCTGTAGTGCATGTTCGACAGGTCGCGCGGATCGTCGCTGTAGACCTCCAGGTCCGCATAGGGCGGGCATGTGAAGACCATGTCGACGCCCATCGACAGGACCGACGTCCCCTCCAGCAGCTGGACCGCGTTCCGGCTGTCGCCGACGATCCAGGCCGGCCGCGTGACGGCGTGCAGGATCGCCTCGGCCTGCGCCCGATTGGCGTCGATCTGCCGCGCTGACAGGTCGATGCCGACGTACCCCCGGTCCAGGACCGCGGCGACGATGCCGCGGACGCTGCCGCCGGCGAAAGGATCCAGGACGACGCCGCCGGGCGGCGAGAACCAGCGATAGGCAATCTCGCAGACGACCGGATCGAAGATCGACGTCCCTGATCCCTCGGCCGTCAGCGGCTGGCCGTCGCCCGCCCCGCGCTCGCGGTCCGCGTAGTTCATCGCCGGCCTGGGACTGCCGCCCGGCGACAGTCGGCCCTCGCCCTTCATCAGGTCCTGACGGAAGGACCGCGCGTCCGGCTGGCGGTTGTTCCACGTGGAACGCGTCGCGCCGCGGTACTGCAGCTTGCCGTCCGGGCCCTGCGTGACCGTCGGGCCATGCGGCGGCGTGCTGTGGCTCTCGCCGCCCCGCCCCAGTTCCGACTTGATGCCCAGCGCCAGCCAGCCGCGCTTCCGCGCCTGCCACCAGCCCTCGCGCGCATTCAGGATCGAGAAGGGCGGGACCATGAATGCCGCCGACAGGCTGCCGACCTCGCGCGGCGCCGGCCCCGTCTTGTCCGTCCCGATCAGGTCCGCGATCGTCGCGGCTGGGAAGCCGATCGCGTCCAGGTCGACGCCCAGGTCGCGCATTTCGTCCAGTTCCAGCGCCAGGACCTCCAGGTTCCAGCCGGCATTGAGCGCCGACTGGTTGTCCGCCAGGATGTACGCGCGGCGCTGCTGCTCGGTCCAGCCCTTGGTGCTGATCGTCGGGACATGCCCGGCCGGGATCGGCGTCCCGTCGACGAAGCGGAGCTCGACGCCGGCGTCGTTCAGCTGCTGGGCGGCCAGTAGCCGGCCATGCCCGGCGACCAGCCCGTCGCCGTCGACCAGGATCGCGTTGGTCCAGCCATAGTCTCGGATCAGCCCTGCGATCTGCTTGACCTGCTCCGGCCCATGGGTCCGCGCGTTGCGGGCGTACGGGACCAGTTCGGCGATCGGGCGGAAGGTGATGTGCGGCCGGGTCATCGGTCGCTGTCCGTCTCGGCATCGCGCAGGATCATCCCGCAGTCGCGCAGCGTCGACAGCTGGCCCGGCGCGGACGCCAGGACGTCGAACGCCTTGGTCAGCAGGGGGGCGACGCTGCGGAGGGTCACGACGCCGCGGTCGTCGCGGCCCTGGACCTGGAACCAGCCGCCGGTCCAGCGGTCGCCCAGCTGGTCGAAGATCGCGCCGACGAAGAAGGTCCCGTTGATGCGGACCTCGGCATCGCCGCCGATCTGAATCTCGGCCGGCGACGGGACGCCCAGCCAAAGGCCGCGGGTCGACTTGAACGACACCATGGCCCGCGCCTGCTGCGCCTGTTCCTCGGTGACGACGACGCCGCGCGGGAAGGATGACGCGCCGCGCCTGTCGCTGTTCGCCAGCCGGTCGTTCAGTTCGGCGATCAGTTCAGCGTCCGACGCCTCGGACAAGTAAATGCGATCCATTGTTTTCGACCCCCGGTCCTTAAATGTGCGCGCTCGAAAGCGAAGC
>Ga0193738_1000167_pt1 | contig 45375 bp, 43 predicted proteins | sample L2a1metaG_FD_144927 | JGI IMG/M metagenome (GOLD analysis project Ga0193738, IMG submission 144927) | Soil microbial communities from a riparian zone of the East river system, Colorado, United States - L2a1 | ecosystem: Environmental > Terrestrial > Soil > Riparian zone | place: USA: East River... | reverse complement strand
AAAATGCTGAATGCGTTTTATCAGGCTTTCAACTTCTTCTTCCGTTGTCATTACATTCTGCCGAAAAGCCAGGTCATCAACAATAGCAGTGGTCTCTCTGCGCAAATAACCATCTTCATCTATGCTGCCTACAATTTGCTCCGCGATCTTTTGTTCTTTCTCATCCAATTTCAACAAACCGAGCTGATCAAGCAATGTTTCATAAAAACTCGTTTCCATTTTAAATGGAATTGTTTTTTTATCATCATCATCACTGCCGTAATTATCATCCCGCATTTTATAATCAGCGATGTCATCATCCCCTTCTTTTACATATTCGCTGATGTCTATATTATCGTAGTCATTTTCGCTGCCATCTGGTTCTTCAAAATTTTCCTCCCCGTTCTCTGTAAATTCATCTTTTGCTTCTTCGGAATCAGTATGATTTTCTTCTTCCTGCTCCAAAGCGGGATTTTCCTCCATTTCTTCTTTTATCCTTTCTTCCAGGTTGGCTGTAGGCACCTGCAACAGTTTCATAAGCTGAATCTGCTGGGGCGATAGTTTTTGTAGTAGCTTTTGCTGTAAATTTTGACTCAGGGCCATGGTTGCTTATTGTAGTTCTTCTGGTTAACTAGGCCCTTTTGAAAAAATCGGGCCAAATATCAAAAATCAGGCCGTAAATTTACATACAATTAAAATAAAGGTGCTGCAACGAATAAATATTATTCTTGTTGTCTTGTTAATGTTAACTGGAAAAAATTTTTCTCAGGACACTTCATGCATTCAATCTCAACACATTTACACAAAAGAATTAAAAACGGCAAGGCAATTATGCGTATCGCCACAACATCCTGAATGTCTAAAAAAAATAAAATCAGAAGATTATATAAAATTACCGATCAATTACGAAATCTTGAGAAATTTTAACTTTGAAGATCAACTTCGATCAGGTCATCAATTAGATTCAAATACTCGTAAGAAGGCAATTAAAGATCCTTTAAAAATAAGTGATCCAAGATTTTTATTTACTGCGCCAATTCAATCATCATTTTATACTGAGCATCTCGGTTTCTTTTGCAAAAAAGAAATTCAATTAGAAAAGATCACTTCTGTCCCTTTACGTTTCCGGCTTGGCTCGATTGATTATGTAGATCGACTGGAAGGAAAGAGGTAGAATTTTTTTGATTTGGATTCCTGGGTAGCCAATCCATTTGAGGAGTCGCTACCTGTAGTTTATAATAATTATTTCTCAAGCTATCACTCCATCCATTAGGATTATTATTAAATGATTTGCTGCTAAAATAAATACCGCCTTGTACATTGGGGTATTGTCTTAATAGCTTTATCTGGTTGGGTAATTCGTTAGGGTTTCGCCATGCTGCATTGCTTCCAGAACGATAGATGCCGAGGCCGATATATAAATTACGACCATAAGAATTTTTACTCCACCACTCCAGCATTTTTGCATAATCAATTTTATCATGTCCGATCTCTAAATAAAGCTGCGGTGCTACATAATCAACCCATTTTTCTTTTAACCATAATAAAATATCTGCATACAGATCATCATAATTGGTTTGACCTGCTTTGCTATCGCTGCCTCTTGGGTCCTTATCTTTATTTCTCCATACACTAAATGGCGAAATACCAAACTGCACCCAGGGTTTTTCTTTTTTAATAGCAATGGAAACCTTCTTCATAATTGAATCCACATTACTCCTGCGCCAATCATCCTTATTCAATTTGCTTTTCGATCTTTTATAAGCATCCTCATCGGGGAATTCTTTACCTGAAATTCTATATGGATAAAAATAATCATCCATGTGGATCGCATCTACATCATAGCGATGAACAATATCGGTGACTACCTGCACAACAAATTTTTGCACTTCTTTGCTCGCAGGGTCAAAATATTTTTTATCGCCGTAATATAAAAACCATTCGGGATGAATTTTTGTAACATGATTCGGTGCTATAGAAGAAGCCCCAATTTTAAAATCCGCCCTGTAAGGATTGCACCATGCATGAAACTCCATTCCCCGCTTATGCGTTTCTTTTATCATGAACTCAAGTGGATCATAATAAGGCGAAGGTGGCTGACCCTGTATTCCTGTAAGCCATTGACTCCACGGTTCAAAAGGTGAAGGATAAAACGCATCTGCTGCCGGCCTCACTTGTACTATCACCGCATTCATGCCATTGCTTTTATGCATGTCTAATTGGCGAATAAATTCTACCCGTTGGCTATCAGGATTTGTCATTCCCTTTAGCGGCCAATCGATATTATCAACTGATGCTATCCAAACACCACGAAACTCAGGTTTGGATTGAGAAAATAAGTTTGAAGTAAATAGAAAAAGGAAAATGAATGTAATAGTACGGCGGTTCGGTATTTTCATGCTTTGAATTTTGGATCAGTTCAAAGCGAAGATACATCAATGATTATTTCGAAGTTTATCTAAAAGATTATTTAACGTTTCCAACTCTTCATCAGATAAGTGATTTACCACAGCATCTAACTCTTCATTTCTCCGGTCAAGATTTTCAAGCAATTCAAATCCTTGTGGAGTAATGATCACATCCACCATCCGTTTATCTTTTTCTGAAACTGCTTTTTGTACGAGGTTTTTTGAAACCATTCTTTCCACGATACGGCTGGTGTCACTCATTTTATCGAGCATTCTTTCCCGTAACTGTAAAGTAGATAAAGGCTCACCTGCGCCACGTAATATGCGAAGTATATTGTATTGCTGAGGAGTTATGTTCTCTGATTTTACAAAGCTCTTTATATGATCCACCATCCACGCATGGGTAAACATGATGTTCACCATCGCTTTATTTTGATTGTTCCGAAACGTCGCCTGTTTTATTTCTTTATCGATTCCCATTGGCTCGGCATTTTGTTTCGAAAAGGTCAAAAACCCGACCAAAATGTTTCTCCATCAAACTTAAATTCACAGCGGTGGAAAAAAATACCATGAATGAGTTAGCTAGTCGTTGTCTATTAGATGGTTGCTTTCAGTAGTTTTATGTTTGATTAACCTTAAATCTACCACCATGAAAGTTATTTCTGAATCGATCCGCAGTTTTTGGGAAGGGTTTGTTTCTTTTTATACTGTATTGTATAAGGAAGTAAAAAACTGGAAATAGGATCGTATTCTGTGTAAGGTCTTAAATAAATGGGGATTTATTTTCCCACACCTTGATGCTCTGTTAATCGATTAAGCATTCTCCCACACTTTCGTTCCTTCACTACAGTTCGAGCAGATGTCAATATTTTTTCTCCCTTTCAAAATAGCTGTGCGAAATTTTTTATACTCCCCGTTCTCCCAAATTTCTTTAAAAGATCTTTCTTTAAGATCACCCAACTGGTGCTGTGCATCTTTATCAAAGCAGCAGGGAGCAACCAAACCATCCCAGGTAATTACGGGATCATGCCATAGCCGCCAGCAATGATTGGCTAATTTGCCTTTGAATTCATACCCATTACTGGTTTTTTTGTAACGACTATATTTATCAAGAGTAGGAATTAATTTATTCGGGTCGTTTTCATAATCGTACACTTGTGCTGTTTTAAACCATACATCATCAACACCAATTTCCTTCGCCAATTTTTTTACATCTTCAATTTGATGTTCATTTGGTTTAACCACCAAAAATTGAAAAACAATAAAAGGCGTTTTGCTTTGCATCTCCTTTTTCCATTTCACTACATTTTTTGTTCCTTCCAAAACCTTTGCAAGCTTTCCGCCTACGCGGTATTGCTCATAGACATCCTGTGTAGTGCCGTCGATGGAAATAATTAATCTGTCCAACCCACTTTCAATTGTTCTTTTTGCATTATCATCATTTAAATAATGAGCATTGGTAGACGTAGCCGTATAAATTTTTTTTGAGGAAGCATATTTTACCATATCCAAAAAATCAGGGTTGAGATAAGGCTCTCCCTGGAAATAAAACACGAGGTATAAAAGCTGCTTATGAAGCTGGTCGATCGTTTCCTTGAAAAAATTCTTTTGTAGCATGCCGGTTGGTCTTGTAAAAGCTCTCAGGCCACTTGGGCATTCAGGACAGCGAAGATTACAAGAGGTAGTTGGTTCAAATGAAATCGAAACAGGTAAGCCCCATTGAACGGGTTTTTTAAACCATTTGCTAAAATAATAGCTGCTTAGTACTTTAAGGCCATTCCAGGAACGGCGAAAAGTAAGTTTAGAGAATAAATTGAGGCTATCGTTCCAATTAAACTGCGACATCGAACGGTAAAGGTAAAAAACAACAGGCGGCAATAGACAATAATTTTCTAATTTGACGATTAATTCTATGGATCGATTACCCTCATATAAAATTTCCTCTTTAGGGGAAACCGCATTGATCATTGATTTTGGAAATATTATTGATGAGTCGATCAATAAACTTGTACATTCTCTTTTTTATCAATTACAGCATGATCCAATTCCAGGAATGATCGAAGCTGTACCAGGCTATAGCTCTCTGACGATCTATTATGATATCCTCTTTATTCGAAACAAATTAGATAGTCAAATAACCGCTTTTGAATGGGTTTCTGAATCTTTAAAAAAATTTATACCAAAAGAAAACATTGAGACCGGAGATCCGCAAATATTGATCGAGGTCCCAGTGTGCTATGAAATTGAATATGCCCCGGATCTCAGTTTTATTGCTTCGCAGAATAAAATTTCTAATGACGAAGTAATTTATTTACATACATCAACTACGTATCATATTTATATGCTTGGCTTTCTTCCGGGTTTTGCATATATGGGTATGGTTGATGAAAAAATTTCTTCGTCACGAAAACAAAAGCCGGTGTTTGTTGAAGCCGGTAGTATCGGAATTGCCGGAAAGCAAACCGGGATCTATCCATTCCGATCACAGGGCGGCTGGCAAATTATAGGAAGAACTCCTTTGAAACTATTTGACAAAGAGAAAATAAACCCGGTACTATTTAAGGCCGGCGACAAGGTTCAATTTTATTCAATAACAAAAGATGAGTTTGAAGATATTAAAAGCGGGAATGCTTGACAGCATACAGGACTCCGGCCGCATAGGTTACCAGCAGTTTGGGATCAATCCAGGCGGCGCAATGGATAAATATGCTGCAGCTATTGCAAACATTTTGGTTGGCAATAAAACAGATGAGGCTGTTATTGAAATGCATTTTCCTGCGCCAGCAATTTTTTTCGATGAGCCAGCAATGATCGCTTTAAGCGGAGCTGATTTTTCTGCAAATATTAATGGAACGCAGCTACCACTAAACCATGCAGTGATCATAAATAAAAACACAACACTTCAATTCCTTACGCCAAAAAATAAAAGCCGTTGCTACCTTGCCGTAAAGGGTGGAGTAAATATCTCAAAGTGGCTAAATAGTTATAGCACTAACCTGGTTGCAGAAGCTGGTGGCTTTTCAGGAAGAAAATTATTGAAAGATGATATACTTGAACTGAATAATAGCGCCAATACTTATAAATTAAATGATACCGACGATTTCAAAATTTTACCCTGGGGTGCAAATGAAGATTTTGGAATTCAATACAAGGAAGAGTTTTGGGTGATGCCAGGCAGTGAATGGGATTGGCTTGATAAGGCTTCACAAGAAAAGTTTTTGAAGAACCCTTTTTTCATTTCGCATAATTCTGACAGAATGGGCTATCGTCTTGCAAGTGAACCGCTGCATTCAGCTACAAAAACAGAACTCGTTTCATCTGCTGTAAATTTCGGGACCATTCAATTGTTACCCGATGGGCAATTAATAATTTTAATGGCAGATCATCAAACAACAGGTGGCTATCCAAGATTAGGAAATATTATTTCAGCTCAATTGCCAATGCTTGCACAAATGAAAGCAGGCGATAAAATACAGTTTAAATTTACTGATCATCAGGCTGCAGAGAACTTAATATTAAAACAACAACAACACTTGACGCAATTGGAAATTGCCTGTAAATTGAGGCTCGAAAATTATATCCATGAAAACTATAGATATTAACTGTGATCTGGGAGAAGGTATTGGGAACGACGAACTGATCATGCCCTATATTTCATCCGCTAATATTGCCTGCGGCTATCATGCCGGCGACGAAAAAACCATGAAGCAGACTGTTGAGCTTTGCAAAAAATATAGTGTTGCTGTTGGTGCACATCCATCTTATCCGGACAAAGAAAATTTTGGCAGAACTGATATGTTGCTTCATCCCGGAGAAATTTATGAGATGATCGTTAAGCAAATTAATTGTTTGGAAAAAATTGCAGCGGCAGCTGATGTTCCCATTCATCATATAAAACCACATGGCGCTTTATATAATATGGCTGCAAGGGATAAGGGGTTGGCGCCATTTGTTGCCCTCGCTATTTTGGATACTAATAGTAAATATCTTTTATATGGATTAAGCGGTAGCTATTTGGTAAAAGAAGGGAAGAATCTTGGTTTAAAAACCGTGAATGAAGTATTTGCGGATCGAACATATAAAGATGATGGAAGTTTAACTTCACGTAGCAAACCCGGTGCATTGATCGAAAATACTGATATGGCCATTGCACAAGTATTGCAAATGGTAAAAGAAGGAAAGGTAACTTCTATAACAGGAAAAAAAGTCCCAATCGTTGCAGAAACAATTTGCATACATGGTGATGGCGAACATGTGGTTGAATTTGCAAAAGCAATTCATGCTGCTTTGAAAAAGGAAGGTATTGAAATAAAGAGCCGATAAGAATTGATATAGTATAAGTGTGCGACGCAACAGGAGCTGAAAAGAATTACTCCAGCCGGTAACATAATGAAAAAAAACTCAGCCATAATTGGTGCCGCATTCCTGATGGCAACTTCGGCGATCGGTCCCGGCTTTCTTACCCAAACATCTTTATTTACCGAGCAACTGCTTACAAGTTTTGGATTTGTAATACTTATTTCTATCCTGCTTGATATCGGCACACAAATAAATATCTGGCGGATCGTAAGTGTGAGTGAAAACAGGGCCCAGGATATTGCTAATAAAATTTTTCCGGGCCTTGGTTTTTTTCTTGCCTTCCTGATCGCATTTGGGGGATTGATATTTAATATTGGAAATATTGCCGGTTGCGGTTTGGGTATAAATGTTTTGACTGGAATAGATCCAAAATATGGCGCCATTATAAGTTGTGTGATCGCTTTAGGGATCTTTTGGTATAAAGAAGCAGGAAAATTGATCGATGGATTTGCGAAATGGCTTGGAATAATAATGATCGGCCTTACTGTGTATGTTGCCTTCGCATCTCATCCACCGCTTGGCGAGGCTTTGTACAGAACAATATGGCCGGAGAAAATTGATATGATGAAAATAGTGACATTGGTTGGCGGCACCGTTGGTGGTTATATTTCATTTGCAGGTGCACATCGCTTGCTCGATGCCGGTATAAAAGGAAAAGAAAATTTACAACAGGTAACAAGGAGTGCCGTAAGTGGGATCCTTATTACTTCAATAATGCGATTTGTTTTATTTCTCGCTGCGTTGGGAGTTGTTTGGGGCGGGGTAAAATTAGCAACGGGAAATCCGGCTGCATCTGTTTTTCAATCAGCAGCAGGAGAGTTAGGTTATAAATTTTTTGGGATCGTTATTTGGATCGCGGCTATCACTTCTGTTGTGGGTGCGTCCTTTACATCTGTTTCATTTTGGAAAACGTTACATCCGGTTGTTTTTAAAAACGAAAAAATAATTATCAGTTTATTTATAATAGCATCAACTATCATCTTTGTCAGCATTGGAAATCCGATTAAACTATTAGTTTTTGCAGGAGCCGCAAATGGAATTATTCTTCCTATTGCCTTAGCTGTAATTCTTATTGCGGCAACAAAGTCTTCTATTATGAAGGGCTACAAACATCCTTTATGGATGCAAGTTGTGGGCTGGTTAGTTGTAATTGCAATGAGTTGGATGAGTATTCTTAGTATCCAACAGTTAATTGAGAAATAAAAAACCTCCTTGTTACAGGAGGTTAAATCAAATATTAATAAGAAGTTTTTTTACTCAACTACTTTCACACCTTTGATCGTCATGATCACTTCTTTCTTGGGTTCTTTTATTTTGTCAACTTCTTCTTTGCTTTTACCTCCATCTTCAGCATAATGTTTTAGCATTGCTACTGAAGTTTCTTTTAGCTCGGCCTTGCCTTCAACAACCACTGTTCTTCCAATCATATCCATAGGCATGGCAAATTCGTGGTCCTTTACTTTTATCATTACTGTAGTGCCATCATCTTTTTTCAATTTAGCCCAACAACCCATTGCCTGGCATACCTCCACCACCTTGCCCTGGATCTTGCCATCGAATTTATTATCAGTCATTTTCTTTTCAAGGTCATTTATACTTATGGGCTTCATCCCTTCTTCGGAATATTTACCATAAATCACACCCGGTTGGGCTGATACAGCATCCTGTGCATTTACAATAACCATTGCTGACAACGCAACCAGCAGGGAAAATAATTTCTTCATAATTCTAAAAATTTAGGACAACAAATATCGGAATTAATTTCCCGGAATTAAAATGGATTTTGAGCCGACCCCAATACCCCAAAAGTGGAATTTTTAAAAAAATATCCAAATAAATTAGTGTTGAAATACTAAAATGATTAGTTTTGTTGCTCAAACAAATTTTTCACCAGCCCCCTGAAAACCTAATTTTGAGACATGGCAAAAACAGCAAAAGAAAAAACTACCGATATGTCAACCAACACTGAAAAATTAAAAGCACTAAAGCTGACCATTGACAAGATCGAAAAAGATTACGGCAAAGGCAGCGTCATGATGATGAATGAAAAAGGAATTCATGAAATGGAAGTAGTATCTACAGGCTCTATCGGGCTTGATGTAGCTCTTGGAATTGGGGGATTACCAAGAGGAAGGGTTGTGGAAATTTATGGTCCTGAATCTTCTGGTAAAACGACCATTGCCACTCATGTGATCGCCCAAGCACAGAAAAAAGGTGGCATGTGTGCTATCATTGACGCGGAGCATGCTTTCGACAGCGCTTATGCTCAGAAATTAGGCGTGGATGTAGACAATTTATTGATCTCTCAACCAGATTATGGCGAGCAGGCACTTGAAATTGCAGATCGCCTAATTCTTTCCGGTGCATTGGACGTTGTGGTAATTGACTCGGTAGCAGCTCTTGTTCCTAAAAGTGAGTTAGAAGGTGAAATGGGTGACAGTAAAATGGGCCTGCATGCAAGATTGATGAGCCAGGCTTTAAGAAAACTTACAGCCACGATTGCTAAAACAAATACCATTTGCATTTTTATTAACCAGTTAAGGGAGAAGATCGGTGTAATGTTTGGCAATCCTGAAACAACAACCGGTGGTAATGCATTAAAATTCTATGCGTCGGTTCGTTTGGATATTCGCCGCATGGCACAAATAAAAGACGGTGAGGAAGCGGTTGGTAATCGTGTAAAAGTAAAAGTGGTAAAAAATAAAGTGGCTCCCCCATTCCGTGCTGCAGAGTTTGATATCATTTTTGGAGAAGGTATTTCTAAATCAGGTGAGATAGTTGACATGAGTGTTGAATTGGGCATTGTTCAAAAAAGCGGAAGCTGGTTCAGCTATAATAGTGATAAACTTGGCCAGGGCCGTGATACGGTTAAACAACTGCTTCTTGATAATCCTGAACTGGCAAATGAAATTGAAACCAAGATCAGGGAGAAAATAAAAGAAATGCAAGCTGTATAAATTCTGTTTTTAGAATTAAACAAACATGGGTTAGTGAAGCCCGTCTTAAAATTTTAAGACGGGTTTTTTTATTAACATATATCAAGTGAAGTCTTAAAAGACGGATCAACCTTTGCATTGTCTTATTTACTCATTATAACACGCAGGGGTTTTCGGGTAAATACGTCAAATAAGTTTCTGAGAAATGTTTAAGAATCCTAAGAATAAGAAAACTTTGAAATGGTTGCTGATTGCAGGTGGCAGTTTATTGCTCATCGGCTTAGTCCTTTATTTTTATTTCGCAACACTATCACATGACGATACTGCCAGCCTAAAAGCTGATTATACGGTTGAGGCTATCCCCTTTATCAAAGAATTTGAAAAAGATCATAAAGCCGCCAATAAAAAATATGCTGAAAAAATAATTACAGTAAAAGGAGTAGTTACAACGATAGAGCCAGCTGACACAACAATAAATATAAAGATGGCAGATACGACAACTGGCTCCTATTTAATTTTTGCTTTTCAAGATCAACACATGGCCGAAGCAAAAAAGTTAAAGCCCGGAGAAAATGTTCTTATTAAAGGGTCATGCAGCGATGGTATTTATAGTGATATTCTCGGAACTTATTTTGTCAGTTTTAAACGCAGTACTGTAGAAAAAAATTAATTCTTTAACCAATAAATTAAAAAAAACAAAAATGAAAAAAATAATTTTATCTCTAATGATCGCTACGGTTTCGATGATGACTTTCGCACAAAAGAAAACATCAACATCAGCCACAGTTGCATTTGATGCTACTACCCCAATAGATGATTTAGCAAAAGCAGAAAATAAAACCGGTATAGCAGCAATCGACCCTGTAAAGAATACCGTACAGTTTGAAGCGGCGATCAAAAATTTTGCTTTTTCTAACCCAAAGATCCAGGAGCATTTTAATCAAAAGAGCTGGCTGAATTCTGATGAGTTTCCTAAAGCAACTTTTAGCGGCGTGATCACAAATCCATCTGCAGTAAATTTCAACAAAGACGGGACTTACACTGTTACTGTAGAAGGTGACCTTACGATAAAAGATAAAACTCAAAAAGTAACAACACCAGCAACTATTGTTGTTGCAGGTAAAACTTTAAAAACAAACGCATCTTTCAATATTAAGTTAGCAGACTTTGGAGTAGAAGGTCAGCCGATCACAGCAGGAAAAGTTTCAGCTGAACCAAAGATCAGCGTATCGGCAGAACTGAATTAATTAATCGTAACTTTAGCATTCAATGCCTTGCCTTATTGGTAAGGCATTTTTTTTAACTTATTTCTATATGACTACAAGAATAATGGAACGCCGGAAGCGTATTGCGCTGGTGGCCCATGACAATAAAAAAAAGGAATTGATCGAGTGGGCTGTATTTAATAAGGCTACCCTTGCTAAACATCGCTTATACGCAACAGGAACTACAGGCAGTTTGCTTGAAGAGAAGCTTGATCAATCGATAACAAAATTGCAAAGCGGTCCCTTAGGTGGTGACTTGCAAATTGGAGCGAAGATCGCAGAAGGTAAAATTGACGTGTTGATATTCTTCTGGGACCCGATGGAAGCACAGCCTCATGATCCGGATATAAAAGCTCTGTTGCGAATATCCGCAACCTGGAATATCCCGGTTGCCTGCGATAGGGCCACCGCAGATTTTATCCTTACATCGCCACTAATGCAAGAAGTATATGAACCGGTGATCGAAGATTACTCTGTTTATATTATGAGAAAACTGAAGTAATAAGAAGTAAATTTGTTCCCCTGTATTTTATGGCTTTTAAACTTCATACACCATATCCCCCTGCCGGCGATCAGCCGGATGCGATCCGTAATTTGACAGAAGGGATCTTGGATGGAGAAAAATACCAAACCTTACTTGGAGTAACGGGTAGCGGTAAAACTTTTACCATTGCCAATGTTATTCAAAATGTTCAAAGACCAACTCTGGTTCTTACACATAACAAAACACTGGTAGCCCAGCTTTACGGTGAGTTCAAACAATTTTTTCCCGAGAATGCTGTTGGATATTTTGTTTCCTATTACGATTACTATCAGCCAGAAGCTTATTTACCAGTAAGCGATGTGTATATAGAAAAAGATCTTTCTATTAATGATGAGTTGGACAAACTTCGCTTACATGCAACATCAGAATTATTAAGTGGCCGTAGGGATATTATTGTCGTTGCATCTGTAAGTTGTATTTATGGAATTGGTAATCCTGATGAATTTGCCAATGGCATTATTCGAATTCATAAAAAACAAACGATCTCTCGCCAGGGGTTTCTTCATTCCCTTGTTAATATTCTTTATTCAAGAACAACGATTGAATTCAAACGGGGAACATTCCGCGTAAAAGGAGATACCGTTGATATCAACCTCCCTTATCTGGATAATGGCTATCGCATTACATTTTTTGGCGATGAAATTGAAGAGATAGAAAGTTTTGATGTAGTGACGGGAAAAAGAATAAGTGTAATGGATAATGCTGCGATCTTTCCCGCTAATCTTTATTTAGCCCCAAAAGGTATGATCCAGCAAATTCTGTATGAGATACAGGATGAAATGAATGCACAGGTTTCTTATTTTAAAAATTCCGGTAAATATATTGAAGCACAGCGTTTGAGTGAAAGAGTAAATTATGATGTTGAAATGATCCGTGAATTGGGTTATTGCAATGGCGTAGAAAACTATTCAAGATTCTTTGACAGAAGGAACCCTGGAACAAGACCTTTTTGCTTGCTTGACTATTTTCCACAGGATTTTTTATGTGTGATCGATGAAAGTCATCAAACAATTCCGCAAGTAAGCGGCATGTATGGAGGCGACAGAAGCAGGAAACTGATCCTTGTTGACTATGGTTTTCGTTTGCCATCTGCATTGGATAATCGTCCATTGAATTTTCATGAGTTTGAATCAATGCTGAATCAAACAATTTTTGTTTCTGCAACACCTGATGATTTTGAATTAGAAAAATGTGGAGGCGTTGTAGTGGAACAAGTTGTTCGCCCAACAGGTTTGCTTGATCCGCCAATTGAAATAAGACCAAGTGTAAATCAGATTGATGATCTGTTGGATGAGATTGATAAACGTGTAACAAAAGGTGACCGGGTATTAGTAACCACTCTTACCAAAAGAATGGCCGAAGAGATGGATAAATATCTTCATCGCATCAACATAAAATCAAAATACATACACAGCGAGGTGGATACACTGGAAAGAGTGGAGATACTTCGTGAATTACGATTGGGAAAGATCGATGTATTGGTTGGTGTAAATCTTTTGCGTGAAGGTTTGGATCTTCCGGAAGTATCATTAGTAGCAATTCTTGATGCAGATAAAGAAGGGTTTTTAAGAAATGAAAAAAGTTTAACCCAAACGGCAGGTCGTGCCGCAAGAAATGTGGATGGCCTTGTAATTTTTTACGCAGATAAGATGACGGAAAGCATGCAGAAAACAATTGATGAAACGATCCGCCGCCGTGAAAAACAAATCGAATGGAATATTAAATATGGCATCACACCTAAAACAATTATAAAAACCACCCAGGATGTTTTTGCACAAACATCTGTGTTAGATATTAAAGGATATGATCCCGCCAATCCTTATGCCATCCTACCGGGCGAAGACCTGGTAACTATTGCTGCAGAAGACCAGGCTGACTACAAAACCATCCCACAGGCAGAAAAAGCCATTTCAAAAATTAAAAAAGAAATGGAAAAAGCAGCACGAGATCTTGATTTTATGGAAGCTGCGAGACTGAGAGATGAAATGTTTAGACTACAAAAGCAACTGGAGGAATTGAAAAAATGAGTACAACCCGAAAAAAATATTCGTAGTAATACGAATCCCTCCCCGGTACATTTGCCCGATTTTAATTTTTAGCTTTTATAAAATTTTGCGCACCATTATTCGTTTTATAGTTTAGTCGAACGAATCTAAATCCAATTTTTATGAAAAGACGCATCCGTAAAATCGTTAACTTTTTTGCATTCAACCTGCTGTTTTTTGCTCTTTACCTGAACTTTATTCATAAAGACAGGGCGAATAGTGACATAGCTCCTGCTGTTGTAAGCTCTCCGGCTACTAATTCTGCTGCTTATACAGGAACTGTGCTTGTTCAGAATCCTGAAAAATATTTGAGTAAGGAAGAAGAGACTAATAAAGATCATCAGCAGTAAAACTGACTACTAAAAAGAAATTCATGCCTTAACCGGAAAAGTATCCGGTTAAGGCATTTTTATTGGCTCGCTATGATTTTTTTATCTTAGCAGGATGTCAAAAAAACTTTTTCTGCTCGATGCCCTTGCTTTGGTGTTCAGAGCCTACTATGCACTCATCCGCAATCCGAGAATAACTTCAAAAGGAAAAAACACAAATGCACAGTTTGGCTTTACCAATACTTTGCTTGAACTTATCAATAATCAGAAACCAACCCACCTGGCAGTGTGCTTCGATACCGAGGCTCCAACAGAACGACATACAGATTTTGTTGACTACAAAGCAAATCGCCAGGAAGCTCCAGAAGATCTGATAGCTGCCATACCTGATATAAAAAAAATAATCCAGGGTTTTAACGTTCCTGTTGTAGAACTTGATGGCTATGAAGCTGATGATGTAATAGGTACGTTGAGTAAACTGGCTGCAAAAGAAGGGTATGAAGTGTTCATGGTGACCTCCGATAAGGATTATGGTCAATTGGTAAATGACAAAGTGAAAATTTACAAACCGGGCTACCAGGGAGGTGATGTTGAATTAATGGGACCGAAGGAAGTTTGTGAAAAGTGGAATATTAAAGATGTAAGCCAGGTAATCGATGTGCTGGGCTTAATGGGTGATGCAGTCGATAATATCCCGGGCATTGCCGGTGTTGGAGAAAAAACTGCAGCGAAACTCCTTGCTGAATATGAAACATTGGAAAATGTTTTAAAGAATGCCGGCAATATAAAAGGTAAGCTGGGAGAAAAAGTAGCAGCGGGAAAAGACCTTGCTATACTAAGCAAAAAATTAGCAACGATCATTACTAATGTTCCGGTGGAATTTCATGAAGAGAATTTCAGGATGAAGGAAATAAACAAAGACATACTAAGAGATGTTTTTGCAGAGCTGGAATTTAAAACGCTTGGTAAAAGAGTATTGGGTGATGAGTTTGCCATCACTGTTTCCAATAAAGATTTTATTAAAAAAGAGCAGCCTGTCGGAGTGCAAACCGATCTCTTTGGAAATATAGTTGAAAGTGCTGCCCCGACAATACCTGTTGAGCAAGCTTCATCAAATGGAAATGGCTCTGGGGAATCAATATCTGTTAGCAAGAATATTAATAATACGCCACACAAATATGAAGCAGTACAAGATAATGCTGCCATAAAAAAATTAGTGACTGAATTAAAGAAACATGATGAAATATGTTTTGATACAGAAACAACAGGTATCGACGCAAATGAGGCAGAATTGGTTGGGCTGAGTTTTTCTATAAAACCTGGTGAGGCATATTATATTCCATGTCCACCAGATCAAACAAAAACAAAAGAGATCCTTGCTTTGTTTGAACCATTATTTAATGATAAAAGCAAAATATGGATCGGTCAAAATACTAAATACGATATGCTCGTATTGAAATGGTATGATATAGAATTGAAAGGAAAGATCTTTGATACAATGCTGGCGCATTATGTAATAGAGCCGGATGGAAAAAGAAGCATGGATCAATTGAGTGCAAAATATCTTGGCTACGAACCGGTACATATTGAAGAACTGATCGGCAAAAAAGGAAGAACACCACAGGGAAGTATGCGTGATGTGGAACTTGAAAAAATAAAAGAGTATGCAGCGGAAGATGCCGATATCACTCTACAATTGAAACAAATTTTTTTACCGCAACTAAAAGAAAAAGAAGTTGAAAAAGTTTTTTATGAAGTGGAGAATCCGCTTGTAAAAGTTTTGACGGATATGGAGTTTGAGGGTGTAAGGATCGACGAAGATTTTTTAAAGGACTATTCAAAAGAGTTAGAAAAAGATGCAAAAAAAGCGGAAGAGAGTGTTTACAAACAAGCCGGAGTGCGTTTCAATCTTGCTTCGCCAAAACAACTAGGTGAAGTTTTATTTGACAAACTCAAACTGGATCCTTCTGCTAAAAAAACAAAAACAGGACAGTATCAAACTGGTGAGGATGTATTATTGAAACTTGCAGCAAAAGAAAATAAGATCGCAGAAGATATTCTTGTATTCAGAGAAATGACAAAGTTGAAATCAACGTATGTTGATTCATTGCCATTACTTATTAATAAAAAAACTGGGAGAGTTCATACAACTTACGGGCAAGCAGTAGCAGTTACCGGCCGTCTTGCGAGTAACAATCCTAATCTTCAAAATATACCAGTAAGAACGGATCGTGGAAAAGAAATTCGTAAAGCCTTTGTTCCAAGAGATAGTAAGCACATTCTTTTATCAGCCGACTATTCACAAATTGAATTGAGAATTGTTGCTTCCATTAGCAGCGATAAGAATATGTGTAAGGCATTTAAGGATGGAACCGATATTCACACGGCAACCGCCGCAAGAGTTTATAACATAGATGAAAAAGATGTAACAAAAGAAATGCGTTACAAGGCCAAGAGTGTAAACTTCGGGATCATTTACGGCCAGGGAGCGTTTGGTTTAGCAGATAATCTTGGTATAGCAAGAAGCGAAGCAAAAGAGATCATTGATAATTATAAAAAGCAATTTCCGGGTATACAGAAATATATGGACGACACGATCAACTTTGCCCGTGAACATGGTTATGTACAAACATTGATGGGACGCAAGCGTTGGTTAAGAGATATCAACTCATCCAACTTTACTGTAAGAGGGTTTGCAGAACGAAATGCGATCAACTCTCCGATACAGGGAACTGCTGCTGATATGATAAAGCTGGCGATGATAAAAGTTCATGCCGCTATGAAAAAAGAAGGATTTAAAAGCAGGATGATCTTACAGGTGCATGATGAATTGGTATTTGATGCAACAAAAGATGAAGTAAAAGAATTAAAACCATTGATCGTTGAATGTATGCAAGCAGCAATGCCTTTACCTAATAAGGTTCCGGTTATTGCTGAATGTGGCGAAGGGAAGAATTGGCTGGATGCACATTAGAGAACCACGATTTGCAGGATTTTAATAGATTATGAGGAAATAAAGGGCTTATGAAAAAGATTTTCTTTATTCATTTTCATGAAGCAGAGCTGAAAGAAAAAATTCAACCGCTGAAACAAGCCGGATATAAAGTAGATTATCATTTCAGTACTGAAACGACCGCATACTTAAAAGATAATTTACCAGATGTTTTAGTTATTTCTCTTGGTCGATTACCATCACATGGAAAAGCTTATGTAGAATGGTTGTGGGAAGCAAAGAAAAGAAAACACATTCCAATTATTTTTTGTGGTGGCAAACCAGAGAAAGTAATTATAGTCAAAGAAAAACTTCCGAAAGCGATCTTTTGCAGTAATGAAAAACTATTGCCAACACTTGAAAAAATAAAGCAATGACTTGGGAAGATTACTTTAAAGTGCTTCAGAATGTCAGCCTGAGATATTTTTATATCGCTGGGATAGCTTTTCTTCTCGGCTATGTAGTGTTGCGTAAATGGGTAGGCAATAAAAAAATACAGCAGAAATTTCCAAAAGTAAATGACTACCTGCGTGAGGTTAGTTATTCTATCATAACAATGCTCATGTTTGCTTTTGTTCCTTTCTTCCTTATCAAGAATCCAAACATTGAACCGCACACAACATATTATACAAAGATCGACGAGTTTGGTTGGTTCTATTTTTTTGCCGCCTTTCCTTTAATGTTCATTATGCATGATGCTTATTTTTATTGGACACACCGGGTAATGCATCATCCAAAAGTTTTTAAAATATTTCATCTTGTTCATCATCAATCGACCAATCCATCGCCTTGGGCCGCTTATGCTTTTCATCCATTGGAAGCAATTGTGGAAGTTGGTATCACCGCAGTCTTTCTTTTTACCATTCCTATTCACAGTCTTCATTTGCCCATCTTCTTTTTAATGTCCATCATTTATAATGTCTATGGTCATACTGGTTATGAGATCTATCCAAGAGGCTTTAGCAAGAATTGGTTTGGTAAGTGGATAAATACCTCTGTAAATCATAACCTACATCATCAATACTTTAAAGGTAATTACGGTTTATACTTTCTATTCTGGGACAGAATAATGGGAACAATAAGAAGTGATTATGATGAGAAATTCGAAGAAGTGAAAACAAGAAGCCGAATAGCACTTCGCCAGGCTAAGGGGGCAATTGAATAGCAAAATGAGGCAACACAATTGCTCAACGAAGAACAGAACGATGAACGGAGCGTCGCAACGTAAGTTCAATAGTAGCATTAAAGCTAGTATCAAAAATTATTTCCTCCTCCCGAAAAATTTCCTCAACTTGATAGCCAATCAAAGACCTTTTTATGGCTTTCACAAAAGTTTGTTCGTTGAGCGAGTTGCCGAACAACTCACAAAAGATAGTTCAGTTAGGTCCGCATAAAGTTGCTTTGTTTCACTTTAACAACGAAATATCAGCCATCGCCAATGCATGTCTGCATAAAGCAGGACCGTTGGGTTTGGGATTGGTGGAAAATAAATATGATGGATTGTATGTGACTTGTCCGTGGCATGGCTGGGAATACAATATAAAAACCGGCAGTGCACCGCCGGGGTATAAAGATCAACAAGCAGTGTATGAAGTGAAAGTGGAAGGCGATGATATATTGATAAGTGAACAACCAATTACAAAGGCCCATCGTGAGTTGCATGATCTGAAAGTGATCGAAGACCTGATCAAGCTCGATTATCAAACAACACCAGACTCAAAAAATATTTTGGGTATCTCCACTACCAACATGAATGATGCGCTGCCAAGATATAGTACATCGGAAGCAGCATTGGAAATAGCATTGGATTATGCAAAGGAACATTATGGCGCTGCAACAAAAATGCTGAAGCTTCGTGATCTTGGTTTTCGTGCCTGCGAAGGCTATTACTCACAGCATGTGAATGCCTGCACATGGCCATGCAGTATCACAGAAATGAAACCCAAAGACGGAATGACACAAGTGTATCGTGATATGATCCTTTGGGCAGATATTGTTATGATAGCAACTCCGATCCGTTGGGGCAATCCATCATCACTTTATTTTAAAATGGCCGAACGATTGAACTGTGTGCAGAACCAGATCACCTTAAAGGACAAGGTGCTTATAAAAAATAAGGTGGCTTCATTTATTATTACTGGAGGACAGGATAATATTCAGCAAGTGGCAGGGCAGATGATGGTATTCTTTACTGATCTTGGCTTTGTTTTTCCTCCATTTAGTTTTTTGGGTTGGAGCCGTGGTTGGACGGCAGAAGATATGGATAAAAATGTTCTGCAATTTAAACGTAGCGAATATGTTCAACGCACTGCAAAAGAGCTAGTGGATAATAGCATAGAAACACTTTACCAGGTAAAACACATAAAGCATGAACACATGAAGGCGCCTAAGCCACATAAACAAGATTCGCTTACTGCCGATCTTCTGAATCCTGACATGAATGTGTGATAATTATTTCATTAATTGGACAAGCGGTTAAAGTTTGCTTTGATCATTTATTAGCTTGATATTTAAATAAAAATTTATGAGAAGATTACTTGGACTTATTTTGCTGGCAATTTCTTTTATAACATCCGGGCAGGCAACCAGTAAAATGGATTTTGAATCGTATAATCCTCCTTCCACACTGGTGGTGCCAGAACATAAAGTAACAAAAGCAAAATTTCCATTTATTGACGTGCATAATCACCAGTTCAATATGCCAACAATGGATCTCAATGCCCTGATAAAAGAAATGGACAAGCTGAATATGAAAGTGATGGTGAACCTGAGCGGACAAAGCGGGAACAATATTGTAAAATCAGCACAAAACATTAAAGACAATTTCCCAAAACGCTTTATTGTTTTTGCAAATGTAGATTTCGGCAAAGTTGGCGAAGAGGGCTGGGGTGAGAAAGCAGCCAAACAATTAGAAGAAGATGTAAAGAACGGCGCCAATGGTTTGAAAATTTATAAGAGTCTTGGCATGTCATCGAAAGATATCAGCGGTAAACGTATTCCCGTTGATGATCCGAGACTCGACCCGGTTTGGAATAAAGCTGCTGAATTAAAGATCCCGGTTCTTATTCATACAGCCGATCCAAAATCTTTTTGGGATCCAATGGATGATAAAAATGAAAGATGGCTTGAGCTTGCAACACATGATCGCCGCAAACGAAGTGATACAGATCCGGCGCCATGGCAACAGTTAATCGATGAACAGCACCGCATGTTCAGGAAAAACTCTAAAACAACTTTTATCAATGCTCATTTTGGATGGTATCCAAACAACCTGGAAAAGCTTGGTAATTTACTTGATGAAATTCCAAACATGTATGTTGAATTTGGAGCTATTATTGCCGAATTAGGAAGACAACCAAAAGCGGCAAAGAAGTTTTTTGAAAAATACCAGGACAGGATCTTATTTGGCAAAGACAGCTGGGCACCGGATGAGTATGCTACATATTTCCGTGTGCTGGAAACTGAAGATGAATATTTCCCTTACCATAAAAAATATCATGCATTTTGGGCGATGTATGGTATGGGGTTACCTGATCCAATATTGAAAAAGATCTATTATAAAAATGCCCTACGCATTATTCCGAATATTGACAAATCACAGTTCCCTGATTAAATGAAAAAAGATATCTCAAATAGAGATGATTTACTAAAGCTTCTTACACTTTTCTACAATAAACTCCTGGCAGATAATTCTATCAGCTATTTATTCACTGATGTGGCTAAGATCGATTTGTCTCATCACCTGGATATATTGGTAAATTTCTGGGACAGCGTTTTATTTCAAAATGATGTGTACCGTAAAAATGCGATGCAGCCGCATTTGACCCTTCACCAAAAATCACCGCTACAGAAACATCATTTTGAAACATGGCTTAGGTATTTTAACGAATCAGTCGATGAACTATTTGAAGGAGAAAAAGCATTTCTTGCTAAAGAGAGAGCTTTAAGTATTGCTACTGTTATGCAAATTAAAATCAAACAGTTGGATTGAATATCATCTTCGCGAAGCAAATAGTGTATAATTCCATAAAAGTTTATTTTTAATTTTTCTGTTTCGCTCTTATGTAATCCAGGAGACCACAACATCCTTATAGCAAATGAATGCTTATGCAGCGACTATCATTTGCTTTAGATCCAAGGTATTTCCAGGTTATTTTCCAGGCTATCTTCCTTAGTTATGGAATTCTTTTTCTCCATTGGAATGCCGATTGGCAGCATTACATAATCAGCATTGGAGGATGTTTATTATTTCAATACGTGGCTGATTCTATTAAGGCAAGAAGATTCTTAAAGTCAAATGAATTTGATCGATGGGGGTTCAGCGTACTTATTAGTGCTATGAGCCTTTGCCTTTTATTAAAAACAAATGATTGGTATGTAAGTTTACTTGCTGCTTTTTTAACTGTTACTTCAAAATATATTCTCCGGTTTAATCAAAAGCACATTTTCAATCCTTCTGCGTTTGGTATAGTAGCAACATTACTTCTTACAAAAGATGCATGGTTAAGTCCCGGCCAATGGGGAAGTAATGCTGTGATCTTTTTTGGTGTTGTCACCTTCGGAACTATTGTAGTAACAAGAGTGCAGAAATTAGATGTCAGTCTTGCATTCTTGTTAACTTTTATTGGTTTGCTTTATTGGCGGCAGGTATATGAGCTTGGCTGGCCAATGGATCATTTTATTCATTCAGTAAGTACAGGCAGCTTGTTGCTCTTCACCTTTTTTATGATCAGTGATCCAAGAACTTCGCCTAATCATCCAATTGCTAGAATTATTTGGGCTGTGCTAATCGCTGCAGTTTCGTTTTATCTCGCCGCCTTTAAATGGAAATACAACACTATCATTTGGGTGCTTGTTGCCGCCGCTCCATTAGTTCCATTGCTTGATAAAATTTTTAAAGCCAAAGTCTTTCACTGGACATCAACAATTATTCAATTCAATCTCATCAATAAACTAAAACAAATAGTAATGAAGCCAATAATGAAAAAAGGAGCTGCGATGATCTTATTGTCAGCAATGATCACACATGAAGCTACTGCCTTCTGTGGATTTTATGTAAGCAAAGCAGATGGTACATTAAAAAACAAAACATCACAAGTTATACTTGTGAGAGATGGCAATCGAAATGTCATCACTATGTACAATGATTTCAAAGGAAATTTTAAAGATTTTGCGATGGTGGTTCCTGTGCCAGTAGTGCTACAAAAGAAAGATATTAAAGTAGTAGATCAAGCCATTTTTAATACGCTGAATGAATATAGCAAGCCACGATTGGTAGAGTATTATGATCAGAACCCTTGTGCACGATATGAGTATGATAAAGCGCTGCAAGGAAAAGCATCTGGTGTGCTGAGTGAGGTTGTAGTAACAGGTTATGGAAATGCAAAAAGGAAAGATCTTGGAGTAAAAGTAGAAGCAAAATACCTTGTTGGCGAATATGACATTCTTATTCTTTCCGCAAAAGAATCATCTGGTTTAAAAACGTGGTTGGAAGAAAACGGTTATAAAATTCCTGCCGGTGCTGATGAGGTTCTGGAACCTTATATAAAAAGCAATTTGAAATTCTTTGTGGTCAAAGTAAATGAAGCTGAAAAGAAAAAAATGCCGGGAAATTTCCTGCGCCCTATACAGATCAGTTTCACTTCTCCAAAATTTATGCTCCCTATTCGTCTTGGCATGGCCAATGCTGATGGTGACCAGGATATGATTGTTTATGCTTTTACAAAAAAAGGAAGAATAGAAACTACGAATTACAGAACTGTATCTCTGCCAACAGGAAAAAATATTCCATTGTTTGTAAAAAATAATTTTGGAAACTTTTATTCCAATCTTTTTCAAAACCAATGGGATAAAGAAGGTAAGGCGCTTGCCATGTTAGAATATGCGTGGGATGTGAGTCCAAAGAATTTTGTGAAATGCGACCCTTGCGTGGCAACTGCGCCTTCAACACAGGATCTTGTACAGGCAGGTGTTTGGTGGCTCAATCGTGACTGGACAAATTATGATGATGTGTGGGATGATGATGACTACTCAGACAATGTTTACTTTACAAGGTTGCATGTCCGTTATAATCGTAAATCATTCCCGCAGGACCTTATGTTCCAGGTAACACCAAATAAAGATAATTACCAGGCAAGATATGTGATCACTCATCCTGCAACCGGGGATTTTAATTGTGAAGCAGGTAAAAAATACCTGAAAGAATTAAAACAGCGCAGGGCAGATGAATTAGATATGCTTACTTACCTGACAGGAAAAAATTATAGTGATTGGGATGTGGTATCGGAACAACCAGAAGAAAAATATGTACCGAAAGAGGCATCCTATGCATCGATTGCGCCTTCACTTCAAAACAAACCTAAAAAAGATAAAGGAATCCTGGTTGCAACACTTAGTGTGGTAGGGTTAATTTCTCTTGCTGGCTTAAGGCGTAAGAAAAATAATAGCTAAGTCTTCAAAGCAGGAGTTTGCTAATACAAGCTCCTGCTTTTTATTTTAAGTACCAGTTTTTATATCGTATCAAGGCTTCTATAAAATAATAATCACCATAGGTTAGCGGTACGTCAACTTCTGATTTTGCCGGTAAATGGCCAACCCCATGCTTCAAAATGAATCCTCCATTTGTGCCATCGGTAGCACGATAAGACGAAGAAAGGTTTTTAAGAATAGTTATTGCTACATCCATATATTCTTTTTGCTGTGTCTTATTAGAATACTTTGCCAGTTCTAATAATGCTGAACAAAGAATCGCGGCTGCGGATGCATCACGATAAGTATTTGGTATCTCCTTCGCATCATAATCCCAATATGGAATTTTATCTGTGGGCATGTTTTTATGATGTACTAGAAAATTTGCAATATTAATAGCCTCATCTAAATATTCTTTCTTTTGCGTTTCGCGGTACATCATTGTAAAACCATATAAACCCCATGATTGACCTCGTGCCCAGGCCGATTCATCAAATGCTCCCTGCGCCGTGTATCCCTTAATTTTTTTTCCAGTGACCGTATCATAATCGATGACATGATATGAACTGAAATCATTTCGATAATGATTTTTTATAGTTGTATTTGCATGAGTAATGGCTAGTTTATAAAAAGATGAATCACCACTAAGCTTAGTCATCTCGCACAAAAATTCAAGATTCATCATGTTGTCTACAATTACAGGGAATTGCCAGCGGCTATTGCTATTCCAGGATTTAATACATCCTATGATTGGATTAAATCTTGTTGACAAAGATTGAGCACCGGTGATCATTACATTCTTGTAAGAGTTTTCTTTCGTAAGGCGGTATCCGTTTCCATAACTGCAATAAAGCATAAACCCAAGATCATGAGTGCCTTTATTATTTTTTTCCTTCTCTAATAAAGCGGTGCTTCGTATTGCTTCGGTCTTCAGACTTTCATCTTTTGTGTATTCATACAAATACCATAGGGTACCTGGATAAAATCCACTACACCACCAATCGGTGCCCGAAACAATGAGTTCATTTTTTACAGAATCATAACTGCGGGGTAATTTACCAGCAGGCAATAGTTGTTGCATATACTTATATTGCTTGACTGCTAACTGCAGGTTTTCATCAACCAGTTTTTGCATTTCCTGTTTTGATGATTGAGACAAGGCTTGTAAAAAAATAAACAATACGACAATTGTGATAGATACTTTATACCCGATCTTTCTTTTCATAGTGACTTTCATTTTGTTTTTGCAAATAATCTTTCTTTCATTTTTTTATCGTGGCCATAAACATCGTCGCGGAAATTTAATTTTCCTTCCCTATCAACCCAGGCTGTAAAATATCCAATGAAAACAGGAATGGATTCTTTTATAGTATAATATTGTTCTTTCCCTGCATTCATTGCCTTTGTTATTCTTAAGGAATCCCACTTTGCATCATTTCGTAAAATATATTGTGCAACTCTTTTTGGTTCACTAAGCCGGATACATCCATGGCTAAAGGCTCTTTTATCTTCATTAAAAAGGCTTTTTGATGGAGTATCATGCAGGTAGATGTTGTAAGTATTAGGAAACAAAAATTTAACCTGTCCAAGCGAATTCCATGGTCCTGGCTTTTGTCTTACACTATTGCCGTTCCACTCCATGTGGTGTCGTGCCAAATAATTTTTATTCTTTGCTATTCCTGGTAAAATTTCCTTTCTTAATATTGAGGGAGGAACGTTCCAATAAGGACTAAAAACGACATACTTTAAATTACCTGTAAAGATCACTGTATTATTCGCTGCACTGCCTACCACAACATTTGAGCTCCAGCTATATTTCCCTTTATCATATACATGCAATCGAAACTCCGGTATGTTCACCAACAAGTAATCCGTGGATGGTTCTGCGGGCAACCAACGAATCCGTTCCATATTTATTAATATCTGTTGTAGCCGCTCTTCGATAGGACGCTTCATTTCATTTATAAGCGACATCGTGATAATACCATCTTCTTTGAATCCATAACGTTTCTCAAAACTTTTTACAGCCTCTTCTAATTCCTTTGTAAAAATTGCGCTTGTATCTTCATTGACCAGGTCACCTGTTAGAAACAATCTTTTCTTAATTAGGGGCAACAACGCTGAAGTATCATTTAACTTATAGCTTTTCTTATCGGGTTTTGCAATTGACCAACTACCTTTTTTTTCGATCTCATAATATTTAAGAAGATAGCTCTTTAATAGATCGTACTGACGATTTAATGGTTCGAGTTCCTTTAAATTATAACCCTTACGGGACAATACCGAATCAAGTAGTGCAGAAGGATCAATCTTTTTCCGGGGTATAAACCAATCTAATTCATGTGCATCAAGTTGGTTGCTCCCCTGGTAGGCTCTCCTGGTATAGCGAAAAAATTGCCCGGTCAAAAGCAACTCTGTATTTAATACAATGCTATCGTTGATATCATACTTAAAATTCCCGCTCCACAACGAATCATATAATTTTTCAAATGAATAATTTCTTAAAGTACTATCCTGCGAATAGCTGATGTACTCTTTATACGCCACATAAAAAGAAGAGGCGTAGTCGGCCATGCCTTCTTTAAAAAACCAGGCGAATTGGTAATTGCGGGTATTATAGAAATTCCGTACTCTTTTCTTAATTGAATCATGAAATTGTTGCTTAACTATAAATTTTTCCATTTGAAGGCTGTCAAAAAATATCTCGCTGTATGAAGTTTCTAATTTGATAGAAGTATCCCTTGATGTTGTCGGTGCCTGTGCCTGTATTTCGTTGCCTGCTTGTTTGCAACTATAACATGTTATTATGATCACGGAGGAAAAAAGGAGTATCTTTTTCATGGTTAATGGTTTCCTTTACGATGTAAATTAATTCAAATACAAGAGCTAGCAGATGGTCGAATAAAAAATATATTGAAAGATTTTGGTTGCTGTTTTCGGGTTATCTTGCACTCCCAAATTCTAAATTTTATGGAGTATAGTAAACTTGTTGCGGTCACCGGTCTTCCGGGATTATTTGAGCTGATCAGCAGTCGCGGAGATGGTGCTGTTGTCCGTTCGCTTGATGAAAATAAAACCCAATTCATTTCCAGCCGTGTGCATAATTTTTCTCACCTCGAAAGCATAGAGGTTTACACACAAAGAGACAATGTGAACCTGGTAGACGTTTTTAATGCCATGGAAAAAGATGGTGGTTCTTTACCAGATGCAAAGGATAATGATGCTGTAAAAAAATATTTTGAAAAAGTTTATCCTGAAATGGATTTTGAAAGAGTGTACAGCAGCGATATGAAAAAGATGGTAAAATGGTTTGAGTCACTACAGAAACATAAAGTAGAAATAAAACTCACTGAACTACCTGAAGAAACAGAAGAGGCTGTTGAAGAAGTGAAAGAGGAGCCAGTCGCCGAAGCAAAGCTTAAAAAGAGAGCTACTAAAAAGAAATCCGAATAAACATAAATAACCAAGTTAAAGATTGTTTTCTAATGTGAAAATGATGCTGGCTACTGACTTGCATATTAGCACAATAGTAAATTAGCATATCATGTATTCTGCCGATATAAAAAAACTTCCCCGACATTTTCTACCTAAAGATTTTACAGTTACTACATGGGAAAAGCTTGAGCCTTTTTTCATTGATCTACTTGAAAGAAAATTAAATTCAAAAGAAGACCTGGAACAGTGGCTAAAAGACATCAGTGAACTGGAAGCTGTTTTAAGTGAAGATGGTTGCTGGCGGCAAATAAAGATGACATGTGATACCGAAAATAAAGAGCTTGAAGAGGCCTTTACTTTTTTCATGATGGAAATTCAGCCCAAAGCACAACCTTACGCTGACAAGCTGAATAAAAAGCTTATCAGCTGTCCCTTTACAAAAGAACTCGATCAACAAAAGTTTTTTACTTACCTACGCACAGTAAAAAAGCACATTGATCTTTTTCGCGATGAAAATATTCCGATCCTTGCTGAGATGAGTGTTATGCAACAGCAATATGGCGTCATTTCGGGCAAAATGACAATTGAGGTTGATGGAAAGGAATACACACTACAACAAGCAGCAAAATTCCTGGAGAATAACGACAGAAAATTAAGAGAGTCTGTTTACAGAAAAGTTGGCGACAGGCGGTTAATAGATAAAGAAAATCTAAACAAACTATTTTCATCACTTGTAGAAAAACGTCATCGTATTGCAGTTAATGCAGGCTTTCCCAACTATCGCGATTATAAGTTTGCAGAAATGGGTCGCTTTGATTACAAACCTAAAGATTGTTTTCAATTTCACCAGGCAGTAAAAGAAAAAATATTACCGCTGGTAAATGAGATCTATGAAAGAAAGAAGAAAAGACTTGGTGTAGATACATTGCGGCCATGGGACCTGGAAGCTCATCCTGAAGATGAAAAAGCTTTGAATCCTTTTAAAACAGGAGATGAGTTGGTTGAAAAATCAATTGAATGTTTTAATGAGTTGAACCCATTTTTTGGCGATTGCTTAAATAAAATGAAAGCAATGGGCCATCTTGATCTTGACAGCAGAAAAGGAAAAGCACCTGGTGGATATAATTGTCCTTTAGCCGAAAGTGGAGCTCCTTTTATTTTTATGAATGCGGCTGGACAAATGGACGATGTAACAACGATGGTGCATGAAGGCGGCCATGCGGTTCATTCTTTTCTTGCTCATGAACTTGAATTGACGGCTTTCAAAGAATACCCGATGGAAATTGCAGAGGTTGCAAGTATGGCTATGGAGCTTTTCTCAATGGATAACTGGCATGTGTTTTTCAAATCGGAAGAAGAATTAAAACAAGCCAAAGAGCACCAACTTGAAAGAGTGATCACTATTTTTCCATGGATAGCCACTATTGATAAATTCCAGCATTGGTTATACGAAAACCCTAATCATACTGAGGAAGAAAGATCAGATAAATGGGTTGCTATCTTTACTGAATTTACTTCACCTGTTCTGGATGTTTCAGGCTTGGAAGAATACCGCACGTATTTTTGGCAAAAACAACTCCATCTTTTTGAAGTCCCATTTTATTATATAGAATATGGCATTGCCCAACTTGGAGCTATCGGCCTTTGGAAGCAGTTTAAAGAAAACAAAGAGCAGGCACTTAATAATTATATAACCGCACTTGCCCAAGGCGGCACCCGAACTTTACCAGAGCTATTTAGGTCTGCCGGGCTCCATTTTGACTTTTCCCCTTCTGTAGTTGGTACTTTAATGTCGTTTGTACACGCAGAAATGCAGGCATTAACAAAAGAATAATGAAAAATACCACAAACGTGGTATGCCTCTTTTTTGGATTACATCTATTTCTCGTTTTACTTTACGGTAGAAAAGAAAATGCAACAATTGCATTTCAACATAGCTACTAATCAGAGCCTTAACCTAAGTCCCCTTGTTTCCACACGGGGGCTTACTTTTTTTGGCAAACGCTGCAAATACCATTCACTACTATTTCAACATTATTTGCCAGGTATTCTTTCGGAAGTTTGACGGACGGGATCACAAAATCCTCAAGACATTCAGTTTTGCCACAAACAGAACAAATAAAGTGATAATGATTATCATGATGATGTCCTTCAAAGCAATCATTTTTACATAATGCATATTTTACTGAATTGTCGGCAGTAGGAATTGTATGCAATATTCCTTTTTCAACAAAGGTTTGCAAAGTGCGGTATACAGTTACACGATCGAACCTTTCGCCGGCTTTATGTTCTATATCAGCATGTGCAAGAGCTCTTGTATTAGTTAAAAAAAGATTAAGAATCTTTTCACGACTTGCCGTCACACTAAGCTGGTTGCGGCGAAGAATATCATGAACCTTCGTGTTCATAAAAATTATTTTTCTTTCAACAAAACATCTATCTCTTTTATCATCCTCTCTACATCCTTCTTTTCATTTCCTTCATAAATATTTCTAACATTCCCCTTTTTATCTACCAGTGAAAAATATTGGGAATGAAGAAAATCTACTTCGTTATTTAATGGGTTATTATTGGGGTCATCAATTTTATAACTATGCCGGGCCTGCCTGTAAAGACTATCCTTCGTGCCGGTAAGAAAGATCCATTTTTTGGTATCAACATTCATTGAATCTGCATATTTTTTTAATCTTGCTGCAGAATCTGTAGCCGGATCACTAGTATGAGAAACTATAACAAAGTCCTTTTCATTTTTAAATTGTTCATACACTATTTTCATATTTGCATGCATTATCGGGCAAATGCTTTTACAGGTAGTAAAAAAATATTCAGCAACAAACACCTTTCCCGCTACATCTTGTTCGGTTACTTTTTTTCCATCCTGGTTAGTAAAGGCAAAAGGCAGTACTCTTCCGATAGGCTCAAGTTTTGATTTCCCAAAACCAGGTATTAGCCGGCCCATCGTATAATAAAAACCAATGACCAGCAAAAAGAAAAAAACAATATAAAAAATGGTTTTCCTGCTCATAATGTAAATCCAAAATTACTCATGAATTGATCCGATCTGTTTTGATAAACAAAGATAATTATATTTTGCAACATAGTTGCACAAGGCTATCTTTGCAGACCATGAAGATTCAGATCAATTGGAATGCACTTGGTGTATCAGCAGGACTGGCTTGTGCTATTCATTGTGCTTTGTTACCTCTTTTTATAAGTTCATTACCTCTATTCGGAATTAATCTTCTTGATAATATTTACTTTGAAGCAGCGATGATCCTGGTCGCTCTTTTAATTGGCGGATTTACTCTATGGCATGGATATAAGAAACATCATCACAAACTTTCTCCATTATTTTTATTTATTGCCGGTATGTTTTTGCTGATAGTAAAGCATTTCTTTACTGCCAATATAATGTGGCTCATCATTCCATCCTCAATTCTTATCATACTTGCTTATTATATGAATTGGAAATTTTGCCGCGAGGCAAAACATTGCCATAGCACTGACTGCAATCATTAAATCTTTCCGGGGCTTTACTATTCGAAACTCTTTTTGACTACCTTGAAGTTCAATTAAAAACTTATGAGATCAGTATTTGTTACACTGTTTACTATTATTTCATTTTCGGTTTTTAGCCAAACAAAAGATGAGATAGAAGTAAGAAATTTACTTGCTAAACAAAATTCAGCCTGGAATCGCGGTAACATAGACGCATTTATGGTTGGCTATTGGGAAAATGATTCCTTGATGTTTATTGGTAAATCTGGTGTTACCTATGGTTATAAAAATACATTAGCAAATTATAAGAAGAATTATCCTGACACGGCTACAATGGGTAAACTTACATTCACTCTTATCCAGGTTAAACAACTTTCCCCTGAATATTTTCACGTAACCGGTAAATACTATTTAACCCGAACAATTGGAGATGCAAGTGGCCATTTTACTCTTGTGTTCAGGAAAATAAATGGCATATGGGTAGTTATTTCAGATCACAGTAGTTGATTTATAAATTAAAAAACAGAACCTAATTATGGCACTCATTATTGTTGGAATGATCGTACTTATCATTGGTATCGTCATTGGCCGCAATCCTAGCCCGGCCCAGCGTTATGCAGGAATTGTAAAAATTTCAGGCATTGTTATTATGGTCATCGGTGTATTGATCGGATCCATTGTACAAATTGATGCGGGTCAGGTAGGTGTTAAAAAACTTTTTGGTAAAGTGCAAAATGATGTGCTTCAAAGCGGACTTCATATGATAAACCCATTGGTAGAAGTAACCCGTCTTGATATTAAAACTCAAAACTATACCATGAGTGGCGTTCACGACGAAGGTGTAAAAGCAGCAGATGACGCCATCAGGGTGTTAACAGCCGATGGACTGGAAGTAACTATTGATCTTACCGTTTTGTTTCGGCTTACAGAAGCAGATGCACCAAGGTTGGTAAAAGAAACGGGGGTTACTTACGTAGATAAAATTGTAAGGCCATTGACGAGAACTAAGATCCGTGACAATTCTGTTTACTATGATGCAATATCGCTTTACTCCAGTAAGCGGGACGAATTTCAAAACAGGATATTTAAAAGTATTGACGAAGATTTCAAAAAAAGAGGATTATTCCTTGAACAATTACTCGTCAGAAATATTACTCTCCCTCAATCTGTAAAAGCAACAATTGAAGGAAAGATCAATGCGGAACAGGAAGCTCAGAAAATGCAATTCATTCTTCAGAAAGAAAAACAAGAAGCGGAGCGGAAAAGAGTGGAAGCACAAGGTATTGCAGATTATCAGAGGATCATCAACCAGGGATTAACTGACCAGCAATTGCAATACGAACAAATTAAAGCTTTAAAAGAAATTGCTACTTCACAAAATGCCAAGATCATTGTTATGGGTAAAGGAAATACACCGGTGATACTTGATACAAAAAATTAATATCAAGCTATTACCTACCCCAGGTTCTATACAAATACCAAAGTAAAAAGAGAAGACTTAAAACCAGCCAAACAAAGAAAAGTACGTGAATGAAAGAAGAATAATTTTTGCTATACGCCAATTCAAAATAAATACCCGCAGTAACATTTATAAAAAGCCACATTAAAAAAGCAAAAAGTGAACGGAGTATCTTTCTGAAATACTTTGTCACCTCGGGATCCATGCTAAACATTAGTCATTCAGTTTGATCTTTGCCAAGGTAAGCCAATATAAAAAGAGGTAAAAACTATTTGGACATTAAAATGCTTCTGAACTGAAGTGAATCTCCATTAAAAACATTGAAATCAACTTTTGAAAGAATTCCATTCACTCTTCCTTCCTCACTGTGCTGCCAAAAATCCCAGTTGCGATCTATACGCGGAGTATCATATTGATAATAATGCGCCGCCCACAAAGGATAGCTGTTAAATTCTTTACCAAGATGTCTTGAATAAAAACTAACACTGGTATAAATGATCGGCTTTATATTGTAATAATTCTCTATAACGTCCAGCCATTCTTTTAATTCCTTTTTCAATATAGCGGAGTTTACTCCATAAGTTTGTTCAATATCCACTACGGGTGGCAGATCTCCTTCTTCCAGATCAACCATACTGATAAAGTTTTGTGCTTGCTCTCTCCCATCTTTTGTTGCAAGAAAAAAATGATAGGCGCCCCGAATCATTCCGGCTTGCTTTGATTTTTTCCAGTTTCTTTTAAATTGAGGATCCGTATTGACAATTCCTTCCGTCGCTTTTATGAAAACAAACCCAAGTTGCACATTTCTTACCTTCATTTCTTTTACTGATTCCCATGAAATGTTTTGCTGATACTTGGAAACATCGATACCATGTATTAAATAATTCTCGGGAATAGAAATACCAAAGGCCGGGTAACGTACAAAACGGGATTTACGATTCTTCCACCATTCATATCCCCCATAAATTGCGGCGACGGCAACAACTAAAAAAATAATTATTGCCCATTTAAAATATTTATCTTTCTTCTTGCTGCGGGTAGCCATGGTAAAACTGGGGCACAAATTTAATTCACGATACTAATGAATTTTGTTAATTCATTAGTATAATTATTCCTTGATGACTTTTGTCAAATAAAATACTTTGGGGTCAATAACAATCTGTGTCTTGCTGATAATTGTAGTTCCTTTTTTATCGACTATTACCCGTTTAAGACCCGAATCAGTCTGTATATCTATCGGAATTGACATATCTAAGTTCAACAGTTTAAACTGGTATTCACCTTCCTTTGTTTGCTTAACAGACACTTCAAGTTTATCGGTTGTATAAAGAAAAAGATGAAATAAAGGGTCAAGGCTTTTGCCATAAGCTCCGCTAAAAAGTTTTTCGACATCAGCTGTTACCACTGTGTTATCGTATGTGTACTGTGGATCGGTCGCCAGTTTTTTCAATGTTGGAAAAAACTTATCATCCCCCATAATGTAACGAAGCGTATGCATAAAGAAAGCCCCTTTTCCATAAATATCTCCGTGATAGGCACTGTCTGAATCAACCTGGTCTCCCCTTACAATAGGAAGCCTATTTGATGTGCCTTTTGCTGTTTCCCGCATTTTTTCCAAGTATGCTTCTTCACCAGCTAATTCTCTTGTTGCCATTGCATCACCAAAAACACAGATCCCTTCCTGTATCCACATATGCGCCCAATCACGATTAGTTACTTTATTTGCCCACCATTCATGACCGAACTCATGATGCAACAACCAGTCAAAATCTTTACCGCCTAATTTTTCATAGCGATATTTATTACCATAAGCAATATTTGTTTGATGCTCCATGCCAAGATGGGGAGTTTCAGAAGCACGGATCGCTTCCTTCACCCAGGGGTATTCTCCAAAATATTTTTCCTGGATGCGGCATGATTGCTCGTACAAGTCAAGAAAGTGTTCAGCTTTATCAAAATTTTCTTCTGTTACATAATATTCAATTGGCACTTTGTTACCATCAACTGTTGTATACATTCTCTTTGCCAGTTTGTATTTAGCAATGTTGAAAAGAATACAATAATTACTTATAGTATAATTTGTTTTCCAATGATAAGTTGTCTTATCATTATTTGTTGTTGTTGTTTGTAAAATGCCCGGTGCCGTTGCGATCAATCCTTTAGGAACTGTAATGATCATATCTGCTCCTTCATTCGGTTCATCACTCGGATGATCTTTACATGGAAAATAAATTTTTGCTCCTTCGCCCTGGCAAGTGATCGATATCCATGGATTGCCTTTTGAATCTTTATTCCATTGAAAGCCTCCAGTCCATGGAGGTCTTACTGCAATACTTGGCTTACCGCCATAAGTAACTTTCACTTTTACTTTTCCTGTTGGCAATTGTTGGGACAATTGGATCTTTATATAGTCATCATTTGTATGCGTATAAGTTTGAACTTTTCCATTTACCCAAAGCTGACTTATTTTAAGTCCATGCCAGAAATCGAATAACAAATTATTAGCTGGCTGTAAAAGATCAAGGTCTATTTCTGTATACCCGTTGATTGATTTCTCTTTAGGATCAACATCAAGCGCAATTGTATAATGCCTGATGTCCATGATGGCTTGCTCTGGTTTTAATACGCCTCCGGATTTTAGGTTTTGAGCTTTTGCATAAAAAGAAAAAAAAAGAAGGAGAAGGAGAATTGAATTGCGCATGAAAAGTGATTTTTTGAAAGTTACCTGATTATCCTGAAACCGTTAAACTCCTCAAACTCGAGTTCTCCAACGATCACATCATCCACCCTTGCTTTTGGCGGACCTTGTTTGCACCAGCTAATAAATTTTTGAAGTGTCTCTTCAGTCGCAGTTGCTGTTATCTCCACATTGTTATCAGGAAGATTTCTTACCCATCCTTTTACACCGGTTAGGTCGGCAACATCTTTTGCTGTTGCCCTGTAAAAAACACCCTGCACTTTTCCTTTGATGGTAAGCCGTACGGTTTTCATACAGCTAAAATAAAAACTATTTTATCTAGTTCGGCGCTGTAGCCCGTTTGATTTAAGCCCTGATCTGAGTCTCAATTCTCTTCTTTGTTTTTCCAATACTGACTCACGATGAGTGACTGAATTGTTTGGAATTCCCATGATAAGACCGCGGCAGTTTGGAGAACCGCAGTTACAATGGAATGGTTCCATATTTTTATCCAGGAATTGTGCATAGTCAAGCGTCAACTCTTCCCCTTTTTTAATTTTCCGAAGTGCTACAACATCTAATCCATCATAAGCACAATTAGGGTCACAACTATGATTTTGCGGAGCCCATTCTGTGGGATCGGCATCCCAAATGATAAATACCTCTTTACTTATTGGGTATGCATACCGGCGGAAATGCTCCTGCTCATTCTCATTCCAGTTCTCCATTGCATGACGACGGGTAACAAGACGCTGAGGCATTTCTTCTCCATTAAAAACAATGTAGTCCCGTGGTAATTCACGTTTAGCATAAATACCAAAGCCCGCAATTGAATTTCCTTTTACGTCATAGCATTTTTGTTTGCGCTGATGGCGGTTCATTGCTTCTTCAATGATCAGCTTAAGAAAGCCAGCTTGCCCAATTCCATCATATTTTAAAATAAAATCAGCCGAGCCTTCGTAACCATCACTATAAAAAACAGAACAGGTAAAATTCACTTCAAGGAAAAATACTTCGCCTTTATCATTTACCCTAAAATCCATTCTTCCATAACCAACAGCGCCAAATCCAAGAAAGATCTTCTTAGATGCTTCACGAAGTTTCTTATCTAATTCTGCATTTTCACAAGGAAAATTACAATCAGGATGAAGCTCTGATGTCTTTAATGAATAAGTTTTAAATTCCTTTCCTTCAGGAAACCTATACTCAACAGGACGAAATGCAATACATTCTTTTTCATTTTCCGGATCAGCTGCCACCAACACGGTATATTCACGACCGGCAATATATTCATCGATCAATAGCGGCCCGTACTCATCTATGATCTCAACACATTTTGCTCTTAACTCTTCAATATTATTAACCAATGAATGTTCATCGACACCAAGGCTATCACCTGCATGTGCTGGTTTTACAAACAATGGAAATTTTAAATGCTGTGTAGCACTTTCAATTTCTTCCAGGGTATCTATAATAGCATAAGCAGGAATTCTTACTCCTTCGCAATAAGCTACATATTTCATTAACCGTTTAGGAACATCAAACAACTTTGTGCTTGGACCAGTAACTGGAATATTCAGCATGTCGGCGTTGAAATAAATATCATAGCCGGGTGTTTCCCAATCAGGATAACCTTCACAAAGGTTAACAAAGCAGTCATAACCCTTTTTCTTAAGTTCTTTAAGCTGTTTGTAAGTAGTTAATTTACTGACCAGCACATGATCCATCTCTGCTTCGGGCATTAGCGAAGAAAGATTGCGAATAGGATCATAGAGCTGGTAATCTACTTTGGAATGCGAATAGTCAGGTTGAAGCACACAAATCTTCATACGATCATTTTAGTTAATAAAAAGTATTGAAACGGCTTTATAGCGCTGTTATTTATTTGATAAGCTTGGCTGCTTTAATGTATTTGAGTTTTGTTCGCAGGGCATTTTCGATTATCGCCCCGAGCATGTCGCTGAATTTCTCATTGCCCAACCTTACCATGGCGCCTATCGAGGTATGGTTCTCATCCTCGCTTAATCCGCATTGTGAATTTACTTCCAGCACATACATTTTACCGGTTGCCTTATCCATTCGGATATCAATCCGGCCATAACCTGTACCTCTCACAGCACAATAAGCATCGATGCTTAATTGTTTGATCGCATGTTCTAACTGCGCATCGGGTTTAAAATACTCCCAAAGATTTTCATACTCATGCTCACCTACCGGTTTTTCATTTTCATAAGTATCCCAGAGCCTGTCAAAAGAAAGGAACTTTTCATTCTCGGGAAGTTTTTCATTAAAGAGCCTTTCTACGGGTTGATAAACCTGGATATCGTCTGGTTGATCATAAGAACCGGTAACAAATGTTGTGAACTCAGGACCGGCGATAAACTTCTCAGCCACCAATCCTCCAAATGTAAAATCCCAACCATGATACCCTTTATAAAGTTCATCGATCACTTTTCTCAATTCATCATCATTGTTCACTACGTTTTTCAAACCAAGGCCCATGCTTCCACCGGATACAGCAGGCTTAACAATAACTGGCGTACCAATATGATCACAAACTCCTCTTACATCCTGGCCAGGACTAGTAATGGCTTTCCATAAAGAATTGGAAACACGAGCATCATCAAATGCCTGTTTCATAGTGATCTTGGAAGTAGTAAGATGATAATATTTTTCCCTTGCGCCGGTATAAATAAGTTCTTTCTCTTCGAGATATTGAATAACCGACAAACCGGGGGCTCCATTTACTTCATCACCATCGCATAAGTTAAATACAAGTGGGATATGACCATTTGCAGAAGCGGCTATTTTATCAATGATCGTCTTGTAATCATTGATCGTTACATACTGCCATTTCCATGGAAGACCTAATTCATCGAAAGCTTTTTCGAATTCTTTTATGTTGGCATCAAAGTCGTAATAGTATTTTAGATTCGGATCATCCGTATCTAATTGCGGGGCCACAATCCAAACAAAATATGGTTCAGCCTTCAGGAGACTTGTATGCTTCGATCCTTCGGTCATGCAGAATCTAATGGAATTAGTTAATCTTTATAGATTAAACAATGTAAACTTAATTATAAACTTAATATAATGCTCATAACATACCCATTTATTTAATAGATTATTCATGATTGTGGATAATATTTAACTTCTATCAAACGATTCATCATGCTTTATCTGTTTGTTATCCTTTGCTTGATCTCAATATCATCACATACACAACAACCCAATATCGTTTATATAATGAATGATGATCATGATATGCAGATGCAATAAAAGAGATTTAATTACTTTGGGCTTTATATGCGATCTCTCTGGCAACTATACCTGAAACTGGAAGGCTGGAAAGCCATAAATGAATTTCCTAATCATTTAAAAAAAGCAGTTGTCCTTATAGCACCACATACACATTGGAAAGATTTTACAATTGGCATTGCATTCAGAAGTGTTTTGAAAATAAAATACGGCAAGTATCTTGGAAAAGCCGAGTTATTCAAAGGTTCATTTGGGTTTTTATTTCGTTGGCTCGGCGGCACGCCTGTTGATCGTTTCAGTAAGCAGGGTGTTGTTGAACAGGTAGTTGAGAAATTCAATAATGCCGAAAATTTAGTTATTGCATTATCACCTGAGGGAACAAGAAAGAAGGTTGATAAGCTAAGAACCGGGTTTTACTATATTGCTAAAAAAGCGAATGTCCCAATTGTAATGGTAGGTCTTGATTATTCAAAAAAAGAATTAAGTGTTTCAGACCCTTTTTATACTACAGATAATGAAGCAGCAGATTTTAGAAAGATCATTGAGTTTTTTGCACCGCTAAAAGGATATTATCCTGACCAGGGGTTTGAACATTTACTGGAAGAATACAAACAATGATCATTTCACTTCTTCAAAAACTCCAGTTTCTTTATTCTTTCTTACATTATCCCAATGGAAATAGCGGCCATTCATGGCAACATACACTCCGTTAGCCAGTGTTTGTGCAAATGCTAATGCGCTGCCCAAGTTGAAGAGACCGTCACTACTTCCAAACTTTATAGGTATCATAGCTCCTGTAAGTACTACAGTTTTATTTTTCACTTTTGCCGCAAGCATTTGAGCTGTTTCAGCCATTGTATCTGTACCGTGAGTGATAACGATCTTATTTTCCTCACAACTGTTACATTGATGTGCAATCAATTCCCGGTCATGGTCAGTCATTTCCAAACTATCGATCATCATTAACGTTCTTATTTCTACCGGCACCAGGCTCCTGCCTAATCCGAGCAGCTCATTTAAATGTGTGTCTTTAAAATACAGTTGCCCGTTCAATTCATTGTATTCCTTATCAAAAGTGCCGCCGGTAATAAAAATGCGGATCGCCATACATAAAATTTACTTGGTGAAATTATGGAATCCTGATGAGCTAAGAATATGAGTTTAATTATTCAGAACTTAGCGTCATGCAACAAGTTATCTCCGGCATAGATATTTTTTTACAAGATCCCAAAGTGAATAAGAATTCGAGGTTCGCCATTGTAACAAATAATGCATCGTTTACTTCAGATAGGATATTAAGCAGGTTAGCATTGGTAGAAAAGGGATTTAACCTTGTTAAAATCTTTTCTCCCGAGCATGGCATTTCAGTTAAAGGCGCCGATGGATCGTATCAAAAAAATTCCATTGACATCAAAACGGCATTACCAATAATTAGTTTATATGGCGATCGTTTGATACCGACCGAAGAAGATCTAAAAGATATTGATATTGTCTTATTTGATATTCCTGATGTGGGTTGCCGTTTCTATACTTATCTCTGGACAATGACTTACGTAATGGAAGCTTGTGCAAAGTATAATAAGCCACTCATCATTTTAGACAGACCGAACCCAATCGGCGGAAATTTAGAAATGGCTGAAGGCCCAATGCTCGATGAAAAAAATTGTGCATCATTCATCGGTCGTTGGTCAATCCCTATCAGACATTCTTGCACACTTGGAGAATTGGCAGCTTATTTTTCAAAGAAAAAAATAAAAGGACTCGATCTGAAAGTTGTTCCGGTAAAAACCTGGAGCCGTGGTCAAATTACAAATGACTTTTATCCCACATCACCTGCAATACAAAATATCAAAACTGCATTGGTTTATCCGGGTATGGGATTATTGGAAGGTATTAATGCAAATGAAGGTCGCGGAACTGATAAGCCTTTTCTGCAATTTGGCGCACCATGGATAAACGCCGAAGAGCTGCAAGGGGAAATAGAGAATAAAAAGATTATTGGCATTGAAATAAAACCCTGTTCTTATTTGCCCACAGATAGCTTATATAAAAACGAAAAATGTTATGGGGTTGAATTGAGTGCAACTGAGGTAAATAAATTTCACCCGGTAGCTTTTGGAGTTCATCTTATTTCTAGTCTGTTTAAGCTTTTTCCTCATGAGATAAAAGAAAGAGCCTATATAACCAATGTAAATCCTACTGGCGGAGGGCATCTTGATAAACTATTAGGCATAAAAAGTGCATTTGAATTAGTTAGATCAAATGCTTCAATTGAAACTAATGTTTCTGATCATTGGCGAGAAGAAATAGCAAATTCTCTACTATATCATTAACTACATTTATTTCTTGTTTGTAACTTTAAATCATGTCATCACATACAATAAATACATTTTACAATAGCACCCAAATGGAAACTGATCGTTTGGGTCAGCATGTCTTTCAACTGGAGAAAATTCGTACACAAGAAATTATCCTTCGTTATTTAAAATCGTCAATGACCGTTGCTGATATTGGTGGAGCAACAGGAGCTTATTCTTTCTGGCTTCATGATATGGGGCATAAAGTTCATCTACTTGATGCTGCCGGGTTTCATATTGAAGCGGCTACAAAAATTTCCATTGCAGAAAACAAACCGCTTGCTTCCATTTTATTGGGCGATGCAAGACAACTTCCTTACGACGATGAACAATTTGATCTGGTTCTGTTATTCGGACCGTTGTATCATTTGCAGGAAAAAAAAGATCGGATGAAAAGCATTGCTGAAGCAAAAAGGGTTTTAAAAAAAGATGGAATATTGCTAGCCGCAACAATTACAAGATATGCTTCTTTGTTTGATGGCTTCTGGCAGGGATTTATTGATGATCCGGCTTTTGAAAATATAGTGAACCAGGATCTTGAAGATGGCAATCATTTTAATCCGGTTAATCACCCCATGTATTTTACGGATGCACATTTCCATACACAAAAAGAAATAGAAGAAGAATTTGCGATAGCTGGTTTTTCTGAATTTAATTCAATAGCCATTGAAGGTTTTGGATGGTTGACACCAGGTTTTATGGAGAGATGGAATGATGAAGATTCAAGAAACAAAATGCTTCAATATATAAGACAAACTGAAAATGATCCGATTATGGTTGGAATAAGTGCTCATGTGATGACAATTGCCACGAAATCAAGCCGATAAAATTTTTTATCAAATTCCGCAAATCCAAATTAAATTTGCGACACAAAAAAGGCCCTTCCGTAGAAACGGACTGGCCTCTCACGATTGCTTGCCATATGAAAATCGATAAAAATTTTTTTTAGGCCTCTCTACTGCTTGTCTTACTCTCAACGATTGCTTGCTTATGAAATTAACAGAGACGCAGATCAAATGTATACCGCGGCTTTGTCTTACTGAAAATATATTGGTCCCCGTTTTATCATTTCAAACGGGTGAGATTTTAGGTAACTCATTGCAAGCGAAGCGTTTCCAAAAAAATATTTTATTATGTCCAACCGGTTTTCAGATATATTATTCCAATTGGTTCATTCGCTGGAAAAGTCGGAAAAACGACATTTCAAGCTTTATATAAAGAGAAGCTCCGCTAAACAGGACCTTAAGATCATACAGCTTTTTGATGCTTTGGATAAGTTGCAGGAGTATGATGAGAAGCTATTGTTGAAAAAAATGCCCGGCATTTCGAAAACCCAATTAGCCAATTTAAAAAATCATTTATACAAACAATTATTGGCGAGCCTTCGGTTATTAAAAACCACAGATAACATCGACCTGCAGTTGAGTGAACACCTCGATAATGCCCGCATCCTATATAATAAAGGTTTAAAAATTCATAGCCTTCGCATTTTAGAAAGAGCAAAAGAGCTAGCAAGGGCAAATCAAAAGTTTAATACACTGGTTCAGCTGCTTTCTTTAGAAAAGAAAATTGAAACATTACATATTACCCGCAGCACTACTGATAAAACAAAAGAGATGGCAGAGGAGGCGTTGGAGATCAGTGGGCATATTGATAGGGTGACAAGACTTTCTAATCTTGCGTTACTTTTATATCGGTGGTTTGTATTACATGGTCATGCGAGAAATGACCAGGACGAAAAAGAGTTAAATACATTTTTCAAAAATTATTTACCAGCCGATGTGCAGAAAGTAAATGGCTTTTATGAAAAGCTTTATTTGTATCAAAGCTATTGCTGGTATGCTTTTATTCGCCAGGATTTCCTGATGTATTATCGCTATAGTCAGAAATGGATCGATCTTTTTGAAGCACACCCGGTGATGAAAGAAGTGGAAACAGGGCATTATATAAAAGGAGTACATACATTGCTGAATGCCTTTTTTGATCTCCGGTATTTCGAAAGGTTCGAAACCGTACTCAAAAAATTTGAAATGTTTGCAAAGACAGATATTGCAAAACGTCATGATAATTTCCGTACACATACTTCTATTTATATCAATACTGCCAAAATAAATTGGCACCTGATGAAAGGAAGTTTTGCAGAAGGCTTGAAATTGGTGCCTTCGATAGAAAAAAATCTCGAAGAATATGCACTGTTTGTTGACGGGCATCGCATACTTGTATTCAATTATAAAATTGCCACGCTTTATTTCGGCGCCGGCAAATACGGAATAGCAATTGATTACTTACAAAAGATCATCAATGGTGCTGGTGATCTTCGGATAGATCTGCAATGCTATGCCCGTTTACTTCACCTGATGGCACATTATGAATTGGGAAATGACGAGATCATTGAATCGCTCATAAAATCCGTGTACCGGTATATGGCGAAAATGAAAAACCTTACTGTTGTGGAAGAGGAGATGTTTCGTTTCTTAAGACATTCATTCAATGTTTCTCCCAAGAAGATAAAACCGGAACTTGAAAAGTTTCTGGATAAAATAAAACACCTCGAAAGGAATCGTTTTGAAACAAGGTCATTTGCTTATCTCGATATCATTTCATGGGTAGAAAGTAAAGTATACAACAAACCCATGAGCGAAATAGTATTTGAGAAATACCTCAACAGGAAAAAAAGGAACCTCGCAAAAGCCGCTTAGCGGTTAGGATTACTTTTAAATTTTTGATAAACTAGCTTTACACAATGGCAAGAACTCCTTCAACGATGGTTACCCTGGGTACAAACGCTCCTGATTTTTTACTGCCCGATACTGTAACCGGGAAACAATTATCGCTGGATAATATAAAAGGCAAAATCGCAACCATGATCATGTTTATTTGCAATCATTGCCCTTTTGTAAAACATGTAAATGCAGAATTAGTAGAGTTAGCGAATGATTATAAAAACAAAGGAATTGGTTTTGTCGCTATCAATTCAAATGATGTTATAAATCATCCTAATGATTCCCCAGAGCTAATGACACAGGTTGCCAAAGAATTGAAATATCCATTTCCATATTTATATGATAAGTCGCAGGAAACAGCAAAAGCCTATGATGCAGCCTGCACTCCTGACTTTTTTATTTATGATAAAGATCTTCGGCTGGTTTATCGCGGACAATTGGATGATAGCCGTCCGGGAAATGAAATACCTGTAACCGGGAAAGATATTCGCCAGGCACTAGATTGCTTAATAAATAATGAACCTTTACCACAAGAACAAAGACCTAGTATTGGTTGCAATATTAAATGGAAATAAATTTGCCCTTTCTACGCTCATAGAACTGCATTAACTTCCGCCAATGCGGCACATCGAGTTTATTCATAAAGATCATTTTGAAAATAATTATCATAGGCATTATGTGCAGGGAAAACTATCGTTGTTCATTGATTTTTTCTGGCAAACAAAATTTGAAAAATTATGGCGAGAATATCCAAAAGGTTTTAGCGATGCACTATTTCCCAATCTTGGCTATACTTATCTTATTAATATAGGCACTCCTTTTGTAATGCAGGTTGATAAGAAAAAGTTCGGCATGAAGACGGATGGTTTTTTGCCAAGGCCATCATATATCGAGTGCTTTCATCAACCAGGCAATATTTTATTTGGTATCAAATTCAAAGTAAGCCCGGTGATCTTTGAAAAGAAAGTAAATTTTTCCGATTACACCGGTTCTATCTTTCCTTTAAGTTATTTGGCAGAAGCAAGTCTTCTTGATAAGATCAAAAAAACGGTTTCGTTTGAAAAACGAGTGCTGTTATTGGTCAAACATTATGAAGAAAAATTGCAAAAGCATGAAGGATCATTGAAACCAGTAAGTATTGTTACTTCTATTCTTGATAATGCAGTAAGACAACACAATTATAATATAACAGTAGAAGAGTTGGCAGCTCAGCATCATATTGCAGCCCGTACACTACAACGCTATTTTCTTATTTGTACCGGAACGAACAGTAAAAAGGCCTTACAAGTATTGCGCATTCGTAAAGCAGTGAATGATATTCTTTCAAACCCGCAAAAATTTCATTATAGTGATTATAACTATTATGATTTTAGTCATTTTTATAAACACCTGAAGCAATTTCTTCATAATGACACATTAAAACATATCAACCCCCATCTGCAATTATTAAAAACTATTCGCAAAAAATAAAGCCGGTAAGAATACCGGCTCGCTATACTACACATGAGAAACCGAAATAAACTGGTTATACTTTTTATTGTGCTCTTTGCCTTTCTTCTTCAGATCCTGTTGTTCTCCGGCGTGCCTGCAACACTTTATTGCTGCCGAACCGATAAGTAAATGTCAGGTTTGCAACTCTTGTTTCACGATATGCTCTCCATATTTCTATATAATTATCATACGTAATAGTGGCTCTTGGCAAGTTGGTCCAAAAGACATCCGTGATATTAAAACGTAGCTGGGCTTTACCTTCCCAAAAAACTTTTTGTACACCGGCCCCAACGCCCCATTGCGACCTTGTGACCATAAATCCATATTGTCCTCCGGTATTATAATTGCCGTTCAATTCTGCAGTCCATCCTTTTTTAAATGTGAAAGTATTATTGGTACGAAGATCAGCAACTACTTTTCCCTCATCAAGTGTAGTGGTTCCAAGACTACCATTGAAATGATTATAATAAACATTCGCATTGTTGATCATGTTCCACCACTTGCTTATGCGGATAGGCGCTGCAACAGTAAGACCAAAATAATCAGAGGAAGAAAGATTAACAGGGATCTGTACCGTTACATTATCATCCGCAGGTATAGTAGGGAACACTTCATTGAACCTGGCGATAACAATATTTTGATTTTTTACTGTATGGCTATAGCCGAGTGTCAGGTTTACATTTTTAATTGTATAGTTCAATTCATAAGCCCATGTGAACTGTGGGAGCAATGAAGGATTACCAGTTGCATAAGTAGTCACATCGATCAGGAAAAGAAAAGGATTCAGTTGTGAATAATTAGGACGATCGATCCTGCGGCTTACTGATACACCGATTCGCTGATCTTCTTTAATGCTATAGTTAAAATAGGCACTTGGGAAAAGTTGAGTATATGAAGAATCCCAACGGATATCACCTTTCACCTGTCTTGTATTTACGTTTGTATTTTCTGCACGCAAGCCAACTTGGAAATCGATTTTCTTATAGGCCTTTTTGAATATGAAATACGCAGCATTTATGTTTTCGTCATAAAAAAAATGATTGGTCTTATTCACATCATCAACGGGTGAGCCGCTGCTCATATCATAGAAATGAGCATCATTATCTGCAGTTACAAAACTTGTTTTAAACCCGGTTTCAATTTTTGCTTTCT
>Ga0193738_1000166_pt1 | contig 45547 bp, 52 predicted proteins | sample L2a1metaG_FD_144927 | JGI IMG/M metagenome (GOLD analysis project Ga0193738, IMG submission 144927) | Soil microbial communities from a riparian zone of the East river system, Colorado, United States - L2a1 | ecosystem: Environmental > Terrestrial > Soil > Riparian zone | place: USA: East River... | reverse complement strand
CGATAGATGATGATGTATGGCGTGCCGGTTACAAGCAGCTTGCGCGTCCCGCGCTGCGAGGGCGGGCCGAGGTGCGGGAACCGGCCGAGCTGCTCAGCGCGGTCGGTGATTGTGTTGCGCAGCGCCTCGGCGACATCCGGGTCGGTCTCCGATGTCCAAGCGACAAGAGCAGCCAATGCCGCCTTGGCGCGCCGCGTCCACTTGACCCGTTTGGTCATGCGCCGCGCGATCGGCGCAGTCGTGCGGCGTCGATGATGGCCTGCGTCTCGCGCATGACTTCCTCGTGATCGTAGACGTCGCCTCGTGCGATGTCCGCGTCACTCTCGGCGACCATTTTCCAAAGCTCGGTCTCGCCGGCCAAGTCGTCGTCGAGCGGCTCGAGCAGCTCGCTAAGCAGGTCGGCGGGCGCACGGTTGTGCTCCGCGGCGAGCCGCTCGAGCGCGGCGGCTTGGGCGTCTGACAGGTGGTAGGTGGGCTTTCCCATGGTCCTTAGCGTAGCACTATTTCCAAGGCTCTAGCCTCCGGGCTGTAGTTCGGAGGCTAGACCTCGGTCGCGTCTTGCGCGTGTCAGACGGCTTAGAAGACCTGGCGCAGACACTCGTCGGGCGTGGGTGCTAAGCTGGGTGGCATGCGTACGCCGCTTGAGCAGATTCGCGACCTACTTCCGGACGGCGTGCGCGCCGAGATAGTCGCCGGCGAGCTGATCGTGTATCCGCCGCCGAGCGCTCGGCACAACATCGCCGCGAGCAACCTACGCGGCCAGCTCGACGACGAGCTCGGCGGCGGCAAGCGCGGCAGCCGTCGGCAGTGGCTCATCTTGACGGGCTGCGGTGTCTATCTGCCGAAGCATCTGTGCGAGAGCGACGAGCGCGAGTATGTGATCCCGGACGTCGCTGGGTGGCGCGTCGAGCGTGCGCCGACGGATCTCGACCAAGGCATTTTCGCCGAGCGGCCGGACTGGGTGTGCGAAGTGCTCTCGACGAAGCCGAAGCGCGATCGGGTAATCAAGCGCGAGGTGTACGAACGGATGGGCGTGCCGTTCTATTGGATGGTCGACCCCAAAGCGCGGTGGGTGGACGTGTGCAGCCTGCCGAGCACACAGTTGTATCAGTGCGAGCGACATGCGTACCGGCCGACGCTTCTAGCCGAGCCGTTTCACGGCGTCGAGCTCGACATGCATCGGCTCTTCGAGGTCGAGCCCGCATGAGTGACACCAGAACCGTTTGCCCTAAGTGCGTGATCGCATCCCTGGTTGCACAGCTCTCCGGAGATGACTTGGCGGCGCGCAATCGAATGTCGGTGCATCTTGTGGCGTTCTGCGACGAAGCGCTCCGCACGCTAATGCACATGCGCTTCGAGCTATGCTCAATCCACGAGACGCCGGCGGACCCGGTATGACCGGCGGCGGGTGGCCAAGCGACAAGTAGCTCGGCGCATCTATGCACCGGTGCACTGGTGATCCAAACGCCTTTTTCTTAAGCCTCTTCGTCCGGGCGTCGAGCAGTTACGCAGGCTTAGCGGTGCAGATCGGAAGGCCCTGAGCGCGAGCACACCCATAGTGTGGGTGAGTTTACATAATGGTCATTATCGGGCGTAAATCCCGAAAACTCAGAAATGCCTGCATGTCAACGGCGCCGCAGCCGTTATCCACAACGACCGCGGGCGCTAGTCGGCGCTCTCTCGCGCGAGCCGCTCGAAGAATGCGTCGAGCTGCGCGACGGCGCCGTGTAGCGCGCGACGGAACTGATCCGGGTCGACGGTCGACATGCTCACGGCATGCGCCCCGGCGTCGCGCGGGTCGAACGCGATAACGAGCAGCTCGACGCCGGCCGGATAGCGCGGGTCGCGTTGCGTGAGCTGCTTCGCGACGCGCACGGCTGCCTCGCATGCTCGGTCCGTGATCTCGCCGATGCCGTCGAGCTGCTTGCGTTTGCCTTCGTCCATACGTGACCCCACTGCCCAACACGCCTGCGCTAAACATGGCGCAGTAGACAGGTTTTCACAACGACCTTTCGATGCTCTTGTGCACCGGCGCACCGGTCGATAGGTGCGCAGAGCGACCGAGCCATCAAGGCATTGACGCCCGCGGGCTCTAGCGCTAGGGCTAGAGCCCATGAGCTACTGCCTGGCAATCGCAAACCATAAAGGCGGCGTCGGCAAGACGACGACCGCGGTCGCGCTCGGCGTCGAATGGCGCTCGCGCGGCTTGAGCGTGTTGATTATCGATACGGACCCGCAGCGCCACGTGGTGACGTGGCTCGGCGTCGCGTCGGAGCGTGGCCACCTCGAGACGGCGCCGGTCGTGCGGGCGATGCCAGCGGCGTCGCTGGCGAAGCAGCTGCGCAAAGTCGGCGAGGGGTTTGACGTGGTGCTGATCGACACGCCGCCGCGCGAGGCCGACGTGCAGGCGGCCGCGGTCGCGATGGCCGACCTGATACTCATCCCGACGGGCTCGCAAGCGCAGGAGATGTGGGCGCTGTATGAGACGGCCGCGCTCGCACGCGCCGAGTGTAAGCGCCGGCCGGCGACCGTCGCGGTCGCGCTGCTCACCCGCTGGAATGGCGCCACGGTGATGGGGCGGCATGCGGCCGCGGCGATCGCCGAAGTCGGTCTGCCGACGCTCGAAGCGCGCTTCGCCTATCGCATCGACTTTGCCTACTGCATGGCGGAAGGGCTCGGCGTGACGGTGTATGCGCCGAAGAGCGACGCAGCGCATGAGGTGCGCGTGCTCGCCGACGAGCTCGAAGAGCTGGCCGGCGGCGGAATACCGGTGCAGCGGCGCAAGACCGTGCGCCGGCCGGGGGTGGCCTCATGAAGCCGCGTCCGCTGTCGTCGCCGCGCTCGTCGCGGCAAACCGCCATCCCGGGCTCCGGCGTCGACGACCTGGCGCTCGAGCTCGTCGACAAGCCCACGGGGGTCAAGGGCTCGGCGCGCGGGCTCGTGCACCGGCGGCGCAAAGCCGAGCTCGACCGCGTCACGTCCTACTTGCCCAAGGCGATCGGCGAGAAGCTGCGCGCCCATTGCGCGAGCCGGCGTATCGAGATGTCGACCGTCGTCGCCGATGCGCTCGAGCGATTCTTCGGGGGCGGCGCCGCGCTGCTCACCACGGCGACGCTCGAGCGGCTCGCCGAGCGTGCCGAAGCGCTCGAGCTGAGCGCTTCGGAAGCGGCCGAGACGGCTGCGAAGGAATGGATTGCGCGCAACGAGCTGGCGGCGCGCAAGCGACGTTAGGGGGTTTTGGGCAACGCGTGGTAGCGCCGGGCGCCTAGAGCCGCCAGACACGCGCCCGGCGGCGCTTATAGCGGATATGTGGTATACAAGCGCATCGAAGCACCGGTGCACAGACGCACCGATGCTTCGGTAGACTGGCGGTGGGACGATGGAACTCACAATTGAGCAGCTGGCGGCGCGCGGAGTGAAGGGCGAGGGTCTCGAGATTCGGCGCTGGCGCAAGCTGCAGCGGCTGCCGAGCGGCCGGCGCATGCGGATAAACGACCTGGCGCAGCTCGCGGGCTGCACGGCCGACACGCTGGCGATGGTCGAGCGTGGCTACCGTCGGGCGAGCGCCCGGCTGCGAGCTCGGCTGTGGGCGGTGATCATTGCCAGCGACGCGGACGGTCGGCTCAAGCCGCTGGTGAAGTGCGGCCCGGCCGCGCTCGAGGCCGGCAGCGGCGCGCAGCTGGCGTTGCCGCTGGTAGGGTAGGCGCCGCATGGGGTCGAGCGAGACAGTGTCCTACCGGCTGTCGCACGGCCGGGTCGTGCTGCTCGAAGCGTTGCCGAGCTGGCGCGGTGGGTCGCTCGTGCGTCGGTGGCGCGTGCTTGGGTGCGTGCCGTCGGCAAACGCGCTTCGGCGCACGCTGGCCGACGGCACGCTCGGCGTCGTCGATGGGCGGATGACCATCACACGCGGCTGCGCGTCGCTCGAGCTGCTCGAGCTCGTGCGCGTGGCGGTCGAAGCGGGCGTTGCCGGCGAGCTGCTAGTGACGCGCTGAGCGCTCGGCCGCCGTGTGCACAATGAGATAGCGCGTCACCTGGTGACCGCCGTTGTCGAGCGCCACAGCGCGGCGGATGTAGGCGGGCGCGCGCGTCGGGTGCAGCCACTGCTCGGCCGCGAGGTCGTAGCGATAACCCGCTGCGCGCAGCGCGGCATCGGCGTCGGCGAAGCGCTCGTGCGTGTAGTCGGGTCCGGCATTGAACGCGCAGGGTGACGGGTCCATCTGGCCGAGCATCGCCGCGAGCGCGGTCGCGTGTCTAGAGGATATAGCCACTTGGCCAAGTGAGTTTTAGGCTCCAATGTCAGGGATACTCGCACGGTGTGTGTGGTGATAGGCGCTCGCGGGCTCTAGCTGCCGGGCTAGAGCCTGCGGGATTCGAAGCGGCCGTCGCTAGTCGACGATCGGCGGCACGGTCACCGGTCGCAGCTCGAGGATCACGGCCCCATCGGAGCCACGGCCGCCGGCGCCGGCGTTGCCGCCGCGACCACCAGTGAAACCAGTGGCTCCGCCACCGCCACCGCCGCCACCGCCGCCACCGCCGCCGCCGCGACCCATACTGCCATCCTGGCCATTGCCACCGGTAAGGCCGTCCGATCCTGCCAAGCCTGCGGCGCCGCCTGCGCCGCCTGTGCTTGGTGTACCGCCGCAGCCCGATCCGGGCCCGGTTTGCGGCGCGTTCGGCAGACCTAGCAGAGCCACCTCCCAACCGAATAACGCCGGGGCACCACACGATCCGGAGCCGCCGCCGCCGCCTGTGCCAGCCCCGCCGCCGGCTCCCGCACCGGGGACGCCTGCGGCTGGCGTCAGGATATAATCGGTAGCGCCAAAACCCTGCGCGGTAGCAGAGGGCTGGATTGTCAGCTTTAAAGATCCAGACGATGAACCGCCGCTGGTAAAGCCGTTTGTGCCCGGCGTGGCGCTGAATGGATTTGCCAAGGTGATCGCGTAAGGCCACCGCTGGCCGGTCGCCGCGGTCGATGCCGCGCCGGATCCTCCTGATGCTGATCCAGGCCCGCCGCCGGGCGTTGCCAGCGGGCCCGTGTTGACGCCGGCTGCCGGCGTGCCAGTCGTCACGACCAGTCCAGCCGGCGCGGTGATGCTGGACGGCGTCCCCGGCGTGGCAACGCCGGGGGTGGAACCCAGAACACCGGTCGCCCCACCTGCGCCGCCTGCGCCGCCTGCGCTACCTGCGCCGCCTGCGCCGACCACAATACTTAGGGACGTCCCCGCCGCTACGCTCAGCGGGATAAGCGCGAGCGAGCACGACCCACCAGAACCACCGCGGCCGCCGCCGCCGCCGCCGCCGGTCGCACCACCGCCACCGCCGCCCGATCCACCACTCCCACCGCTCGCGCCTGGTGCCATCCACGCGCCTGTGACGAGGTGGTTTGCCGGCACTACATATGTAAACGTTCCGGCCGTCAGATAGCCTACGCGAAACCCACCGCCGCCCGGATCGCCCGGTATGCCCTGCGGCCCCTGCGGCCCTGTGTCGCCCTGCGGCCCCGCCGGTCCCATGGGTCCTTCGGTGCCGCCGCCCGATGCATACGACTGTCCCGCCGGGATCCATTCGTAGCCAAGGTCAAACGGATCCCTAATCAATACCCACTCGTAATAAGCACCGGCGTCGAGCGTGATCGATGCCGGTGCTTCGTGGTGATCCGCGCCTAATCGCAGGCTGCCAGCCGTGATATGCAGCTGCGTGCCAGCGGCATCGGCGCGCACGTACGCGCCGAAGCGTGAGTTGACTTCGCTCGACACGGGCGCGGTAACCCCTTGCGGCCCCGGCCCAGTTGCGTTCGCCCATTCGCCGACCCACGGTGACGAACTGTCGCGCGCCACAACCAGCCCGCCGCCGCCGCCGCCGCCTTGAACCCAGGCATACGGCCCGGTGCCGGACCCTGCCATATCCGTAAGGACCCACTCTGCATACGTGGGCCCTGCTAAGTGGCGTGGCGTTGCCGAGTCAGTGCTAGATGCGCCGTGGATCAAGCCGTAACCGTCAGGCGGCACGACATCGATTCCGAGCGGCGCATATACGCCGACACGCGCCCCAACCTCGGTCGTCACCGGCAGCGTAATCAGCGGCCATGACGCCGGGTCCGCTATCACGTACTCGCCGACTGCCGGATCGCCGACTAGACCGGGGTGCGGCATGAGCCCGCCGCTACCCGCACCGGGGATTGGTGGATAGAGAGGCATGTTATGCAACCTCCGTCACTAGAGCGGCACCCACTGCAGAGGCCCATGCACCGGTAATGATCCCGGTGTAGCCGTACGGCGTCTCATAGTATGAGCCCGGCACCATAAGGCACGTGTAGCTCGAGCTCGAAGCAGCGCTGCCGAGCTTGAGATACAGCGGCGATGTTGAGTCGTTCTGGACCGTCGAGCCCCTGCGAAGCGCATTGCTCGCGAGCAGCGTAACGGATGTGATGGCGGCGGCGACGCTGGCAACGGTTGCCGTAGCTGGTGCACCTGGCGATGCTGGGAAATTCGAGACCGTGACCGAGCCGTCGATCGCCACTGCGCCGGACGGCGCGACCTTGACGTCGACGTACCCGCCGCCGCCCTGAGTCGTGCGGCCCGTGATCACCGATTTGACGATCGACGCGTCGGATTCGGGGTGAGTCACATCGGAGATGCGAATAGTCCCGGTGCGCACCACCGTGTAATGCAGGATGGTCTGTATGTGGAACGTAGTCTGTGCCGTGCCGCCGTTCGTGAACACGACGCGGAAATACGCCGCTCGCGGTCCGACCGTATACGATCCCGGGAGGCTCGGTAGCAGCGTAAAGGCGAGCGTCTCACTCCAGAGAACGCCGTCTGTTGACCACTGCATTTTCAGCCCGTCAGTGGCTGACCCCACGTTAGCAAACGCGTGCACGCCGATCGCTGCGTAGTCTTGCACGAATACGGCAGCGCCGGTAAAGACGCCGTTAGCAGCAAGCGGCGTGTCGGTGCTGTTGCCAGCATCTGCTACGGACGGCACAGAGATCCGCAACGGCACGCCGCCGTCTGAGATCTTCACCCGGCCATCGGCTTCCGTCGCGACAAATTGGGCGTGGTTGGTGCCGTCCACACCCGCGATGAGCTCGGCCGCTTCGGTGCCGGTGAGCAACGCGCCGTCGGTGACCGCGGTCGTCGACATGCCGGGCGGTAGGTCTATCTGCTTGAGTTTGATAGTCATGGCGTGGCCAGTGTTAGGAATGCGACGACGTCGCCGGCGTCGAGGTTGAACGCGAGCCCGCTGCCTTGGTAAAGCAGGTCACCCGCGTCGAGGCTGGCGATCGGCTTGGCCGTTGCGCCGGCGTCGACCGAGAAATAGAAGTCGCTGGCGCGTGATGCATCGCCGAGCGCGTACGCGACGCCGTTCACGAACACGTGCAAATAGCCGTCCGCATTCGGGGTGACTGCAAGAGGCGTTGCACACGCCAGCATGTGCGGAGCGGTGGTGATGGACGCTGGCATAGCTTTGTTGGACAAGGGTATCGCCACGCTGGCACCCGATCCTGGCTCACCTTGCGGCCCCTGCGGCCCCTGCGGCCCGACAGGACCTGCGGCTCCGTCCGCACCCGCGGGCCCGGTCGGACCTGCGGGCCCCGGCGATCCGGCAGGTGACACAATGACAGTCAGTTCACAAAACTCATCTGCCGCCATGGCATCACCTCACGCGGGAAACCAGCTGCCGTATGGATATTCGCGGATGTAATCGATTTCGACCCAGGCAAACGTCGCGGCCACCGTGAGGATCTCGAAGCCGGCACGCGTCGGCGTCAGAGGTGCAAACCCACCACCCTCGACGCGCAGCATGCGCTGCGTGTGCGGGTTGATCACGGCGCTACCCCAGCGCGAATCAGAGGGGCGCCAATCCTGCACAAACACGTAAGCACCGTCGTCAACGCCCGGCACAACCGTGCTGAGCGTGGTCGGCGTCAGGTCGAGATACTTGTACGACCGGCAGCGGTTGCCCCACAAATAGCCGTAGCTCAGCGCGACCGTCGTCGGGTCGTGCGCTCCAGCGACGTTTGTCAGCTGCATCTGAATCACTTGCGACGTGTTCATGCGCGGGTCGGTGAAGCGCGCAGCGATCTGCGTCTGCGGCGCTGACAGCGCTTTTGTTAGCCGCATGCCGCTCGTCGACTGGATTCGAATCACCCCATTGACGAGCGTTGAGTTGTATTCGGTCGGGCCCAGCACGGGCGCCGCCGTCGTGACCTCGCCCTTGCGCGTGAGCAGCTCGCCGGTGCCGTTGTGCAGAGCCGTCCATCCGCGATCGCCGAGCACCGGCGAGCCGGCGTCAAACTCGTCATTTAGTGCGGCAGCCACCAGCGGCGGCGTCAAGTAGGGCGCGAGCACGGTCGCTGCGCCGCCAGCTCCAGGAGGACCCGCGGGCCCGACCGGACCCGCGGGTCCGACGGGCCCGGGGCTGCCAGCGGGCTGCGCGGTGACGGTGACTGTGCATCGTTGGGTTGCCATGTTGAGCCCTCACGGTGTGAGTAACGCGAGGTCGCCGTGCGCGAATAGCAGCCGCTCCGGTGCGGTCGAGTGCGCTAGCCAGACGTCCCAGTGCCACGTCGCAGGCTTGCCCGTAGGCGCGAGCGTCGCCGTGTCTGCGGGCAAGAGCGTAAGCAGTACGAAGGTACCCTCGACAACGACCGCCCACCCGGGGATTTGCGGCACAGCGCTATGCGTCGGCGAGAACGGCGCTGTCACCGTGTACGGCGCGAGGTCGAACGGCGTGCCGTCCGAATGCACAGCGCTCAGTCGCAGACCGACCGACGCCCCGATCGCGACGCGGATTTGCACGGCGGCCGGCACGAGATTGATTTGAGCGGGTAGGGCTCCAGCGCAGCTCATGGCGGCACCTCGTCGTGGCTGGTGTTGTAGGGCGTGAGCAAGATGCGCGGGATGCGATACGGGTGCACCGGCTGGTCGCCGACAGCGCGCAAGTCAGACCAGTCGAGCGCTGCTCCGCTGCCGTCTTCGCCGAGCCACACGCGCGCGCGTGCGCTCTCCGGCGCGAAGCGGTGTCCAAACGTCGACTTGATGGTGCCGTCGCCGCCGAGGTGGTCGCACACGTTCGGAACGGGGACGAAGGTGTCTAGGTCGTGCGCGAGCGTAAAGGCTTTTAGGCGCTCATCGTCCCATGTGGCCCATAGGTCTCCGAAGAGATGCTCGCGGTCGCATACCCAGTCGAGCGCGCGGTCGCCGAGCTCGCGCGGCAGCACGAGCATTTGGACGAACTGCAGCCGCCGAGTGCTTGCCCATCGCAAGCCTTGCGCGTGGGCGAGCTCGACCTGGTCGCGCGGCAGCCAGCCAGCGATCGGCGAGTGCGGCCGCGCAGCGACGAGCGCCTCGAGGGTCGCGCGTAGGTCAGAGCACACGGCGATGTCGTCGGCGAGGATCGCGATGTGCGTCGCGCGCGGTTGGGCTAGCGCGCACGCGACCCAAGTCGCTTTCCACGCCGGCCAGCAACCTCGCCGGTTGATGTCGACGTGCACGCTCACCTCGCCGCCGACGCGCTCGACGAGCCGCCGGCAGTGTTCGGCGCGTTCTGCAACGGTCATGATGCCGATCGCTAGCATTGGAACGCTATCTCGAGTCCGCTCTCGTGCGTCGACTGCGCGCCCCACCAGACGACCGCAACGTTAGAGGCCCAGATAATCCACGCGAGATAGTGCACGCCGATGGGCGACTGCAGGGAGTATTGACCGTTGGCCGTGACTGCGTCGTTGACGCTTGTCGAAAGCACACGCGTTCGCGTTCCGCTCGGCGTGCCGACGGTGTCGAAGCCGATGCCTGTTACGGCTGCGAAGGTCTTCGTCTGCACGGCGGCATAGGCTTGCGCACGGGTCCAGGTGCCCGGCACGCCCTGCACGAATTCGAAGCGCGAGGACGAGCCATTCGCGCCGACCCAGGTGTTGGCCGTCGGGTGCGTGAATGTCTCCGGCGTCCAGCTGCGCGCGTATCTAAACGCTGCTGTGACCTGGTTGTCGATGTTCCAAAGGTCACACTTGGCCGGTGTCGTATCGTTGCCGACCGTCTGCATGTGATAGGTCGTCGCGCTGCGCGGGTTGCATGTACCGAGGTAGCGCGACGCGGGTGCGCCAGACTTGGTCAAAACGCCGTTGACGCGGGTGATTGCGGTCGCGCGTGCTGTCGGCGATGTCCAGTTGACGAACTCCACGGCGACGCCGGCGGCCGTTCCGTCGGTGGGTGCAGGTGCTGACAGTGAGATGAATACGTCGAACGGCGTGCCCGTCGTGCGGCCTGACAGCGTCTGTCCGAAACCGTTGACCGTGCACAAGCGCCAGCCTGAGACCGTAGTGTCGTAGAGCGCGATCCTGTCGCTCTTGACCGGGGCGAGGTAGATGATTGAAAAGGCGCCATCAGCGACCGGTGAGTCGTCAGCCGTCGGCGACAAGCGAAAGCCGTTTGTACTCGGGTCGACGTCAGGCGGCACCCACCATGCTTGACTCGTGCTTCTGCCCGTCAGAACGGATCCGGCAACGGGCCCTGTGCCGGTGAAGTCGATTCGACCGCTGGCGCTTAACACCGACTCGGCCGCTAGCCCATAGGCCGTGTCGACTTTCCAATAGGGGCTGTCTGGGTTGTAGCTCGTGTAACTGCGGCCGCAGACCCATGTCGTCGCAGAGCCGGAGATAACCGAGTAACTGATCGAGGTGCCCGGCGAGCCGCCAGAGGCACCGCTCGTCGCATAAGGCGAGTCTATTTTGCTCGGCGAGCTCGGTGTGATGGTGAGCGAGATGGTAGCGCCGGCGTTGACGCCGAACCGCACGCCGCGCAACACCTGCTCGGACCCAGGCGGCGATACGAGTGTGAGGCTAACAGTGGAGCCGAGCATGTCGAGTTCGTAGAGCCAGCCGGGATAAACCGTTGTCGGCGGCGTGGTGTCGCGCGGCCACAACTGCAGCTCGCCGGGAATCTCGATGAACAGGCCGCTGGTGGTCGAGCCGGGTCGAAATTCGCGATTGCAGTACGCATAGCCAGCCGAGCCAGTGCGCACGATCATTTGCGAGCCGCTGACCGTCGCGGTGTAGGCGCCGGAGTAGGCGAGGTCGAGCTGATAGGGCGTGCCGGCGGTGCCGGGTGCGATGACTTCGTATACGCCGCAGTTGGCCGCGGCTTCGAAGAGCACGACGACAAGGTCGCCGGCGACAACGGCGACGCCGTCGACGCTGAGGGCGCCGTTGGCCGTCGCGGTGAGACGCGGTCGGTTGGTCGAGATGGTGGTCGCCGTGTAGGCCGGCAGCGTGGTTGCAGTGGCGAGCCGCGCGTCGAAGTAGCTGCGAGCCCGCAGCGCGTCGAGTCGCGTCTTGTCCGCCGCCGCCATGAAGCCGGCAGTGCTCGTCGTCGCTACCGCATGCGTCGTGCCCCCGCCCCGCGTGCCGTGTTGCGCGTCGGTCGCGAGCACGCCCACCTGCACCGTGTCTGCCGCCACCACGATCGACGCGTCGGCGTGCGCGGCTACGTTGAGCGTGGTCACTGTCTTCGTGAGGCCCGCGCCCGCGACGATCACCCCGGCGTCGACGTAAGCGCGGGTCGCTGCGTCCTGCGCGGCTGTAGGGTCTAAGACGTTCGAGAGTCTTTGCGCGTTGAAAGCTACCGCCGAGCTCGCAGCCGCTAGCGCAGTCTGCACGCGCGCAAACGACGTTACCTGCGCGCCGGTTTCGATCCCGTCAATCTTGGTTTTATCGGCGCCCGTGATGAATCCGGAAGCTCCGCCCGCGACCACCGCCGCATGCACGGTGCCGCCGCCTCGCGTGCCGTGCTGCGCATCGGTCGCAAGGATCCCGACCTGCACACTGTCGGCAGCGACGACGATGGAGCCGTCGGCGTGCGCGACCACGTCGAGCTGATTGCCAGTCTTCGTCAAGCCGGCGCCGGCGATGACTTGCCCAGCGCCGGAAACCTGCGTAAACGCGAGGGCGGTCGTGCCAAGCACGATCGGGTCGTTTGTGGTGAGGGCCCAGCCGCTGTCTGCATTCGCGGTGCCCTCGGTAACAAACACATACATGCCCGAGTTGACCTCGGCCGATGTGTCAGCGTCGGTCGAGCGGGCCCAAGCGCCGGCGGCTGTCGTGTAGATGCCGTTTGCGCTGCCGGCGGTCTGCGCGGTGAGCAGCACGCGGTCGCCGGTCGATGTCGTGACGCCATCGATGGCGACCGCTCCGGTGAGCGCCGGCACGTTGGCCGTCGCGACCAGACGCACAGAGGCCTTCGTATCGAGCCCTTGAGCGACGGCGTCTACGTAGGCTTTCGTCGCAGCATCCTGCGGTGAGCTAGGGTCGGCGACGCCGGTCAAGCGCTGCGCGTTGAGGCCGACGGCCGAGCTCGCCGCGGCGAGTGCGGTCTGCACGCGCGCAAAAGACGTGACTTGCGCGCCGGCTTCGACCGCGTCGAGCTTGGTTTTATCGAGTGCCGCGAAGAATCCGGCGACGCTCGTCGTCGCTGCGGCGTGCTGCGTGCCGCCGCCGCGGGTGCCGTGCTGTGCATCGGTAGCGAGTATGCCGACCTGCACAGCGTCTGCAGACACGGCTATCGAGCCGTCGGCGTGGGCGACGACGTCGAGCGTGTTGCCCGTTTTGATGAGCCCGGTGCCGGCGGTGATTTGGCCAGCGCCGCTAAACTGCGTGAACACGAGGCCCGTGGTGCCGAGCGTGATCGGGTCGTTGGTCGTCAGGACCCACCCGCTGTCAGCGTTGACCGTGCCCTCGGTGACAAAGACAAACATGCCGGCGGTGACTTCGGCCGAGCTGTCTGCGTCCGCACCGCGTGCCCATGCGCCCGCCGCTGTGACCCATATGCCGTTTTGCGATGCTGTGTTCTGCCCTGTCAGCAGCAGACGGTCGCCGTTGACTGTCGTGATGCCGTCGATCGTGTAGTTGCCGGAGAGCGTGCCGAGATTCGTGGTTGCAACGGCTCTGCACGAGGCCTTTACGTCTAGACCTTGCGCGACGGCGTCTGTGTAGGCTTTCGTCGCGACGTCTTGGGCTGCGGTCGGGTCGGCGACGCCGGTCAAGCGCTGCGCGTTGAAGCCGACGGCCGAGCTCGCCGCGGCGAGTGCGGTCTGCACGCGCGCAAAAGACGTGACTTGCGCGCCGGCTTCGACGCCGTCGAGCTTGGTTTTATCGAGGGCCGCTAAGAATCCGGGCTCGCTCGTCGTCGCTGCGGCGTGCTGCGTGCCGCCGCCGCGGCTGCCGTGCTGCGCATCGGTTGCGAGGATGCCGACCTGCACGGCGTCTGCAGACACGACTATCGAGCCGTCTGCGTGCGCGACGACGTCGACCGTGTCGCCAGTCTTGAGCAAGCCAGCGCCGGCGACGAGCTGCGCAGCGCCGGTGAACCGCGAGAACGTAAGCGCCGACGTGCCGATGGCGATGGGCGCATCGGTGGAGAGCACCCATCCGCTGTCTGCGTAGACTGTGCCGTCGGTGATAAAGACGACCATGCCGGGGATGAGCTCGCCGCTGGTGTCCGCGTCGAGCGCGCGGGTCCATGCGCCGGCGTCGTTGGCGACGTAGATGCCGTTGTCGACCGGCGACGCTTGCGCAGTGAGCAGCACGCGGTCGCCGTTTACTGTCGCCTTTGAGTCGATGACTTGCGTGTTCGAGGCCGTGAACGGCGTCGTCGCGACGAGCCTGCACGGCGTGCGGATGCCGGCGAGCGTCATGGACTGCTGCACATACGAGAGCGGCACGGCGTCGGAGCCGAGCGTCGGCGCGGCGAGATTCGTCACCGTGTTGCCGGCGGCGTCGAGCGAGCCGGTAAGCGGCAGCGAGCCGTCGGCGCGCAGCAGATTGTCGCTGAGCGCCGGCGCGAGCTTCTCTTCGGTGATGCTGCCGTCCGGGATGACTCCGCCGCCGCCGACGCCGCCCTCGATGGCTTCGACCATCTGCCGGTGAAAGTCGACGAGAGGGCGGTTGGTTGAGCCCTCATTCATCTCCGTCAACTCGACCGACGGCACGGTCGGCACGAGCGTCGCGTTCGGGTCGTACCTCTCGGCGAGTCCCGGATAGTCGATGTGATAGCCCGGCGAGCGAATCGAGATGCGCCGCGTGACAGATGACACAACCTGTCCGCTCGCGGTCGCGGTGACGCGCACACGGAACGGACCCCAACACCCGATATCGAACTCGAGCGTCCATGTCTCCGGCGCGAGCTCGGTCAAGAGCGGGTTGCTGTTAGGCGGCTCGTCGAGCAGCACGACGTCGACGAGCGCACCGGTCGGGATGTTGCCGACCGTGATCGTCACGGTGTGCGCGCGCGTCGCGGCGACAGCTCCGGTGCTCTTGATGTCGGTGCGGCCGCGGTCGACGCTGCCGGCCGGTATGCCTGCGTCTACTTGGTCGAACGTGAGTGTGATTGCCATATCTACACCACACCGACGAGCTGGCCGCCGGTCGTTTGCGCGATGTCCGCGAAGCCTTGCTGCACGTTGATATCCGGAGTGACAGCGGCGCCGCCGAGCGTGAACTGCTCGCCTACGTCGGCCGCGGAGAAGATGACGTCGATGCGCACGCCCGCGGCTTTCGCCTCGCGAAACACCTGGCGCAGCTGCACGCCGGTGGTCGCGAACGTGAGGCCGAGCAGCTCGAGCTTGAACGCCCCGGGGAAGTATTCCTCGAGGAGGATAGTGCCGCCCGGCGGCATGATGGCGCGTGCGATGCCGAGGATGTCGGGCGGTCTGCCGCTCGACTTGTTAAGCATGATGCGCGCCGATATCCAGAGCTTGTAGGTGAAGTCGTCGCGCCCGGCGCGCGGCTGTCCAATGAGCTCGCCGAGCATGTCGAGCGCGTCGCCCTCTGCGCCCGGCAGCATCGTGCCGACGAAGACATCGTAAATCGCGTCTTCGAGCTGTTGCACCTGCTCGAGGTAGGTGGCGAGCAGCGCGAGAAACTTCGGTGTGCGCAGGTCGTAGATGGGCAGCGCTTGCCCTTGGGCCACCACGTCCGGGTTGTGCGTGAGCGTCACGGTCCGACCCACGTCGCGCCGGCGAAAGTCGCGACCTCGCGCGTGCCGACGAGCAAGACGTTATCGGGCGAGGTCGGGATCGCATCGGGCGGCAGCGCCGGCGCGAGCGCGATGTCGAGCGTCACGTTGACGACGCCGAGCACTTCGGATGCGATGGCGAGCAGCCGCACGAGGTACACCGGCTCGCCGATGCCGAAGTGCGCCGGGCTCGTCGGGTCGACGCTCGCCTGCTCGAGCGCCGCGCGGATGCTGGCGGCGACGTAGCTGGCGTCGGTCGTCGCGGCGTAGGTGACGTTGACGATCTTCTCAGTCGGGCGTGAGAAGCGCACCGTGTGCGTCACGCCCTCGCTGTCGAGTATCGACACGCTCGTCGTGCCGTAGGTCTCGATGCCGGCCGGTTTGTTGCGCCAGATGGATTGCGCGATCACCTGGTCGTTGCCACCGGAGACGACGATCTCGAATGAGTGCGGCGGCAGCGAGTTGACGACGACGTCTGAGACGTTTTCGTAGCCCTTCGCGGTGAGCACGTTAGGCAGTAGGGCGACGTCGGCGACGATACCGTCGAGCGTTGAGCCCTCGCTGGTCGCGCGCAGCTCGGCTTGCCGGATGCGATACTCTTCGTCGGTCTCGACGTCGCGCCCGGGGACGGCCGGCATTGGGTTTGTGACGGCTGTCCACCCGGACGCCGGGCTTTCGATCTTGGTGAGTGTGTTGGCACCGGCCGTGAGCTCGCCGGCCGTCTCGGCCTCGGCAAACACGTCGACGCTTGTCGACGTGGTCGAGGTGAGTGCGTCTTCGAGCGTCACGAAGCGCACGCTCGGTCGCGTGGGGTCCGACACGACGCTGCCGCTCGGCACGAGTGTAGACGGCGCCATCGTGAGATGTAGCGTTACGAACGCTTTGGTCGCCGGTAGACGCGGCACGCCGACGAGCGAGCCGTTGGCGTCGGCCGCGATGCCTTCGGCACTCACGGGGTCGTGTGCGTCGTAGACCTCGGCGATGGCTTCCCAGCACGCAGCGAGCTCGAGCGCGATGGACATGTTGAGATTGGCGATGACGCCGGTCGCGCTGGTGTTGAGCGAGCCGTCGACGGTCGAGCGCTGGGCGGCTTGCAGTTCGGCGATGATTTCCGAGACTGTCTTGGCGACGAAGCCTTCCGGGGTGAGTCCGCTCACGGTGAGCCCCCGTTGAAGCGCGCCGGCGCCACGGTGCCGGTGGGTGTGGCGATGTCTGTGGGCTCGGTCGACGCGTCGAGCGTCACGAGCACGTCGCGGTAGACCGGCACGACCTCGCCGGCGGTCGTCGTGACGGTCGCCGAGATGTTGAGCGAGCGCTCCGCGCGGGCGAAGCCAATCTGCAGACGGTCGACGCTGGCGACGCCGCCCGTCTCGCGCAGCACCTGTGTGAACACCGCGCGCACGACCTGGTCGGGCGGCCGGCGCTCAAAGAACAGCGTGCGGTAGTCGATGCCGACGCGGGTATCGAGTGGCCACTCGCCCTTGAACAGGGCGACGCGCAGCTTGATGTCTTGGGCGACGGCGTCGGCCCCGTGGACGAGCGCAAGGTCGCCGCCAGCGATCACGATGTCCCCGTCGAGCGGGTCGAGCGCAAGGTCGGTCACGCCGGGCTGTACAGGCAGAGTCGACCGAAGCGCAAGAGCACCGGCGAATCGGTGCACCGGTGCACTGGTCGCTCGAGCAACTAGTCGCTGGCAACGACGGTCGACCCGACGCCGGTCGGCGTGGCCGGGATGGCTGCAACGGCGGTGTTGAAAGCACCCGAGATGACCCCGCTCGGGTCGAGCCCGGCGATAGCCGTCTTGAGCGCGGTCACGAGCACGGTGAGGTCGGTCTGATTGGCTGTGAAGTTGCCATTTGTCTTCGAGGCGAGGGCGACCGCGTCGGTCGGCGCCGAGCTGCCTAGGTTGACCTTGGTCGCCGTGACGTAAATCGCCTTACCCGTATCAGAGCCGAGCCGCATGGCGGTCGACGACACGGGACTCAGGAGGTGCCCCAAGGGCGCCGGGCCGAGCGGCAGCGCGACGGCGCCGTCGAGCGTGTGTGTCCCCAAGTCGCCCGTCGAGATGGCGACCTGGCGGCTCTTAGCCGCGGTAGCGAGCCATTGGTCGATAGAGCGCTCGGCGAACACGAGCAAGACGAAGTCGCCGGCGGCGAGCGGCCATGTGATGGCGAAGCCGCCGCCCTGTGGAAACGCGATAGGCACGCGCGGGATGATGGGTAGGTCCTCTTCGACGAAGGGCGCAAAGCCCTCTGCGTCGTCGGCCATCGCCAGCGCGTTGCGCAGACAAGGGCGCACGTCGGCGAGCTGGCCGCGGCCGCTCGCGTCGGTGTGCACTGCCACGATTTGCCCCGGCATCGCCGTGTGGGTGTCGAAGAGTGCCGACGCGATGGCCGCCTGCACTATCTCCGCCCAGTCGGGCGTCGCGAGCGTCACGCGTCGGGCGCGACTAAGGCGCTCGCGAGGTCGTCGGCCTCGAGGTCGGCTTCGGCGCTCGCCGGCTCCGGCACGGGCTGCAGGTCGCCAGTCGGGATGGCCGGCTCCGGCCGCTCGAGCGTCTCGGTGGTCTCTTCGGTGGGCGTTGGGTCGGTGCTCTGCATACGGGCGCGTAGCGGCAGAGTCGCGCCGAGCGCAAGGGGCTAGCGCTGCAGAGCGCTCAGCTCGAGCTCGGTGCCCCAATCATTGCCGAGCCACTCGCCCTTGTACGTCACAGAGTCGATGCGATAGACGCCGTCGACATAGCGCGTGTCGAGCTCGACCTGGCGACCGGGATACAAGCCCGGCAGCATGAGCGTGCGGGCTTTGACGATCTGGTCTTTTCCCAGCTCCGGCGACTCAATCAAGCCGCTCTGCGGCGACAGCAGAATCGGCGGGTCCGGTAACGCTGCCGCGCGCGTTGGCAGAAACTGCAGCTGTCCGTCTTGAATCGACCACGATAGCCCGCACGACCGCGTGATGCGGTCGAGCTGCTGGGCGGCGTCGCCGCTCGTCGTGATGCCTTTACCGACGGCGGCTTGCCCTGTTTTCCAGTAGCGGGCGTCGGCCGCGATGGTCGCTGCGTTGCCGGCTCCGACCTGCATAGCGGCGGCGATGTCTGTGATGATTTTGGCAAGGGGTGTGCCCTGGACGTAGTTGCGTTGGACGCGCGCGCTTTTCTTCTTTTTGCCGCCGTCGTCGCTCGTGATGGTGGTGGTCCACTGCGTGCCGTCGCGCGAGCTCCAGGCTTCGGAGAGGTCGCCGCGAAAGATGAGACTTAGCCCCGTGGGTGCATAGCCCGCTTCGAGCGACACGTAGACCTGTCGCATCGCGTGCAGCCGCTTGCGGGTGTCTTCGGAGAGGTTGTTGATGACGACGTCGCAGCGCCCGGACACCTTCGCGGACAGCGAGCGCTTGACGTGAAAGCTCACGTTGAGCTCGGTGATGGTCATGTCTTCGACTTGCAGCGAGTAGACGCGGTCGAAGAGTGCGTCGGCCGGCATGATGCTCTGGTCGGCCATGCGTCACCACGTGTCGTCTGTGACGTAGTAGAGGCGATAGCGGTCGCCCATCTCGGCGAGCGTCGGCTTGCCGCTCTCGTCGCGCAGGTCGAGAAACCATAGGTCGCCCGGCGGGAGCTTGGTGTTGTAGTGGTAGCGCTCGAGCAGCGGGTAGAGGGTGATCATGCGCACGCCGACAATCAGCGGCACGCCCGCGGTGTCCGACACGCTCATGCGGAAGCACGCGCCGCGCTGGCTCCATACGATGCGCAGCGAGTAGCTCGAGCCGCTTAGCTGCACGCGTTGGGTCGTGTCGACGTCGGGCGTCGTCGTGATGCTGATGCTGGCCATGCGTTAGGGGGCGGGCGCGACGGCGGTGAGTCTGTCTCGTAAGTCGCTAAACCCTTGCTTGAGTGCGCTCGTCTTGCGCTTGAGGTCGGGCGAGACTTCGCCGGGCTTGGTCGGCTTGGTGTTCTGCGTGCCCTTGGCCTTCGCGGGCGTGGCGCGGACCTGCGTGGGCACCGGCGAGCCGTACGTGACGCCGACGATATTGACCATCTGGCATTGCGCCGTGAACATGAGCGCGTTCGCCGAGCTCGACGCGTCGCGCGTCACGGTGAGCTCAATCAAGACGGCGTTGTTGTAGACGCGGTATGCGGTGACGACCTGGACAGCCTTGCGCCGCGCGTAGGTGTCACGCAGCGCGGCGGCGACGGCGGCGACGCGGTCGAACGAGCTGCCGACCGCGTTCGCGTCGCTCGACCCGAACGGCGTGCTCGTGATGGTGGGCGCTACGACCATCTGCAGCGCTTGCATCGACATGTTGTTGCGGATGCCTTGTGGCTCCGTGACCGCCATCTGCAGCTTCTTTTTTGGCGTGCGCGGGTCGCTCGCGGCGCGCGAGAGGTCGTAGACCTGGCCGACGAATGGCAGCACGCTCAGCCAGCCCGCGACCGGCTCGCCTTCGATTGGGTACGTCTTGAACGTGTCACTCGTCGTGAGAATGGCGCGGCCGTCTCTGTCGAGCAGCGGGTAGCTCGTGCTCATGAGCACGTCAGAGCCGGCGTGCGACTTCGGCGCTTCGATCGGCGTGTTAGTCACGATGCCCTCGATATGCAGCGTCTCCGGCTGCGTGCGCACGTGGTCGCTGATGTTGGGCCCGTCTTCGACCGGAAACTGCGTGCACTGCGCCGTCATGCCGTGACTCTCGCGCACGCTGCAGTCGATCCAAATGCCATCGATTTGCATGTGCGTGACTTCGCGCGTGTTGTTGAACGGCATCGGGCTCGGCTCCTACGGCGCGGTGCGCTCAAGCGCGTCTTTGGCGCGGCGCAGCTGGATGTCTGCCGCGCGTTGCTGCTGGCGCGTGTAGTCGGACACGTTGGCGTTTGGCGGCAGGAAGTTGTTGATGACGAGCGAGCCCTGCGTGATGCTGTTGATAGACGACGCCGGCGGCGGCAGCGGTGCTGTGACGGCGCCGCCTGAATAGGATGCGTATGGGCTGGCATACGCAAAGCCCGGCGTGCCGCGATTGGCTTCTGTGTCGGCCGAGAGTCGCCGTTGCTCTTCTGCAGCCGCTGCGGCCCGCTCTGCGAGTACCTTGGCGTGCAGCTCGTCGGAGCGCTTCTTTCGCTGTTGCGCTGCGAGGTTTTCCGCAGCTTCGGCGAGCACGCGCGCATTGTGGCGCTCGGCAAGCGGTCCGCTCGTTGGCGAGCCGGCCTCTTCGTAAAGTATCTCGTCCCACTTGTTCTTAAACTCGCGCAGCGTTCCGCCGAACTCGCGAATGCGGCGACCCCATCGGTCAAAGAATCCTTCCCAGTCGAAGCTCTTGATCGTCTCGATAAAGCGGTCGTAGACGCCGCGCGCGGCTTCGATCGCTTCTTTGAAGCCGGCGAGCGCTTTCTCCGATGCGCCCTCGCCAAACATCTGATTCAGCAGGTCGCCGAAGAGCGAGTCGCCGCCCTCGAACCACGTGATCAAGTCGTCGAGCACACCGATGACGACGGCCAGCCCGGCCGCCACGGCGGCGATGGTGAGTGCCGCCGGGCCGAACGCGTAGAGCATGGCGACGCCGAGCACGACGAACGCCGCTTTTAGGATGTTGCTCGTCTGCGTGAGCTTGCCGAACTGCTGTATCGATGCGAGCGCCCAGCGGAGCATCTTGGTAGCGACAGGCAAGAGCGTTTTGCCGATGTCGGTGGCGAGGTCGTCAATCGCGGCTCCGAACGCTTTTTGTTTGTTGGCGTAGCTGTCAGAGGTGCGGGCCGCATCGCCCTGCGCCTTGGTCGTCTTGCTCAGAATGAAGCCGTAGCGAAGCTCGGTCTTCTCCGCATTGCTCATTGCGGTGAGCTTCTTAGTGATCCCTTTCGTGTGGGCGTACTCGGCCAGCGTTGCATCGTTCATGACGATGCCGAATTTCTTGAGCGGCTCGGCTTCGCCGGTGATGCCGCTCTTCAATGCGGCGAGCGCGTCTTCGTCGCTGGCGTTGAAAAACGAGCCGAGGTCTACTGCGAGCTCGGCAAACTTCTGCGACATCTCCTGCGCTTCGGCCGCGTTGCCCGTCATGGGCTCGAGCATCGCGCCGAGCGACGCGGCGCTGGCCTCCATGGCGTACTTGGAACGCCCCATCGACTCGCCGACGGCCGCGGCCCAGGTGTGCACCTGCGCCTCGCCCTCGGGGCCGAAGACCTCCCGGAGCACGTTGTTAGTTTCGTCGGCCGAGCTGGCCAGATCGGTCATGTGCTTAAGCCCGGCGACGACAGCAGCGCCGCCGAGGTACTTGCCGAGCGTGGCGCCGATGGCGCTGCCGATGCCGCCGCCGTCTGCGACTTTCTTGGCGATCGACTTGGCGTTCGCGCGCGCACCATCGGCCGCGCCGTCGCCCATGGCCTGGCCGGTCTTGGCGAATCGACTCTTCGCGTCGCGCATCTTGCCGTCGACGCCTTCGAGGCCTTTCTTGACCTTGCTGAGTCCTTCGTCTGCTTTCTTAAACGCCTTCTCGTCGACCTGGAGGCCGAGCATGGCGACGAGCTCGCGTAAGACGACCGCGCTCACTGGCGATCCTTGATGGCGGCTGCTTGTCGGCGCTCTAGCTCGTCGTACATGTCTAACACCGCGTGTGCGTCGTAGAGGTCGTCAAGAGTCCAGTCGTGGAATATCTCCGTTAGGCTTGCCCGGTAATGGGTGCTGGTTGCGATGCGGTGGATGTCCCAGTCGATGCCTGCGGGGATTGCGGCAGTAACGACATCAGCGTCTTGAGTCGCTCCGCGAACGTGCTCTTGTCGCTCGCGGTACCGGCGAAAAAACTCGAGAAGTTTGCCTCTAAGCCGAAAGCAAACCACTGCAGCATGACGTCGTAGCGACCGACGAAGTGCTCTTCGAAGATGGCGTCGAGCTTAGGCGCGTGCTCCGCGTCGAGGTGCACGACGGTGAACCGCGCGAGCTCGTCGCTGATGGCCGCGAAGTCGGCTTCGGTGACGCGTTGCGACAGTTCGCGGATCGCATCGGATGCGCCCGACGCGAGCGACACGGTGATGTCGCCCTTCGCATGCAGCGTGCCCTCGATAAATCCGGCCGTGGCCGGGCCGAGCGAGCGCATGAGCCGCACGAGCATCGCACGGCCCTGCTTCGCGCCGAGCAGCGTCACCTCGTAGCGATGCCCTCCGATGACTTTCTCTTTGACCGCGCGAGTTGGCATGCGTGTTTAGCGACCCCCAAAGAACGATGTGCGGGCGTCCGCTAAATCGATTTTCCATTCGTAAACTTGCACAGTTTTGCCGAGTTTGATGGCCGGCGGCGCGACGATCCACGCGCGCGCACTGGTGACGAGCAGTCGGCCGGCGAGGTCGCGTGCCATGAACACGCCGCACGCTGCGCCGTTGAGCACGGCGATGTCAGCCGAGAGCATGGCGCTGAGACGGTCGTTGGCGTCGGCGGTCTGCGCGTACTTGAGCGTGGCCGTCGCCGAGAAGTTGTTAGTGCGTGTGCGGGTGACCTCACCGTCGGCCCCCACATACTTCATGTACCAATCTTCCGTCCAATCGATAGTCAGTACTTCGTCTTCGGCGTAACCGCCGCCGTCGAGCGGCACCGCGTTAAGCGAGAGGTTGAGCTCTTTGATGTTCCAGGCCTTGAATCCCATGATGCGGCGCTCCTATTGGCTCTTGATGGTGTGGGTCAGACCTGCACGAGCCCGACAACGCGGACCTGATGGATTGCCCCGCTGAGGGCGTACGTGTAACGCATGTCCGGCAAGATGCGCTGCGTCTTGAGCGCCGGGTCGATGCTCGCGAGCGCCGGCGCAGTGACGGAGTAGGGTTGCTGTCCGTCGATGATTCCGAGGGCGATGCCGTCGAGAATCTGGCCGTTTATTTGGGAGCGCACGAGCTCGATGCCGCTCTCGGTGTACGGCACCACGTCGTTATTGCGCAGCAGCGAGATGATGCGGTCTTCGATGTTGACGTCGAACCAATCGATCGCGACGGTGACGTCGAGATATCGGCCGCTCGCCGCCCAACCCCAGAGGGTGAACCCGAGCCCCTTGATGTTGACGTAGCAGTTGGCTTTCTTCGTCTTGAGCGCGAGCCGCTGCGTCGTGTTCGGGCTCTGCATCGTGACTGCCGCGAGCCCTTTGTTCGCGAAGGTAATGGGCCCCGGGAGCTTCGGCAGCAGGGCGCCGACGACAGCCGCGTCGAGATGCTCGGCGGGGTTGGGATGGTACCAAACCGACGCGCGCGTGAATGACTGCGACTGCAGCACGCTTGCGATGTCGGTGGTTGCCGACGTCGGGATGGCGCTGTCAGCGCTCGCGGCGAGGTAGATCGCTCGCTCTAACTGCGCCCAGGCTGCGGCGCTCTGGATAGCCTCCTGGCTCGGCGAGAGCATGACGAGCGCATACCAGTCGCCATCGGCTGCGCGGATGGCGGCCAAGTCGACAGCAGGCAAGACGCTCGGCGCCGGCGTCGTGTCGTCGAAGCTGAGGTTGCTCGACACGTTGGAGATGGCGTGCGTCACGTTGGCCGTGTCGCTGGTGACGACGACGCTCGAGGTGCCGGTCGCGGTGACGTCGGTGACTGCGTTGATAGCGGTAATGAGCTGCGTGCACACCGCGTCTGCCGTAGCGGGCGGCGATGCCGTGACGTCGACCGCGACGCCGTCGATGGTGATTGTGTAGTGTTGGTTGGGTGCGCTCGGCGCGGCCGGCGTGAGCGAGAATGTCTGCGTAAAGCTGCCGGTGAGTCGGCCGACCTTGTACGTAGGCGGGCTCGGCGACTGCGATTTGAGCTGCTTGGCCGCGCGGTAGAGCTCGCTGTCCTGCGGCACATTGAACGGCGGCAGGGTGAGCTCGTCGGCCGTGCTGAATGTCCGCACGAGCTCCGGCCAATAGGAGTGATTGACGGCAATGAGCGCAATGCCGAAGCCGAAGCGGGTGACGGTAGCGTCGGCGACTACGACTGTGTGTTGGATGACTTCGATCTCAGTGCCCATGCATCACCTATTTGTCGAACTGTCTTTCGGGGACCTGCACGACGTCGACGTCGCCGCCGAATGGCGTGTGCACGGTGCCGGCAACGCGCACGTGTTCGATCGTGCCGATAGTTTCCGGGACGAGCGCTTCGCCGCACTCACACATCGTGTCGAACGCGTAGGCCATTCGGAGGTCGAGACTCGCGGCGGATTCCTTTCGGAAGTCGTGGAATCGCAGCAAGTCGACGAGCATGCCGGCGGGCTGCTCGAGCGAGATGCCGAGCTTGGCGAAAGTGTTGTACGTGCTCGGCAGCGCTAGGCTGTTTTGGACCCGCTCGAGGTAGCGGAACGCTCGGCCCCACGGGGTGCCGTCGCGCGTCTGCACGAGAATGCTCAGCGTGATGGCGCGGCTGCCGATGATGCGCACGGCGGCGTCTTGGCCGTCGCCTTGCGACACATACCTAACTTCGTCGCTGCCGGGAGGGTAGGGAGCGCCGAGCAGATTGAGACGCGCGAGCGGTCGCGGCAGCATGCCTTCGGGCTCGCCGGTCCACACGACGCTGTCGATCACAATCTGGGAAGTGCACGCGACCCATGTGCGCGTGACGTCGGCGAAGAGTTGCCAATCCACGCTACTTCGCCTCCAGTTCCCAGGTGATGGAGTTGAGCAGCGTGCTGTGTTCGACTAGCGGCGTCTCGATGCCGCCCTTTGCGGCAATCGTGGCTTTCTCTAGCGGCGGATGTATGTGCGCGAGGATGCGATCCTTGATGAGGTCGACGGCTTTTTCGCCGGTGAGGCCGAGCGCAGCCGCTTCGGTTAGTTCGCCGAGTAAGCAGCGCTGGCCGAGTGGCGCCATAAAGTCGACGAGGTCGCGTTCGTGCTCGTCGATGGCCGCACGGATGAAGCTGCGCTCCGGCACGCCCAGCCCAAACTCATGGATCGTGCCGAGCTCGACGTTGGTGAGGCCGTCGGCGCCGTGCGGTGCGTTGCCCTTCGCGCCTTGAACGCCGACGAGCACAGAGGGGCCGTCGCCGAGCTTCGCGACGGCCTTGCCAAGCGCTTTCCACCCCTTGTCTTTATCGATGACCGGCATGTCAGAGCACCATGCCGAGCGGGTTGTAGCTGCGGTCGATTTCCAGGCGGCGCCGCTCATAGATAGAGCGAGCGCCGTCGGGTTCTTTGCTCGGGTCGAGCCGCGCAAACTCACCTGCTGGCGTGAGCACGAGCAGCTCTGCGGCAAGGTATTTGACGCGCATGTCGCGCGCCGTGTCGACGAGCACGGTGCCGGTCGGCGTGAGGCCGTCCGGCTTCGCGATCGGGGTGGCGCCCGAATAGCTCGCCGCGGTGAGCGCTTCGGCGTCGGCGAGCTTAGCTTCGACGAGCGAGTATGCCGTGCGGGCAAACTCCGGGAACTCGACGAAGAGCTGCTCGACGGTGACCATGTGTTAGGCCTTCGACGGGGGCTTCGGGGTTGATGCTCGCAGGGCGCCACCTTCGGGCGGCGGCGGCGGCGGCTCGGTGACGACGAGCTCGCCGGTGTCGACGTAGAATTTGAACGGACCGGCGAGCGTGGCGTTGACCCGCTCGAGGTCGGCCGCTGGGATCGTGACTGTCGACAGTGGGTCGAGCTTAATCAGACCGCTGGCGCCCTGTATCCACAGGATGTGGGCTGAGCTGTTAGTGATGGTTGTGTCGGCCATGGGGTGCTTTCCTGCGCGGTGTTAGTCGGTGTTGGCGTGGCGCGGTTGGGCTAGATGCCGTCCATGTAGACAGCCGACAGCGGGTATTCCCAGGCGACGCCGCCGGCGCGCGCCCAGCTCTCGACGCTGAGGGCGAGGTTCTTTGCTTGCGGCGGCAGCTCCTTTGGCGGCTGCGTGAGCTCGAGGTGCACGTAGCGCGGGTCACGGCGGTACCAGATGCCGCGCGAGCCGGTGCCGGCTGCGTCGGCTGTGGCGAGCGGCAACCACCAATCGACCTCCTGCACGAAAGCGGTGCGCGCGAGGTAGACGCTCAGGATGGTGTCTTCGGGGTCGGAGCCAGCGCCCGTGTAGAGCGGCGTGTTCTGCAAGTAGCGATACTCGCTCAGCGGCAGAATCAGTGTGTCGGGCGACTCGACGCCATTGGTCGCGACAAGGATCGAATCCTCAGCGGCGATGAGGTCCTTGAGCACGTCGTCAGGCGTCTTGGTGCCGGTGCCCCACGCCGAAGTCGCGCCCACCACGGCCGCGGCAATCACCGGGACGTTAGGGTGGTTCACCAAGCCCTTGATGGTCGTACCGGGCTGTCCGATGGCGGCGATCTTCTCGAGCCGCTGTTCGAAGCCGAGCCGCACGGCTTCGGCCTCTTTGTTCTGATAGTCCACACCCGCCATGGCGGCGCGCTCGAGGTCGAGCACGGAGTAGTCGTAGCCGAGCGCGTAGGTCGCGATGTCGTACGACTGCTTCTTTGCCATCACGGCGACGCGGCGAATATCATCGGCGAAATTGGCCACGATTTCGGCCATGCCGGTCGAATCCCACATGCGGTAGGACCACGTCTCGGCACCTGGCGGCGCTTCGGAGCTCACCGGCACGAACTGGCGCCACTTGAGCGCGGGCTTGTGCGTCTCGCGCAAGCGCGACGAGATAAACTCCAGGTCGCGACCGAAGAGCGCCGTCTCGTTGGCGTCTATGCGGTCGATGCCGTGGATAGACGCGCGCGTGTGGGCGATGGCGCGCACCACGTTGGCGAACTGCGTCGCGTCTAGGCGCTTACCCAGCTGCGCGAGCTGCTCAGCGAGCGCGTGTGAGTCGAGCCGGTCGAGGATGTGTTGATTCATGGGCTGTGACTTTCGAGCTTTCGGCGCTGTGGCTGGCGCTGGCGCGCTGCTAGAGGTTGATCTCAACGATGGCGACGCCGCCGGCGGCTGCGCCGACAATCACGTTTAGGTAGGGCGCGGCGACTGCGTTGCCGGCGTCTGCGTCGTTGCGGAGCTCGCCGAGTATGGTGCCGGCGCCGACGACCGCGAATCGGACGAAGGGGTTTGTGTGCGCGACGAGTGCGGTCGCGGCGACGATGGCAATGCGCCCCTTGCGCATGACTGGCAAGCTCGAGCCGACCCGGTAGGGAGGCTCTGGGTAGGTATGGTCCCAGAGCGTGATGCCGGCGACGCCGGTGAGCGTCGTGACCTCGCCCGTGGTGGCTGGCGCGCGGACCGACTTGGGGTCGCGTCCGGCAGCCGTGTCGAAGACGACGACGACGCCGACGTTGACGATCGCTGCCGACGCGAGCCCGGTGGCGATGGCGCTCGGCCAGTTTTCGATGCGCTGGCCGTGCACGCCGATCACGGGATTGACGGGATAGGTGAGTTGCATGTGGCTGGTTTCCCTTCGTATGTGGTCGGTGTGGTGGGCCTACTTGGAGCGCGAGCTCGCGAGCTTCGAGCGCCACGGTGGCGTCTGGTATTCGCGCTTGGGCAGCTCTCTGCCGTCGTTGCGACGACCGTCGAGGATCGCGTGCACGTCGTTGTCGTCACCGGCGCCGCCGCCGTCGTGGTGTGGAGGCGGCGAACCGCCGCCTCGTGGCTCGCGGTTCTTGTTGTCCGCGAGCCACTTGTCGACCGTGACGTCGAAGAGCACGTCGACGTAGGCGTCGGCGCGCTCGGAGAGCTTGCCGCCTACTTTTAGCTTCTCGAGTGTGAGCTCTTTGATTTCGCGCGGTGTCTTGCCGTCGAGCTTTGCGTCTCTGCCGAGCACCGGCCGCGCCTTGTCGAGCAAGTCGAGCCGCTCGCGCAGCGCCGTGTCGAAGCGCTTGGGGTCGGCCGCTTGCGCGAGCTGCGCCTTCGTCGCGTCGAGCTCGGCTTGCTGCCCGTCGACGCGCTTTTGCAAGTCGGTGAGCTTCGACGTGGCGTCGCGTGCCGCGGTGTCGCGCGCGTCGAGTGAGCGTTGCATGACTTGCGCGGCAGTCGGCGAGACTTGCGCTTCGATTCCGTCGATACGGATGGTGACCAGATCCATGTGGCTATCCCTCTTTGGCTCGTCAGTGAGCACTGCTCGCGCGGCGTCTGTGCCGAGCGCAAAGTCGTCAGGCGTCTTGCTGTCGAGTCGCAGCGCGACTTCGGCGCCAGCGCGGCCCCAATTGCGCGGCCCGATGCCGACGTGGTTGTAGATGATGTTTTTTTGCTCGGCGTCGTAGTGCTCGCCCTGAAACACCCCGGCGCCGTGCACGAGGTCGCACGTGTAGCCGCAGCTCACCTCGCTCCGGTCGCCGGCTTCGATGGCCGCGATCATGGCAGCGTCGGTGATGACGAGCTGGGCTTCCACAAACTTGCCAGCGTCTGCTCGAGCGGATGCGCCGGACACATGGCCGACGGCGAGCTGCTTGGCGTTGCTCGGTGAGAGCATGTCGCGCGGGTGCAGGTCGGTGACGGGCGCGTCGGCGAGGGTAGCGAGCGAGTCGGCGGCGAAGACGTTGTCGGGCCGCCTGAGCTCGCGCACGACCGTCCCGTCGGCGCGGTGGTAGGTCAGGACGCCCGTGCGCGTGACGCGCGCTGGGGCCCGCAAAAAGCCTTGCGACGTCTTTCTGGCGTTGCCTAACCGGGCGGCATCGTAGCGCGTGACTGTCACGCGGACGCGTATTGGCACGGCGACCGATTGTCAAGAGCACCGGTGCTCCGGTGGATCGGTGCACCGGTGCGCCTTACCCCCGGGCGCCCGGACCCGGGGCTAGCGGGTGACTTGCTAGCCCCCGAATGCGGCCGGAATGGCGAGCGGTCGGTCGCTCCCGCCCGGGGGCTAGCAGGTCACTTGCTAGCCCCCCGGGTGAGCCACGGCGCTCGAGCGGTCGGCCGGCGCCGGGGTGGATACACGCACCGGTGCACCGGTCGACCAGAGCATCGAAGGATCGGTGCACTTATGCACACATTACACACAGCGTACCGCGCGACCGTTTTGCGCACCGCGTTCTGTTGACCGCGCTAGAGTTGCAGCGCTATAGCTCGTCGTACACAGGAGGCTTGTTAGGCGATGGCAACATGGATCGTGTCAGAAGACGCAACCCCGTATACCGCGGTCGAGAGCGCAACTGCGGAGATGGCGCTGGCGCAAGCGCTCGCACGTGTCGACGTGGATTCGCAACGCGCACGGAGCTGCTCGACGTGGCTGCTCGAGGTGTCAGTCGTGTGCGAGTCGAGCGGTGAGGCGGGCTCGGTCTATGTCGAGGTGCCGCCGCGCGAGCCGCTGTGTCCGACTCACGGTGTGCACGCCTGGTTGCCAGTGCTCGCCGGAAGCGGCGTGCGGGTCGAGTCGTGCGAGCGCTGCGCGTGCGTGCGCGAGCTCGACGAGCGAGCCATGGGCCCCGGTGGGCAGCGCTACACGCGTGTGACGTACCGAGCGGCGACGTCGGCGAGCTAACGCGGGATGGGAATCACGCGCAGGTATTCGCGCCCGCCGGGCGTCTTGATGCGCGCAAGGATTCGCGTCGCACCGGCTGCGCGAGCCGCCGCCATGCGGTGCCGACCGTCTGTCAGCTCCATGTAGCCCGGCTCGACCGATATCACGATCGGCTCGAAAGCCTGGCCGGTTTGGGTGCGCGTTTGTCCCGTCGCAATCAAGTCGACTTCGGCCGGCGTGGCCCCGACGTATGCGCTGGTGATGACAGTCATGTCCCGCATGCCCTCGCGCAGATACTCCAGCTGAGCGTCGGAGACGCCGTATTCGAGCGGCGTCAGTAGCGTCTGGTCTGCGGCCGGTATCGGCGGCGGTATCGGCGGCGGCAACGGCGGCGGCAGCGTGAGCAACGGCGCATCCGGCGCTGGCCGCGCCAGCGGGCGGCGCCTTACTCTCGGCGCCCTGGCGGGCTTCGCCGGCTCGGTGCGCACGGGTAAGCCGCGCGGCACTGCGGGCGCAGCGGTCGGCGGCAGCGGCGTCGGCGCCGGCGGGACAGGCAACGGCGGCGAGCTCGGCGCGATGGGTGCCGTCGGCGGCGGTTGCGTGAGCAACGGCGCATCCGGCGCTGGCTGCGCCAGCGGGCGGCGCCGCACTCTCGGCGCCCTGGCGGGCTTCGCCGGCTCTGTGCGCACTGGGAAGCGGCGCGGAACGGTGGGCGTTGGGACGCTTGGCAGCGGTAGCTGCGTGGGCGGTGCGCCCGGCTTGCGTGCGAACGGGCTGTCAGGCGGCGGCGCAATCGTCGCCGGGTCGATGATGGGCGACGCGCTGCAGCGGCACGCGTAATAGTGCGTGTCGAAGCCGGGGTGTGCGCGCTTGCCTGTTTTGGAGTTTGTGACGGGCGGCGAATCCCACGCCTGCGTGGTTCCCTCGAGCGCACGGTGACCCGGACGCACCTTGAGGTCGCGCACGGTGCGCCAGCGGTAGTGAGTGACGCCGAGCGACTGCTGCCGCAGCTGCGTCTGTGCGCCGTGAAACTTGCCGACGGCGTCGTTGGCGATGATGGTCGCCTGTGTCTCACTGAGCGATTTGTTTTGCGAGAGAATCCGCGCCGCGAGCGCGTCGGGTCGCAAGCCTTGCTCGAGCCCCTTGCGCACAGAGGCTTCGACGTCCGCATACACGCCGTCGGTCATGCCGCCTACGCGCGCCACGTTGCTCTTCACGAACTTATCGAGCTTCTCGGCGATCGGCCCACCGGGCGTGAGCGGGTCGATGGCGGCGAGCTTTTGCGCGGGCTTCTTTCGCCTCGCATCGGTGCGTATGGCGTCGGTGCGCGCGGGCGGCGCAAGCGCGGCGCGAATCTGGTAGCGCGGCAAGCCGAGCGCTTCGCCGACCTGGCGCTCGAGCGTCTCGCGCACGTGCTCGTCGACACGCTGGCCGGCGAGCAGCGCGGCCGTGCGAATGTCGAAGCGGTGCGCAGCACGCGCGCGCGCGAAGAGCTCGCTGAGCAGCGGGTCGCGTGCGTCGAGTCGCGGAGTGATGCCGGCGCGCGCCGCGAACGTAAGCGCCGCACGAGCGGTGAGCCCCTGTGCCGGCAGCTCGAGCACGCGCACGCCACGGAGCTCGAGCTCCGGCAGGATGGCTTCGAGCACGCGGTCGTGACCCGCGGACATGGCCGCTTGCCCGGGCGTGAGCTCGGCATACGGCTCGCGCATGCGCACGACGGCGTCGAGCGGCTGGCCGGGCTCGAGCTCGAGCAGCTTGCGCAGCGCCCTCGCGATCGCCACGCCCTCGAAGATACCCCCGTCGGATAGGCGTATCTCGTGCGCGAGCTGCTCGCTGGCGCGGCTCCAACCGAGCGGTATGAGGTCGTCTGCGTGCCGCAGCGGCAGCCCATGCGCATCGGCGAGCGCTCGAGCAGCGGTCGACTTGCCGGTGCGCGGACCGCCGACGACAGCCACGCGCATGCGTCGGGCGTCGTTGCGCCTATTCGCAGCGACTGCATAGCGGTCCGCGAGCGTCGGCAGATACGGCAAGATGTGCGCGCGCAACGTGCGCTCGATATCGCGGCTGTTACCGAGCAGCGCGGAGAGGTAGCCGTGCAGCGCCGTCGTGGGAAAGTCGGGCGCCGAGCTCGAGCGCAAGCGCGGCGCCGCCGCGCTCATGCTTCGTAAGGCTCCGGTGGCTCGAGACCGTTAGGCGGCGGCAGCATCGGCGGCTCTGGCTCCGGCTCTGGTTCGGCGAGTCGCTCGAGCTCGTACTGCAGCGCCGCTTCGCGGGCTTCGACGTCGAGCTCGTCGAAGTCGCCGCCCTTGGCGAGCTTGATGCCGGCCTCTTCGGGCAAAATGATCTTCGCCGTGACGAGCGTCGCGAGCGCGTCGGCGGTCGTCTTGAAAGTCTCCGCGCGCTCTTTGGCGGTCGGTTGCCAGAGCGGCGGATAGCAGACCTCGAAGCCGTCGAGCTGCTTGCCATTGGTGGGCCCCTTGTCGGTCGCCATCACCACACGCACGAGCTTATCGATCGCCGGCGTGAGCCGCTTACCGCGCTCGGCGGCGACCTGGTCGTACCACGTGCGAATGTCCGACTCACCGGTGGCGTTCATGCCGGCGGGCGAGCGCCCGAAGAGCACGGTAACCGGCATCTGCGCAGCACTGGCCACGCGCATCATGAAACGGTCGAGCAGCTCCGGGATGCCGCTAAACGGCGTTGCGATGCGCTCGAAGCTCTCACGCTCGTCGAGCAAGATGGCGCGCGCGACGCTGCGGCAGATGTCCAGAAACTTGATGCGCGCGCGCAGTTTCTCTTCGCCCGCCGCCGTCATGAGCTGCATGAGGTTGGCGATCTTGAGAACGCCTTGCGACGCATCTGTCATGAGATGGGCTGCGCCCATCCAGCTCGACGAGCTCGCCTGCACCGCTTGGAACACGCGTTGCAAAATGGAGTCGTCCCAGAAGCACGCAGCTTGCGCGCCGTAGCGTGATGTGAGCACGCCGCGGAACGCCAGCAAGCGCGACTCGTGTATGACGAGCGAGCCCGCGGCCGGCGAGATGGGCTTCGCCACGCTGCCGTGCGGCACGCCGAGATTGGTGACGCGGTAGGTTTCGACCTTGCCGTAGTTGGGCGCCGAGAGGTCGCCGTAATACGTGTTTTGCTGCAGCTGCGTCCGACGGAATACCGTGAGGTGCGTGAGACGCACGACGGCTTCGAGGTCGAGCGGGTCGTCTGGCGTGCGGCCGTCGTCGACGCCGAGAAAGACGGCGCCGAAGCCGTAGAGGCGACCCCACACCCAGGCCTCGCGCAGCGCGGCTTCGGCGCCGAGCCCGGCGAGCACCTCGTCGATGTCTTTGCCGACGGTCGTCGTGTCGGCGACCTGGTCGGACTTGATGGCGACCGAAAAGCCCTCGCGCAAAGCGTCGGCCGGCAACTGCTCGACAATGCGCGCGCAGATATCGTCTTCGGTGTGCAGTGCCTCGAGCGCTGTGTCGGACAGCTGGTTGCGCATCCGCGGCGTGTGCGCCTGCAGCTTGTCGCGCAGCGTGCCGAGCCCGGTTACGGCGTTTTCCCAGCTGTCGGAGCGCCAATCCATGTCGGGCTGTATTGGCAGGGTGCGCGGGTGTCAATAGCTTCCCATCGGAGCTTGGTCTGCAGCGGATGCATGTCGATGCGCGGTCGACCCGCGCGCGACCATGACCCGCCACCGGCTTCGCCGACGAGACGCCAACCGGCGCCGCGCAAGCTGACACCGGGCTCGGTCGCTAGGGTGTAGGTGACGCATCGGCGGTAGCCCATGGCGCGCGCAGCTCGCCACGCAGCCGCATAGAGCTTCGAGCATGCGTTCTTTACGTCGTCGACGACGCACACGCGTGTGACCTCTGCCGTAAAGCCGTCGTCTGACATGCGCGCCACTGGGCGCCCGACAATCGCCACACCTACGATCTCACCATCGCGCGCAACGGCGATTGCGAACGCCCCCCCCTGCGGGGGCGGATGGTGCCGGTGATGGCGACCCACAAACGCCGATGCTTCGCGCAGAGTCGTCGGAACTATCGTGAGTATCAGCGCCGTCGACTGCTCTGACATGCCGGCGTGTATTGGCAGGCTAGCGGCATGTCAACGGCTCACACGTCGAGACTCTCGAGCCCGGAGTAGTAGTCGCCAAAGCCGCCCTTGAGACACCACCGGATGGCTTGCGTCTGCGCGTCGACGCGGTCGTTGGCGATGCCGCGTGGGAAGCGCTTGTGCTCGAGCACCCAATCGAGAATCCACGGTGCGAGCGAGGCGTCAGGAAGCCAGACGTTGCCGGCCGCGAAGATGGGCTGCGTCGCATAGGCGCGGGCTTCCTTCGACCCGTCGGGCTCGATAGCGAGCACGCCCGGGATGCTCGACTTGAGCATCTCGATCACGGCCGGTCCGTTTGCTTTGTCTTCGACGAGCACCGCGGATGCCTCGGGATACTGCGCATACATCGACTTCACTGCGGCGATGGTGCCGACGAAGTCGAGGTGTTCGCGCACTTCGGCGAGCAGGTAGAAGTTGGGCGGCTTGAAAGCCCACGCTTGCCCGGCGACGTAGCTGCTCGTCTCGTGACTCTTGAATGCGCAGTCGAACGAGATGACAACTAACGCGCCCCGGAGGTCTGGTCGCGCGAGATAGTAGTTGTGGAACCACTCTTGTTTGTAGATGGCGCCGCCTTCCGGCACCGGGTCTTGCTGGTCTTGAGCCGCCCAGCCGTCGGGACCAAATTCCTTCTTTCGCCGCTCGACTTCGGCTTCGTCCCAGCGGTTCGCGCATAGCAGCTCGCCGTCGCTCGAGCGCGGGTCGAGCCATCCGAGCGGCGTCGGCGCGCGCGCGGCCGTGCTGTAGTAACGCATCGGAATCGACAGCACCGCATACCCTTGCTCGGCCGCTTGCCCGGCGAGGTCGCGGTCGTGTAAGCGTTGCATGATGATGGTGCGTGTGTTGTTCCCGGGTAACACACGACTGGCCATGGTCTCGAACCACCACCGCTGACAGCGCTCGAGCGCCGCCGGCGAGTGCGCTTCGAGCGGCTTGATCGGATCGTCGACGACTTGCCTATGCGCGTGAAAGCCGGTCGGTGAGCCGCCGACCGATATCGCTTGGCGGATGCCGCCCTTGTTGTTCTGCAACCAGTTTGCCAGCCATCGGCCGCGCTGCGGCGTCCACACTTCGCCGAATAGGTCGCGATACCAATCGGTCTCGAAGAGCCCACGGCAACGCAGCGAGTCGCGCACGGCGAGCGTGTCGGCGTAGGCGCCGAACTGCCATTGCGATCCGGGGTGCCACGTCCATTCCCAGGCCGGCCACATCACGCAGACCGTCGTCGACTTGCTCGAGCCGGGCGGCACGTTGATCACGAGCCGCGGCAGCTGTCCGCGCGACTGCGCTTCGAGGTGCTCGCACAGAGCGCCGAGATGCCAGTTGTCTACGAAGGGCGCGTTAGGCACCACAAGCGGCCACGCCGCCTTGATGAACGCGTGCAGCGTCGCCGGGCGTCGTGCTGCACGCGTCGCCCGGCGATGGTGCTCAGCTATGAGCGAGGATAGGTCGTGTCTAGGGTGCGCCACATGACAGTCGGGCTAACCGTTGCGCGCGCCCGGGTCGTCAAACCAGCTGCGCAGACTGTACAAGACGTTGCCGGACACGCTCGCGCTGACGGTCACCGACACAAAATACGCGTATTTGGCCGGGTCTACCGGGTCCGTTTGGACGGCGAACTCGTTGACGTTAGCGTCGCCGACCGCAGTGATATCCGCGGCCGTTTGCAGGAAGAATGCGAGCGCTTCCGGCGCCGGTGGTGTGAGCGTGGTGAGGCCGAAGTCGCGGTGCACGCGGTAGAGAGTCGCCTGGTTGTAGTGGGTGCCGGGCGTGTGCCACATCATGCGAACGCTCCAACGCAGTGCGCCACGCGGTAACGAGACAGCGAATAGCAGTGGATAGGTGGTTCCGGTAGGCACGGCATCGATCGCGCCGCGCCAGCAATCGAAATTGGGGTCGTAGTAAGCGTTGTACATCGGCGGCGACACGGCCGGGTCTAGGTAGCGCCGCATGTCGAAAGCCGACGACATCGGGATGCACACGTTGCGCCGCGGCTGCGTGTCGCCGACGGTCGCGTACGCGATATCCGTGGTGCTCTTGAGCGTGAGCGGACCCGTGGTGACGCGCATGGTCGCCGCAGTGATATCGCTTGTGCTCGTGATGCCTGCGTCGAACTGCGAAGCGCCCGGGCCGACCGCGTGAATGGCCTGCACGTTGAGCGTGGTGAACACGCCCGGCGACCAAGCCGCGTCTGTCCATGTCGACGGCGTCGCAGCGTGGTAGAGCAGTTCGAAGGTGGCCGTCGAGCCATCGTTGACGAGTGCGACGGCGGTCGCGGGTTGGGTGTTGTTGTCGGCGAGCCAGCTCGAGCCGCCCCACACCGCATTGTAGGCGAGCAGTAAGCGCCGCGAAGTCGAGCCCGCATAGATGCGCACATGCATGCTCGAGTTTATCTTGAAGCGCGCAACGAGCCGGTAGTTGCTCGACGCCGGCGTCGTCGTGACGTCTATCAGCGCGGCGAATGCATCGGTGTTCGCAAAGTTGAGCAGCAGGTCGGCGACCGGTTGGCCGGCGGTAGCGTCTGCCAAGAACTGCAGCCACTCTCCGGCCGAGTTCTGCAGCCAGTTCAACCATTCGGCAGGAGGGCGCTCGTTGACGATCCACCCTTCTGACTTTTTGCCGGCGCTCGGCTCGATATTGGAGCCGGCAGTAGACCAATGCGGGATGGGGATAGTGGGGCGCGGGGGCATGGTTAGGTGCTCTTTTCGGCGATGATGATGCGGTCGGTAGTCGTGAGCGGGTCGGTCGGTAGTGCGCGCACATAGCCGTGCGCTGCAATGGCCGCTTCGAGCTCTTCGTCTGTCATGTCGGCCGGCGCCTTGCTCACGCGCAGCTGTTGCTTGGCGCCGTAGCGCTTGGGGAAACGCCGCTCGAGCCACCAAGCGTTGGCTTTCCAATTGTCCGCGGCCGCGGTCGCAATGAACTGCACGGCCGTCGCTTCGGCGCGCGCCACGGCGATCGCCAAGTCTTGCTCGAAGGAGGCAAACGGCTCTTGGCCGAGCTTGCCGCGCTCGCGCCAGTCGTAGAGCGTGCGCGCGCCGATACCCTCGAGCTGGCAAGCCGTGCGAATCGGCACGCGCACGGCGACGAGCGCGCAGACACGCTCATGCAGCGCCGGCGTGTACAGGCTCGGCCGGCCTCCGACGTTCGGCGCTGGCGGCAGCGGCGGCGGGTCGGGATGTTTCCGCACTCGCGGTGGGCGCCTACGCGCGCGCGATGGTGCGGAAACCCGTATCTCAGCTGTCTTACGCTTGCGCGTCTTCGCGGTCTTTTTGGGTGACTTAGGTGGCATTGGCGAGCCCTCCGGTGCCGCGGCGTTCACGGCGCATGCGGCAGCGGTTGCAGCGTGACGAGCGGCGCTGCCGCCACGCCGAAGCGGCAATCAAGCGCTCGACCCCACACCGGCAACGGATGCGCATGTATTGTTCTAGCTCGCCGTTCGGGCGCCGGCGCGTGCTCGTGTGCACGATAATCCAGTCGCGCTCGAGCGGGTCGCTGAGCGGCGGCGCTCGGTGCGTCACGACGCAGCGCTCGCACAAGCCGCCCCACCTACGCAACGGCGGCAGCTCGCGCGCGCATGCGCGGCAGTGCGTCGGCGTGGCTGGAATCGGCTTGAGGGCGAGCATGGTTTGCTAGAGCGTGTCTCTCCAGAGCAGTGGTTCGTAGCCGGGCACGCTCTTGTTGAGGCAGTTGTCCGGGTTGCGCGGGTCGAGCTCCCATTCGGTCGGCTGCCGCCACGTGATATCGGAGCGTGGGTGGCGAGCGGCAAGACGCTGCTCGCGCGAGTGCCTTGTTAGCGCTTCGACACAGCGAACCATGAGGTCGCACTGCTCGGGCGTTATGCGCTCGACAGACTGCGCAAGATAGCCGCGAGCGTGTTGAAGCAGCTCGGCGGCGACCGTGTCGACCTGCTTAGCTTCGGCGTCGCGCTCGCGCTTTAGCCGCTCTATCTCGGCGCGCAAGTCGCGCACGCTCCGGCGCAAAGCGAGGTCGTCGTGCACGAGTGCGTTGTGCCGGCTCTGCAGAGCCGCGAGTCCGCTCTCGAGCTCGACCTTGCGCCGGTTACACCAGTCTTGATGCTCGCGCGTTTTCTTGGCTGCGTGCTCGACACTCGCCTGCGCGCGTGCCTCTTGTTGCGCCGGGTCGTGCTGCGCGCACGTACCCTTTCCCTGCATGGCGATGCGCGGACACGGCCGGTTGGTGAGCGTCATGGCGCCGCAGCGCCGGATGCCGCGCTCAGCGTCGCATAGAACGCGCTCGGCTTCTTTGCGTGCGGCACGCGCCACTTGCTCGGGTCGATGCGAGTAGCATCTCGGCCCGTTGGTATCTTCATAGTAGGCGGCACCGCGGCACGTGAAGCCGCCGTTGACGTAGTTGCAGCGCTTCGGCGACGTCGTCATGAGCGCGGTGCTCCCACGGGTCGAAGTGCCTTCGATGTCTCGACAAGGTCGCAGCGCAGCGCTGATTGCAGCTCGACGCTCGACCGCGCGACGTAGCCGAAGCAGATAGCCGCGGCCGCGTCGGGCCCGATGTTGGCCATCCCGATCGCGGGCTGGTGTTGGTGCGCGATGCGCTGGGCGGTGAGCTGCTCGAGCCGCCGAGCTGCGTCGCGCGGCATCTTGCCGGACCCGAATAGGTGCCGGCGCCATTCGCCCGCCTGCACGTCGAGACAAGCGCGCAGCGGCTCTTGGTGCGCGCGCCACGTGTCGCGCCAGAGCGCGGCGCTCGTCGCGAGCGACACGATGGTCGCGAGCGGACCGCCGAAGGGTGTCTCGACGGCGATCGCGGTCGGCAGTCCCGCGCGCCCAGCGTAGCCGAGCGCCATGTCGATCACATGGTCGCGCTGGTGTGCGATGCCCGAAGCGCACTCGCCATACGCGACGAGCGAGCCGCGGTCGTAAATCGCCCAACCAGCCTTGCGCGCCGAATCGATGGCGAGCACGACGGCGCGAAGCGGCCGCAGTGTGACGGCGATGGGAGCGCGGCGAGTGCGCCCGAAGCGCAGCACGCGCCATTTCGTGCGCCCTTCTTTGCTCGGTCGTAACGGCGGCAACGGCGGCGGTCGTGTCGTCATGGCGTGGCGCTCCGGAGGTGGGATTGACTCAGCTCGCGCGCGAGCTCGCGCTTGAAGCAGCCGCACGCTGAGCGCTGGCTAAGACTGCCGCGCTCGTCGATAAGCGCGACGGTGACGAGCAGCGGGCGGCGGCATTGCTCGCACCGGCGGTCTGGACAGTCGCAGACGTGGTCGACGTACATGCGCACGCGTCGACCATGAAGCAGGCAGCGGGGACACAGCGTCACGGCAAGCCCCCTTTGCGCATGTCGTGCGTCGGAATCGGCGCGAGCTCGGCCGACTCGACGAATAGACTCGCCAGCGGCGTGCTGCTGTAGCGAGTCTCGAACGGCTTCATGAGCAGCCGTGTCGTGACAATCGTCCGGCGGTGCACGCGGTGCGCGAGCATGTCGAGCAGCGCGTCGGACATCGCATCCGCGCGGTCGGGTCGCTCGTCTCCGATGCCGTCGAGCACGAGCAGCGAGGATGTCTGCAGCACGGCCCGGCGCTGCAGCACTTCGCCAAAACTTCCGGTGTAGCACTCGAGCAGCGTGCGACTCGACGCCCAGCGGGCGCCCGGCACTTGCGCGAGCACGGCGGCCGCGGCGACCGACTTGCCGGACCCGGCGAGCCCATGAAGCACGAGGATCGGCCGAGACGGCGCCTTCGTCCGCTCGGATGGCTTGGCGAGCCCATGCCATCCGAGCGCCACGTTGAGCGCGTAGGTGCGCGATAGGGTGCCGAGCACGATGGCGTCGTGCATCGCGGTCGTGATCGGCAGCGGATGGCCGGCGCGCTCGAGGGCGGCGCGGCGTGCGGCGCGCTCGGCGAGCCGAGAGGCGTCGGCGAGCTCGGCGTCGGACTGCGGCCCGTTGGCGATAAACGCCCGTTGCAGCCGCTGTATGACGGCGCCTAAGCGCTCGTTGCCGCGCTCGGTCATGTAGCCACCCGCGAGCCGTCGGGCCGGGTGTCGAGCCAGCTGGGCGGCTTCGCGGCGGCTGCGCGCTCCAGCTCGGCGCGCGCCTGGTCGAGGTCGGCCGGCGTCTCGACCGGGCGAGCCGGCGCCGAGCCTCGAAGCTTGGGCGGGTTGCCGCTGAGATAGTGCGGCCAGTGGTCCATGACGTGCGTGGGTGTGAACCAATGCGCGGACTCTGAGCGCCCCGTGAGCACGGTGCGAGCACACGCTTCGACGCGCGCACGGTCGGCCGGAGACTGCCGACCGATGAACTGGTAGGCGGCAAAGTGCTTGCTGCTCGGCGTCGGCTCCGGCGCCGTGAGCGTGCATGCCGACCAAATGAGGGCGTGATACCAGCGGTGGCCGGCAATCTCACTCGGCACCGTGAACACGCCGCTGTCGTGCGCCCGCGCGCGTGCGGCAGGATTAAAGAGTGTGAGAGCGGCGGCTTGTGAGATCTTAAATTCTTCTAACTCTTCAATCTCTGAGAACGCGCGCGCGAGGGCGTGACTGTCACGCGGCGAAGCGTGACTGTCCCCGTGACTGTCCCGCTCGGATGCGGCGTGACTGTCCCCGTGACTGTCCCGCTTTTTTCGGGCTCGCTGGCGGCGCTTGCGCTCGGTCCCAGCGCACTCCTGCGTGACCTTGTACTCGGTCAAAACGTAGGCACCGTCTAGGCTTTTGGCAATCTCATCCGCGGCTTCGAGCTGGTGCATTGCGTGCTGCACTTGATGGCGTGGGAGTTTCACGAAACGCGCAATCGCGGCGAGCGTGAGCGGCTGCATGTTGGCATCACGGATTGACTGCGCCGGGTACACGTCGCCGCGCTCAATCAGAGCGTGACTGTCACGCTCGAGCGACGCGTGACTGTCCCCGTGACTGTCACGCGCGCGAGCCCGCTCTTCGGTGCGCCGAGCGAGGTGCAAGAGCCCGACCCAGACGGCGAGGCTGATACCATCGAGCGGCGAATCGGCCGCCCAGTAGCGCGACGGCACCTTCACCGTGAGCTGTCGCTCCGGCGCATGCGCTATTCGTGGTCGGCTCGGAGCTTTTGGCATAGGCTTAACTCGCTCATCACGGAAACGCCGGGCCCGCCGCATCCCAACCCCCAATAGAGAGCGGCGGGCTCGGCGTCGACGGTCGGCAAGCGGGTCGATGGCTAGGCGGTCGCCGCCGACGGCTGCGCGGCGCGCTTGCGCTTCGCGGGCTTCTTAGCGACGACGGGCTTCGCCGGCTTCTTTGCGCGCTTGCGCTTCGGCGCTGGCGGCAGCGGCGGTGCACAGATTTCTTCGACGCTCACCTGATAGTTGGTGGCGGCGGCAATCTTGTGAGCCGTCTGGTACAGGGGCTTCGTGCGGCGATGCACCGCGCGCAGAATCGCGGTGTAGCTCAAGCCCGTCTGCAGCTGTAGGCGTGTCAGCACGCCGGCGTCCTGTGTCTCGACCCACTGAGCGAGTTGCATCCGTCCGGATTACTATGGCCCAGAGGCCATGTATAGCCCGATCGCAATGCTCATGAGCACGCGTGCTCGCGCACACTCGCACACGTGTGCACTTGAGCACTGGTAGGTCGGTGCGCTTGTGCTTCGGCCGGCCTAAAGCCGGCAGACCATAGGGCTTTTGGGCTAGAGCTTACGGAGCATAGTGTAGGAGCTTTTCCACCCGCCGATTGTGTTTGCCGCAATTGCTTGCGCGGATGACCTAAAGCCGCTAGTTCCGGCCCGATGGGTTGGCGAGGAAAGATTGCGCGGGAGCCAGCGCCGGCGCTGGATAGCGACCCGTTGAGCGAATCGACGCTCGGCCGGCGGATATGGGCTCTATTCCAAAGAGAGGGCTACACGAAGGGCGCATTCGCAGCGGTGCTCGGCGTGTCATATGGCGCGGTCGATAACTGGACGCTCGGCCAAGCGATGCCAACGATCCCAACACTCATGAGGATCGCGTTGATGTTCGAAGCGCCGCTCGAAGAGCTGTGCTTCGGGCCCGACGGTCGCGATCAATACCGAGCACAGCTCGAGCTGCCGACCGTCCTCACCACGGCCGACGTCACCGCATGGCTCGCCGAGCGCAAGGCGACGCCGGGGCAGGTCGCGGCCGTGATGCGAGCATGTGCGCAGCGTCCCGCAACGATGCCGTGGTTAGAGACGTACTGGAGCGAGCGCACGAGCAAGGGCAAGGGCAAGGGCAAGGGCAAGGCACGCGGCGGCGCCGAAGGTCGGGCAAGCCTGCAAGAGATTCGCGACCTCGCGCGCGCCGACGGCAAGGCGCCGTATTCGCCGGAGACAATCACGGCGGCGGTCGTGCAGTCGCAGTTTCGGCGGTCTAAGAAACGGGCCTAGGGAAGCGGCACTGCGCCGCGAACGTGCAGAGGATGGCGAGCGAGTCGCCGTCGAGCACGATGCCGCACGACTCGAGCACGGCGAGCGCCACGCCGAGCGCGCTCGGCATGTTCGGCGCGAGCTTTCGAATGGCGTGCGCGACGTCGGCCGCGACGCGGATGGGCGCGCGGAATTGAGCGGCGGCGATATCAGCTTTGGAAAATCCGAGCCACTGACACCAGACCCCGAGACGTGAGCGCGGCGGGGTGATCGGCCAGATGCGCGACAGGTGATGATGGGGCGGTACCCGCGCCACGTGGATCGCGGCTACGGTCGCGCGAGCGTCGTCGAGGTCGGCGAGCTCTTGAGCGATGGCGGCGTCTGCGCGAAGCGCATCAAGTCGACTACCCGGCATAGCTGCTACTAATCCCCCCTAGCCAGCTGACCGGTGTCGTCCATCAGCTTCGCGCGCGCGCCAATCGAGCGCACGGCTGATGGGTGAGTCACGGGTAGCGGCGACGTGGCCGTCCCGTCGTGACACACTTGTCGGCTGACCGAAACAGTCGTGTGTTGCCCCGCTCGACAAAATCGTGAGGCTTACACTCACGCACACTATGCGCGCGCTGTAGTATCCGTTAGAGCGGATGACAACGCGCGTGCAACAGCGCTCGATTGTGTGCTCGCGCGGCCAAGTCAGGCGACTGCGCGCGGGTCGGCAATGGCAGTTGCGTCGACCGGTGCAACTGCCGCCGGGTTTGACGATCGATGGATGGGTGCGTGACGAAGCCGACCGCGACCGCGTGCGCGTGGTGTGCTCGACCGCTGCCGGCAAACCCGCAACAGTGACCTGTCCATATGGCGCCCAGCACGATTGGCTATGGGTGCGCGAGCGTTGGGCCGTGGCCCGCCGCGGTCGCGAGCGCACGGTCGTGTATGAGGCTGACAGTGACAGCGCGGAGAGCTGGCGAGCGCACGCGTGGATATCGCCGCTCTTGATGCCGCTGTCAGCTGCACGCATGTGGTTACGGTTGTACGACGTGCGTGTGCAGCGACTGAGTGACGCGCGTCACTTCGACCTAGCAGGTGAGGGCGTCGCTTGTCCGGAGCACGATACTAGTTACAGTTACTGTCAGGATGAGTGTCCGATCCGTCGCCAACTCTTCGAGCGGCGTTGGTCGCTCGCGTATCCGCGGCCGGACCTAAGCGTAGAGCTCGACCCGTGGGTGTGGGCGCTGTCCTTTACGCGGCACGACGCCGAGTCGATGCGCCGGTGCGCCGAAGCCGACCGGCTCGCGCTCGAGCAGCCGCCGGCGGCACGCAGACGATCCGTCGGCCGGTCGCTGCAGACGCGCGCGGTGGGCGTGAAATCCCGCAAAGCGGCCCGCAAGCGGTAGGCAATCGTCCGCACATTGCCGATTTTCTTTGCCTTGGCGGTGTCTGCCGGGCTCTACTCTGCCGTACATGGCCCCGAGGCCATAGCCTGACACCGCACTGCTGAAACAGCGCGGTGTCTTGAATCGGCGGGTTAGTGGCCCGCTCAGGGATTCGTGATGGAGAGTAAAGCAGATGCGGCCGATAAGCTCAAGGCACTTGCCGGGAGCGCACTTGCACGCACTCGCGCGCCGCTCGAACGCGTGCCACGATGCCGATCGGGTACCCTGCAGATGCCGCTCGAAGTGATTCGCGCCAACGTTTTCACAGCTTCGCATGTCGGCAAGGCTCGCGAGCGTGAGCGGGCCCTCGAGCTGCGCGGCGCGGGTCGCGTGTATTGGCTCGACGGGCCCGAGCTCACGCAGGCGCACGCTGACGTGTGGATGCTTGCGGTCTCTCGACTCGAGGGCTGCAGCGCCGGTGAGCGCGTGTCGTTGCCGCTCTCGGAGCTAAACCGCGCCCTCGCGCGCAAGGGTGGCGCGTACAACCTTAACGCGCTGTGGTCGCTTGTTCGAGGCCTCGGCAGGGCTGCACTCGAGAGTCGCGACGAGCAGCGCCGAGCGTTCGGCGGTCTGCTGCTCGACGCCGAGCTCGAGGGCGGCAAGCTCTCGCTGTGGCTAAACCGCGACATGCTCGACGTGATGGCGCTCGGCATGGTTGAGATTGACGAGCCGACGAGGCACGCAGTCGGCAACCGGCCTCTCGCGCAGTGGCTGCAGCTGTGCCTCTCGGCGGTGCCGTCAGTGACGCTCGACACGATTCGCCGACGCATCGCACCGACGCAGCCACCTAACGAGGTGCGGCGGCGCGTAAAGGCGGCGGTGAGCGAGCTGCAGGCGCACGGCCTGCTGCGCCTGCGGTTCGAGGCTGACGTCGTTTCCTCGAACGGTTGACGCTCGAGCGCCGTCGCTGACGGATCGCCGTCGGCCGAATTGCGCGATTTCGCACTCCCTACCCATTGGTAGGTTATCCACACGTTATCCCCGCGCTAGCGCCATTTGCGGGGACCGTTCCAGACATGGTTAAGGACCGTTCCAAACATGGTTGGGACCGTTCCAGACATGGTTGGTCGCGTCTCGCGCGCGCGCATGTATCGGCGCTCAGCAAAGCAAGATCTGGATTCCGTGCCTCTGCCCAGATTGCGAGATTCTCTTCTGACGACGTCTCAACGGAGAGCGTAAGCCTAGTCTCTCGGTTAACTGAGACCGCGCACGCGCGAGCGTACATGTGCGGCGCAGACCCGTGTCAAGCAAATAGCGCTCGGAGACTCTAGCCCGGCGCTCTAGCTCGCGCGCTAGCGCGCCGGGGCTCTAGCTCGCGAGCGCGTGTAGCCGTAGTGCGTAAACGCCGTTTGCTCGCACGACGTTGGCGTGAGGGAGCTTCGAAGGGGCGGTCGCTCCTACAGAGCCGCGTGCGTCTCTCTCGCCTTAGCGAGGCCCTAGCGACCGCTGATTCGCGGGCTCGGTTGTGTCTGGTGTCGGCTGCGCCATGAGGCTATAGCTCGGCTATGGCGGCAGAGCAGACAGCGTCGGAGAGCGACACCCTGGCCACGTCACGTGCCGTGCTACGCGAGCTTATGCGATCGGGTATCGTCGAGCTCGAGCGGCACCTGGCGACGCTCGAAGGGGCCTCGCGGTTCATGATGCTGCGCAAGCCGGGCGCTCTCGACGGCGACCCGATGTATGACGCGCTGATCGCCGCCGAAGTCTTGATGCGGCTCGAGATAATGAAGCGCCGAGAGCGGCTCGAAGAGCACGAGAAGCTCTGGTCGGTGGTGCCTTGAGTGGTGAGGCCGAGCCGAGCCCTCCCCCGGGCCCCTGGTGCGCGCCGCACGACCAGTGCGACGTGTGCGGCCGGCGCTGGTTTCCGACCATGCTCGGCGACCCGAGCTTCCCAGGAAGCGAATGCGAGATGGGCGCATGCACTTGCTCGATTTGCGAAGACGGCGACGAGTGCTCAAGACACTCGAGCGACTAGAGCACCGATGCATCAGTCGACCGGTGCACCGATGCGCTGGTCACTTCGTGCGCGGCCTTTTGGCGATGGCGGCCATGATGGCGGCGGCGTGCGGCTGCAATACCTTTACGAGCTCGCGCCCTTCGCGCTCGGCTTCTGGGTCGCCGAGTTGTACGCGGGCGCGCAGTGAGCGCATCTGAATCTGCATCGCTTCGAGGTCGGCAATGAGCGCGAGTCGTTGCGCGCGTAGGTCGTTGTTGGGTGGGCTGTCTGGCATGTGTCGGCTTATACCGCGACGGATCACACTCGCTAATCACCTTTAGCCGGGCTCACTTCGAGCGCTTGCGCTGCGCATGGTGCCAGAGTCCGACAACCGAGACGCGTTCCCAGGTCTCGCGATAGATG
>Ga0193738_1000165_pt1 | contig 45559 bp, 57 predicted proteins | sample L2a1metaG_FD_144927 | JGI IMG/M metagenome (GOLD analysis project Ga0193738, IMG submission 144927) | Soil microbial communities from a riparian zone of the East river system, Colorado, United States - L2a1 | ecosystem: Environmental > Terrestrial > Soil > Riparian zone | place: USA: East River... | reverse complement strand
CGTATCCGTAGCGCGGCGAATCTGATATGGTCGATAACAGTGGATTGAGGAATGAAAGCATATCCTTCTCGATATGTTCCAGCCTCACGCGGCTCTCCGAAAAACTGTCTAATCCTTCCATACGGATTGATAAGTGTTGCGGATTCGTCAAGTTGACTTGCAATAGCTGTGTGAAAGACCTCTCGAATTCGGGGAGTATTAGAATGGAAAGAGTCAAGGATTTTTCCTGCTCTCCATTCCGAAATGTTAACTTGAATTCCAAATCTTCTGGCACTGGAGTTCACCGAGTCCATTAAGGTTTTCTTACCCATGTCATAGTTACCAGCATGACGGGTAGTTTTACCTACGAATCTTTCAGTGGGTTCATTGCCATCTGCATCTTTGCAGTATAGCTTGTAAGATTCACCACCGAATATCCACCATGCTGTCATGGCATGAATGTCCACGGTGTCAAACATCTTCAGTGTTTCAAGGTCGTCACTGAGTAGCGCAACAATCCTAGCTTCTGCCTGTTCCAAATCCCAGTTCATGAATACATAACCTGGGTCGGCAATAAACATCTTTCTTATCTGGCTTCCCTCTCCATACTTTGTGAGGGTTTGAAAAGCAAGACCCATCTTATGAGGTCTAAGTGGAGGTTTGAGGATACTGGTAGAACTCCTGCCTGTTTCTGTCCCGACAATTCTATAGGCTGTTCGCATCCTTCCGTCATAATCTGTTCTAGCATTGATGTAACTAGTGCTAGTTTTTCTAGTTCGTCGCAACTCAAGAATACCGTCAATAATGTCGCGTCTTTTACCATCTTTCACCACGTTTCCTAGTAGTGCTACTAATACATCCTCTCCTGTTCCTGCTCTAACGGGAATCTTAAGTTCACCATAGAGTAGTTCGGCTACTTGCTTAGGACTGTTGACGAATTTGGAATCTAGTTTGTGACCTACCATTTCTTCTAGCTTAGCGAATCTAATCTTGTATGTCTCAGCGAACCATGCTGACAATCTAATCTTCTCTGCGTTATCTACTAGTAGTCCTTCCTTCTCTATGTCCATGTATAGCTGATGCAATAGAGGGTAGTATTCCTCTGCGTAGTATTGTGGACGGCTAGTAGGAAACTGTCCCTGCAATTCAGCTATAGCATCAAGCATCTCAAAGCAAATCTCATACGTAATACAAGCATCTATTCCATTGTAGTTAAGGAACCTCTCGAACCTATCCTTCTTGATATTGAATTCCTTACCCTCATCCTTGTAGTATGGATGCCGAGTCCATATGCTAGTAAGGAAAGCTAAGGCTTTCGGGAATTCAGGGTTCAGTATGTGAGCAAGAAAGCTGGTATCATAATGGAGCGGTGGACAATAGATACCATAGCAAGTCTTGAGTTTAACTTCATCGAACTTGAAGTTCTGTCCTATCGTTCTAAGCTGTGGTTCATGCTGAAAGAAGTCATCAAGGAACTTCCATATCCTGCACAGTTCACTATCCGAAATTGGAATCCAATCCCTAGCAGGGACGTTCATCAATGGAATAGCGATGGCATTATACTTATCGAAAGCAAGCGAGATAGAGCAAGGAAAACAATCGAATAGTTCAATATCAATAGAGACAAAAGGACGACCACGATACTGGCGCAGAATGGTATAAAGCTGACCACTACTACGGATAATAGTAACATTCTTTTTAGGAACGTCATACCGTTTGGTCTTGCTTTCTTCTGCGGCACGGTCATAATCTAGCTGTATATAGAATCTTGCTTGATGAGGATACTTCTCAATGACAGAATCCTTATCGTGAATGAGCGCGGCAGGATGTATAGTGGGAACGACTTTGCATCCTATCGTATTGCTGAATAGGATACTACCGCGCCAATCATTTATACCCTTAAGTCCCTTGACGTTGGTAGTTATTACTCCTGTGGTTGCAGCAGTAGCTAGATTGCCAAGTGAAAGAATACAGTTAGGGTTGACTGTCTGTAGTTCCTTGACCAGTTCATCGATGGACCTATCAACGAAATCCTGTGGGACAATCTTCAGGTTATTGTTAGCTGGCCTATACTTCAGGACATTAGTAACATAAACCTGATGCCGTTCGATTCCTGCTTTAAGTAGAAATTCATTGAGGACATTACCGGATGGCCCTTGGAATGGCAGACCGTATTGGTCCTCATAGAATCCGGGTGCCTCACCTACAATAGCCAATGCAGGTTCGGGCGGTCCTTCTCCACCTACATATCTATCGGATAGAAGCATCTCTATTCCTTAGATATCTGCACTTCCAAAGGATTGCATAGGTAGCCAAGTCATCGAAGCTATCTTCTACTGATTCATTGTTTGGTATATGTCCCACATTAAGAAGAACAAAAAGCCGACTGAGCTTAGTAGCAATATGATTAATAAACGGAAGGTGAGTTGGGTCGCATCCCATTTCCAAAGCAGCACGACCAAGGTAATCAGCAAAGTCAAAATTACTGAAAGGATTAGAGCCTGTAGCATAGTCCTTATTCTTTCGTTCGTGAATCTCTAGTATGGTTTCTATTGTCTTGTGGAACTCTGGAATCCTAGGTTCACTCATGACTTCTTCCTTAGAACTAGCTTAATGTTTTCCTTATTCGGTCTAGGTTTCGGTGATGGCTTTGCACTAGGTCTATCTACCTTAGCTTTAGCTTTGCCTAATATACCAGCCTTCAAACAGACTGTGCGACAGAAGGCATAGATTCTAATTCGTTTCCTTTTCTCTACCCTCAGCACAAGGATAAGACCCAATGCTGTATCCGTATCAATGATAGAATTACAGGTGGGGCAGTGGTATATCATTGTTGCTCCAAAAGAAAATGCCCTGCACTATCGGGACCGCGGCAGGGCTTAACGGTTGTAACAGAACTAACGGCAGGAGTTACTTATCGTTAATTCCACCCGGCTCGGACTCTGATTCCTCATCAATGGAATCATCGTCATCATCATCGTCGTCGTCATCGAAACCAGAATCATCTTCGTCTGATTCTTCTTCCTCTGACGCATCACCTTCTTCCCCTTCGTCATCCAATTCCTCAACCAAATCATCTTCGGCTTCGGTATCTTCAGGGGACAGAATGTAACCCAAGTCTTTCATAGGTTCTCCTAACTTACTTCTGAACGGGAGCGCGGAAGTCGGCCACCGAATTGACCAACCTGTTCATGTAAGTTTCGTTCGTTACCATGACACCGATAACCCGGTTCTTGGTAGCCTCGAAATCATACTCTGCATCGGGAGCAATCTCTTTGCCACCATTGCAAGCAACAAAGAAAGGAACCGCGACACCGGCTGCTTTCTCATTGAACGTCTTGACAACCTTGCAATCCTTGAAAGAACCCTCATCAAGAATCTGCGCGGTGACAACAAAGTTCTGGGAATCACCCTTCTTGCTGGTTTCCTGATTGACTTCCACAATCTTGCAGGTATACCAGCCGGGAGTAATGAGCTTGCCCTTGAGAAAATCGTCGCGGGTGATTCGGAGTTTCATAGCCATAGTCTGTTTCGTCCTTGTCTGGTTTTGGTTTACGGATTTTTCTGTATGGTCCACGATTGTTGCGGCGGCCCGATTAGCCTGTGCTCACCTCAGATTCAGGGTCATTAAACACAACTGCTTTAATGGCCCACATTGCAGACGTTTCCAATTCAGTGATAGCCACTGCTCGCTGCCGAGATTCGGGACAGTGTTCCTCGATTGCCTGTTTCACTTCTGAATAGGCTTCTCGAATCTGGTTGATTTTATACAGCCCTCTTTCGCTCGGCTTGTGATAGGCAAATGGCTTATCGATTGGCATTGTCTGTCTCCTTATTCTTCCTCTAGCTTTGCGAACCGTGCAAAGGCTATGAGCTTTCCATCTTCCCTTTTTATATCAACTATGACAATGGTATACAAACCAGGAATCATAGGTGTATCAGGGAAGTCAATCATCCTAACTTCCAATGGCTCAGTATCGTAATCGAGTGGAGTCTTAGGCATGATTAGAAGATAGTAGCTGGCTGTTCATCAAGCCCTTCAATACGTGGCTTGCTAAAGAACTTCTCAATCTGCGGCCAAAGGAACTTCTCTGGATTGAGTGAGTTCAAATCTTGAGTAAGGTCTACCATATCTGGCATGAGATGGGCAGTCTTTCCCATATCCAAACCAGTATTGTATGTGGCACAGAAGTATTCCCTCTGTCCGCCAGTCAATCCACCTTGACTGTAGAAGGAATAGATTTCATCGAACGCGGTGGGAATCTTGGCAGCTATCTTCTTACCTGCCGTCAGGAGTGTTCTGTTTTCTTTAACTCGCTTCGTTTTGAGGTCAGTCTCACTAGTAGTAATAACATGAGCAGTGAGAATAACATTCGCAGGAATACCGCGGAGCGCATCAAGAACCTGAGTAAGCGCACCGGATTCCATATTGAAATCCTCAATTGATGGAACCATGACGCCACCAATTTTCTTACCAGTTCTGTCTTTGTCCTCACCTTTACCTGCACTCCGAATAGACTGAAGGATAATCATATCCGCCAGCATGGTAAGGGAATCCATCACGATTGTATCGTAAGGGCAGCGGTTAAGTAGGGCTTCCAGTTTGTCGGCCAGCTTAGGATAGTCTCGATGATACGTATCGAATTCAATATCCTTCCGGCCTTTATGGAAGTTCACTACTGGACGCATACGATTATCGCAATCGAATACGTATACACCGGGAAAGCTACATGCCTGTATCGTTTTCCCTACACCTGGGTCGCCTAAGAATAGACCAAAGAATCTAGGTCTACCTTGCAAGTCGGATAGATTCATACTTCTTCCTTACCAATCTTATCGAGAATGAGAAAAGGATTAATGTCTTGGTCAGTGGCTTTAGATACAGGACTCCATGCTTCCTCGGCTACAGTATACCGAGTCTTAAGTTTCCATTCCCTAGCCTCTGGAATGGTATAGCAAAGCTCCGTAAACTGGCACGGTCCATACCTATCGCAACTGGAAAAGTTACGGAGAAACATTCCATCCTTCGACTTGTAATAGAAGTCGAGTAGCTTGCGGATAGTGTTCTCTTTCCATTCCTCAATCAAGGACTGAGGATAGTTCATGATGTGGCGTTTGTTTCTGTCGCCAACTTTGTAGCTACCCTGAAATCCAATCTCATTCTTAACTACTGTGTTGCATTCCAATGCCCAACAGTAGCCAATGAATTGATTCGAGAGTGGATGCGGTGCTTTGGCGCGGCTGGTTGTCTTGTGGTCGCTAATCATCTTGAGTAGATTAGCGCCTTGACGGAGAGAGAAAACTAAATCAATCTTCCCTTCCCATAGTATGAGTAGGCTGTCATCCTCATACATAGGGCGAGAGAAGAATAACTCTACGTTCTCTGGCTGCCAATTATCATTGGCGTAATACATGCAGTATTCGTAGAAGTAATTGATGACTTCATCTACGACACTGATATCAAGGCAGGTTTGAATTCCCTTTATCTTGCCAATCATCATAGACTTCTCTATGATTTCATTCATTGGCATCGTATCAAAGGGTGCTACTTCCTTATACTTCAAACGCTTTGCACGATAGTATGCCTCTAACATATCGTGCATCAGTGAACCTTTATCAATAGGTTCGTTCGGCGCGGTGGACCGAATGTTATCAATCGAAACAAGTTTAGCCTTGTAATGGCACGACTCTATAATAGAGAACGTGCTAGCATCACAGGCTATGACTGTGCGATTCTTTGTTTCGGGACTAGGTTCGATGAGTTCCATGACTAAAACTCTACAGTCACGGATTGAATGTCTGATTTGTTGATTGCTTGCACTCCCTTAAGGGGAGTAATGAGCATCAATCCATTCGGAGTTTCATGAATGGAATCGATACCCTTTATTTGTTCTGCTTTGTATTTCTCTTTGTAGATGATATAGATTGTCATTGCTTGCTCGCTTGTCTTACTTAGTATACTCTGGGTTTTGGTTTAGCTTTACCTTCAGTGCCCTTTGCAATCCCTTTAGTCTGGCTTGGCTGAAAGAGATATCAGACTTGAGCATCCCTATCTGTTCCGATAGGTCCAGATTGCTCATCTTCTGTCCGGCTTTCTCCGACTCTATCTCCACTGTCTTTAGATGGTTCATTAGATTCTACCCTCTCCACCCTCTCTACAAATTTAGAAATTTTATCCATTGCAGTGTGAACTACCGGCTCATCATAGTGGACATACTGATGACGGAAGTAACGCTCTAGTGCAATAGCTTCCTCTTTGGAAAGGATAAGGTAAGCTACACCGGACTCAGGAATGGGAGTCATATCAGTCCTTAGAAATATTTCAAGGGATTGCCCACTGAGTAGCTACTCTCAATGGGACAATCCCTCTATCCAGTTTCTATTATTCAATCAACCACAATGCACTGGCAAGTTACTGGTTGAAGGGAGGATTCGGATTGGTTGCACGGTTCCCGTCGGAACTTTTACATTCCAACCCTATTCGATGCACCGATTCCTCTTACCCCTGCTAGCCCAATTACTTTGCAATAGGAACTAGCAGGACGCGAGCGGCTTAAAAGACTATTTATACTCGCCGCTCCGAGTGTCTGATTCTCTCCCTTACTCAGACGATAAGTGAATCAGAATCCTAGAGAAAGGATAAGCTAGGATTCACCGGAGATTGTCCCGATTCTCCCACCATTCGGGACTAGATGGCGACTGATTAGATTCCGACATGGCCGAAAAGAATCTAACCGGGGAATGAAACTTTACTGAACCTGAGCATCCTCCAATTCGATACCCTGATTCTTCGCCTGTTCCCGCGCAGCCGCGCAAAGTTCCTTGTAATCTTTGCCAGTCACATCTGCTTTCTTGAAGGCAATCAATTCGGCAGTGGTGCAAACGCCAGTGGACATGAGATACTTGAGAGTGGTCATTGAATCTATTCTCCCTTTATGGGTTCTTCAGTAACGGGACTGTCTGTCTTTGAGACAACTGCCCATGTGATTGTCGCACGACACGCACGAAAAGTCAATGTCCTAAAAAGTGGACAGTCATTCCTCTATTCTACTATCCTCTTTGTCCCTTTCTTATTTCATATGCTGACCGTATCTCTAGCCTTTCCCTGATTGTCTTTATCTTCTGATAAAGTTTGGTTCGCCTTTCTACATCACGCTCAGTGAAAGCATCTGGCACTGCCAATACATCTTCAATCAATGACAGTTCATCGAGGCGCAGGTTAACTATAAAGTAACGGCGCGGCCCTTTCATTATTGAGTCCTCGTATCTACGATAGCGTGTTGCTGTCCACGATATTCTTCCCAATGAATATAGAATTCTCCTGACCTGCCCTTGAGTTTGTCCAAGTCAAAGAGAGTAATAGACTTTCCGATTCTCCTGCCATACCACGGCCAAAGGATGTTAACTATATCCTTCAGTAGCATAGGTGTATGTGGAGATACAGCCCGAGTAACTGTAGACTTATTCCCATCTATAGGTTCAGATTCAAACGTGAAAAGATAATAGGTTTCTCCGGGCCGCGCCTTCGATTCCTTTTCCTCTACGTTAATAAGGGTTAGCTTAGTCTTTGTCTCGGCAGCCATTACACCTTATCTCCCATGATATCTCGACCAAAGAAATCAGCAATGATTTCATGGATAACCCATGATACAGATTTCCCTTCAGACTTAGCAATCTTCTGTAGTCCTAGAAGGACTGTCTCATGTAGAGTTCCAGTCTTTGGAATTCTATAGCCATGCAAACAACGTGGTTGCCGCTTAACTTTTGGAGCCTTAGCTTTCTTACGATTAGCCATTGTGTATCCTTAGATTAACCAATACCAAACGATGACTGTGCCAATCATCATTCCGAGAAAGGCAGATGCAATCATCAGTTCTACTATCTTCCACATTTGCAAACCTCTATCGATGCGGAGAACCAAACTTTCCCACACTTATCGCAGCAATTCATCAAAGATTCTTTCTCCTCTACTGGTAGTGCAGTCTCAATCTTGCTAGACTGCATCAGAAATAAACGAGCCTTCGCTTTCTTTCTCTCTATCCTCATCATCCTATCGTGGGACTTGAGGATTTCATTTGCTTCTGCGAAAGCACAATAGGCTAGGTTCCATATCCGACTATCAATCGGGTTTGTTTTGGCAATCTCCCTTTTCAATCTCGCAACGGCGCGGCCCATTTGAATGGCGCGGCTGGACATACCGTGTCTCAATACTCGAATCTTTCTCCGCCGCTTACGCGAAGCTTCTCTCTTTTCTCTGAGGATTCTTTCGCGTGATTTTTTCTGAGCAAGATACTTTGTCTTAGTATCCCACTGACCATTAGCCTTACGGCCTGTAGTCATATCCATTGTTATCTAGTCCTATGGATTACTTCCCGAACCTCTAACCAAAAGCAAATGTTATTCAGTTCATCCTCATTCCATCTAGCCTTACCATTCCGCCGACACCAAATCATTAGTGTCATACAGTGATAGATAGCTGACCAATAGCCGTGCCGCGCTATCATTCTATGAGCGAGGCGGTAGGCATTATTCAGTTCTACATCGGACAGAATACGAGATTGATAATCAATCTGATAATCCATTACTCTGCCCACTTCATAGGTTCACACTTAGAGATAAAGAATGTCGGCTTACCCTCATGTCCGCATGTGATACATCTAACTGTCAGTTCCTCTAGATTGTCCACAATCTCCTGAATAGGTTCAATCAATTCTTTCTCACCACACTTGGCACATTCAAATGACAGCATCTTTACATCCCCTGTAAATCATACTTGAAATTCAATAGGCCCATGATGATATGTTTATTCTCATCATAGTTATCCTGCAAGATAGCAAGCGTATCATTCAAAGCATCCATTACATCAGGCTTGCTATTGATGATACGGATAAGCATGTTCAATTCAATCCTAGTTTTATCAGGATTGGGGTCTAGCTTTGCCCTTTCTTTGATACAGGTATCACAGATACAATCACAATGATGTGGTTCTGTGCAGGCTCGACAATTGTGCTTCATTAGATAATCCAATCCTTGAGGCAGTCATCCTTACAGTCTTTACAAACGTGGAAAGTTCCCATCTCAGTTTTGACAGGTTCAATTCCAGAAAGAAACTCCGCGCCATAGGTATGACCGGGATTCCCGTTTGGAGTCAGCTTTCTTTCTTTCTGAAAGTGAGCAATGTGTTCACACTCACAGTTTTTCTTTTCCAGTTTGTTCATCGGCATTAGAGTCTCCATTGCTTGATTGATTTCTGAGCGAGGACATTGAATAGTTCTCGCATCAAATCCGATTCCTGCCAGTTAGTAAATTCTCCATCCATAGCAGACTTGAATCCGCTTCTCTTTTTCTCTACCAGTTCAGTAAAGAAATCATCGATGGTTCCAGCGGCAATCATAAAGTCCACAAAGACTTTATCGAATTTGCTACCGATGCGGCGGAATCTAGCTTTCGCTTGGTCCTCATTCGCCGGATTCCACTGACGTTCATGCAGAATCATTCGACGGCAGAATTGCAAGTTAATACCTTCTCCACCGGCTAGTGTGGATGCGAGTAGAATTCTATTCGGTCCTTTCTCAAAATCCTGGACAACTTGGTCCCGTTGTTTGTCGTCTAAATCAGAAGTGTATTCCAGCGGCGGAGCATATCCGCCCATCTGACACCATTCTGCCAGTTTGTTATAAAGCATCCGTCCGCAAAGATGATGATGATAGAAGATGGTAATCTTCTCATCATTATTCATCAGGTAATCACAGGTTAATTCTACTGTGGATTCTACCTTGGATAGTGCCGTGACTTGCCGCATGATGTTAATGTATTGGAGGATGTTATTGAATCCGCCAAATGATTTAGCATCATTCTTTGAGTAAGCCTCTAGGAATTGTTCATATGCTTCGTTGTATGCTGCCTTGTATTTATCCTGTAAGTCTGAATACCGGAAGTTATCCTGATACTTTGGCATATCCGGCATAACCTCATCCACGGTGCGGCGGAGGACAATATCCTTTGTATTGAATTCAAAGATATCAGCCGCATCCTTACGCAAACCCATGTATTTAATCTGGGTTCCTTTCATGTAGTAATCTACATACTTCCAGATGAAATTCTTGAGCGTGGGGAATCGCTCAGGCCGGAGCATATGCAGAGCATTGAAATACTCGTAAAGAGTATTCTTGAATGGAGTTCCCGAAAGCTGAATCACATGCTTGCAATTCATTACTTTATCAAGAATGAATTTGGCTCGTTTGGATTCAGTAGCCGACCGCTTCATCATTTGAACTTCGTCAAGAATGACCAAATCAAATGAATCCCAAATCTCATCATCCCAATCCACACGCCACGTTAAATCATACGAGATAATTGTAACGTCGAAACCGTCAATTGGTTTCTGTCGATTGTTTGAGATAATGCAGGGGAATATCGTGGCATTAGACCAACGAATAAATTCCCTACCAAACTGGCGTTTGATAGCAGATTTGGTAATGACTAGAATTTTCTTTACCAATCCGTCCTGATAGGCCAGAAGCGAAGTCAATACCGCTTGAATTGTTTTGCCCAATCCCATTTCATCGGCAATCAATCCGCGCACATTGTTTTGCATCAACCATTTGATTCCAGCTTTCTGAAATCCATATGGCCGTTTACCGTCGATAGATTCTAGCTGCTCAATCCTTTGGTCTAAAGAATCAATGTGGATTTCTGGATTCGATTCAGCATGACCACATCGAAGTGAATAAACCCAAACGAGATTCGGGGACCGCTTAGTCCCCATATCCATTTGGAATCTGGAGTCCAATTCTTGCGGAGAATGGCAAACTCCACACTTATATTTCTCTGCCATTATTTATTTCCCTTTCTTTTCATACATGGAAACGGCATCCTCGCGTGACATTCCCATGACATTCATAAGGGTTAGGATAGCTTTCTCTTTTTGAGAAACCTGTTTACGCTGTTGTTCTTCCAATTCTTCAGCGGCTGATTTCTGAAGATTGGTTTTCGGTTTGTATTCAGAATCAAGACGCTTTCTTTCTTCCCGTGCCTTACGTGAGCGTTTGGTTTCCCTTTCGTTATCTTCCCCGGTGATAGTCCTTTCTCGGATTTTGAGAATCTCCATCATCAATCGGATTTCTTTGAGCATCCGCATTAATGATTCGTCATCAGCTTCCGCGCATCGTGGTTTCTCACGATTGTAAAAGCAAATGAACATTTCCTCTTTTGTCATATCCCCGTAGTTATTCAGCATCGGAGTTTCAATCTTTTTACGGATTGGTTCCGGTTCTGAAACTATCGTGCCGTCAACCGGCGCGGTGGGAATATCCGCTTCCGATTGATAAGCGGATTCAATTCCTGGAATGTTAGCAGGATTCGGAATTGCGGAATTGTCCTTTGACGGGACGGGGATTATTTCAGCCGGGATATCATCCGGCAGAAATACAATGTTACCTTTGGCATCCGTCGATACAATCATCTCGTTTTGTCCTTTGCTTTTCTGATAATCCCGGTTCAATCGCGCGGGAATCAATCCGCCGTTTTCATTCTTTGACCGGGACGCTTACCCTTTGGGTAGTGCAATCATTGTGCCGAAATAGGGACCACAAGATATGGGGTGTCAAATATTTGACGCACTATATGTTGTGCTTTCTGTAACAAAGTGATTCAATTACTTGGATAAATCCAACAATTTGAATCCAAATATTTGGAGTGTCCACTTTTGTGGAATTGATTCTCTAAAAGAATCTAATCCTTGCCTTTCAGACTGCGAATGAATTCTCTCTGCTCATCCGTAAGAGAATCCAATAAAGCCTGTTTCGTTTCTTCCGATATGCCACTGCCTGAAATGGCACCGGCTATTGCCTCATCAGGAATATCTAATTGCCTCTCCATTTCCTGAGTAGCAATAAGGGAGAATGAATCAACCCACTGTTTCAATTCAGTATCTGAAGTCCAGTGTAGATTGACACTACCTGTTTGCATCCGAATGAATGCAGACCAATGGCGCGGACAAAGGGGTTTGCCAGACGGTGTTAATCTAGCACCGTGGATTGATATCTTCCCACAGACTGAGCACTTTTTTGTATTGCAGATTTCACAGACTGCCCATCCTTTACTCGTATCACCGAGCGGCCCTTTACAGGATGGACATTTTCTATTCAGGATTCTTGCTAACTTAGCGGCTGGATTGATTGACATTGAATTCTCCTGGAATTATCCTAGGTAGTCTGTCCCTATCTATACCCTCATGAGGCATAGTCGCATGACACTACTGGCCTGTCAAGTGTCTGTCTGATAAGGGTTTATGAATGACTGCCTATATAATACTCTCTACCCCTTCCCCCACGTTTGCTCGATTGTCTTTCTTTCTTTCTGTATATATAAATATATATATAATATATATATATAATAAAAGAAAAGAAAGAAAAGCCACCGGCTAGAAAGGGGGGAACCGGGTAGTGAGTATGATAGATACACCGTCTGTCTAAGTGACTGTCTGTCAAGGGTTTAGGGTATGGGTAGTAAAGGCTAGCTATATCGAATGACACTATAGCTAGGGATAGCCTTAAGGATAATAGAATGGAATGAATGACTGAGGATTGAATAGACAGGATTGATTCTTTATAGATATATGCAAACGATTACAATAGGGCAAATGACCTAACCGGGAATCAGGCAAAAAAAAAAGGCCGGTAAGGGATAAACCCAAACCGGCCTGATAACTGAATCCTACTAGACTTGACGCTGTATTACGCCTTTTCCGTTTCCCCGTCAACCTTTACAGGTTCACCGGGAATCCTCAGACCCTTTGCCTTACGACCGTCGATAACGGTCTTATAGGCGGTTGCTTCATCCAATCCGGCAATGTCCATCAGAACCTTGACTGCCGATGCAATCTGTTCTGACAAATCCCCGAAATTGGTCTGCAAGAATGCCAGAGTCTTTGCCCGAGCGTAATCGTTATACGCATCGGTAACGGCCTGAATCCCCGCGTCTTTCAATTCCGCAAGGATACCGTCAAGAGCATCGGCAGTGACACCCTTGAGTTTCAAGAATGCCGCGCCAAACTGTGAGTCTTTCACAGTAAGTGCAACCTTTGAAACACTGCCGGTTGCCTTTTCGCCTTTGACAATTGCCTGAATACGGGCAGGTGCCGCGCCGAAAACATCGGCAGGCTTATCGGAACCGGAAAACTCAACCTTTGACCAATCAATCTTGACTCTTGCCATTGTATCTACCCTCAATCAATCTATGGGGATTCAATCCCCGCCAAAGATACTACCCGCGCCAGTGTCGCGTGACACCGCGCCATTGTCAACCATGAATGACTGTCCCGGTTAGAGGACAATCCCGCAAGGCGTGGCAGAGTCAAGTCTAGTAGGCCGGTTGGCGTGAATACAGATACGTCTTTTAGAATCCTCAAAGATTCAATCAGTAGAAAATCAATCGTTCCAGATTGTAACGGTAGTGAAATCGTCGTATCCGTTTTTGACGGGGATTCTCAAAGTTTCCTGAATCCCGCGAAAACGGATGATGTAAAACAACCTTTCCCCGATAAACTCAACCTCAACCTTATCCACGTTTTGATGCTGGACAGGTTCAGATTTGTTACCAATGATATCGATTATCATTAGTAGTTTTCCGGAGTCTGATTTGTGGGCAGGTTTTCCCAATCGGTCTTTGACCGGCGGACCATCTTGCAATCACCGGATTTAATCCGGTTAATCTGCAATGTTCGAGTCTGACGAAGTGTCACAGAATCAACCTCAGAAAACTTGAGGATATGCTGCAAAAACTCTGTCAGATACTCACCCTCATAACTGCCACGGTTGCATTCGTCTGCAAGGGTGTCAAGGTTAGGGGTATCAACCGTCGAAAGTTTGACGGTCAATTTCGTTTGGCGTTTGGTAAGCGGAGTGAAAGCGTCGTATACAGGCATTCTCATATCCTCAAGTAATCGAAACCTTGAGGATTCAAAAAGACGCACCTATATCCGCGCCAACCGTTTTATTCAGTTTTCAAAGAGCCATCATCGGCTTGGCGTTTCCGGTAGGAAAAACCCTTTCGCGTCAACCGCGCCGCGCCGACTGTCAAACCACCGAGACACAAATATACTAAAACGCAAAACCCGTGTCAACAGGTATTTTTGAGGGTAGACCAATCGGCGCGGTAGATATGACGATTATTCAATCGGCGCGGATTCAAAACGTATAGAATCAGGCCGGTTATTGATTCTCATATACTCAGGACAAATGAGATTGCTAATTTTGTAGCACCTGTAAATGATGCAAATCCCACAAATGGACATGCCTCTAGAATCGCCTACAATGGCCGTAGGGAAACGCAAACGCCAAAACCGATAGACGGGTAAGACCCTGCCTCAATCGTCAAACCACGGCGAAATCCAATTTTTCGGATTGGTCTAGTTTTGAATCGTCAAAGACTCATACCCGCGCCGATGCCCGATACCCTCAGACCCTGCCACTAATAGGCCAGGACACCTTGCTATCTTTGAGTATTCAAAACTCAGGCTTTGATATGGCGCGGATTAATTATTCAAAGTTTTGAAATTCTGATTTTTGAAAACTTGAGAATTGATTAAACGCAGATTGATTGTTACTGGCCGACCGAGGCTACCGGGTATGAACCGCTTTTGGGACTCCAACTACCCGCCAACCGCTGTGGTCCCTGACACGTTCAATTTTTTATTTTATAGGATACCCCTTATCCTAAAAGTCTGGGACTCCTAAAAGTTTTTGAAATTTTTTAGAATGATTATTTGGTCCCATCTGCACCCTCTTGGCCGACTGACCTACCTTGCAAAATGTCTAGTGTTTTGCCCTATTGACAAGGCCGATGTGCCATGCTACTCTAGGCCGCGGCCCTACTGTAATAAACAAAATCAGGTTTTCTAAGTAAGAAAAAGATAGACTGGCAATCTATGTGGATATCTGTGTATCGGAGCTGGTCATGTTTTTCAAAGAATCTGAAGTCCAAGCGCGACTCTCATCTCCGAATAACCTTGCCGTAAAGATGGGATTGATTGAGTCGGCTAATTCTCCCGAAATTATGGAAGCATCAGTAACTGAGATGCCTCCATCAAATATCGTTGAGCATAAGCGCAGCGGCAGCGGACGCACGGCTGGAACTGTGAATAGAACTCCTGAAGAAAGAATGCAGATTGCTGAAGATGCTGCCATTCTAGGGAGTGCAGAAGCTGCACGTATTCATGGATGTTCCCAATCCCAAGCTCACTCTTATGCTCATGGATTCAATACGTGTGCTCAGCGTTTGCCATCAAATGCAAACGGCGAATCTGCTATCAACGCTATTGAGAAGGTGAGACAGCGGGCTATTGACAAAATCTTAATGGCGATGGATTTGATTACTGACGATAAGTTAGGAAATCAAACTCCGCAAGCCATCAGCCAAGTAGCCGCTAATCTGTCAAAGATTCCTTCCAATCTTGAGAGCAGGGATACGGGCGACATTAATCGTGGGAATACGGTTAATGTCGTCGTGTATTCTCCACCTGTTAAAGAAGAACGTCAATACAAAACAATCAAGATTGCTTGATTCTAGATTTTCTACGTGAGGCCATGCTTCGCAGCGTGGATAAGACATGATTGGGAAAGTTTCAAGGATTCTACGAGAGAAGTCGTATGGATTCATTTGGGATGCTATGTCCAATGAATACTACTTCTTTCACAAGCAGACCGTGGCTGAGGATAGCCCAATTCAATTCGAGGGGTTAAAGGAAGGCCATACGGTTTCCTTTGAGCCTAAGACACGGCTGATAGACGGCGCGGAGAAAACAAGAGCGGAAGAAGTTTGCTATTTGATTTAGATTAGGAGACTCTATGCGAAAGTATCACGTAGTTCTAGCGGACCAAAGCGAACGAGATATCCTTGCTGATGCTCTTGAAGTTGTTGAGGGTGCATTGGTATTCAAGGATACTTACGGTGAAATCCTAGTAGTCTATTCTCCCGATACTTGGATTCTCTGCGAGCAGGAACGGAAAGACGACAAGTAATTTCAATTTCGCAATTAGATTCACTGGAGAAAACAATGAATTCACGATTGGCTTTGATTACGTTTCTCGATGGCGGGAGTGGGAATGTTCCTGATAATTCCCTTCCCGGTATTCCTGGTTATCCTTCTCAGGGATTGCCGGTTTATCCTTCTACTGGTCCTGTTTATCCGGGCGGCCCAGTTGACCCCGGTTATGGTCAGGGTCGCCCTCCGATTAATTATCCGGGACAGGGATTGCCACATCCTCCGCATTATCCTGCACATCCAATTGTTTTTCCCCCAGTTGGTCCCGATAATACTCTGCCTCCCAGTGAGACACCGAATCCTCCGGTTATCTCATTGCCGATTGTTCTTCCGCCAGTCATTTCACCGACTCCGCCAAAGCCAGTTCGTAAGTTTGAACTGAAGTATTCTGTTGTCTATGGTTGGGTTCTTGTCCCTGTGGATTCGGATTCAATCGACAACACGCTTCCCGCTACTCCGGAACCGAAGTAGTTTTCTAAGATAGACAACCAATAACGAAAGAAAGAATCAAATGAGAACACTCGCTGCAATTGCAATTCTGCTCCTCACTGCAATTCCAGCAAAGGCTGACCAGATTGTAGGATTTGGTCAGTTGGGGAGTCTGAATACGTTCTTTGCCGTGAATAACGGTGATGGAACGACTTCGTTGGATGTTCTGACTGGCGTAGCAATTACCAATATCATTACTGGTGCAACAGACCCGAATGCAGTATTCGAGTTTGAGGCAGAGAGTATTGATGCTGCTTCATTGCTTGCAGGAGTTTTGGTTACTCAGCATTTCGAGGGAACCTTTACCCTTCGTAATCAGGCTGATACCATTAACTATCTGTATGGTTCATTTGGTGGTGCTCTGATTCTTGGTGGTGATGGCGGAACTGGTGCAGTTCTTTCCGCTAACACTGTCAATCTAGACCCACTCTCAATGCAGTCTGATTTGATTGCATTGTTTGACCCAATGTCATTCAGTCTTTCCCTTAGTAACCTGAGTCCCACTCTGGGAATCAGTGGTGGAACTATCAATAGTTTCAATGCATCGTTTACTGGGACAGCCGATGCAACGATTCCTGAAGTTCCAGTTCCTGAACCTGCTTCCTTGTTTCTTCTAGGAACTGGTTTGGTTGGATTGGCTGCTTCTGCCAAGAAGCGTCTTTTCCGTAAGTAATTAGAATGGGCCTCCAGACTGAGATAGTTGATGGACAAACTACTCGGTTCTGGAGGCCATTTTCTACTCAGGAAGATTTCATTCAAGTTCCAGATTCTATTGAAGAAAGATTTTTTGGTGGAATGGTCGGTGGTGGAAAGACCGACATTTTAATTTACTTTCCAGTTGTTCGGGGGTGGTATCAGAATCCAAACTTTCGTGGAATTATCTTTCGTAAGTCCTATCCTCAGCTAGAGAAATCAATCATCCCGCGTGCTACGGAAATCTATAAAGCGTTAGGTGCGAGATACAATGCATCCAAACACTTTTGGGAATTTCCATCCGGTGCCATTATCTATGCTGCACACCTTGACCGAAACAAGGATGCAGAAGAACATGACACCAACGAATATCACTACATCGCATTCGACGAATTAACCCACTTCGAGGAATGGCCCTACATTTATATGATGAGCCGTTGCCGAAGCACTGACCCGACATTACCAGCAGTATTAGCTTCTGCTAGTAACCCTGGAAATATCGGGCATGGATGGGTTAAGAAAAGATTTATTGACCATGATAAAGATGGTCATGTAATCATCGAAGATACGCGGACTAAAACCAAACGGATTTATATCCCTTCTTCGATACGAGATAACAAATACCTAATGGAGAATGACCCAGGGTATTTGAACAAGCTAGCTAACCTTCCTGAAAAGGAACGTAGAGCGAAACTAGACGGCGATTGGGAAGCATTCCAAGGTCAAGTCTTTGAGGAATTCCGTGAGAAGTCTGACCCATTCGCTGACGATAAGAGAACTCACGTTTGTGAGCCTTTTGACATTCCTCTCTATTGGCCTAGATTCGTTGCGATTGACTGGGGCTTTGTTCATCCAACTGTAATTCAGTGGTTTGCATTGTCACCCAATGGGCGGATTTATCTTTATAGGGAGCGGTTCTACTACAAGGCGAAGGTTGCTAAGTGGGCAGTGGAATTCTCAATCGATTCCCGTAACGAAACTATTGAGTGGATTAAGATGGACCCATCTGCTTGGCAACAAAGAGGAACTGAGCAGACCATCGCAGAAGAATTCCAAAAGTTTTCAGGGTATACCCCAGTTAAGGCGGATAACGACAGAATCGGCGGCAAGATGCTTATTCATGAGTATCTTAGATTGGAACAGAAACCAACTCTCAAGCTGCCACAAGATAATTTTTCTCTTGATATGGCTCAGAAAGTCTTGAGGCAGTCAGGCCAGAAGGCTTATGAAACCTATCTTGATTTGTTTACCCCTGAGCAAAAGGAAGCTAATCTCCCCAAACTGCAAATATTTTCCTCATGCACATTGCTCATTGAGACATTGCCTATGTGCATGTATGACGAAGATGCAGATGGAAAACGTGCAGAAGATGTTAAGAAGTGGGACGCTAAAGAAAGTTCAGACGGAACTATGACAATCGGAGATGATGCTTACGATAACCTTCGATATGGATTGAAGGGAATCGAGAAGCACATTGAAGAATCTAAACGTGGTGAAAACACCTCACTACAGAAAGCGAAACTCTATGAGCAACTCATCGCAAGTGGGAATCATACAGCGTTTAATCAACAAATGGAAAAGGTCGAGAAAGCCGAGTCGCAGAGAGTTGTTTTTTCACTTGTCCGAGGAACGTCAGCGGGTAGACGACGCTTTTAAGGCTTTCAAGATAGACCTTCTCAATTATATGGAACTTCTCCATCAGGAGAATTTGGATTTAGGTGAGAAGGTTAAAGAATTAAATGAACGAGTGGAGATGCTGACTCCAGCTAATGTAATCAAAGCGGCGCGGCAGGAAGAAGAAACGATTCAGATTCCAATGAAGATGAGTCGGACAGTTGATTGGAGAACGAAGCGGCTGGAGTTAGAAAAGAAATATAGTAAGGGTGACATTCGAGAAAATCTAGTCAAAGAGATTACGTCACCTGCTGAGATTTTTCAGGATAAGTAAATGGCTACTAGACTTCTTCCATTGCACGTTTGGACTCCAGTTGCAGCGAATGAAGTCGTAGCTATTCCTGCGTGTGAAGTTAAAGTTCTATCAAATACGACATTGCTTGAGGAAGCTACGGTATTAGCTGGCCCATTTACTACAATGTCAGGAACTTTAACTGCTCCCGGTAAATGGACAAACGGTGGGCATTTCGTAAGAAGTCCCGGCGGCCCAACCTCCATCTATCTTACTAGAATCAAGATGAAGGAACTTCCGTAAGGAAATCAAATGTATCCTCCTGATACTGAAACTCCAGAAGCTATGGATGGCGTTGAGCCTGAGTTTAATCTCGGGGCAGAAATGGCTGCTCTGGATGAACAGGTAGATTCTGATGATATGCAGATTGATGAAGGCGGAGTAATGCCTTTTGAACCTGGTATATCTGATGAAATGCCACAAGGCGGTGCATTACCGGGAGAAGAACCAGAACAAGATTTTCCTGCTGGAGTTCCAGACGACGCGGCCCAATCTCCAGAAGAAATAGACCCCGAAGTTGAGACAGCAGTTAAAGCATTAAAAGACACCTATGACCAGCAGGAACAACCAGCATTAGAATCTCGGATGCGATTGCTGAAGTTCCTTGATTTCTACTGGCAGGGTATCCAGAACATTTTTTGGAATGATACGCTCGGAGATTTTTCTGCACCAATCCAAGGTGACTTAAACATTGAAGAAGCGCTTCCAAAAATTGTCAATATTTATAAACCTTATGGCGAATCAATCATTGCTGCGCTATCTTCCCTCACACCAAAGGCACGATTCTTTCCAGAAGATGCAGAGGCTGAGGAAGATTGCTTCACTGCACAGGCATACAGTAAGATTGCAAAGAAGATTGAAAAAGATAATGGCTCGGAGCAACTGCTAACGAAGGCATTGTATATTGATTACAATCAGCATTTCATCCTTGCTCATGTCTATCCTGATACTAACAAGAAGTATGGGACGGTAAAGAACGAGATTGAAACGACTGAGATGGAACAGATGGATAATTGGATTTGCCCTCAGTGTGGCGAACCCAAAGAACCATCTACAGAAATGCCTGCTATGCCTGAACAACCTCCACTTCCAGAAATGGGAATGGAAGGTATGATGCCGCAGCAACCTCAAGAACCTCCATGTATGAATTGTGGTTCTACTGAACCTGCATTCAATGATGTGACGGAAACTGAGAAGGTTGTTAAATCTTTCACTGAAGCTAACAAGACTAAAATCTGCATCGACCTCTATGGTTCTCTGAATGCTTTTGTTCCATCTTGGGTTAAGAAACAAGAGGAAACTCCCTTTGTCGCTATTGACACTGAAAAAGATGAATCTTGGGCTAAGGATACATATAAAAATTACGCAGATAAAATCTCAGCTTCAGAAGATAAGGGTCTTTATCAGCGTTGGGCTAGACTTCCTGAAGCTAGCCTTTGGGGAAATTATTCCCTCGTTACCCTCTCTCAGCGTTGGTATCGTCCTTGGTCTTTTAATCAGTTGGATGATGAGCAAGCTGCTCTTTTGAAGGGAAAATTCCCCAAGGGCTTGTATGCTATCTTCTGCAATGACATTCTAGTAAGTGTTACTGAAGAAGATTTGGACGACTGCATCAAGATTACGGAGAATCCTCTCTACAATTCTATCTATGCCCAACCGCGCGGTTATGGAATGGTCGATATCCAGGACATGACTACGGACAATGTGAACATCGTATCGGATACAATTCGATTTGGTATTCCGATTACGTTCGTTCGCAGTGATGCGGTAGACCTACAGAAATTAAGCCAGACTCAGGCGCGGCCCGGTGATATGATTGCGGCCAAACCATCTATTGCAGGTTCACTCAATGACCAATTCTTTCAGACAAAGACTGCTCAACTATCTGACGAAATACCAGCGTTTCAGAAACAACTCGAACAATACGCGCAATTTGTCTCGGGAGCTTATGCTTCTATCTACGGCGGAGCTTTACAAGGAAGCGGTGGAACTCTCGGGGAATATGAGTCGTCAAAGAATCAATCACTTCAGCGACTCCAACTCGATTGGCGTTTGATTTCTAACTGGTGGGTTCACGTAATGCTTATTGCGTGTAACCAGTATGTGAAGAATATTAATTATGATGATAAGATGGTTGATACATCTGGTCCATCATATATTAATACCTTCATTAAACAGGCTGAACTTGCTGGTAAAGTTGGTAGAGTTGAACCTGAATATTCAGACCAATTCCCAACTTCGTGGACTCAGCGTAGGGATATTCTACAGAACCTTCTCACTCTTGGTAATGATGGAATCAACGAAATTCTCGCTCACTTCCGCAATACAACCTCTATTAAGAATGTATTGGGATTGCCTAATCTCTACATTCCTGGTGAGGATGACGTAGATAAGCAGCTTTATGAGATATCTCTACTTATTAAGCAGGAGCCGATTCCGATTATGCCGGAAGAACAGGCACCTATGCAACAGGAAATGGGTGAAATTCCGAATCCTGAAATGCCTGAGCAGGCTCCGCAGCAACAACCCGTAGGATTCCAACCATCAATTCCTGCTGATGCAGATATTGATGAACATGAAATCCATATTGGTGTTTGCAAGATTTGGCTTAAATCACCAGAAGGTATGGCAGCTAAGAATACTCCTGCTTATCAGAACGTAGAAGCTCATATGCAGAATCATCAACAGATTCAGCAAGAGCAAATGCAAGCTGAAATGGAACAACAGGCTGCAATGGGAATTCAACCGGGCACTCAACCACCAGCAGAAGGAGCAGTTCAATGAGTCAAGCAATCGCAGTTGAAACAAAGAAAGAAGCAGTAGAACCTCTCAATCCTGCCGCGGTATCCAGAGCGATTGTTTCTGGTTCTGCGCCAATCGGAACTCCTGTTTCTGGAGTTGTCGTAACAAGGGATGGTTTGGCAATTCAGGTCAATGGTATTACTCCTCTTTCTGAGGAACCATTGACAGTTCTCGATGAATATATTTTCGATGGTATCGGTGGATTCATTGCCATTGAAGATGAACGTCGTGGATTGATGAAGGCTTTCGGTGGTGATACAATCGTTACTTTGAGTGATGGTTCTCGCCATGTGATTGCCAAAGAAGTAAAGGACGCTGCTCCTGCTGCGCCTGAAGTTCTTGCTGCAAACAAGAAAGCCAGAGAAGATTTGGCAAAAGCTCTGGAAACTGATTCAGAGAAAGCTGCGCGTGAAAAGGCCGAAGCTGAACTAAAGACTGGTGAAACAAAGAAGCCAGCTGAAACAAAACCTCTGATGGTCGAACCAGCAAAGAAGTAACAAAATGGGGGAGTAGAAATATTCCCCCATCTTCCTAACCTAAAGAAAAGAGAGATTCTAATGGCTGATACCCCCGATGACCTTACTGGAATGAGTGATATTCAAATACTAGAACAGCAGGTTCCTGATGAACCCGTTGAAGCTGAAGAAACTGAGGAATCAGAAGAAGAAGCTACTGAAGAAGATTCAGAGGGAGAGGAAGAACCTTCTGAGGATGAAGAAGAAGAACCAGAAGAAGAACCAGAAGAACCTGAAGATGTTGAACCGGGGCAGTTAAAAGTTCAGGATGTTATCAAGAAATATCCGAATGTATTCAAGGAATTTCCTGAACTTAAACAAAATCTTTTCCTTGCGCGTCAGTTTCAGGAACTTGTAGATTCTCCTGAGCAAGTTAAGGAAGCAATCGTTCAAGCGAATTACTTCCAGTATTTCCAGGATAGAGTCCTGCAAGGCGATGCAAAGGAAGTTCTAACATCGATTAAGAATTCTGGAGATGCAAAGGCTCTTTCAGAGTTCGCTAATAATTTTCTACCTGCACTGCATGAAGTAGATGAGAATACATTCTACAAGATTAGCGCACCTATTCTTCAGAATGCTCTCTATCAGGCAGTTGTAGAAGCGGAACAATCGGGAACCGAGGATTTGGCAAAGGCTGCCAAGTGGATTCATCGGTTCATTTTTGGAACTACAGACATTAAAAAGCCTGCTGCCAGACAGCAGCGTGCTCCAGAAATTGACGCTGAACGTCAACAGCTATTGGAAGAAAAATCGAATTGGGAACGTCAGCGTCTAGGCGAGGCATTTCAAGAGGTATCTGGGGGAATCGTTTCTGATTTGAAGAAGCGAATCCTCAAAGACCTCGACCCTAAGAATGAAATTCAGCCCTATGTCAAGAAGAAGCTGGTTGATGATATCATTCAGGAAACCGGCAAACTCCTAGCGAAAGACCCGCGCCACAATAAGACAATGGATTCATTGTGGCAGCGGTTCAAAGATTCCGGGATGCAGTCAAATGGAAAGACCAGAATTCGAGACACGTATCTGGCGCGTGCCATTGCAGTCCTGCCGGGAGTCAAATCAAAACTGAGAGCAGAAGCTCTTGGTAGAAAATATGTTCCATCTTCTCAAAATCGTAATCAGCAGGTTACGAGGCCAAGCGGTGGAGCAGGGAAACCACAAATTGTTAGGACCGGCAAAACACTAACTCCAAGTAAGGTTGACTATTCAAAGACTAGCGACCTTGATTTGATTAGTGGGAAAGCCGTTCTTAAGAAGTAGGATAAAACCAAATGGCTCTTGTTGAATCCCAGGTTGTGGCAAATGAATTGGAGCGAGTCGAACCGACCGTTCCAACTTTGTTTGACCGTGACGACACATTCTACTCGACAATCGAGAAAAAGAATGTGCAGGTAATTTCAGCTCGGGATATGCGTATCCCTCTGGAATTGCGTCCGGGTGGCCGATTCGGTCACTTTGATACGGACGGTGGAGATATGGGACTTGGAGAAGGTCCGACCTTCGATAAGGCTCTTATCAATACTGTTAATATGCGGTTTGCCGTTCAGTGGACAAAGAAAGCAGAATGGGCCACTGACGATAACCGCAAGGCAGTTCTGAATACTCTCCGTCATTTGCTTGCGAAAGCAATGCCGGAATTCCGTCGCAATGTTGACGCACTTTGTCAGACAGATGGAACTGGTGTTCTGGGAACTGTTTCCGCGAATTCACTTGTTGGCGGTAAGGACGTTCTTACTCTTGCCAGCGATGGATTCGGTGTGAAACTTCTGCGGTTTGGTCAGGCTGTTTCGGTTTACAACAGCACATTGACCACTCGTAGGATTCACACTACTCTCGGTTCATTCAATGGATATGCGCCAATCGATTTGCACGATTTGGCAAACAAGCAGATTCGATTGAATGGAACTACGGGCGCTGGTATCACGGTTCCTGGCGATAAGATTGTTGTTGAAGGAACAACGTCAACTCCGCCGGTTTCCATGTTTGGCGTTCCGTATCATCACAATGCGGCATCTGCCGGTTCTTGGCTTGGATTCGACCGAGCTTTGAATCCTGAGATTCGTGCGAATCAGGTTAATGCAAATTCGGGTGGGCTTGCTCTTGCTCATGCCCGTCTTGCGATTAACAAGATTGGCGACCGAATCGGGCAGAATAACGGATACAAGCCAGTCGCGTGGATGCATCCGTGCCAGAAGCAGGCTTATGAGGAACTGGGCCAATTGGTTTCAGTGATTCAGAAGCAGCCGAAGTCCGAAGCTCTCGATATGTATTTTGGCGATAACATGCAGCTTGCAGGTGCGCCAATCAAAACATCGTTTGCTTGGGATAAAACGCGCATTGATTTCATCATCTCGGAACTTTGGGGCCGCGCAGAAATGAAGCCCGCAAAGTTCTATGACGTTGATGGAAAGAGAATCTTTGAAATGCGTGGCGCTACGGGTGGCGTTGCGACTTCGCAGATTTTCTATATCACTGCGTCGTTCAACCTGTTCCTTATGAATCCGGCTGCGGGTTCATATATCTCTGGTCTGGCGATTCCAGCCGGTTACTAATCTTAAGGGGACTCCTTAGAAATAGGGAGTCCCCCTAAAGAGGATACTATGGAAACAACTGGCAATTCTCAGATTGACGACTTTAATAAGAAGCTGAAGGATGTTTATTCTTCAGAGGTTTTTTCAGGTCGTCCTATCTTTCGTCTAGTTTTTTCTAATGATTATAGGGAAAAGAGACTAGGCGAGTTCGTTGATACTGATAGCAATAATAACTTCGTTCGTCGAGTAACAGAAGTTAGAGACATGCTCAAGTATCCATATCTAAAAGATACATGGATTCTTGAGAAGTTAGTCTGGATGGGTGGTCTTAATCCTGAACTTCCAGAAGCCAAAGGATATAGTTACGAGTGTATCTGGGCTTTCGTCAATAAGCATGGTGAACCTCTTTATCCACATTATCATATTGTAGAGATGATAATCAATTCTCTATTGAATGGTAAAGTGGAAAGAAAAACAGATGCTCATTGGGATGCTGAAGAACGTGAGAAGATGGAAAGAGAGGAAGCAGAGTATTTCGAGATTTTGAAAGAAGAAGGACGGTCGGACCTATTTGCTTTTGAAGATTCTGTGTTCCTAGATTCAACCAAGCGATTTGGTGCTAACGGAGAAAATAACTAATGTCTAAATCAACACTAGTGTGGACGCTTCCGGTAGATTTCAATGAGACTAAGCCGGGCATTTATCCGGGCACTTATTTCGTCGCTGCGCCGAAGCCTGATGATTTTAGTGTTTGCACTATTACTGACGGCAGTTGCCCTGTTTATTTGGATGAGTCTCGGGGTTCTCTTATGACTCTCCAATCTTCAGAGACAATGGCTCAGGCATTGGTTGAAGATTATATCAATGCTTGTATTGGCATTAACAAGATGACGGAAACTTATCCTGGCCTATTCTGGGTAGCGGGAGAGTTTACTAAAGAAGAAATTAAGAAGAATTACAAGGATAGGTTAGACCAATCGAAGGCTTGTCAGAATCGTTGGTTCCTTGCACTGATTCGGATGGCAGATGATGATTGGGCTATTAATCGCAGTCATCGCGCTATTACTCCTTTACAGAGAATAGCAGCCACTCAAATGGAAAATATCATTGGTAAGAAAGAGTGGAATACTGCTCTTACTACTGATGCTTTCAAGAATTGCAAATTTTGCACAAGCAAGATTCCTATCGCTGCTTTGGTTTGTCCGACCTGCTCACGCGCACAGGTAACTGAGGATGAACTGAAGAAAGCAATGGCAGGATAACATGACCGTTACTGAAGTTCTGGAATCTGCGGCTGTTCTACTAGGAGATGCAAATAAAATCTTCTTTGTAGATGATGTATTGCTTCCTTTCGTCAAAGCGGCACATCTAGAAATTCAGAATGATTTGATTGCAAATGGCTTCCGTCCATTTGAAGTCTTATCTGTGGTCATTACGATTCCAGCGAATTCTAAAGTAATTCCAGTTCCACCTGATAATCTTTTTGTAATTCAAAAGATTGAGGAAGCTGCTGTAGGTTCTACTGATTTCGTTCAGATGCATGAACGTGCATGGGAACCAAATACAGTTCCATCAACAGTTCTTGGTAGTTGGGTATTCAGAGAATCTAAAGTTCAGCTTATTGGAGCTACGGTAGATAGAGATATCAAATTGTATTACATTGCTAACAATGTCGGAACGATTTCCGGTGCTGGTAGCACAATCAATTTGACCAATGCTTTACCAGTCTATGCTGCAAGAGTGGCTTATCTCGCTGCACAATTCAAGGGACGAAACAAAGAAGCTGCAAGAGCTTTACTTGGATTGTATGGTCAGAGATTGGTTAGTTACATTACTATTGAAATCAAATCTCAACAGGGAGTAACCTATCGTCGTAGACCGTATTCAACCAAACGTCAAGCAATTACGTAGGAGAAAAACCATGTTTCCTGGGACAGTCAGTAAGCTTTCTGAATCGGTAGTAGCTACGGCTACTTCGATTGCTGTCAAGAGTGATATTGTTTTTCTGACGGGTTCAGTAGCAATTGCAACCATTCAGCCGGGATGGAGCGGATTCTGCCAAAAGGTAGTAATCGTTCCTCTGGCTGCTGGTGCAACTTTGACTGCTGCTGGAAACATTGCTGTAGCCGTAGCTCTTGTGCAGAATCGCGCACAGGAACTATACTTCAGCAAAGTTCAGAACAAGTGGTATCCGACAATCGCTGCGGTATAAGACAATGATAGCTGAACATGAAGCAATCGGAATAAATGTATTCAACGGTCTGTTTGACCGCGGCCCAGATAACTCTGTGCCAAAGGACCATTTTATCCAAGCGCATAATGTCAGCTATGATGCTGGAAACGTAAAGACCAGACCGGGAAATGTAATTGATTTTCCGTTAATTGGTCAAATTGCCAGAGTAAGGAGTTATGAGAAAACTGGAGAAGCTACCAGATATCTTATTCTCCTTACTCCAGGCAATCTCTTTGACTCAACCAATCTCGCTGCTCCTATTCTTTCTATCAATGGGATGAGTGATTTTGCCCTTCAGGTTATGTTTGATAGGGCATATATCTCACCTAATAATGGAGAGAAAGGATTACCAGCACAGTTTGTCTATGTTTACGATGGAACTGGAATCTGCCGTAAAGCTGCTGGAATTGCTCCAGCTTCTGCACCTACAGCAGCTACTTCCACTGCTGCTGGATTTGTAGAGAAAGGCGACCATTTAATTGCAGTTGCTTTTCAGACAAATTCTGGTTTTCTTACACAGCGCGGACCAGCGGTTAAGTATACCGCGCCGGGAGAAAAGTCTGTAGACATAGCTAACATTCCTATTGGTCCTGCTGGAACTACGGCTCGTTATATCCTTTCTACTAGAATCATAAAGGATTACAATGGGAACCAATCAGGCTACGAATACTTCTTTGTTCCAAACGGTATTCTTAACGATAACGTCACGACCGTTATTACACTATCTTATTTCGACGCTAATCTGGTTAGTTCTGCTGATTATCTTTATGACCAGCTTACCGAGATACCTGCGGGAGTCTATCTAGGAATTTTCAAAGGTGCTCTACTTTCTATGGGTGAGGATGCGAATCCCTCCCGCGTGAGAGTATCGAAGCCCAATGAACCTGAATCCCACAATTCAATTGATGGATTCCTTGAAATTTATCCGAAGGATAACGGTGGGCCAGTTCGGAATGCTATTGAGTTCCGTTCTCAGTTGATTCTTCACAAGTCCTATCGGTCCTATATCACGCAGGATAACGGCAATAATCCTGGCTTCTGGAATGTTACTGCTCTTGATAAATCTGTAGGTTCCGAATGCAATGGACTTTGTAAAGTTCTTGATGTAGATGGAACATCGAATGACGCATTCCTAGTTGCATCACGCGCTGGAATGCTCATTTTTGATGGTTCCTATTCCATCAATCTCACCCACAAAATCTCCAATATTTGGGATAGAATTACCCAGACAAGTTTCAATAAAGTTCTGGTTGCTCTCGACCCAATCCATGAACTAGTTTACATTGCAGTTCCATTAGATGGGATTACACAATGTAACGTGTTACTTGTTGGAGATTATTCTGAAGGGATAACTGCTGATGCTATCAAGTGGGCAGTCTGGCAGTTTCCTAATCTCTTTAGTGGATTGTTTGTAGATATCATCTTCTCTACAAAGATAGCCGTATTGAAGTTTGGTGGCTTCAATGGGAATATCTATAGGATAGATGATACTGCTTTAGCAGATTCTAATGCTGCAAACAATGACACGGCCATACACTCTATCATTAGATTCTATGAGGCTACACCTAATGAACGGGGTGAGATTTGTTTATTTTCTGGAATTAGAGCTAACATTTCAGGAGAAGGTTCCCTACAGGTAGATGTATTCTCAAAGGATGCCGTTCTAACTCTATCTGCTCCATCTATCAGCCTTGATGGGGCTAATGGTAGAATCAGAGCTAGGTCATTCCTTTTTGAGAATGAGAAGGCTTCAATCAGACTTAGAGTTACTAACCATAGTGAATGGTTTAGTCTGAAGCATTTATGGATTTTCGCTACCCCAATTTGGGCTGAAAGGCCGGACGAAGAATAATGGCTGATTCCGTTCAGCCTCTCATTGAAGGATATCAGCATATAGACCCGCGTCTATACGATATCCTCAAAACATTAGCTGCCGAACAAGAAGCACTGAGGAAGGAAATATTTCCTACTCAGGAGCAGATATCTTCTATTCTGCTTCCTGAACCATTGCCACTAGTTCCTACTAGTTTTACTTATTCTACTACTCCTAGACTTTTAATTCTTAAGTGGACTCCAGGTCAAGGTGCGCGTGCGTATGATTTGAGAGTAGGTGGAAATAGTTGGGAAAACTCTAGCCAGATTACGGTTACACTTTCAACTGAAGTCAGACTAGACCCAATCAAATCAGGCTCTACCAAGTATTGGCTAAAGTCGATTAATGGTGAAGGAGAATACTCTACTGCTTCTACCAGTGTGATAGTAGTCATCAACAATCCTGGAACTATCAACATTACTGGTAGGGTAATCGATAACAATGTCCTTCTATCATGGTCAGTTCCATCTTCTACTTGGGAAATAGATTACTACCGTATAGAACGTGATGGCATCTTTGTTGGAAACCAAAAAGGAACCTTCGCAGTTATTTTCGAGTCTACTTCTGGAACATTTGTTTACAGCATTATCCCTGTTGATTTGGCAGGAAACTTAGGACCAGAAGTTTCGATTTCATTAGTTGTAGCACAGCCTCCTGACTTTGAACTACAAGATTATCGAGTATCCCTTCTTGACCAGTATAAGGTGAATGCTCTAATCTATGGTTCTCCAATTCTTGGATGGAGTCAGGACGACGATATTGGATGGAATGCAGAACATCTTCATGCTACAGATTGGTCATGGGATGCTGGTAATACTGGTAAGCTTTTAGTTTGTATTGAGCTTGCAGAACAGTATCAGGTTCATTTTACTTCTGAAGGATGGGACCAACCTTCTGACCAGACTGGTGCAAACTTTCCGATATACATTCAGCCTACCGCGCTGACTGCAAAGTATCAGGAAGTCATCAACTATGGGACTGTAATCAATAGCACGATTTTGAATATTGATTACACTCTTGAACAACTCGTAACTACTGGTGTAGTAAATGGTAGTTCCACTCTAGAACATTCAATGGATGGAGTGGTCTGGAGCACACCTGCTAGTGGTAAATCACTTTTCATCGGTGAATTCCAATACGTAAGAGTCACTGTAAATTTCACAGCTACTAATACAAAAGCTCTTGCGCTATTCTACAATCTAAGTCTTTCACTTGACGTTAAGCGTGAAGTAGACTCAGGTTCAGCCATAGCAAATGCTGGAGATACTGGTGGAACTTTCGTTGCATTCAATAAGCCTTTCAAGGATATTGATTCAATTACAGTTACTGCCGAATCTCAAGAGCCTTTGCAGTGCATCTTTGATTTCGTAGACGACCCTAATCCTTTAGGATTCAAGGTATTCGTCTTTGACTCAATCGGAAGTAGAACAACTTACCTTATCGCTTGGAAAGCTAGAGGGATTATATAATGCCATCACGCTGGATTAGGTGGGAGCCATCCACTCACATTTATGAGTATTCCACTGATTTCGCAGCTTCATGGAATCCACTCCCTCTGAATGCTGCCATTCTAACTGAAGGTGTAATCGACGCGGCCCGGTTGCCTCCGACTATTCCTAAGTTGGATACAACAAATACATTCACTGGTGCCCCTGCTATTGTCATAAGCAATCCAGCGGCATCACTAAGATTCACTGAAACTGATGCTCCTACGGATGCCAAGAATTGGGAACTTCAAGCTGACGGTCAAATTTTCAGGATACGTCGAGCTAACGATGCTTGGTCCTCCTTTACAGATATGATTCTCTTGCATCGTGCAGGAGTATTCCAGGTTTTTACTGATATAGCCACAGCTGACCATTCATTCCAGTGTTCCGCAAATGCTAAGATTGGATTGAATATTAGAGCAAACAATGCTGGCAACTTGGCCTATTCTCAGTTGGGTTTAGGCAATGATGTATCTGTATTTGCTACAGTAATACAGATGTTCTCATCTACCTATAATGGTTCAAGTGAGCCTGATTTTCCAGCTTCATTATCGATAAAAAGTGGTGGAGTTAATGGTGTTTCCTTTGTCACTACTGGTGGTATCAGATTCTATACTGCTGGTTCGCTAACTAGAAGATTAGAAATTACTACTGCTGGAGATGCTAAATTTTCTGGTGCCATCCACGAATATGGCAGAGGATTTCCTCAAGGTAGATGGTATGGTCATGCTGCTGTTTATAGTTGTGCAGGTGGTGGAACTTGGACTGTTGAAGGTGGTGACGTTGTAACTTACCAGTATTGCGTTATTGGTAAGACAATGTTTGTTAACTTTTACATAGGTTCAACGACAGTTGCTGGTGTAGTAACCGAACTTAGATTTGATATTCCAGCTGGATTTACAGCATCCGCTTACTTTGAGAATCAGATTCGTATTCTCACCAATAGCGTCAGGAAACAGGCAACTGCCTTTATTGAAACTGGCAGTAACATAATCAAAATCGTCCAGAATGATTTGGCTAACTGGACTGCTGGAACAAATACCACTTACGTCATTGGGCAACTAGCTTTCAGTATTAACTAAGGAGAAATCATGACACTTAGAGCTACAGAAATCAAGCTGAATCAAAGTGTAGGTAGAACTCTCGTAAAGCTGGCTATCCTTGAAGTAGCAAAAAGTAAAATCAAGTCTGAAGAAACTCAGAGCTTTGGAAGGAGAATTCTAGAAAACCCTGATTGGTATCAAGATAGGATTTATCCTATTGTCGTAGCTGATATTGAAGAAAACACAGACGATTCTACTATCGTTAAACTTGTTAATGATGCTCTTTCACTCTTTGGAAACTAACATGGAAAACAAGCTAAGTGTTACTCAGGAACGTGTATTGGCTAGTCTTGGTGAAAAGACTCTCTATATTGAGCAGCTTGAGAATAATCTAACTGAAATCGTTCAGAGATATAATCAGGTGATGCTTGAGAATGAATTGCTCAAAAAAGAGATTGAAGCTCTCAAACCAGCATCAACTGTAAATTAGAGTAGACCAATGTCTGATTTCTCATTACCAGTATTAACTTCTCTTTATCAGGAAGTAATTGATACCCTGAAAGCGAGAGATGCTGACGCTGCCACTCTATTTCTAAATGACCCTACTAATCAGCCGGTAGGAACAGTTAGACTAAATAGAACTACAAAGGTATTCCAAGAGTGGAATGGAACTACATGGGTTGATGTGGTTCTTGGAGTTCCTGGCGGTGGAACTGGTGGAACTGTTCCCGGTGGTGGTGGTCTGGGATTGGGAACTATGTCCATCCAGAATGCCGTTTCAGTCGCCATTACTGGTGGCACTATTACAGGTATTACCAGTTTCTCACTTTCATCTGGTATCGTATTTGATACTGATGGAAGTAGAAATATTGGTAGTGCTAACATCAGACCGGGTAATATCTATGTAAGGAATGGCTTGGTAATTCCAGTGGGTGTAGATAAATGGGTCACAGCCTAAAGGTGAATGTAATGAAGAAACTTTTGTGTGTTCTTTTTCTTTGCCCCCTACTCGCGTGTGCGTGTGATGATGATAATGATGCCTGCGAAGATATAGATAACGCAGCAGTCAGATTGCAATGCATTGAGAAGCGAGATGGTATTGCTTCTCCAACTCCAATTCCTGTTCCAGTTGCACGAACCTATACTGTTGAATATCGTGTATTAGGTTCTGCGCGGCGGGCTAACATCGTATATGCAAATACGATTCATGGCTCTACGGAATTGACTACTGGACTTCCTTGGTTTGCTGATTTTCGCACAAACCGTGACCGCGTGTTTGTATCTTTGTATGCAAAATCAGGCGGTGATGGAGTTGTAAGAGTCCAAATTCTAGTAGATGGAGTTCTATTCAGAGAAGCATCTACTGATGGATTCTTTGGTTCTGAAATAGAAATTTCTGGAACTTTCTTGCATCCTGATACCATGTCGATTGCGAGCCAGTCCAATGTTACCAACTAAGATTACTACTCTTTGGCAACTCTGGAATACTACCTTTCCTATTCCATTAGGACAGGGAGAAGGTGCTGTCAGAGTTTGGGTAGTTAAATTCGTAGAACAAGTGGCATTTGATTTCCCCGGTGAAGGTTGGGGAAGTAAATCAAATACGCTTACGTCACCTGTAATGGGAGAAAGGCTTACTCAAATTGAACCTTTTGAGAATGCTTCTCTCCCTGACCCTGAAGTTGGTAAGACTAAAATGACTTCATGGTTAATGGTTAATGATATCAGTGGTATGAGTCCCACTCCTATCATGTCCAATAATCCTGAACAGGATACAACGAATCAAATCTTCAGGAAGGTATTGGCTCAGAATCACATTGGTGGTTCTCATGGTGATACCGTTCATGCTGATTCGATTCCACAGACTCAGCTTGATAGGATTGAGAGCCTTATCACTCGACTTGCCTATCATCTGGGAGTTCGGTAATGGCGAAAGCGGCTGGTAGCATTTGGATTGAGGGGGCAGAATTTCATTTTGTCTCCTCATCTCAAGAAGAATACTATCATACTGGAGAAGTAGTATCTTCCCAGCCATTAGCCATTCCAGGTTCTATTTGGGTAGAAGGTGACTATCTTCATTACATCGATGCAAGTAATCAAGAACGAAGGATAGTTAATGAGCTTGTAGCTGCACAGGCTGGAATAGCAGGCTCATTGTGGGCAGAATTGTCCAGATTACATTGGCTTAATCAGGCTGGTAATTCTGAACGTCGTGGGCATATTGATGTAACTCATGTCGATGTTCATGATGATAGTGCTCATTTTGATGCTATTCATTCTGATAGTCATACAGATGTAGTCCATACAGATTCTCATGGAGATGCATCGCATTCGGATACGCCACATTCTGATAGCCATACTGATACTCATTCTGACTCTCACGGTGATTTGAGTCATAATGATAGTCATACAGATGTTGCTCATGGTGATTCTCATAGTGATGTAGCTCATTCTGATGTTGCTCATGCAGATGGTGGTGGACATGGCGACCATTCTGATATTGGTCATGGAGATTCCAGTTCTCATGGAGATATTCCCCATAGTGATACTGCACACTCTGATACCCATTCAGATATCGCACATTCTGACGTAGCACATTCTGATAGAACTCATTCTGATAGTCACTCAGATAGTCATAATGACGTAGCACATCAGGATAAAGCACATGCAGATAACAGCCATACAGATTCTCATTCTGATATAGCACATAACGATGTGCCGCATCAAGATGAGGCTCATTCAGATTCACCCCATGAGGATACTCATTCAGATGTTCCTCATGACGACCAGCCAACTTATGTAGGACCGTAATGTCTATTGAACTACTTCCAGTCGGCGTCAAATGTTCTCTTTCCTGTCAGTATTGCTATCAGCAGCCAATGAGAGATGCGGGAGATTATTCGCCTAAAGAATACAGCGTCGAGAAGATGCTAAAGAAATTGAAGGAGACGAATAGTGAATTCACCCTATTCGGTGGAGAACCACTGCTTACTCCCATTGAGGACTTGGAGATTTTCTGGGCCTACGGATTGGAAAGATTTGGAAAGAACGGAATCCAGACTTCTCTCTCCTACATTAAACAGAGACACTTTGAACTGTTTAAGAAATACAATGTTCATGTGGGAGTATCATTGGATGGTCCCGGTGAACTGAATGCTCCCCGGTGTAATACAGAGAAAACTGCTGAAATCCATTCTCATTTTAGCCACCTTCTTAGGAATGGCTATAATGTATCTCTAATCGTGACACTTCATAAGGCTAATGCAGCAGAGGATAAACTGCCTATTCTTTTGAAGTGGTTCGGTATGTTATCTAATCTAGGATTGAAGTGGTGTAGACTGCATCTTCTTGAGACTGATAATAGCACTGAGAATCTAGCTTTGACGGAAGATGAAGCCTTCAATGCTATTCTCGCTATCTCCAGTGTTAAGGGTAATATCCAATTTGATACTTACTCAGAGATGGAGAGGCTATTAACTGGTGAAAAGTTTGATGCTACTTGTATTTGGGGTGGTTGCGACCCTTATACTACTTCTGCTGTGCAGGGAATTCTATCTGATGGCACGATGGCTAATTGTGGCCGTGTCAATAAAGATGGCACAAATTGGCAAAAAGCTACAACTCGCGGAAACGAGAGGCTTATTGCTTTATATAATACCCCTGAGGAATACAATGGGTGCAAAGGATGTAGATTCTTCTTTGCCTGTAAAGGTGAATGTCCCGGTCAATCTGCCGATTGGAGAGAGAAAACTGACCATTGCGGACTTCTCAAACGCATCTTTGGTCATATCGAAAATAGACTATTGGTTGAAGGGAAGCAACCGATTTCGGCCAGACGGGATATAGAAGATTTCAATCTGATGGCTATTGATTCCAATCATCATGGGGACCACTATGACTATGCAAGAATCCAAGCTCCTGTCATTTAATCCATACCCATTCAAAGCTCCTGAGACTTTTAGGATGCAGTGGGCTTCTGAGAATGACAGATTGGAACATAGTCATATCATCAGTAATCTTTCGATTCTCTTTCAGACCTCTGAATTATCCTCAGTCCAGCAAGGTCGAAGAAAGTCTTGTATCGTTCATAAAGATTTAGGAGAGTTAGTTAGTAATTCTCCTTTTGTTTCGGAATTAGAGTCTCATGGATGCCGATATAAAGTATTGGGTTACACCGCAAAATCCGATACATACTCCAATGAGACTAAAACTCCGAAATCCATGCTGGATACCCAAGCCCGTTTACTGGTTTACCGGGAAATTCCAGATATGACCCTTGGGTATCCAGTGTGTTGTCAAGCATTTTTCAAGCAGATATGGGAAGATGAGGGACATAGGGATACGATTCCATTTCAATTGGGATTCGAGAATCCTATTGTTAACTATCATCCTTATTGTAATGTCATGCTCAAGGGTTTAGGTTTGAGGGCAGTTCCTCATCTACCCTGTTCAATGCATTGTAAGGAAACCATCAAGTTTGCCTCTACTTTTCTAGTAGATTATACGACTGAGGAATTGGAACTACTGAATTACTATCTAAATCTTGAAACTGAATTCTCTTGCTATCATGGTTACGCTGAAGTAAAGACGAAGCATTTCAAGTTGTTGTTTAATTCAGTAGCTACTGGTAGCAAATACTTGACCACGATTAAGCCTCTCATAAAGTTACTTAAAAAGAGTGAGAATGGCTTCGTTTCAATCGATGCTGAACGGGCCGCGCATATGAAAATCATGGAAGTCCTGCGGCCATTCTTCCACAATCAGTCTGGAACCGTCATAGATTTTGGCTGTGGTGATGGGACTCTATTGTCCTTAATAAAGTCATGGTATCCTGCATATGTCATGGAAGGTATTGAGATTAATGAGAGGAAAGCTGGATTAGCTGCCGTATCTCATACTATCTATAATCAGGATATCTCTGATTTTCTATTTGGTTCTACGTTCTACTCACTTGCTCTAATTGCACGCCAGCGGTTAGATGAAATGACGGAAGATGGACGGAGAATTTTCCTAAATCGATGCAAGGCTAACGTGAGATATCTACTTGTATACGATTACACAGGTAATCAATATCCACTGGAAAAGGGATTCTCTCGTATTGTAGCCGTTGAAAAGCCAGGTTTCTTTGCATCCCTATTGGTGCCCTATGTTCCAGAGGCAGTTGCGAAACAGGCGTGATATTTCTGATATAGATAAGATTTGGCGTTCGTTCTATGCTAATGAATTTGGACTCCCTCCTATCGATGATAAGACGTTGTATCACACTGTCATTGAGGATGAGGGAAAGCTAGTAGGATTTGGTCATATTCGTTCTACTGCCGAGAGCTTAATGGTGATTGACCAATCCATGAGTATGCGCGATAAGATTAAAGTGATTAGACTAATTCTAGACAAACAACTGGAAGGCATGATAGTTAAAGACATTTCCGAATGTCATGCTTTTGCTCAAAATCCTAAGTTTGCGGAAATTCTAGTTAAGCATTTTAACTATCAACGCACAGTAGGAGAATCAGTGGTGATAAAGATATGAAACCTCAACCCGGAATGGGCAATCAGATGGACCCGTCAGTGGACCAAATGAACCTCCGAAATCAGCGGTTACAGCAGCAATTGCAGCAGAATCCTGCAATTGCAAATCCCAATGACCCAGCTTCTCAGGGAATTATGGGAAGCATGGGTAATATCCAGCAATTGCTTCAACAGCGAATGGGTGGAATGCAAAGGCCGGGAATGCCTCAAGTTCCATCTGCTGAACAAAGACCTGATTATGGTCAATTTGGTGGTCAAAGAGGAATGCCACCTGCTTATGGTGCTGGCGGTAGATTCGGTCAGCCAAATTATGGCAATCCAGATATGGATTTGAATACTGGTCAATCTACTGTTCCACAGGCTGAACCTCCAGTTTCTCGATTTGCTCCACCGGGATATAATCCACAGCCATTCACTCCACCACAGGTTAATAGACCTGATATGAGTGCTATTCAGCAAAGAATGCAATCTACGTTGCAACAGGCAAATGCACGGAGAGATGCTTATCGTGCAGGTAGTGGAACGGTTCCGACTGCTATGCCAGCAGGTAAAATGGCAGGTGGAATGAATCCATATTCTGCCAAATTGAAGGCTGGTGGAATTAATCCAGCCAATGTAAATACAGTTACCACAAAGCTACGTCCTTCTGGATTGTCGGATATGTCTGCTAAACCTCCGACTCTAAGAGTAAGTAATCCAGCTTCAGCTAAGAGAATGGTTCCTTCTGGTCAACAGCAAAGCCGTGGGGCTTGGCTTCAGAATGCAACAAAGAAATTCGGTAAACCACAAGTTTAAGGATTAGTCATGGCAAAAGGCGCCGAGAAGAAAAAGACTAATCTAATGTTGAATACTGCTCAAAAGCAGTCACAAGATTTTACTACGAATTATCTACAAGATACGAACGACGAAAGAACTACAGCTAGAGATAATGCAACTGACCTATACGGAGCAATGACAAGTGGCTATAAAGATTTAGCCACGAATAAAGGAATCTCACCTGAATTACTAGCTGCCATTCGAGGTAAAGGTGGTTCAGGTGGTGGTGGCGGTGGCGGTGGATATACTGCTGCGAATCTGGGTGGGAATGGGGTCAAAGGTTCCTATGCAAATTTCATGAAAGGTGGCGGAGTTAATCTGGCCTATAACAATATAGCCATGCAGAATCTGGCTGGATTGGCAGGGTCAGGTGGATGGAGTCCAGCAGATAAAGCAGCACAAGAAAAACTAATTGCCGGTTTAACCGCAATGGGTGAAAACGGTGGATTAGATGCAGAAGCTATGGCCCGTATGCGCGGGTCTGGAGTATTTGACGAATACGCTAAAACTGGTGGATATACTCCGGGGCAAATTCAGGATACCAGAGCTAGAGTTACATCTCAGATTCCTGCTGCATATGCTTCTGCTAAATCTGAAGCCGATAGAATGGGCCGCGTCACTGGACAATACAATCCAGCGGTTGCAGCACAGATGGCTAGAACTGCTGGATATGATACCAGTAAAGCAGCTTTGGATGCAGAACTTGGAATTTCAGACCAAGTTAGACAAGGCAGACAATGGGGTGCAGGACAGGTTGCCAGTTCTGAAGGTGCATTACAGCAATTAAGAACTGGAAACATGCTAGCTGGTATGGAAGGTGCCGGTGGTATGCGTGGTGATATGCTTAATTCTATTGCTGGTAATAGAATTGGCGCATCTACTGGATTGAGTCAGGCTGATATCGGTGGTCAGGGTTTGATTCAGCAAGGTAAGATGTTTGGAACTAGCGGAATGATGGGATTGAATCAGGCCCAGAATGCTGCTAATGCTTCCGCGGCTGCATCGCGTGGAGCTTCTAATGCTGCAAATATTGCCAATGAAAAATGGCTTGCTAACTTTGGCGTAGATAACCAATTGGCAGGATTAAGCGGACTCGGTAATGTTTACGGTTCCGTTCCTGCTGAATTGGAATACTACGATAAGATGCGCCAAGGCACGGTAAATAACAATACTGTTAATACCGGCAATATGGCAGGTCTTAGAATGCAGAACAATCCCCAAACTGACTGGGCTAGCACAATTGGAAATATCGCTGGTAGCGTAATTGGTGGTGCTACTGGAATGGGTGCTGCTGGAATGCTTGGTGGAGCGGCTAAGAAAGCTGTAAGTTCCGGTTCTCAAATGGCTGGTGGTTGGGGTGCAATGATGGATGCTTTCCCGATGGGGGGTAGATAATGCCTGAAGATGATTATTCCATGTCGGGATATCAATTCCCCAGAAGAATGAGGAATGTATTCCCATCCCCGGCTGAGGGTAGTTTTGACCCGGCTCAAGGGTTTGACCCATCCACATTCAATAAGAGTGCATTGGGTGGATTCCAACCCTTTGGTTCTAGTTACTATAATCCCTATCAGCAACAACAGCAGCAGGATAGTGATTATGAATCAACCTATGAACCAAGTTCTACACTAAAGCGTTATCTTTCTCTATCCCAGAGTAAACCACAGAGAGAAGATTACAAACCTTCTGGATGGGGTAAAGCATTAGCTACTGCGGCTGGTGCTGTAGAAGGATGGCGCGGCGGTCCCAATAAAGGTATTGCATCTGCACAGGCTGTAAGAGATATGCCGTATGCAAGAGCAATGCAGGATTATGAGTCTGAGTATGAATCTGCTGCATCTGCATTGAAATCAGAACAGCAGGAATCACAGCTTAAATCAATGGCTGGCTATAGGTCTGGTCAGCTTACTGAAAAGGCTGCTGATAGAATCCGTAAGGAAGCCTATGATAAGGCTCGCACGGATACTGCCAATAAGAAGATTGGCTCTACTGAATTAATGTTCGGTCAGAAACTAGAAGTGGATTCTGCTACTCAGAAAGCGCAACAGCGCCACTATGAGGAAATTGACAGAATCAATAATGACTTGAAGAACCACAAGATTTCTAATGAGGAACATGAATTCCAGCTTGACCAAGAAATTCGTAGGCAAGCGGAACTTACTCGTTCTAGATTTGCTGGTGCTGCTGAAAGGCAGGCTGGTGCAGCAGAATCTAGAGCAGATTCCTATGGTGACTATGTAGAGAATGAAGGTAACGAATCAAAGAATAAGCCTATTCCAATGGTTGAACCTTCAGCCCGGAAAACTGCTGATGAATTGGCTCGTGGTTATCTCATGCGTAATAAGCGTGAGTATCGTCAGTTCTTTGATTCAAAGGGTAATCTCCGCCCACCGGGTGAATGGACTTCATTGCCCGGAACTAAGAAGCTATTTACTCAGCTACTTGATGATTTGGAAAAGCAGACTGAAAGTTATCTTGCTACTCCAAAACCACAACAGTCTACTGCTCCGAATGCAGCCGGTGTAACTCCACCTAGAACTGCTGGTCCCCAACCCGTTCGTAAAACTGGCTGGTAAAGGGGATTAATCATGGGTGAATTTGGCGGATTCGGAGGCTTCGTCAACACCAGAAAGATAGAGGATAAATACGGGGATGTTTATGACGTTCCCGATGATTTGTTCGATGGCGTTGATGATGTAATGGCGCGGCAGTATGTAGAAAGGATGAGAGCACAGAAGAATAGTGGAGATAAATTGGCAATTGCCTCTCTCCCTAATCCACCTGCTCATACTCCACCTAAGATAGCCAAACCTAAGAATTACTATGGTGAAGGATTCACTGGTTACAATCCTTTACTGTGGGGAGAGGCATTAAAAGCTGCTGTTCCTGAGACTGGTAATCTTGCATTGGGGTTTGGTAAAATGCTTACCCAACCTCCAGCCATGACTGCATCTGAAGCAGCTATGGATATGACTAATCGTATTGCAGGGTCCAAAACTCCAGGAATGGATATGGCAAAAATGGGAGCGGAGCAGTTTTCTCCAGTCCCATTTGACCCTGTTCAGCAGGCTTTTTCAGACGACCCAGAAGAAGCAGCTAAAGGAATAGGACGTTCATTACCGTATCTTGCAATGGCTGCATGGGGCGGTAAAGGGATGTTCAAGCGAACTCCTAAGATTGTAGAACCCGGACCAATTACTGACCCCTCTAGATTGATTCCTGAAACTACACAGCGGCCCAGAACTTGGTTTGCTGGAGATGAAGGAATAACTACGAATCCATTAGAAGCAGAATTAGGTGGGCCGCTTCGTGAACCACTTGCACCTGTCTTAGAAGGATTCGGAGAGGCTGCTATTCCTGAAGTGCGAAGAACTGCAAATACTGGAGTGAATCCAATAGCTCCAAAAGTTCCAAGTCCTGCACAAATGGGTGTGCATTCTTGGGATAGAGCACCTTTGGGATTAGCTCCATCAAGAGTAGCTACTGATTCACCAAACCGCACGGTATTTGAAGCATTAGTCCCAGAAAGAATTTCACGTCCACCAGCCGAGCCGGGATTAGCTGCTGTATCTGAACCCTCTATTTGGGAATTGCCTGGTAAGGTAGTAGATTTAAGTAATGGAGAAGTTCCAGTTCGTCCTCCAGTTCAGGCCGAACCATTACTTCCTGCTGCTGGACCAGGAGCAAGAGGACAATCTACTAAAGCTCCACGTTCTGAATACTTTACTAAGGATGCTTCATGGGATAACTTAGTGAAACTTCAGAAGCAGGGCTATGTAGAAGTAATGACAGACCCAGATGGAACTATCCATTTCAAGCATGACCCTGCAAAGGCTGCTGAAATGGGACAGGCTACTGCTGTAATTGAAAAGACAAATGCTGCTAGAAAGAAGCCGGGATTTGTAGATAGCACTCCAGTTCTTAAGAGCGCCAGAGATACCTATCGTCATCTGATTGGTGAGGCTGAAGAAACCACACTTGGTAGATTCGGTCAAGCTGGTAAGAATCTGGTATTAGCTACACAACAGGCAACTGCTGACGCATTTGGATTCTCTGGTAAACAGACTGCTGCTATCCGTAGAGTATTAGCGGAAGCTGCACCTAATAAATCACAGAGAACTGCGATATTAGAGGAAGCTATTGACCATGTTGAGCGTGGCACAACCTCTAGTAATCCTAACGTCCAGAAGGTAGTTGATATTTATAAAGCTAATGATGCTCTTGGCACAAAGCTGTATAAAGAATCTGGCGTTAAGGTAAAGAATGCAGCAGGAGATACAGTTCCATTTGAGGCTCGTGAAAATTACTGGCCTCATAAATGGGATGATGCTACAGTCCAAAAGAATCGAGCACAAATCCTTGATGCAATCATGAAAGATAATCCCGGCTGGTCATTAGACCAAGCTGAGATGGCCCTATTCAAAGGTAAGAAAGAGGGCTATGGATTTCTTGATGCTTTACATGCACGACGCACGGATTTGGCTGGCTATCGTAAAGATGTAGATGTTATCAAGGGCCATTACATTGATATGGCACGTAAGGCATTCAATGATAAAGTCCTTGGTGGTCTGAAAGATGACGGCTCATTTGCCAAAGCACAGCTAGACCAGATTGGTAAGGAATTCGGACCAGAAGCTAGAGTCAAAGCAGAACAAATCCTTGAACGGTATCTCGATAAGGATATGCCTACATTCGATGCTACCCTAATGGGTGATGCAGCCAAAGGCATGACTCGATTCGAGGCTATTACCAAACTAGGAATGTCCACCGTAGGAAACATGCTAGGTGGAACTGCAATGGTAGGTTCTAGAACTAGACTTACCAATATGGCTAAAGCATTTGCCGAATCAGTAACTGCTGATGGTCGTAATGCTGCTGAGGAAATGGGTGTATTAGGTTCTCTATTCAGAGATTCAGCTAAAGATGTTGGGTATGGTTCAGACGTATCCAAAATCTATGGCATCGCTGGAACTGAGAAACATCTACGAACCTTTGCTGGTTTGGCTGGTAAGCATGAAGCTCAGACTCTATTCAAGGAAGTCAAGGCAGGTGGATTCAGGGCTGAGAATAAGATGAAGCAGCTTCAGGATTTGATTCTTGAACCTGACATGAATAAAGTTCTTCAGCAAACTGAATTGTCTCCTTCTCAGATTGACCGGGCTGGAAGCCGAATGACTGACTTGACTCAGGGCCGCGCCGATTCTATGAATCTACCCCGCGCATGGAGTCATCCTAACCCTATGGTAAATGTGCTTACTCAGTTTAAGAAGTATGCATTCATTCACAGTAGGAATCTGAAGGATGCAATGAAGCGGAATCCAGCTATGATTCCACGGCTGGCTGGATTAATGGTTGGTGCAGGTGAGGGAGTAGCAGCATTGCGGGGTATTGTTTCTGGTAGGGAAAGACCAGAGAATATTCCTGAGAGAATCTTGGATGACTTAGCTAATGCTTACGGCGCGGGATACGTAGGCGATGTATTCAGTGCAGCCAGTCAAGATAGCTGGCAAGCTGCTGGTGGTAAATTACTGCCACCTGCTGTTACTGATACATTAAAGTTAGGAACTGCTGCTTATAAGACTGGAGCTAGTGTTGGTAGTGAGGATGGATTTGATGCTAGTCCGATACTTGAAGAAGCTGCTGGACTAACACCGATTGTTGGTAGCAGATGGAAACGTGAACTAAGAGAGGATTAAAATGGCACCAGTAACTTTGATTCTAATGGTGTTAGCTTTCGTTTTGTTCTTAGTAGCTGCGGCTGGAGTAGCTACTGGCAGAGTTAATACAATTGCTGCTGGTCTAGCCTGTTGGGTTCTAGCGTTAATCCTTGGTGGAGTGGCTAGATAGAGTTCTAGGGGACTGCTGGATTTTAAGTTCAGCAGTCCCTTTCGGTAGAACCGTTTTGTATTTGCAGTCGTTGCACACATAGTAGCGTAATCCCGAAGGAGAAATTGCTACCAGAATTAAGATACAACCACGGCTACAAAATCTCATTGGACTTTACCTTCCTGTATCTGACTAAAGAAAATCTTAATAGCCTTTGGACCTAGCTTGTAATATATCTGGTCCTTATGGGTAAATTCCTCAAGGAATCCCATCTGCTTAAGACTTTCCACAGCTACGTCAAGCTCAATCGTATTGATGTGTCCCCAGTTATTACTCATCATCAGACTACGAGAGCTAGTAAAGTCCTTACTCTTGAACAGGCTTTCCAATACCACCTTTACGTGGTCCTTACTTGCTGACTTACCTTCCGTTAATAGATTCCGCTTTGCGTTCTTAGCTACTTCCTCACACAATGCTATCGCTGTAGCAACGTGCCTGCCTGTAATAGTTAGTTCATTATAGTCCTCAGCTAATTGTAATAGCATTGCTATCTTTAGAACGTGGTCATTCATTCTCTGTTCTGTGCCGGTGGTATCTGAATTATCTGCATCTCCCCTAATTCTGTATTGCTCATACCACGGCTCGAATACCTGTCTACCTGATGGACTCCATTGGAACTCGCCTTTAATCTCGGATAATTTGGCAAGGTATTCTGACAGTTGGTCTATCGAGAATACCACTTCAGGCTTGTCTATGAGGGGATTTATTCGGCTACGTTTGTCCTCGTAGATGAGTAAGGTGCGGCCGATAAAACCACCTGTAATGCTAGCAGTAGGCAAACACTCCTTAAAGTGGACAGGGCTGGATGCGGCCAGCATCGTAAGGCAAGGATTTTTAAGCACGTCGATACCAGTATTTTTGAAGGAATTTTTCCACTCCTCATTATAGTGTGTATCGTAGAGGTCCGTAAGGATGATAAAGGCTTGAGGGTCGTATGTAACGAAGTCAGCAAACTCCCCTGAGATAAGGAAACCCCTACTATCCTTAAGATTGATTGTTCCATTGTTGTTCGGTCCAGTCTTGATGGTTCCTAATTCTTTAATCATAGACTGGATGGAGTTCCTACCGTCTATCACCCTAGTGCAATGTGCTTTCTTTACCAATGCCTTAGCTAATGAGACAGGGAATCCTTTGCCCAGTCCAGACTTAGCTAAGATTAAGGTATAGATATTGGGTGACAACTTGTAGAAAACCTTATCCAGAAAAACATTCGGTGCGGCTACTGCTGATAGTGCTGAGAGCGCGGCCCACCTAATGAATGACCGCGGTGTTTCTGCATATTCAGTAGCAGCCATAACCTGTTCTATCCAGTTCATGGCTTAGGCAGCTTTCCGATATTTCTTCATCTCTTTCAGGTTGCGGCCAATCTCACATCCCGCAGGGATTATCATAGAACCCCGCGACAATGAACAGTTAGTAAAGTCTATCGGAACCATTAGTTCCGGTCTGACTATCTTGTCTGTAGCATCTACATCTTCTTCTTTAACAAGCGCCGTAAGAGCGTCGTGAGTCTCAAGACAAATTCGAATATCTGGTATCCTTCTGCGTATCCGTAGCGCGGCGAATCTGATATGGTCGATAACAGTGGATTGAGGAATGAAAGCATATCCTTCTCGATATGTTCCAGCCTCACGCGGCTCTCCGAAAAACTGTCTAATCCTTCCATACGGAT
>Ga0193738_1000163_pt1 | contig 45942 bp, 63 predicted proteins | sample L2a1metaG_FD_144927 | JGI IMG/M metagenome (GOLD analysis project Ga0193738, IMG submission 144927) | Soil microbial communities from a riparian zone of the East river system, Colorado, United States - L2a1 | ecosystem: Environmental > Terrestrial > Soil > Riparian zone | place: USA: East River... | reverse complement strand
TGGCTCCAGGGGCACCGACCTCGGCCTTTTCGACAAAGGCATTGATCAATCGACCCGCAGATTCCTGTGGGTAGAGACCTGGACTAGACGAGGTCGGAAATACGATAGCTGTCATTAAAAATAGTCCGTTTCAAGGACCGAATAGAACGGTCCGTGTGATGTGAGTCGCCGCAGACGGGATTCGTAGTACTCTTTCACCTGTGGATCGAACATCTTCCCAGCGTATGGGGCACACACATTGGCCAACAGACCTGCGATAGAGTCGAACCATTCACTTGGAATGGCACTGTCATTTGCGACCTCGCAAATAGCATCCATCGACAGTTGCAGCAGCAGCGGATCGACGTTTTGATCGATCCTCGCAGAGTATTCGGGCTCAAGAGGCTGCCCAGTCGCGACGATATTCAGCTTATCCGCGGCCTCGCGGATAAGCTGCGTTCGTGTCATAGTGATCTGCACTGGATCACCCCTTAGGTTTCATGGTGTCCAAAGGCCTGGATAACGGTCGTGGCGGCGGTACAGTTGGAGGCTCCAGCTGTACCTTCTGTTCCTCCAGCTTTTCTTTGGACTTCTCTGGAACCTGAACGCGATGTGACTCGACTGGACGCGTCCCGACTGGAATAGGTTCGCCCGGTTTCACCGCAGGATACTGCGGAGGAGCTTGCTGTGAAGGGGGAAGAAATACCTCAGCTTCGTTTGTCATCGTTCTCTCCTTTGAAAAGGGGTGGGGGAAGCCGTCCCCCACCAGTCACAGGACAGGGAATCACGTCAAGGCTAGGCACCGCCCTCGTGGTCAGTCGCGACATGAACGATGACCTCAACCTCACCGGCTGTGGCCGCAGTTCCAGTCAATGCCCACGAGGCGGTCACGGTACGCTCGACATCAAGCCGTGTGTTAGTCACAGCGGCCAGCTCATCGAGCGGAATGAACCCTTTAGCTGCTGTCGAAAGCAGCGTTGCAAAAGCATCAGGGTCTGGAGTCGCGTCGGCATGTCCAACATTCATAAGATTGTTGGTGCCTGCATTAGAGGCGATATGAACGAATATACCACCTCCAACGATGATGCCCTTCGGAGGAACTACACCGACGACAACAACAGCTGAAGCGCCGGCGGAGAAGAGGATCTTCTTGCGAAGGATAGTAAGGCTCTGATACGGAGCATCACGAGCCGCTGGGGTCTGGTTGAAAAGGCTTGTGACCATTGTTCGTTACTCCTCTCAATCCGTGACCGTTGCAAAGAACCCGGTGAGCATTCCCCACTGCTTGAGGAAGGTACCGTCCATCGGGTGCTTCTTGAACATCTTGGCGATGCCGTAGGCCATCTCAACACCAACGCCAGTGAGGAAGCCATAATCGTCCTCTTTACGGAACGTGGGCTTTGCCATCTGACCCCAGGCGAAAACGACGGCCTGCTGCCCGCAGAGGAACACCGGCTCAACACGAACCGCTGCACCTGCTCCGGCCAACAGTAGAGTGGTCCAGACAGTATCCACGAACATGGAAATCTCTGGAACCTCACGGACGATCACGCCGTCATAGATCTGATCCCCATCTTGGAAGATAGGGTTCTTCTCCATACCGTTACCCTCACGCGACCGTGCGTCCTTGTTGATCGTCTCCAGGGACAACTTGAGATCTCTGAAGGTATTCGTTCCGGCGAACGCGATGAAATACTCGTATCCGTTTTTAGTCTTGTAGGGACGAATACGAGGATTGGCCAACTTGGCCCGACGCTTGAGAAGCGCCAAATTGGTCGCAGTGAACTTATCCGCGGTCGTATCCAGTTCAGTCAGCGACAGAGCATGAGTCGCCTTCGTGTTACCAGTTGCCCCGCCGTAAACGATACGATCGAGGTTTTGAGCCTGCCACGTATCCTTCTGCGCCGCGGTAGCCAGATCGTACTGGATGCCGTTGACCCGGACTCCCGTGCTAGAGGCCGGAAGAGTCTCCGACGGCAGGGCCATCATCGCGGCGATAAGTTCGTCTCGCTGCAACTCCTTGCCCCAATCAGACAGAAGAGGCTTGGCCTCGCCGAAGATGTCCGCCGAGTCCTTGTGCTCTTCTGCTTTCGTAGTGACAACCGCGTTACGAGACCACTCGATGCGGACCCGCATACCGTAGTTGTCGATCTTCTCTTCGTTCCCGACCAGCGTTCCAGTGGCGACACCGGGGCCGTCAAGACGAGTGACGAGCGGAATATTCATATCTTCCCCGCCCGACTTCAGTTCACTCCGCAACCGGATGATCGCGTTGAAGTCCTCGCTCATATAGGGCGAGAACATATTCTCACGCACGTACTCCCGATTGATCTGCTGAGTAAACTTGATCAGCTTATTATTGGTATCAGTTACTGTCGTAGCCATCGGCTATGACTCCTTTTCAGTGGATGATACGGTTCACGGGGTTTCCCCGTCAACCATATCGATTACTTCATTGTACTTGCCCACAGACTCTCATGACTCAGATCGCCCTGTCTGTCGGCTCCACTCGGGGCCGCAGCAGTGCTTCTCGAGAGTGACGGAGGCAGCTTAGTGACAGCAGGACGAGTGGCAGCAGACCCTCTGATCTTCTCCATCACTTTCGTTTGAAAGTCTGGATCAGCCATCTTGGTTTCAAATTCCTTTTCCCACCAAGCACTAGGATCGTCGCCGACAGTGTGGAGTGCGTATACACGTTTGTACCACTGCACCACCGCGTCAAAGCGATTAGGTGCCCGCACCACACGCTCGTAATCAGCAGGATCGAGCATCCGCTTATTACGAGCCTCCATGAAGACTGATTCAGCAAGGGAAACAGCCTCAGCACCGTGACGGTTCTCAGCTGAATCTCGAGACAGCTGCATCACGGATCGCTGATATTCGGCTCTAACCGGAGCAAGGGCCTGTTCGATAGCAGCCTGCATAGCCGCGCCCGGATCTTGAAAGAAATCCGGAGCGGGCTTAGGGGTCTGCTTCTGTTGCTGTTCCCAATGTGTACGGGCTTCGGTTAACCGGGCTTCGAGTTGTCTCGCCCGGTCCTCGGCCAATCTTCGAGCCTCGGATTCCTCTCTAAGCCTCCACGCTGGAATATGCTCAGAGGGTTCCGATCCAGCCTCTTTCGCCGGCGCTTTTGCAGGGTCCTCCGTAGAGGGTGCAGCTGCTTCCGTCGGTGCTTCTGGCTCCGGCGTCTCCACAGGCTCTGGGGCCGGTGATGGCTCCGAAGACTCTGGCGATTTCGCCGCGTCGAAGAGTTCTTGCTGTACCAATTCTTCAGTCGTTGCCATTTTTCCTCATCCTTCCACAGTTTCGTTGTGGCTACGTAGATAGGATCTCGCTCCTACCAAGCGCTGGCCCGTATCGTGGTACCTACGAACGGTTGCTGTTAATCATCCGTGACACGATCCACGGAAGAAAGATCAACAACACTAAGATGATCTCCATGTTTACCTTCTACCCGCCATAAACGGGTTAACTGATGCAGCGCCCAGCGGCGCGGCGCCCAGAGACGGCAATTGCTGTCCCGGCGCCATCGAAGTCTGTCCAGTCATCATTGGGGCGGCCCCATTCTGTGCCCCAGGAAAGCTGCTGAAGTCGATCGCGCCTCGGCCGATGCCAGGACCGCCCCGATAACCTCCAGGCTGAAGACCCATAAAGCCAGAGCCTTGTGCTTGCTGGGGCTGGGCCATTGGCCCTTGTGGCATCGTACCGGCGTTTGCCTGCATCGGAGACCTTCCATTCATAGGAAAGGTGCCTGAAGGCGGTGGCTGATTAAACATTACCGTGCTCCCATTTGTTGTAGAATTCTGTTGTAGTATTCAGCCATCATGGCCTGGTCCCTCGGCGACATAGCGAATTGAGGCGCCGCCTGCGGGGCCGCTCGTGTAGGAGACGGCGCCGCTCTGGGCGCTGGTGCCGGAGGCGCTCGTGTTGGGGCTCGTGGCGCTGGCGCGGGTGGCGGTGCTGGCATAGCTATCTGTGGCGCCGGTGCAGGCCGAGCCGGTGCTGGCATAGGCATGGGCTGTGGCGCAGGCTGTGGTGACGGCACCGCCGCGACCGCTGGAGGCGCAGCTGGCGCACGCCCTGGCGTAGGTGAAAATTCTCGCGAAGTGACTTGAGGCGCAAACAACGAGGGCGACAACGAAGGACTCAACATAGGTGATGGAGACGTAAACTGTTGTGGCTCAGGTAGCGCGCTGAGTGATGTTGCCCTATTAAGACTTTGTGGTGGACCAAGAAGGGCCGGGTCCATCAACCCTGTAAGATCTGGTCCACGTGCTGGAGGTGCTGATGGTAAAGCTGCTTGTGGCGCCGGTGCCGGGAAACCAGGCATCGCTGGCATCGCAGGCAATGAAGCCAGCGAAGGCGAATTAGGATCCTGGGATGGAAGCGAGAGCGCGGGAGATGGTCCAACAGCATTAAATCGACTGGCGAAGGTCGCAGGGACCGTCGGTGCGACCGGGGCTGCGGCAGGTGGAGCCGACGGTAAAGAAAGCTGAGATAGCAGCCCTGGACTTCGTGGTGCTGCAGGCACAGCTGCCATTGGCTCTGGTGCTGAAGGCGATGGAAAACCCGCCACCTCTAAATCCGTCGCTCGCGGGGAAGTAGAGGGTAGTGGTGCTCCAGGAGGCAAATCGGGGAACGATGCAGCAAAACGTCCAAAAAAGCCAGGAGAGTTTTGTTCTGTGCCCCCACCCGGCAGACCTGTATTGGCCGCGAAATCTCCCCTTGGAATAGAAGGCATGTTTCTGGTCTGTTCAAGAGCCGCCAGTCCCCGAGCCATGGTCTCAGCTTGAGTCGGCGGTACGCCTCTGCTCGGAGGCGCAGGTGAGGGTGAACTACGACTTGCCAATTGAGGTTGTTGGAACGTCATCGGATTAGCTTGCAGAAAACCCCTAATAGCCTCGAAAGCGGCCCTGGCCGTATCGGCAGTGGGTCCCGTCAGACCGGAACGATCCTGCCCGGTGTAGCCACTGGGGCTTACAGGCACTGGAGGCGCCCGTGGAGCCTCTCTAATCGGAGCGAAACTCAGCGTCGGATCGCTGAGAAGATTGGCTCGACCCGACTCAGCTGGAGCGGCCTGCGCCGATCCAACGATAGAACCTGTTATCGCATCGACGAGACCACCCAGGCCACCAATCGGACCAGAACTTGTAGTCCCAGGATTACCGACAGGATCACCGACCTCTGTTGCGCCTCGTCCAGAATTTACTCCAGGAGCTGGACCACTTGGCGGTCCAGTTGGGTCCGGAGGATCGGCGAGTACTTCGATCTCAGGAAGGTCTACATGCTCTTCCAGTTCTAGGCCCGGTGCAGCCGCTGGTGCCACAGCCGGTGCGCCACGACCTGACTCAAGATCTGCAAGACCGGTCTGGGCAGTAGCCTCAATCCCAGTTACTCCGGGTGCAGCAGCAGAGATATCAGCAAGAGTCTCCGCTGGATCTTGTTCGACCGCGGCTGGTGCAGCCGGGGCTGATGTACTCGTCTCCGCAAGAGTATCCTCTGCGGAAGCCCCAGCCAATGCATCAAGAGCCTCAGATGCCTCTACAGAGGCAGCCTCTTGTGCTGCAGCTGCTTGCGCCGCTGCCTCAGCATCAGCGGCCTCTGCTGCAGCCGCATCTTCTGCGAAGTCATCGGCAGCCTCGGAATCCTCTGAACCCCCGTCAGAAGCACCGCTGGCGCCACCATCACCAGCAGAGCCGCCACCGTCAGCGCCTCCATCACCTGCACCAGCGCCATCGCCTCCTCCACCTCCATCTCCACCACCTCCACCTCCGTCACCACCACCGTGGCAGAGGAAAGGGTTCTCGTTGGAGTCCCAACAGATAAGCCGCCATGACCAGAGTTCGTCAAACATGGAGGTCTTTCCTTATCGCGACACGAAACTCTTTATAGCCGGTCACAGGAAGCCAGCCACGACGACCGTTGACGCGGGCCTCAACAGCCCCATTAGACCTCATCCAGTCCTCTACCGTTGGAAGCAGCTTAAGCATGGGTTGAAGCATACCACCGGCAAGCCATACACTCCCAACAGCCAACCCGCTAGGAAAGGTGACTCTTTCGGCAATCACAGCATATTCATCCGTGACCCACAGCTTTCTACAGCCCCGATCGAGAGCAAGTTTAACTGACTCCTTGGTATGCTCGCCGTCTCGGATGGCAGAGGGCTCTAGGAACTGCCAAGCCCGATCAAACTCGTCGGTCACGGTTTGGGCCCTTTCTTAATCTGCTGGTTCTTCAGTTGCTGTGCTTTGGCGCTCTGTGCCAGCCGCATTCGATGCTGTTCCTCTCCTTGACGCATCTTCTGTGCACCCTGAGAGGCCTGCTGTTGTAGAGCTAGTCGACCCTTCATGGCCTCCATTTGAACCTTTTGTTGCTCCGACGCGGCCTTGATCATAGCCTTTTCGCGCTCCAGTTGGATTTTCTGGGCACCCTCTTGTTGTTTCATTTGATGCTCGCCAACCTTGATCTGAGCGTCCATTTGACGCTCGACGACCCCATGGGCACCACCCTGAGCTTCCGACTGCGCCTGCGCCTGATTCTTGGCGATCTCAGAATGAAGCTTGCCGACCTCGGCTTTCGCCCCTTCAAGGGCGATCTGCTTGCCCTCTTCCTCTATAGGATCGGACATCATGGCCATCAGCTTCCGTTTCACGCTCGGATGCAGCGGGGCCAGTTCGATCAGCACCATCGGAGGAATCTTAGCGCCCTGCGTCGACAGCGCGATCAACGTGTCGTAGGCATCACCCATCATGTTAATCTCATCTGGCCCCTCGTCCAGAATGATATTCACATCGAGCTGGCCCACCGCGTTAATAAGCCGGGGCAACCCGGTTGCCGGGTCTATTCCTATGCCATTAACCTGGACCAGTTGATCAACGCCCTCAGCTGAGACCACTCGAATAAAGCGCTCGGCAGTCCAATACCTCTGTATTGCGCACCAGATCGCGCGGTAAAGACGCAGCTTGAGGTTTCTTACCCCAATCATGAACGGCCCGAGTTCGGCGATTCCAGCCTGCTGCAACAGGTTAATCGCCCGCCCCGACTTGTATTCGAGCCCCTGCCCGATCAGGGCAGGGTTGGGTCCAAAGTTTTCGATCTCGTTTTTGGCGTCCTCAAGGAACTTCAACTGGCCTTCCATATTGGCAATTCGAGTGGCGTCATCGAACTCCATCTCGAAGCCTTTTTGATAGATCACCACACCATCCGGACGGACCGCTTCTCGACGTGTGATTTCAACATCTGCAAAAGCTCCATCCTCAGCCTTAATCCGCCGAGAATTAAGTTCATGCAGTCCTTTGGAGCGGCGTTGATTGATCTCGTCCTGGGCGGACCGTAGGTTTCGAATGAAGCCATAACGATCGCCGTCATGATCGACGAAGCAGGACTGCATGAGATATTTACAGATCTGCTTACCCTTCTCATCATAGAAGTATCCTCGCCCCTGTTGAAGCACAGTCGAACCAGTAAACAGACACCAGCACCACCCGTTGTCGTGCTTGTACCAGAGATCGACCACCCGAATCTTACGACTGTCTTTATCAGTGTTGTCCATAAACCATTTTTGTTCTCGATCCGGGCTCGTAGTAAAATCGTCCCCTGAGTTCAACGCCTGTTCTATTTCATCTTCTTTATCCGGCGCGAGTCGGATAACCTCTTCAATGTCAAGCCATTTAGCGACCCCTCGATATCGAGCATCATCGAAATCGTGGCGGAACGATCGAGGATCGTAAAAGAAACTGTCGGTATCGACCAAAGCAAACCCAATATCAACATCACCTTTATCCCCCTCGATCAACAGCATTTCCATCCCACCGATACCATCGACGGCCAGATTCTCGACCACGAATGGCAGGATAAAGTCTTTCAAGTCCGACTCGGTGACATAGCGAATGCAGGACGTGGCAAGCTCCGCCCCGGCCTCCGCGGGCTGCCCAGGCGATCGAGGATAGGCCTTAGGGTCTTGTTTCAGACGTTCGATCAATCCCACAATAGAATCAATCTTACGCCCTGTTCGATTGTAAGTAACGACTGGCTGACGCCGCGCATTGAACACCTTGATCTGATCGCTGGTCCACTGAGCGGCGTGGCGATAGCGACGAGCGTTTTTCTGTTCCTCGACCTCGAGTCGCTTGTTGTCTAGATAGTCATCAAAACAACGTTTACATCTATCGTGTGTCCAATATCCATCCTCGTCCTCTTCGCCGGTCAAAGACGAAGTCGACTTCTTATTGGGAGAAGAACCAATATAATTTTGTTCTAGCGCCATAACCTTAGTTCCTCACAAGTCCCACGTCGGCCGTTCGTCTGTCCTTCCAACACAGAAGAACCTATGCTTTCGCCCACACGTACAGTGAAAAACGTAAATGTCAGGCGCCTGTTCCTCGGGGTGACTTTTCAGCGCCTCAACATCGTGATTCTCTGGATGCCTGCAACACGAACTGATCTTCTGATTGTGTTCCAAGTGTTCGATATGGCTCTTCTTTAGGAAATTTTCCGGTAGCTCGGAAACCTTTACTCGCGGGCAAGCGGTCGAAATAGTCTCGGGCAACACTGTTCCTTTTGGAAACTGCCCAAACCGAGCCGCGATCGGTCCAAGATCAGCAAATCGTTGTGCAGCTGATCTGCCGTCAACAAGTTTAACTGTCTTGAGTGAGTGAGGTTTCATGTTAGAGTCGCTACCGAAGCGCCGAAATCGAGGGTGAACGTTTCCGTGGCAGCAAGCGAGAAATTGGCCCCGTAGTCCCACGAACCAATTAACTTGTCGCCTGTTGAAGTGTCGTTGTAGATCGACACATACCTGGCAACTGTCGCCCCCCAGCCGCCAGCACCGGCTGTCCAGACGACATCGACACCAGTCATCGTAGCAACGCCACCAGTTTCTGTCATGTCGTTCTGGATGTCCTCGCCCCCAGCTGTGTAGCCGGTAGCGACCACCTGCGTCAGATCGGCCAGCTCGTCATCCGACGCAACAACCGGCGCGTCGGTATGAATAGCAGCTTTGACGACGTGTCCAGAGGCCACAAGATTATGAATAGCGGTCCAGAACTGCTGAACTGTATCTTGATATTTCGTGAAGGTTGCCATGATCGAGTCTCCTAGAAAGGATTGGCGATAGCTGCGCCATCCGGGAAACGCTTGTGGTTGGTGAACGACGTTGGCTGCGGCGACGACTGAGGATGGAAGTATCCGCCGGTGTCCGAGAATCCGTGTAGGATATTCTCGTTGTAGTCACAGGTATCGAAAGTGACACCACTCCGAATGCTGTGATGGAAGATGTAACCGCCCGGAGGACTTCCATTGTAGCCGTAGATGATGTTGCGCTCGACCAGGCACTTGCCAACAACGTACCCGCTGACGTCAGCCTGCATTCGCACCGCGTTGTTGAGACCATAGGTCGTCCCGTCGGGACTACCCTGGAAGGTAGTGTGATTGAAATGGTTCAGGTGAATCTTGGCCCCACCTCGACCAACAGTGATAGCGTCGTAGTGAGCGGCCGGATTATTCCAAGCACCGATGCTGAAGTAATTCATCGTCACTTCGGGGCGATTGGCAACAGATGTTTGTGCGCTGAGGATTTTCAGAGCATCACTGCCCCAGCCCAAGAACTTGTTGTTCCGAACTATGGCACGCGCGGCGAGCGCATGGAAGAAGATTGCTGTAGCACCTTTGCTGCTGAAATCGGCATCGAAGGTATTGTACTCGACTGTAGTATCGGCCACGTTGTCGGTCGCAAGCAGACCGATATAGAGACAATAAGGTGCGTATGTCAGCGCGCCCTTGGCGTAAATCGCGGCCGGAGATTGGAAGAGGTTATTGTTTAGCGTACAACCCGGCCCTCTGATCTGCACGATACAACCGCGGAAGTCCCAGCCGTCATAGGTCAGATTGGGGCCGTAGATATTAACCACTTTCCATGACACACCACCACCAGAGCTGTTGGTAACGGTCATACCAGTGGGCGTTGCAGTAACGCCAGGAATCTTTGTCGGCATCGACGGATAGCCAACATCAGTGCCGTTGATCAGATCCCATACAGGCTGCGACCAGGCATTGGCCGCTATCACAGCAGGGTAACTGCCCCCGCCACCAGGAGGCGCTAGCACGTTCCACAAGGTCAACAACGGCGTGTCGTCCCCACCTTGCGCGGCGTTGAGGGTGTGCGAATGAGTTGTCTTTACACTGTAGTCTACTGCGGCAGAGAGCGACACCACTCCAGCAGCATAAGAAAACTTGTTGTCGGGATCGGCGATCTCGGTGACAGTCACAGCACCTTCAGGATCGAACGTCGTCACATCAGCGATAGCTGTTCCACCAGTTGTTCCATCTGGAATGGTATTCCCTGCAAAGCCCGCCTTTGGTATAACCTGAATGGTTGGCGCGGTCCCTGCACCCGGCGCTTCTGCCTCCAGTTCAACCTGCGCCCCGAACACAGTTATAATACCCTGGCTGGGGCTGCCGATCGACAGTGTATAAACTTGTGGCCCGTACACAACGAACGTGCGCTCGATAACGAATGGATTTGGTGCAGTTGAATTCATCGTCAATATCTTGGTGGCTGAGTCCCACGAGCAACAGCCCGGCGTAATGGCATTCAGCGCGTTGACGAGGTTAGTCATCGTCGTCGCGATATTAGCATTGAAATCCGAGGCCAGCCCGCCCGTAGGGATGACCGTCATAGATACACTTTCACCGGCCTGAAGCGTATAACCAGACCTGGTAATACGCCACTCGACAGTGTCACCGTTCTGCGCGGTATCGAAATCAACACTGATTGCGAGGCGCAGTGGGTCCTGGATCGACTGGCGACGCCGTAGAATCGCGAAAGCCATTATCCTACTCCCTTTGTTAACATGCCTCGACGAGGCGTACCACCGCCGCCACCAGCCGGAGCAATGAAGTTTGTAGCGCCCCAACTATAGGTAACGGGGGCCGCCGGAGTGTTGGCGGGGACGCTGATCCAGTTAACCCATTCTTCTTCAAGCATCCCTACTGTATCACTGACGTTATTGCCAGTAGTGTTGGCGCCTGTCAAAGTAACACTGAGGGCTGTTGTAGCAGCGTCTCGACGCAGCGCTGTCTGCCTGGTATCCGTCCCCCCAGGGGCTGTACCAACCTTCACGAACAGCCGTTTAAAAGTGCTATCAACCGGGGCACGAGACACTATGTTTATCCCGGCCGGTCCTGCGCCTGAGGCAGATGCACTACTGATTCCGTAAAAAGTATCTGCGGAGGCAGATGGAGAACCGTTGCAGCGACCGAACACCAGCGATTCACCATCTGTGGTCGGATCAAACTGCATGGAGTGGCGAATATTGCTCGATGCGACTGTTCCAGTAACAGCGCCTTCAAGACTGATATAATCCCCAGCAGCGACCGCGACAGAGTGCGTCAAATCACTGGCTGCGTTGACATTGTTCGCTACGCACGTCAGCGCAGTGGCGACACCGTTCTTGAACAGCGTGAAGGTCCAAGAACCACTGCCGCCCGACGCCGTAGGTATTCGAACACGGAGGTTCCTGAGTGTCCCAGGCGTAGAGACGATGGCAGCACTGCCGACGCCCGTTCCATCGGCGTCCTGGAACAGACAACCTACCCCAGAATAATGGGTCACAGTAACCGCACTAACCGTGCCACCAAAGAGAACGCTCTGCCCCGGCGTCGATCCAGTTATAACACAAGAGATCGACACGTTCGGAGTCGCATCCGGCGTGCCGGTAGGCACTACTTTCCAATTGAGAGTATCACCAGCCGCAACCGAGACCGAGTGGACGTGGTCGGACCCAAAATCGGCCGCTGATGTCAATTGAGCGGTCAGAGCGGTGTCAGTGCCGTTAACTTGAAGCGTAGCAGTATAAGTCCCACCATTCGTTATCTGGGTGCTGCCGTGGATGATCATATCACTGATCGTCCCGGCAATAGAAAGAGGCGTCTGCGGAATCGTATTGCTGGTTACGTTGCTCAGACCGACTGCGCCAGAGCCCGCAAAGGCAAAGTATCGGTCGGCGCTGTTAACCATCGCCGTACTAGAGAGAACGTTGAAGACCGGCGTTAGCATTAGACGCCCTTATAGCCCACGGCGGAAACTCTCGTGCTCGCTCCCGTCGTCACATTAGCGCAGAAGATCGCAGTCGCGGTAGTTGGCTGTCGCAACGGCGTAGGAAGGGTTATGGCCGCGCCGCCGTAAAGTGCTGCTGCAGGAATAACCGCCAGTGTTGTTCCACCGGAACCATCCTGGATAACGATATCAGTGCCGATCGTCGCGTGTGAGTTCGAGACGATGAGCGTGGTGATGTAGTTGCGCAGACCGGCTGCAGGGGCCGGTAGCAGCGATGTGCTGGTCGTTCCAGTCATCGCCGCTGTAACACCTGAAGTAAAGTTCTCCGGGTTGGCGTAGGGTAGTACAATCTGCTTGCCGGCCAGGTCGAAAACAGCATCGACCCTATCGTTGTTCGCGACCGCAGTAATTTCAGCGTTTCGAGCGCGCCCACCGATCTTCTGTGGATTGCCGGTGTCGGCAGCATCGTGCGCTATAGCGCCGCCGACAAAGAGGCCGGTCGTGGCATCGCCGCCGATAAGCGCGCCAGCGGCGCTAAGAGTAACCACCTTCGAGCCGTTTAAGAGAAACCAAGCATTGACACGGTCTGCGTCAGCGACATTGGCCGGGGCTGTCGCTTTGGCATAACCACCAATTTTAAGGGGCTCGCCACTATCCACGGCGTCATGAGCAACCATCGTGAAGCCGCTACCAGCTATAGCGGTCTCAACAGCGTCAACAGCAACTTCAACGGCGGCTACTGCAGTAGCAACAGCACTGTCTGCGACCGACTGCGAACCATCTAGGCGAAACCAAGCATTTACCCGGTCGCCGTCGACAACAGCGGTTGGCGCTGTGGCCTTGGCGTAACCACCAATCTTGAGCGGTTCGCCACTGTCTACAGCATCGTGGGCGATCATAGTGAAACCGCTGCCAGATATCGCAGTTTCGACTGCCGCAACAGCTGTTTCGACGGCAGCTATCGCCGTGCCGAGCGCTGTGACCGCATCGCGAACTGGTGCGAGTGTTGGGACCTCACCAGTTCCGCTGGTCGGTCGACCATCTGCGACGCCAATTTCATCAAGTTCGGCCATTGTCAGAATCCCAAGTAGTGGTAGGTTGTTCCATCAGCCGTAGTCGACAGTGCGACGCTTGTACCACTGATAACAAACGCGCCGGCAACTGCCACTGTGTGATAGCCGACCTTTGGTGTGGCCGCCGTACCGCTTACAGCAAACGATCCGGCGTTGGCTGGCAGTATACGAACTTCCCAGACATCGAGTACGGCCGCAGAACCACTAACTATAAACGCCCCCAGCTCGCCTACAATTGCAAACTGACCCACTGTTATCAGTGTCGCGTTTGTACCCGCTACCTGGAAAACCCCCGCGTCGGCCGTGATCTTTCTGATAATCGCTAGTGTGGTCCCTGCCCCAGTGAAATTATACTGAGCAGCAGCGGCCATAAGTGTAAGATCGGCGAGCAGACCGGCGTCGTCGCCCTCGAAATCGAACGCGCCCAGTTCGGCATCGATCGAGTAGCTGAAAGCGATCGAGAATGTAACTTCCCCTCCACCAAAGTTAAATGTGCCGGCCTCGGGGATTATTGTAGCAGGGCCCACTGGAGGCAATGGAAAAGCTGGATCGATGAGCCCGCCACCGCCTCCACGCCGTTTACGCAAAAACTGATAGTCGTCCCAGACGCGGAACGGATACCGTCCTCCTAAAAGAATTTGTCTGAAAAGACTACTAGTCATCCTCATCCCCGTTTATCTTCATTTCGCCCGCGATATCAGCGACTTGTCGCGAAAGGCGGCCGATTTCTGCTTTCAACACCGCATTTTCTTTCTGCGCAGTAAGAAGCTGCGCATACAAGTCGATAAGCAGAGCTAGAATTGTACTAGGATCAATGTTCATGGCGGCTCAATCGCGATCTGCTGCTCTGCACCAGTGTTGAATCGTATAAACAAGCCTGTCTTACCAGAAACATCCTTCAAATACAACCGACCAGCGTTTACCGCTGCCGCACCTGGGGCCGATGTCATTTCCCACATCTGAATAAAATGCGAACCCGAACCAGCCGCGGTGCCTAGATTGAGCACCGTATTTCCACCGTTGCTCTGACCCGATCCAATTGTAAGCAGACCAACACCGCTGCGCCCAATGAAGCAATCTTGCGCATCAGTCCCGTTTCCAATGGCTATTACGCCATCCGTATTGACAATCAGCCTCGCCGCAGCCTCGATCGAACGTTGTACCGAAAGCGCGTCCGCACCAGCCCCTAACGACCAGCCGAACGTCGCCTTCGGGCCGGCGAATAAGGCGCCAGCTGCATCTACACGAAAAAGAGCTGTCCCCGACGGCGTGTTGTCCGCAGACATTGGGCCGTAATAGAAAGCATTTGTCTCGGGCGGCGTCGTTGACGACATCAGAATATTGTGTTCAGCCTGATGATCTCCGCTCGAACCGCCGATCAGAAGGCCGAATCGTGATGTCTGAGTGCCATTTATTACCAGATGTAGCGCACCACCGTGATGGCTGACGATTTCATCATTATTACACGCGATCTCAGCCCCGACCCCTACACCCGTGTAGCCGCTACCGGCCTGAATACTGATATAGGTGTTTAGCCCGAAGACGGATCGCTGAGAGGCTTCCCAGACAAAGACATCACCCCAAAGTGCTACCGTATCGCCGTCATTCGTAGTATCGTTAACGTCAACTCGACTAACAAGCCCACGTACCGGGCCTACGGCTGTGCCATCAACGATGTTGACGTTGATTTGACCTCCGTCTGGAGACTTATCAGCCGTCCCATCAATCTTGACCTTGAACCCCATCACAGGGTTATCAGTCAACGACCCTGTTCCAGACCCAATGTAAGCAAAGGCGTTAGCTGAGGCGCTGCGCCCAAGCCCAACGGATGCAAACTCTGGTGACGAAGTCGTGCCGAACGCGGCAATAAGAGCATTCAGATCCTTGATAGAGTTAAGTAATGCGTAGATTAGTGGCGTATTATCCATAGTTCGATAATCTGCCACTTCAATGTTGTCGATTTTAGCTGTGTCCAGTTTGACCAGCTCTGGCATTATCACTTCTGTGTCCTGAGCGATCAAACCAACAAATTCCTGCGCGTCCAGCGCCATTTGGTAGTGTGGACTCGATGGATTAGGGTCGCCCGGCGGAGTCTCGGTCAGTGGCACCGATGGATCGACGAAGCGAACATCATTTCCTTTAAAAGTGTATCGAACAGGCTGCAATTGGAGGATTTCAGCGAGCCCGGACGTATAGTTGCCCAAAGTATTCTTAATTCTCGTGTCAGAAGAGTCTGCGAACGGCCCGCCACCCGGCTTATAGACAGAAGCGAAGAAATAGGCTTCAGAATTCGCTCGAACAATATAAAACACGCTCGAAATGAACGCGCCAGCGTCGTTATGCCGGTGAAGACGGAAGTTGGAGCCGGTGTTACCACCGGCCTCAACATCACCGTCACCTAAGTTAAGTTGCCAGCGTGGGCTGGTCGCTGTTTGACCCTGGATACCAGCAGCCTGGCCGGAGGCGGTCTTGTTTATAGCCAAAATAGGCGTCTGACTGGGCGGTGACCCAGTTAGAGTCACCACACCCGTAGCACGTTTGATCCAAACAGGCACATCGATCAGCGCACCAGCGTCGTTATAGCGCTGTAACCGGAAATCCGAGCCGGCATTAGCACCGCTCTCGGCCGTTCCGTCACCAAGCGCCATTTGCCAACGCACGCTGGTCGCTGTTTGGCCCTGAATGGAGGACGCGACGCCACCAACGGTCTTGTTGATAGCAAGAATCGGCGTATTGGGTGCTGGAGTGCCAGTTAACGTCACCTGGCCGGTGTCGCGCTTGATCCAGAGTGGCACATCGATAAGGGCTCCAGCATTGTTGTACCGCTGAAGCCTGAAATCCGAGCCCGTAACAGTCCCGCTTTCGACCGTCCCGTCACCGAGTGCCATCTGCCATCGAACAATGCCCGAGGTCATACCCTGGATCGAGGACGCGACGCCCGAAGCGAGCTTATTGATCGCCAAGATTGGTGTATTGGGAGCTGGAGTTCCACTTATAAGCACTCGACCCGTGCTGCGAGAGATAAGCAACGGGGCGTCGATGAACGTACCTACATCATCGTAGCGATTAAGGCGGAAATCTGAGCCCGCGTTAGCACCGCTCTCAACAACGCCATCGCCTAGCGATAGCTGCCATCGAAGAGAGCCACTGGTTCGACCCTGAAGAGCCGAGGCCTGGCCGGTAAGGAGCTTATTGAGGGATAAAATTGCGTGATGTGGGGCTGGGCCCGCAGTGATCGTGACCTCGCTGGTGTCGCGGTCGATGTGGATAGGGATATTGCGAAAGGTGCCATCGTCGTTATAGCTGTCGATACGAAAATCGGAGCCCTGTTCTCCGGTGCTCTCCGGAGAAACGTCACCTAGAACGACTCGCCACCGATTCACGCCCGCGAGAGTGCCTATAATCGTCGCGTCTTCGCCGGACAGGTCCTTATCGATAAGGAGTGGATTTGTGCCCTCAACGCCCCCTCCCCCGCCACCAGTGATCAAAGTCCAGGTGCCGTCCTCGCGCCCGTACTGATTACCGTCGATTGGGGCCTCAGGAATACCACCGGCACCTGCAGTTAGTGCCGCCTCGTCCACCGCGAAGGTATAGGTCTGACCGACCTTAGTGATTTCGATGGCATGCCCAGCGACAACGTTCGCTGGAAACTTAATTACAACTCGGCCGCGGAGTGATGGTTGGGTCATTTAATCTTCATCCCTGCGCCGCTTTTCCTCGATCATCTTCGCACCATCTGCGGTCTTGCGCAGGTTGATCAGGTGCTCAAGCTCCTGTCTGCGCCGCGTCGTGCGATTAACCGACCACGTACTGAGAATGATAGCAGCCGCGCTGCAAGGTGCGGCGACAAAGACCGCCAACACGAAGGCTGCCGGGGAACTCATCTGCATGAACTCGTTCCACATGCTAGTAACTCACCCAGTCGCCCGCGTTCGGCGAGGTTTGTGTAACGTAGCCACTTGGGATGCTTTTCTTAGTGTTCTCGGGAATCGCAATAAAAGGCCTCGACATACACGCATAGCGCCACTCATCGCCCGCGTGATCCTCGCCCTCGGTATCGACGTCCTCGGGCTTGGTCTGATCGTGGGCAAGCGCTGGAATCGTCCTCAACGAGGCATCGCACGTTGAGAACGTGTAGATCATGGGTACGCCGTCCTGGCCAACGAGCCGGGCGCGCATCTGATCCCAGCCACCCATCGACCCGCGTTGGGGGACTCGGGCGTTGTCAGCGGCATGGAACGGGCGCAAGTGCGCCCCGACCAGGACGGCGTTAATTCGCTCAGCGATCGAAGGGCCTCCGTCCTCTCGGAAACAGGCTGGATCAAGCACGCCATAGCGCAACTTGTCCTGTTTTTCGCGGTCGACGATCCCTTCGGCGACTTGGCTGGCATCGAGCTTGAGGCCTTGATTGACTCCAGCCGCTCCGTACCACTCGCGATAACGCACCAGGGCGCCACGGGGCAGGACCCGAGCGGGGGAGGCCAAGAGGCCCGCTTTGATCTCAGGTAATTTGTGATCGTCTTGGACTATTGCCCACCATCCAACTGAGAACGGCCGGGCCGATCCCCAGTCCATTGACCTGAAGCGAGTCCATCCCGTAGGAATCGTAAAGGGCTCTACGACGTGTTTTTGATAGGACCAACAGTCAAAGAACGCCCCCTCGACAACGGTCCAGTCTCCATCGAGCCACGCTCGAACCATAGTGGCCGAGGACAGGCCTCTTAGCCTGTCGGCGTACTTTGGGTCGGCATTGAGGAGGATGAGGTTGTCTCGGAGGCGCGCTGGTACAAACATACGCTGAAGGCCAGTAACCGGATCAGTAAGTGGCACCAGGCCCCGAGGAGCCGGGTCCACAAAGTACGCTTTAACCCAAACGTGCCCAACGCCACCAGGATTCGCAGCCGCACGGATTCGCTTTGTTGGGACATCGTGGGCCGATCGTAGTCGGGCTCGAAGGTAGCGATATCCGTAGTCGGAGGGCCATTGAGTGAGTTCGTCCCAGCCGATCCAGGAGTACTGGTGCCCTTGGTAGCGCGTGGCATCCGCGTCCCTCTCCATATATCGCATCTTAAGCGTCGCGCCATTGGGCCAGGTCCACGTCTTTGCCTGCTCGTGCCACACGGCATCCGTCGACGGGAAAATGTCACGAGAGCGCCGCAGAAGCTCTTCGAGTTCATTATAGGTTCTCCGAAAGAGCACCCCTTGCCACGCCGCAGCGTAGGTCGGCACGTCCTGCAAAAAATCGCCCAGAAGGAAATCGCTCTTTCCTCCGCCCGCGGCTCCACCGTAGAACAGCTCTTGACACCAATCGGCCGTTATAGCCTCAGTTTGGGGGCCCGGTTGGGGACTCCAAGCTATCGATGTCTTCTGTCGGTTCGAGTTCCCGCGTCCGCCTTTTTTGCCATTCTTCATAACTCTCCTTAGGAGGCCGGTCGATCATGGAAGAAGAAACTGAAAGTTTCACCTCTTGGCCCGGCCCGTGCCCGGTTCGATCCGCGAACGTCTTGACAACGTCCAAGAGCATACTGATAGAGAAACCTTCTGGGCTCGCGTCGAGCCGTTCTTGAAGTTCCTCGATCGCGTCCAACGAGACGTTGGTCATGCGCTCGTTCAGGTCGGCGAAAATTTCCTTCGCCTCGGCCCGATATTCCTCGACGAGAGCGATGAACGTCGGGTCCTGTTGAAGTGTCCAGACCCGTTGATAGCCGTAACCCGTTACGAGGGAGGCCTGATTGTTATTCATCCCCGAGGCAAGACACCTTGCCAGGGCGTGATGGGACGATCGAATGCGCTGGATCGATCGGGGCTGGGTACCACGATGGCCGTCGAGCGCGGCCATGTCGGCCTGGGTCAAGTCGCGCACGTGAGTGCCCACGGTGGCTTTGACCGTGCCGCCACTGATACGGGGGAGCGTGGGCTCCTCGAGAAGAATCTCGTCTATGAGATTGGTAGTTTCCGCGTCGTCGCGAGACATAGTTCGCCCTTTCGCGAACCAGCTTGGGCGCATTCTGCGCCCGCGTCAAGCTCTTTTTCGCGGTAAACCGCGAAAAAAGCCGAATGGGGTGGCTAGATCGCTCGGGAAATGCGAGTGAACGATATGGCTGTTCAACTGGAAAAAATCTAGTGGGGGTGATGCAGTCAAGCAATTTTATTTCTTTTTTAGCCCCCGCCCCGATCTTTTCTTTCGTTTCCGGGCCAGAGAACGCAACATGTGCCATGCTGGGTACGCATACCAAACACAACCTACAATAACCATGCCAAGAGGTATGCGATACATACATACGTATCATGCACTAATGGGTATGGTCATCGAGCGTGGGACGTGTCATGGTGGAGTTGTGGGCGGGGATTGGCCCCGCCCCAAACCGGAGTCCAAGAGATGACAACCGAAACCACCGAGACCGCCGTCGAGACCGTCGGGCGCGTGTTCGCTCGCGTGAAGAAGATCGAGCAGGATATGGGATTCGAGGATTTCGACGCCTTGCCGATCGCCTCCCGCCGTTTCCTCGCCAACTACGGGTGGAAGCAGTGGGCCGCTGACGCCCATGCGGGCGACAAGCGGGACTCGTTCCCAACGGGCGCGGCGGGCACTGAGGCCTGGGCACAAAAAGTGCTCGAACACGTCAGAGAGCGGCACGCCGCGATCGTCACGGGCCTCGGCCTTCCGGGCACTCCGAAGGTCGACGTGAACGCCGAGACCGTTCGCAAATTGGCCGCGGCCGAGGCCGCCAACGCCAACTTGGCGGCGCAGATGGCCGCCGCGATGGCCCGAATCGCTGAACTCGAGTCCCCGCGGAAGAAAGCGGCGTGAACCTCAACGGGGGCGGCGCGAATGCCGCCCCACTTTCTTTTGGAGAGTCCAATGTCTAAACTCGATCTCGATCCGTTGGTTGCTGAGTTCCTCGCGCGCGGTGGGACGGTCACCAAATGTCCGCCCGCTCCCCGCCCCGATCCGCGTCGGTTGGCTCGCACGGGTGCCGAGACGTTCTTTGCCCGTCAGCACCGTTGGCCGTTGTCGGAACGGGAGCGGGCCGAAATCGCCCAGGGTTTTTTGGGCAAGTGAGAGAGGGGGACCGAGAGGTCCCCTTTTTCGTTGTTGTCTTAGTCGGAACGCCGACCGTCTTGGAGGGGGCCCTTGATTGCCCTACGTTTAACGTCTTAGTGGGCCTTCATGGCTCTTGGTGGTTGACCCATCCGTGTCCGTGACGATATGGCTCGCGGGGTTTCCCCATCACCCATACCATTCACTCCCCTTCTCTCTTTCTTACCCTATATATATACTTGATATAGAAGAGGGAGAGGGGGAGCTTGACCCTAGAAAGGTATGGCTATATGGTCCGTCCGACACACGTTCGAACGGGCCACCAAGGACCACATAGACCTACTCAGACATTGTGCGTAGACGCACATAGCGCACTCATCTAGATACCCCAACATTCCAACCAAGGCGCCAGAGGCGCACCGGCCCAACAAATCGCGAAACGGCCGCGTTGCGGCCACATTCATGCCACAATGGGATGCCACAATGCTCGTTGCGGCCAGGGGCGAACCCTCGCCCCGCCCCACTTGACAAAAGGTGCGAATATGGTCCTAAATGACGGACGACAGGTCGACCCTCTTGGAATCCCCGTCGACTTGGCCTCGGCGGTGACTGCGGCGTATGCGCAGTTTGTGCTTGAGCAGCAGTTGCGAGGCTATTTTGAGCCAGACCCCGACGTTTCCAGGCTCTTGGAACTGCTTGGGTTGAGCGTTTCGACCGCGTTGAACAGTTCTTCTCGCTAAAACCAAAAGGAGTCCAACCTGATGTCTCGCCCTTTCACGTTACTCAACGTCCGCAAACAACTCATTTACATCAACGAGGTAATCGAGTTGACCCAACGCCACGGCCTCTGCCCAGCCGCCGTCGACGAGTTCAAAAAAATCCACTTCATCAATCGGGCCATCCTACGGCGCGCTGACGAGCGCCGGGCCAACCGCAACCGCAAAGATATTTATGTGGAGTCCAAGTGATGGCAACAATCCTCATCGACGGCTTCCAGGCCGACCACGACGCGCTGGCCATGCTCCGCTCGGTGTGGCCAGCGGACGCCAAGGCCATGGCCTATGTCTCGATGGCCATTCGCCGCCTCGAGATCGTCACCAAGCATCCTGCGGCCCAGAAGGAGGAAATCCGATGAAGTGCCCATCAATCACTGATGAGCCGTTCAACGCGCGGCCGGACAATACACCGGCTGGGAACCGACAGGCCATCATCGAAGCCATCGCCTATCTGCGTTCGCGCTATGGCGGCAGCATGTTTATCCCGGATGAGCGGTTCGAGATCGACCAGCCGATCATCGTCCCGCCGTTCGTCAACTATTACAGTGGTGTCCACTTGTTTGGCATGAGTCGTCGCGCGACAATCACCGCGGCTCTTGGATTTCCACAGTTCGACGATGGCGAGCGTGAGGCCTCGCTCTTTCGTTTCGAGGGTTCGGGATGCAAGGTCTCTGGCTTCACGCTCGATGGCCAGAACCAGGTGGTTCGTGGCGTGACGTTCTCCTGCGAGAACGATGGTTTCCATCAGAACTCCGTCCGCGACATGAAGCTGGTCAGTCTCAACGCCTCGAACATCGTCAACGAGGGGGCGTGGAACCTCCAAATCCTTGACAACGAGTTTCTGATCCATTTGCCTGTGTGGGCGATCGAGTGCAAGTACAACGGGACAAACTCGATCCTCCAGGGGAACGATGTGAATGGTGGGCAAGGTATCTTTATTGGCAAGCCCGCCAACCGACAGCAGAACGAGGGGACCATTATCAACGATAACGGTATCTTGACGCCGCATGGGGACGGGCTTGTAATCGAGGGCGGGCTTGAGATATATGTAACCAACAACGTCATAGATCAAATCGGCCGTCGAGGCCTTTTCGTACCGAGCGCGGGCAAGGGAATAAGTGGCTTAAAAGTCACCAATAACTGGATCGTTGGCGGCACGAACCAACCAGCGGTCGAGGTCGAGGGCGACAATGAGGACATGCTGTTCGTCGGCAACACGATCGAGAACGGCTGTGTAACGTCATTCAATGGACAGGTCGGAGGTGGTATCCACCGTCCAGTTTTCCGGGACAATCGCTTTAGGGGAAGGGTCCCGCACGATTGGGAGCAGTTCCTGGCTCTTGCTGTCTACGGGGCGAAGTCGGCCTTCAACTTTGGGACCGGCCGCATCTACATTGGTGGCAACTGCCCCGATTGGAACTCAGTCGGGGATCGCTTTCACACAGCGTCCAATTGGGGATCGGCTCACAGGCTGGGAGGTTGAAATGCAACCAGAGCGCAGTCAAATCGAGATCGATCTCGAGAGGAAGCTAAAAGAGGATCTAGTTCGGGTGCTGCAGAATTTCGACAGCTTAAATTGCATCTCTGGCATCCCAAGAGCCTCTATTTATGCTAATATGAGTATTATAATAATAGAACTGGCAGCATTGCTTCTTTCAGAGAGCCGCATAACTAACCAGGAGGCCGGTGAAATGCTCGCAGATCATTTAGAATCGGCCAGGGAAAGAATCGAACAGGGATGAAAACCGCCCTGTTCATAATCCTCTCCATCGCATCTGGCAGCTTGATTGCCGTTGCGGTACAGAGGGTCCGTTGGGGACAGTATGGATGTATAGGCGGGCTCGGGCCAATGTTCGTGGCGATCATTCTATGGGTCGCCTCGTGGATACCAATTATAGCTTTCATCGAGTGGCTAGGAGGATAAAGTGTCCAAGTTGAAATGTACTTGTGGAATGCTCTTCGAAAACTCTAAAGAGCTTCGAGTCCATATCGCCCTTCGTGCGGAACGCTGGCCTATCGAGCGTTGCACCAGGACCCACCACGACCCCAAAAACGGAGAGGATCTGAAATTTCTTCGGTGGATAGCTGCAGGGAGGACCCTTCGATGACCCATAACTCAGTAGATCGCCCGCCAACCCTCATTCTCTCTCCCTACAGGGGCCATACATACATCAACACAGACTACGCGAAAGCCTGTATGAAAGACTCGTTGTCGCGCGGCGAAGCCCCTTTCGCTTCGCATCTTCTCTATCCGCAGCTTCTTGACGATAGCACCGAGAGCGAACGTACTATAGGCTTCGAATGTGAAAAGGCCTGGCTTGCTGCAGCCGCAACGTCAAACTGTGCTGCCGTTGTCGCTGTTTATGTAGATAGAGGGGTATCTGAGGGCATGTTGGAAACCCTCAATCTTGCGATCAGTAGGTACCGATACAAGCTCAAAATCGAGTTCCGCAAACTTCCCTCCGAAGGAGAGTCCATATGAAGACTATCGAAATTCTCAATCGTCTCGCCACCCTCGAAGATGTCACAGTCGGGATCGAGCGCGGTGGCTATTATTTAGGCAACACCTGGGGTGTCCACTTTACCTATAAAGGCAATGGCATCGAGGTTTCTGTCGAAGTGAAAAACGAAGACTTTGCAACTGCCGTTACGGACGCGTGGGCAAAGTTTGAGAAAAGCATCTCTAAAGGTCTCGGTAACGTTCTTTGTCCGGTGCTGCCCAAGCCCGACGACTACAGGGATTGAAACATGACCGAACAGACAACCACCCTCGGGGCACCGTTAAGCCCCGAGGAATATGAGAAGATGCAGATGGCGTTCATCTTCGCTAGACGGTGGATGAACGCCACCTCTCATGAGCAGCGCCCCGAGGAGTTCCTCGGCATCGCCACTAAGATGATTGACTTTGGCTTCAAACTTAGGGACGCGGTTCAACACGGCTTCAATGCAGCCAACGATAGGGCCTTTCGATCAAGTACTCGAACGCCCCTCCACAAGGCCGTGGCAAAAACTGTCCCTACCACGTTCACGTTCAGCGCGGCCGATCTCGAGGCCGCTCTACAAGCCGTAAAGGAGTCCAAATGAGCATGATAGCTGAAACAGAGGGGGCGGCTCGCGCTCCTGTATATACTCTCGACCAGCATACGGCCACACAGGAACAGGCCGACATCATCAACTTTGCGCTCTCTTCGAGCGCAAACATTCTGATCAACGCCCTTGCGGGCGCGGCCAAGACCTCAACACTAAGGTTCCTCTGTAAGTATATGTCCCTCGAACCAACCCTGTCGTTGGCGTTCAACAAGCGCATCGCGGACGAGATGGCCAAGGTTCTGCCGGGCCACGTTAAGGCCGCGACTATGAACAGCATCGGTCATCGAGTTTGGGGCGCGGCGGTTGGCAAGCGGTTGACCCTCGACACCAGGAAGAACTATAATCTCGTCAAAGACGCGATCGACAAAATGTCCTCGCGAGGGGATAGAATGGCCGCCTATGATATCTTTGGAGATCTGACCAAGGCGATCGGGGCCGCCAAGACTCAGGGCTATGTGCCAGCTGGAACGCCCGGCGGCCGGTCACTTACGACCCAGGATGAGTTCTTTGGTGGGCTCGAAGAGGAACCCGACGACTGGTTTATAGAGATAGTCAATCGCTGTCTAGCCGAGGGCATTCGTCAGGCCTACGCCGGGCTGATCGATTTCGATGATCAGATCTATATGAGCACCCTGTTTGGTGGCGCGTTCCCGCAGTTCAACCGGGTCATGCTCGACGAGGTGCAGGACCTATCGCCCCTCAACCACGCGATGGTGGCCAAGCTCATCGGCCCGCGGACGCGGCTCATCGCAGTGGGCGACCCCTGGCAGTCAATCTATGGTTTCCGCGGCGCGGCCACGGGCTCTATGGCCCTACTTAAGAGCCGCTTCGCAATGCACGAGATGACACTGAGTATTTCGTTCAGGTGCGCACGTTCTATAGTACGCAATGCTTGGCGCCGCGTCGATCACATGAAGTGGCCTGACTGGGCCGTTGAGGGCACGGTGACAACTTTAGAGGAGTGGACACCCAGTGACATCCCCGACAATAGCGCTATTATATGCCGTAACAATGCTCCTCTTCTTAGCTGCGCCCTGGCGCTACTCCGTGCTGGCCGTGGTGTTAATCTTGTTGGGACTGATCTGGGTCCGCAGCTAATCAAGGCTCTCAAAAAGTTCGGTGACACCAACATGGAGCAGAAAGATGTCTTTACCAGGATCGACCAGTGGGAGGCTGAAAAACTTCGCAAAACTCGCAATGCCGCCAGTGCTACAGATAAAGCTGAATGTCTGCGAGTATTTGCCGGTTTCGGGCCAACCCTGGGTGCAGCAATTGGATTTGCTGAGCATATCTTTGCAGCAAAAGGCCCCGTTCAACTGCTCTCAGGACATAAATCTAAAGGGCTCGAGTGGGACACTGTCTATCACTTGGACCCCCACCGAGTCCCCTCTCCGTTCGCGAAAGAGGGTGAAGCCTATGAGCAAGAACTCAACGTCCGATACGTGATCGAGACGCGGGCGAAGTGCGAACTGTACTTTATCCGACTGGATGGACTGATTGGAGAATTGGAGTGATGGCCCATGGATTCCGCTGCAAGCGCTGCCATAATCTTGAGACCGCCCATGCTTATGGCGAGTGGCGGGAAATATACGGCGCCTGCGACTCCTACGTATCGCCAGCACCTGACGCAGAGCGAGCCCTACAAACAGAGAATCGACGAGCAGAGTTTCGGACAGTAATCAAGGAGGATTAACCAGTGCCCGGCTTTAATAAATCGCCCCTTGCCTTCGACGATCTTCGGTCGGTCTTCGAGCGGGCCATCGAGTCGCCTAGGGGCATTCGAATCGTCTGTAAGACTCGCTCGGAGGCGATCGTCACACGGTCGCGAATGAACTATCTACGAAAGATGGACAGAAAAGAGAACTCCATCACTTACCAGTCCGATCACCCTATGTTCATGCGGTCGGCCTGGGACAGGCTCGTTCTGAGGATTCCTCCTAAAGGGGACCCTGATGATACTGTTATCTTCATCGAAAAACGCAGCGCAGATAACATGGTGATAGAGGAACTAGCATGAGCATCGGAGAATTTGGCGGCATTCTGTTTTTAGTCGTTGCCGTCATCTACCTCGGGCATCTAGCCATACAGGGATTCCTCAATTGGATGGCCTGATGACAAATAAACGTGTTTTCTCGATGCAAATCTTGAAAATACGTATTGACACCTGTCAAAAAATGTGAAACGATACGTACATACGGCCGACGCGCCGTTGTTTTTCCACCTTAATCCCAAAGGAGGCCATAATGGCTGAATACGACCAGATCACAATTCAAGGGCAGACTTTCCGCGTTCCGCTTCGTTACAAGGAGGGCGACACCCTCAAGCCCAACGAGGCCGCGGCGCTGAACCAGACTTTCCATGAGAACCTTCGCAACAACTTCGCTGCGAAGGTCCGCGATGGTCTGGAGGCCAATATTACGGTAGAGGTGCTCCAGCAGCAACTCGACGACTATGCCAATGATTACCAGTTCGGTGTTCGCACTGGTGGTGGAGGCTACCGCGGCGATCCGGTTATGACTCTGGCGATGAACATTGCTCGGGAGCTGGTTCGCAGCGCGATCAAGTCCAAGGGACTGGACTCGGACGCATGGCCCGCTTCGCGCGTGAGCCAGGCGGCGAAGCAGCTGCTTGACACCCAGGGCGATGACGGCTCGATCGTTCAGACCGCCCGGAAACAGGTCGAGGCCGAGAAGGCCGCCGGGGCGGCTGCACTGACCGCGGTTGGCGAAATCCTCGACGCAGCGCCAGCGGCGCAGTAAACCCTGAGTTCTCGTGGTCGACTAAGGCGAAGTCACCGGCTGCCCCGGAGATGTCAGGCACAGGCGAGCCGCAAGGCCGCGATCTGACCCACGAGAAACGAGGCCATAATGAAGCAAACTAAAGACTCCCTTCTTAATCTCTGGTACGCAGCCCTCGCGAGCCCTTACGGGATCGAGATTGAATGCTTGCCGGATTTCGAGGCGGTCCGAAACAAACTCTACAATCTTCGGGCCGAGGTTAAAGATGTTGATCTTAAGAAGATCGCACTCTGCCAGTCTCCGTTCGATCCGGGGCGGCTCTGGCTCGTTAAAAAGGAACCAGACAATGCGGCGCCGTGAAGATCGAGCGATTACCAAACACACCCTTAACCTTTACGCTGGCGACTACGAGAAGCTCCAGCAAATTCATGGAACTCGTATCGGCGCCGCAAAGGTTATTAGGGACTTGGTTGACTTTCACATCAAAAAGATACAGAACGAGGCCGAACAGAAAATGGGGCTGGTTGGAGACCTTAACGTCCCACTGGAGGAGAAGCAAAGTGAGCAGTGAACTCGCCCAGCTATTCGAGAAAGACCCGCTTCAGATGTCTAAACAGGACATCGAGGCCATCGTCAAGCGGATGCGCGAGGCCCGTGCAGCGTTCGAGCTTGGGCTTCGCGCCCCGGTGGCCGAGCGAAAGACCAGCAAGACCAAAAAGACCTCCGAAGACCTTTTGAAGGATTTGGGCCTATGAGGAACAAATCAGTATATCGTCCGCCCTGGTGGATATACGTGTTTGCTTTCATCCTTTGGATAGCACTTGCGTGGCTCTGTGTCGCTGTCTATTGGGTGGTCGTCAAATCAGGTTGGATACTATGACAGAAGCACCCCTCAGTCCGTTCGTCTCCGGCACCGCTGTTCAATGGGCGTGGGACTCGACCAGCCTCGGTTGGCTTAAAGAGTGCCCCCGAAAATACTACTATCACATGGTTCGGGGCCTCACCAGCAAAGGTGAGTCGGTCCATCTTGAGTTCGGTATTCTGTATCACGAAGCTCTTGAGACGTTCGACCGGCTCCGCTTCGTTGGAGTCGATCACGAGGAGTCCGTTTGTCGAACGGTAGAGTTAACTCTTCAACGTACCTGGCGCAATGGTGCTCCATGGCGCGCGTCCAAAGACCTCCCAGCCGAGGATAAGACCTCGCTCAAGTGCCGTGAGAACCTGATAAGAACAATCGTCTGGTATCTGGACAAGTACAAGGACGATCCAGCCAAAACAAAGGCTGCGCCCGACGGTATCCCGATGGTCGAGTTGAACTTCAAGTTCGAGACCGGATTCGGCATCGACCTTCAAACTCCTTACATGCTTTGCGGTTACCTTGACCGCGTGGTGACGTTCCAGGAACAAGACTTCGTGATGGATCGAAAGACCACAACGCAAACCCTGTCGAGCTATTACTACGATCAGTACGATCCAGATAACCAGATGTCTCTCTACACGGTCGCGGCGCAGATAGCCTTCAAGACGCCTGTAAAGGGCGTCATTGTTGACGCTGCTCAGATCGCCGTCGGCTTTAGTCGCTTCGGACGCAGCTTTGCCTCTCGAACGAACGATCAGATCGACGAGTGGTTAAAAGACTTTAGCCTGTGGGCCGAGTCGGCCCAGCGGTTCGCTGATAAAAAATACTGGCCGATGAACGATAAGTCCTGTCATAAATATGGGGGCTGTCCATTCGTGCCAGTCTGTACAAAGAGCAACGTCATTCGAGAGAAGTTCATCGAGTCGAACTATAGCGTAAGAGAATGGAACCCACTGATCCCTAGAGGTCCAGTATGAGCACCCTAACGATCCAGTTTGAGTTACCAGAGGATGCGGCCCACTTAGACGGCCGCAAATTGAGTGTTGCCTTGGGTGAGGGCGTGTCGCTTGTGACCAATCTTCCTCCAGGGATCGAGCGAATCAACTCAATCGTTCTTCAAGTAGTTATGCAAGTGGAAGGGGCTTTTAATGACAAGCTTAAGCAGCCACCAATCGAGCGAGTTCACGAAACTCCTACTAATGGGGGACTCGAAGAGCGGCAAAACGGGGGCCCTAGCGAGCTTGGTTCTGGCGGGGTACAAACTGAGAGTTCTTGATTTCGACAACGGGCTTGATGCCCTCGCAGCAATGGTCCGCAACGCAGACCCAAAGAAACTCGATAACGTCGAGTTCCGCACACTTCGCGACAAGTACACTGCGACTCCTATGGGTCCAGTTGTTTCTGGCACCGCGACGGCCTTTATCGAAGGCCTCAAGATGCTCGATCGCTGGAAATATGGCAACGTAGACCTGGGGGTCCCCGCTGAATGGGGACCCGAGGTTATCGTAGTGATCGACTCGTTGACATTTATGTCCGACGCAGCTTGGAACTTTCGGGAGCCGCTCGTCCCAAAATCGAAGGACGGAAAATATGATGTACGAGCTGTCTATAAAGACGCCCAGGACGCGATTAGTGGTGTCTTGGCGCTCCTCACCTCCGAAAGCTTTAGAACGAATGTTATTGTTATCAGTCATGTACGCTACGTTGATAACCCAGACGGCACAAAGAAGGGTTATCCTACAGCGGTGGGTGCAGCGCTCTCGCCAGAGATACCCAGGTATTTCAATTCAGTTGCACTCACCCAGACCGGTCCGGGAGGAAAGCGACAAATTCAGACCGCGGCGACGGCCATGATCGACTTGGCCAATCCAGTCAGTTTCAAGATGCTTCCAACGCTGCCAATTGAGACCGGATTGGCAACGTTCTTCACAACTTTGCGGTCATAAAGGAGTCCAGACATGGACAAAGCACTTGTGAGAGCGAACGCTCTGCTCGCCGAGGCTCGATCGATGATCGAAGATCATCAAAATAAACAACAAGAGATTTTAGAAGAAAAGTCCGAGAAATGGCAAGAGTCTGCCGCTGGCGAGGCTCTGCAAGAGCGAATAAACGATCTTGAGAATATCAGTGGAGAAATCTCATCGATCGAGGACAGCATCAACAGTCTCACGGAGGAGAAATAGTCATGGCTAACTTCGAAGAACTCTTGAACCGTAAGTCATCCGAAATCAAACCGCCCCAGCCCTATCCAGTTGGCACCTATCACTGTCTGGTGGACGGTCCGCCGACGCCCGAAGAGTCCTCACAGAAAAAGACTCCGTGCCGCACGTACAAGTTCAAGATCATGGCCCCTATGGGGGATGTAGATGCTGGACAGGCGGCTGAAGCCCAGGTGGTTGGTAAGCTCATCACTGGTCAGGGCGCAGGCGCTGCCTTCTACCTGACCGAGGAGTCGCTCTATCGTTATAAAGAGTTCCTCGTCGATCACCTCGGTATCTCTGATGACGGGGGCGAGAAGGGCGTTAGGGAACTCGAGGCCGAGGCTCCCGGCAAACAGGTCCTTGTGAAGCTCCGACATGAGATTTCACAAGACGGCAAGCGTGTATTTCATCGGATCGACTCGACCATGAAGGTCTAGGTTTGGACTCCCTGGACTACATGGTTAGAGGGCCGGGAGGGTGTGTGAGACCTTCCTCCCGGCCACAACCCAAGGAGAGTGAAATGGTTAAACGCTGTAGAGAATGCATCTACGTCGAGCTATATGGACCTGTTGCGCCGTTCAGAGGTCTTTGTCGAAGGCGACCGCCACACCCTACGACGCATTTCCCTCTTGTAAATGTAGATCAGGACTGGTGTGGGGAATGGACAGATAATCATATGGCTCACGGGGAATCCCCGCCAACCATACCGTTAACTGCACCGAGGGAAGTGCGGATTTACGGTGGAATCAAAGGTAAGCAATGCCGTCACTGTAATGAGTGGTTCGAAGCGGGACCAGGAACTGGTCGTCGGGTAGACGCTGAATTCTGTTCAGATGAGCACCGTATACGCTTTCATAGTCTCGCACGGACGCCCTGAAATGACCTCTGGCAGCTTCCACCATGTCTTAGTATCCTCGATCCTCGTTGATCGAGAGAACCGACAGCGGCGTGATCTCGTTGCGATCTCTGAACTGGCCGAGTCAATCAGCCGGCTCGGCCTCATTCACCCGATCGTTATAACACGAAAGCACGAACTCGTTGCGGGCGAACGACGACTCAGCGCTTGTCAGCGCCTTGGGTGGACCTCGATTGCCGCGCAGTATGTCGATGAGGTCGAGCCTGAACGACTCCAGGCAATAGAACTCGAAGAGAACATCAAGCGGAAGGACATCACTTGGCAGGACCAATGTCGAGCCGTTCGAGAGTATCATCTTCTACGGCAGGGCCAAGAATTCGAGTGGATAGCTGCCGATACCGGCACTGCCATTGGTCTATCAGAGCGGCAAACTCGCGACATGCTCTACGTCGCCGAGGAGCTTGCCAAGGGCAACAAAATGGTTACCGAGGCCCCCAAGTTCTCAACCGCCGAGGGTATCGTAAGGCGCGCCCGAGAACGTCAGGACGAGCAGGCCCTCAGCAAAATGAAGGAGACGATCGGTGTCCGAGAAGGGAACGAGGAGGCCGCGCCTCCAGACTCCGTCCTTAATGTGGACTTTAAGCAATGGGTACACGGTCATATTGCGCCCCGATTTAACTTTATACACTGTGATTTCCCCTACGGAGTCGGTGCTGACACCTTTAACCAAGGTGGTGCAACAGCGCATGGAGGCTACGAAGATACAAAAGAAACGTGGGAAGCGCTCATCGAAGCGCTCCACACGGCAACGAAGAAGATTTGCACTCCATCGGCACACTTAATGTTCTGGTTTGCCATGCGGAAAGGTGACAATCGACTCTACGAACCGACCGCCCGAGCCCTTGAGAAGATGGGCTGGGACATCAACCCTCAACCTCTCATATGGATGAAATCAGATGGCGCTGGAATTATCCCTGACCCCGAGCGCGGTCCGCGTCAAGTGTACGAGACCTGTTTTATTGGAGCTAGAGGAGATCGAAAGATTGTCCGAGCTGTTGCAAATGCTTATGCGGCTCCAACAGTTAGAGAACGCCACATGTCTGAAAAACCGGAACCTATGCTGCGGCATTTCTTCTCGATGCTGGTTGACTCGAATACAGTTATGCTTGACCCCACCTGTGGTTCTGGAAGTGCGTTGCGAGCGGCAGAAAGCCTCGGTGCTAAGCATGTCCTGGGGCTCGAACTTAAGATGGAGTTTGCCGACCGAGCCCGAGAAGCCCTCACCAAATTCCGCAGCCTAAGAAAAGCAGAGGAGTTGATCAATCATGCGCAAGATCGAACAGGAACTTGAACCAGCACTTATGTCAACCGCAAAGGCATGTGCCAAACTCAGTATTAGACACACCAAACTCTATGAGTTAGTCCGTGAGGGCAAGCTCCATCTTGTTAAGACTGGACCTAAACAGTCTCGTATAACCACCGCAAGTATGAAGCGGTTCATTGAGAGTCTACCTAAATGGCCATAAAGATCGCCCTCGTCGGCGAGGCCTGGGGCGAGCACGAAGAACGTGAGCGTATGCCCTTTGTAGGCCCGGCGGGATGGCAGCTGAACTCGATGCTTAAAGACGCTGGTATCGCCCGGCACGAATGTTTCTTGACGAATGTGTTCAACCTGCGTCCAAAGCCTACAAACAAGATCGACAATCTATGTGCAACCAAGAAAGAGGTTCGTCATGTCCTACCATCCCTATCAAGTGGTAAATACATTCGAGATGAGTATCTCGGAGAACTCGAACGACTCTACGCAGAACTTAGAGCGGTTAAGCCAAACATTGCGGTCGCTCTTGGGGGAACTGCCTCCTGGGCTCTACTTCGGGACGGTCGAGTATCGAAGCTTCGGGGTGCCGTTTCTGAATCTCCAGTTATCCCAGGACTTAAGGTCCTCCCAACCTACCACCCTAGTTACATCCTCCAGGGAGGATATGAGTCCCGACACGTCACCGTCCTCGACCTCCAAAAAGCCAAGCGAGAAGCGGAGTTCCCAGAGGTCCGAAGGCCCATACGGGTAGTCTACACCGAGCCGCTTCTCCATGAACTGGCTTGGTTCGAGGAAAAGTTCATCCGCCGCTCGCGGATGATGGCAGTTGACATCGAAACCAGAGACAACCAGATAACCTGCATTGGCTTTGCACCGGCCACGGATGTGGCCCTAGTTGTCCCTTTCGAGGACTTGCGCAAGCCCCATGCCTCCTATTGGGGCTCGCTCGAGGCCGAGATTGAAGCATGGAGCTGGGTGAGAAATGTTCTTGACTCCGACGTTCCCAAAGTGTTCCAGAATGGGCTTTTCGATATACATCGACTGTGGCGTGGTTATGGCATACCAGTACGGAGTGCCCTGCACGACACCATGTTACTCCACCATGCCCTCCAACCAGAAAGCCCTAAAGGACTCGCTTATCTGGGTACGGTCTATACAGACGAGGCGGCGTGGAAGCTCACAGTGAGAATGAAACACAAGACAACCATCAAGAAGGAGGACTAAATGAGTGAACAGAGAGTTATCGACGGACAGACTTGGGTCAGGCTGAACCCGCCGACGAAAGGCTATCCGATCATCATGAACAGTGATCACGCGGACTACGAGGCTGTCCATGCCGACTTGGAACTAAGGGAACGCGCAGACTGGCCGCTGCCATCCTTCGACGCCCGTGATTGGGCCGAGGCGTTCTGCAAAATCCACACAGACTGTAGTGTACCGGAAGGTGAGATGCTAACATGGTTCGCAAATGCCCTTATGCGCGGCTATGATGAGCGTTCCGCTGAATTAGACAATGAGAGGTAATAATGACCATAGGTCCCAGCATAGCCCGTATCGCGGGCACGGCCGCTGTCAAGCGGGCTCTCAGCCCGGACGAAGAGGGCGAACAGCCCGAGTCCACCAACGTCTCAAGCTCGGCGATTTCCAACATCGCTTGGAAAGACGAGGTTATCACTGTCACGTTTCGGAGAGACGGAACAACCCACGACTATCCTGGAAGTAAGGAACTCTATAAAGACTTCATCAGCGCGCCTTCGATAGGTAAGTACTTCAACGAACACATCAAATAGGAGAGTCCAAATGAACGATGTTTCTAGCGAGAGAGACTATGTAACAAACACACCTCGGGCCGAAGAGCAATATCCCTACAGAGAGCTGGCAGTGGAACAGGTCAGAGGGACCCGTAGCCAGTCCCCTGGAGTGGTTGCGGCCAAAGGCCAACTCAACTTGGCCCTGGCCAGTGCTATTCAAGAGGCCCAGGCATTGGCCAACTACTACGATAACGTCGCGAAACAACTGACGCTTCTCGCGTCTCAGGTAGAGCATACCAAGTGAAAACCACCCGTACAGATCTTCTCCGTCCGGACACGTTAAAGTCTGAGACGGAGAAGCTCTGGATATACAATGGCCTCGATTGCTGCGTCACGTTGGAGGTTCTCGAGGCCACCCTGCCCCAGTTGGATAATCTGACTGGCGGCACTTACAACCTCAGCCGGGCGCTTCAAGCGCCCGTGCTTGAGATGAACATGAGAGGAGTCCTAATCGATGAACGAGAACGTCAAAGAGCCATCGTTGACTATCGAAACGACACTGAAAGACTTGAAGAGCAACTTCGAAATATCGTTTGGGAAGGGGCAGGTTATACTGCCTTCAAAGACTCTGGAAAAACTAAAGCTTGGCGATCCAATAATCTGGTCGCGACTCTTCTATATGATGTCATTAGATTGCCTGAAATCCGAAAGAGAAACGAACGAGGTGCGCTTGTCAGAACAGTTAATCGCGAAGCCCTCGAACGACTCCAATCTCACTTTATCGCTTACCCAATTATTAGTCATATCCTCGCTCTTAGAGACATCGGCAAAAAGATATCAGTCCTTGAGACAGAAGTTGACTCCGACGGCCGAGTCAGGACGAGCTATAACATTGCTGGCACTACAACAGGCAGATTCTCTTCTAGCCTTAACGATTTTGGATCTGGAGGAAATCTCCAGAATATTGAAGAAAGACTTCGGCGAGTATTTATCTCCGATCCTGGTATGAAATTCGCCAATATCGACCTCGAACAGGCTGACAGCCGCAACATAGGAGCTTTGTGTTGGAATGTCTACAGGGATGACCTTTATCTCAATGCGTGTGAGTCGGGAGACCTTCACACGACAGTTGCAAAGATGTCGAGACCCAGTTTGTCCTGGCCGGGGGACCGCAAAGGCGATCGAGATCTCGCAGAACAGCCATACTATCGGCACCATAGTCTACGGCATATGTGCAAGATGCTCGGACATGGTACTAATTACATGGGCTCAGCCTTCGAAATGTCTCGACAAACTAAAATCGAGCAAGGGGTCATCAAAGAGTTCCAAGAACTCTATTTCAGAACCTTCCCAGCAATCCCCAAGCTCCACGAGTGGGTTAAAACCCAGTTAATAGAGACTGGCCATCTCGTTACGCCACTCTTGCGTAAGCGCTGGTTCTTTGGCAAGCGCGACGAGAACGATACTCTTAAACAGGCCGTAGCCTTTTTAGGCCAGTCTATGACCGCGGACGAGATGAACCACGCTATGGTCAAGACATGGAACCTTGGTGTCGCTCAGCTGTTAATGCAAGGGCACGACTCTTTGTTAATTCAATACCCCGAGGAGAAAGAGAATGAGATCATTCCTCAAGTGCTCGAGGCAATGCGAGTCCCAATCGAACTGGAGGGGGGACGAGTCTTCTGTGTTCCGGTCGATGTTAAAGTGGGCTGGAACTGGGCAAATAAAACAGAAGACAATCCCAACGGGTTAGCGAAGTATCCAGATGACCGTGGTGGGAGGAGCCCGTAGACTCGGCAGCTGGATAGAATCGTTCCTGGAATACACTGAGATTCTGCCTTCTCCGCCGCTTATGCGCAAGTGGGCAGCAATCTCGTTTGTAGCTGCCGCAATGGAACGAAAAATATGGGTCCGGAGTATGGGTTCGGACCTTTATCCAAATCTTTACGTGTTTTTAGTGGGTCCACCTGGAGTCGGAAAGGGTGTAGCCATTAACGCAGGGGAACGGATCATTCGGGAGGTCCCTGATCTAATGATCGGCCCGACTGATATGACCGCGGCGTCACTGATCGACGCCCTACACGAAGCAGTCCGGCGCGTTATCCTTCGCGGCGAAATACCTTTCGCAGAGTTCAACTCTTTGACCATCCTCTCTCGTGAGCTTGGAGTATTGGTGCCAGCATGGGAAACGACCTTGATGAACAACTTGACCGACATATACGACGGTTTTACAATCGAGCAAAAGCGTCGCGGGCGCGACCTGAAGATCAAAATCAAGAACCCTCAGGTCAATCTCTTGGGGGCGTGCACACCTTCGTATCTGCACGACGTTATGCCCTCGGGCGCTTGGGACCAAGGGTTTATTTCGCGGTCAATCCTTATCTATTCTGGCGATAAGGTCGTTCCAGATCCGTTCGCAGAAGAGGCTCTGTCTAGCTTTATGAAGCGAATGGAGACTGATCTGTTGCATGATCTTAAGACCATTTCTAGTGAGTTTGGTCGATTGGCTTTTACTACTCCGGCCGCGACCGCGATCAAGGCCTGGATTTCAGGTGGCTGTCGCCCGGAGCCGGAACATATAAAGCTCCGATCGTACAATGCTCGGCGAATAAGTCATCTGTTGAAGCTGTGCATGGTTGCGTCCTTGTCGCGACGCAGCGACAAGATTATAACGATCGAGGATTACAGCGAAGCCCTCAACTGGTTAATCGAGGCCGAGGCCTCCATGCCCGACATCTTTAAGGCCATGACCAGCGGGGGCGATTCCTCCGCGATGGAAGAGGCCTGGAACTACGTATGGACACTCTATTCCAAAGAAAAGAAACCTATTGCAGAGCACCGCGTGGTTCACTTTCTCCGCGAGCGGGTCCCAGCACACGCAGTCATGAAAATTATCGAGATCATGGTAAAGTCAAGAATGTTCGAGATTGTCGTAACCGACAACAACTTCCAAGGCTATAAGCCGACCACACGACAGATCAGACTGGAGGGTTAGATGAATATAGAATACAAGATGTATGCGATAGAGTGCTCATCCGAGAACGGATTCCAGGAAACGGCAACATTTCATATGAAGCCGACCAAGGACCTCGATCGGCGCTTGATTATAAACGGAGTTCATCAGCCCTGGAACACCGATGTTACAGTCAAAGCTGACGATAGAATAGAGTTAGAGATCCGGGTGAGGATCGACCCGATCTATTCTAGTGTTTGATACGTATGTTCGACTTGAATTTTTTCGAACCGGGGAACTACCCTCGGATGATAAAGCCGAAGGAATGCCACCCCAGAATGAAAACTAGGAGAGCTAAGAGAAACCCGTTTGCATTCTCTCCGTGCGGCCAAGCGCCGCCGCCGAACCTCCATGTTCCATAGAACAGTAACCAGATGATGAACAGAACCCAGAATACGATACCTAGAGGCATGGTAGTCTCCTTTCAGTTACTTAACAACTGCTGGTCGTTTACTTACGGCGAAAAGCAGCGCCGCGAGAGCCACAAAGAAGCCCCCGCCCCCTACGAGATAGGCCCACAGGTTGCTTGCGCCTTCCGCCTTGTTACTAATCTCGTTGACCTTTGACGCGACTTCGCTAATACGACGGTCTAGTGCATTGGCTGTCGACGAAGCCTCGGTTCGTGTTTGCAACAGCAATTGCTGGTCCTTCAACGTGTTGCGAAACTCGTTCACGGACTCAAACCGCTTTTCAGCTGCGCTCTCCGCCTTTGCAACGGCCTCTTTGGCCGCGACGAGAGCCGCCTGGACGGCCTTTTCTGCCGCCGAGAGAGCGACTGTCGTAGACTTTTCCTGTTGCTCAAATCGAATAGCAATGGCCTTTTCCAGCGCCTCGAACTTTTGATTGACGTTCGTGACAGCAAAGGCAAGGGCCTTTTCCTGGGCCTCAAACCGTTGGGCGTATTGCTTATCGCGCTCTGCAATAAGCGAGAGTATTTGATCCAGATTACTGGCAGATTGTGCAGGTAGAAATGGCGGTGATGACTGTGCGAACGACGGTGTCTGGGCGGCCTGTGCGAACGTAGGAGTAACGGTCTGTGCGAACACTGGAGACGACCAAAACACAGTCAGCACAAGCGTAAGCAGGCGAGTAACCACAACACGTCACCTCCGCTTTTCAAAGATACTAGCCACGGTCGATGCCACCCGCTCGGCCGATCGCCCACCGAAATAGGCAATTACTATAGCCATAAACACTCCCCACATCTTTGGATCGAGCGCATCAGTAACGCCCCAACCCAGTAGTTTATCCCACACTATCACCTTCCAAGTGAATAGAATGAATGGGATAGCGAACAGTGGCCGGACCATTCGAGTGAGTACGTTGCCCTGTTCAGCTATAACAACCGAGGCATTGACCTCGGCCTCTCGTTTGTCAACGTCCAAAGCCTTTATAGCGATCTCGGTTTCACGGGCCTCGTGCGATCCGGCCGCGTCAAGCTTCTGTTTTTGCGCTGTCAAGAAGCCGTTGATAACCGGACCAAGGATTGCTCCAATGATCGGCGTTCCGAGAAGCTGTAGGAGCCAGCCCATTACGCTGCCTCTTTTATCTTGGCTTCAACAATCTGTGCCTCAAGTTTGGCCACTGGAGCAGAGACAGTCTTTACTTTCTCTGCATCCTTAACAATCTTTTGTAGTAGCGGTGACTCAGCTATGGCTGCCTCCGGCAGCGCTACGATATCAAGAGGTGTACCTGTATCACGTCGCGCCTTCTCTTCAACTATCCCGGACATAGAAATCACAAGAGGAATACAGTTGAAAGCGAACTGAACAATGCCTTGCCATTTCTCCGACATTACAGGTAGAAGTGGGGTAATATCGATCTGTCCCATTTGCGTCAATAGAGTAAGGATCGCTCCAAGTACCACTTTGAACCTGGCCCAGAGAACCGTGACACTCTTCTTCCATCCCACAATCTCGAGCGGCTCGATCCAGGCAAAGAACTTTGGGAACCTCGCTCTCGCAATCTCACGGCCGCCCCATACAAAGTATGCGAGCCCGGCCGTCAACAGTATTATGAAGGTCCAGATGTAAATCATTTTCAATTGTCCTGTACTAGCACTGTATTCTCAGGTACAACCATGACTGGAAGAGGTTCCTCTTGTAGTCTATCTCTTCGCTTCTTCAAGTGAACGATGAGTGTGACTGTCGCCGCGAGAACGGCCGCGATCAATGCACCCGCTGTAATCGGATGCAGATAGATCCATTCCCAGAGGCCGCCACTAATAGCAGCGGTCCCTGTTGCAACTCCACCACCAACCTTCCCGACTGGCGGCTTTGGAATCTCCCCTTTGCCGGGGGCTGGAAGTGGTTTAGGTGGAAAGGGTTTTTTACCGCTCGCGAGTGCAACCGAATACGCGCGAACCTCAGCAACCCTTCGGTTCCAGCCAACTCCGAACACTGGCCACGTCTTAAGATTATGGAGGAAACGAAGCCGTTCTTCGTTGATTGCTATAGTAAGTGCCAGCGGATCGCGCTTATTTACAGCCTCGATCACTGCCGAGTTAATCACGCTGCTGTCCGCGGGGATACCACAACACCTCCGCAGCACCTTACCCGCGCGGCCGGTGCCCGAGTTGACTCCGTAATCGAATACTGTATAGTCCACCCCAGGGGGAAGCTGGTCGCCCTTCGTCGCGTCCCAATATTTTGATTTGTAGATAACCTTTGCTTGATCAACTTTCATTCGCTGGACATTAATTGCTGTCCCGCTCTGATCGATGAATCGTTTGTAGTCATTGAGCGTAATACCAAAGTTCGTCGGACCACCTGGATCAGATGGGTGATTGCTGTAGCCACCTTCGTGCAGCAGCACTCGGCGGACCGCCTCTGGATAAACTGAACTGACCATGACAGTGCCTCCCTATACGTTCCTGTCCCCGACCACTGAGATAGAAGAATCTATCAAAGGGATTGCATCGTCCTGGTCAGTCTGCCAGGCAGCCATTCGGACTCTATAAGTCCCTGGACGAAGCCCGTTCATTTGCCCGCGACTGGCGTGCCACTCGATTATTCCAGGTGCTGGAGTAGTAACCCCATTGGTTCTGCTTAATGTCATCATAAGAGAGTCCGAAAAAGCATCGAACACCTCTAGCACTATGTTCGGATAGGCTGAGAAGTCAATCGGAGAGTTGTCCTCCATGTCAGTAAACTCAACCGTCACATCCCAGGCACCATAATTAGTGGTCGGTCGAAGGGTATCTATGATCATCTTCTGGCCTCCTTTTTGGGCCTTGGACGAGGTAGTGGTGGTAAAACTGGTGGTATCGGTACGTCCAGCCTCCCACCACCTGACCCTTTTGATGCTAGTATATCATTAAAACCTGCCTCTTGACCTAAGCGGCCAGGTACAATCTGAGAAACAGTGCGGTTGTATTCTGTACCCACTGCTATATCTTCCGCAGGTGTAAAGGGCCTTGCCTTCATATTTGGCTGCGGGCGATTATCGACGTTCTCCGATTGTCTCATTTTCTCCCAGGGAATTCCATTAGGAGCCATCTTTGTAGTTAGATTGATAATACCCTCTTGTGAATCGAAGTCCAAGGCTTTTTGGGCTTTCGGCCCTCGCATAGCCCCAACAAGCTTGCTCTCATCAATCTCTACATCAGCTGTGTTTCTCAAATTATTTGTGGCGATCTTCAGCGCCGCAAGACCTCCCGGAGCACCACCACTTTGGAAGAACCTGACATAGGCCTTAGACCACTGAGCAAGGGCCGCAGTGGTATGGGGCTTGGACATTATCTTAGCCAGGGCCCTTGCCCCTACGGCCGCGGCCAGCGCTGACACTGGCTCGGCCATAGCCCATCCAGCCATCCCAGCCACCTTTGCAAAGCCCCCAACAGTTGCTCTCTCTGGAATGCGTCGCAGCGCATCCATCCGCTTGTTGTCCGCCACGAGCGAGTCGAGATACCGTCGATAATCTGTGTTGGGCTTCCCGAAGATTATGTTCTTCCCGGCCGGCGAGAGCTTGGTCTCGTAGTTCTCTAACGCCAGCATGGCATCGAAGGTGACTGTTTTTCGGGTGGCATCCGCAACCTCTCCAAGTTTATTAAAAGTTGCCCCTTGAACTACTTTCCAGCTCTCTCCGTCGACATTGGCTCGGAGCGAGGCGAGACTTTTAATATCGGCGTTTGCTGTCTGTCCACCCATATTAATCAGATGGCCAGTGGCATTCTCCGGATTGGTTTTAAGCACAGATCTAAGCTGCCAAGACAAATCCGCGTCAGTATTTGGCTTACTCGCTTTGCCCCTGGTAAGAGAGTAGTTTCCGGTGTCCTCAATTATATCTCCTGTCTTAGGCACGAAGGCTCTTTCGTCCTTGACCCCTTGGATAATAGTTTTCCCGGCCTGTGTTTGGCTCGGGATGCCTCCGGTCGACCGCGAACCAGCAGTGACCGCACGTTCCTCAAAGGCAGCCAGGCCCTTATCCGCGGCCTCTCGAATAGGCTTACCGACATATGGTATACCTGCCAGCCCCTCGGCAGCCCTTTGACCGGCAGCACTTTCAGTAAACCGAGGCATGACTGTACCTGTAGCGGCCTTTGCTGCAGTTGCTGCACCACGAGCAACTGGAGTAATGGTAGATGCCACCGCAGGTATAACATTCTCGGGTGTGGGCTCTAATTCGCCCGTCATCAAGTCATGTGCGGTCTTACCAGCCGACTCAAGCGCACGGCCGGTAGCCGCTGGAAGCTGTGCCAGTGGCGAATTGGGGTCCCTGGGAGTTGAGACCTGTCGGCGCATCCGCAGCGCCGCTCGCTCAGATGGGTCCTCAGGTAGCACGGCTGGAACAGCCTCTTTCTTGTGCTCTTGAGGGGGCGCTGGATCAAATCGATCAAAGACATTCCCTCCCCCTTTTGCAGCGGGAATCGGCTTGTCGAACTGATCAAAGACGTTAGCCATTTAGATGTCTCCGAGTACTCTTCCAGCGGCCCCTTTTCCATACTTGGCGTCAAACTGATCTCGAAGCTTTGGATTATCTCTAAGGTGCTTTACCGCACCAGAAGGGATCGAGGGTCCAGCGGGCTCGGCTGGAGCTTTCTTGGTCTCTGTTTCTTTCTTAGTCTCTATGGGGCCAGCCGCAAGACTCATTTTCTCTATGGCTCGATCCGCGTATCGCTGTTGAATAGTAGCGATATGAGAAGCGCTGGGATCGATCCCCCTCGTCCGTGACTCATTCATATAGGCTTGAACAGCCCGACCACTCTCGAGTCGATCGTCGATGAGCGCCTTGCCGTAGCCTATAAGACGAATATTGCCTTCCAAGGTTTTTGGTACACCCGCAACAATCCCTTCCATTGTTTTCCTATCGGTGTCAGAAATCTGACGCCCAAACCCGCCAAGAATGTCAAACAGACTCTTAGCGGCAATTCCATTAAACTCTTCCATCGCAGCGGCAGTGTCTCTGGCTTTCTTCACTACCCCTATAGAATTTCTTGGAGCACCAAACGCCTCCAAAACCTCTCCAGCAACATCAGCTGCTCTTGTAGTCCATCGCATAGCACTGGAAAGTGCTCCAGTTTTAACTCCGTCATCAATAATTTGTTGTGCCCGAGTTAGATTACGAGATGATTGATTGTCGCTTTGCATCTGCTCGTAGACCTTGCTGCTCGTCTTAATGGCCTCCTTGGCGTCCTCAGTCAATCGTCCCTCACGACTCTTGATCTCGGCCTCGAATTGTTTGTTCTGACGCTCTCTTATAGTTTTTAATTCTTCCTCTCTCTGTTTGATTGCCGCCCCCACTCCCTCTTTGTTTTTCAATCTAGGATTGCTTTTGTGTATATTGAGTTGGTTTAGTTCATTGACAATCTGCGCCTCAGTCCTGGTCGCAGTAGGTCGTCGCACTTCCGGCGACTGTACTAGAAGATCAGCAAAGCTAATTGGTCCAGCCGCTGGGCCAGCCGCAGGGGCTGGAGCAGCCCTTAACGGGGCTGGAGCAGCTGGAAGAGGTCCACCCACCGCCCCAGTGCCCACAGGGCCGCTAGCCGGGAGGACGGGCGCGGCGGTTGCAACAGGAACGGCGGGTGGCTCGGTAGGTGCCGCTGGTACAGCACCTGTTCTCTGTGGCGGGGGTGGAAGCGGCCGCATAGTGACGCCTCCAGGTCCGCCCATCGGCACCATCTGTGCTGGTGCGGGGGCAGCCTGAGGCTTTGGGGTCTCATACAGTCCAGCAGCCTCGGCCTCGGCATCACCCCATACTCGGTTGGTCGGTTGAACAGCACCTCCAGCCCGCTGTCCGACTGGGGCTGCAGGCTGCTCCACTAGCGACGCTGGTGCTGGCGCTGTAGATCTGTCATCGTCCGGCTGCCTAGGCTGTCCAATTACTCCGCTGGCGGCTCGGAACGCTTTATCCTCTGCATCACGATCTGCCGCGGCTTCCTTGCGGCCCTCGACAACTACGTCTCGTTTCTGATAGAACGCATTCAGTCTATCAGCCATCTCGATCCCAGGACGACCGAGTCTGTAGAGACTGCTAGTTGCCCTCGCGAGTGAATTTGGATCGCTCGGATCGATATCCTGAAGAGCATTTTTGAGCGCCGCGTCCTCTCGCCCCTGTTTAATGCCCTGAAAAATCTTACCAATGAAGTCTGTATTGGTCGCCGGAACCATCTGTGGAACTGTCAATCCAGCCATAACTGATCTCCCTAGAGTCCGGGGCTAAAGAGGTTGCCGAGACCGCCTACGATACCACCAATCGTACCTAATGTATTCGCACCAGCAGTTTGTTGAGCCGCACCAATAGCCAGATTAGTCGAGGCCAATGCAGGCCCGAAGATACCAGCTGCGCCGGTCTCCTGACCAACGTGACCAAGTCGCAGATTGGCCCTTCGTTGAGCCTCGTCGTTGAAGGACGAATGATAGAGCTGACCTTCCGCAGTATCGAGCGTACCCAAGTTACGACCAAGCTCGCCCATGAAATCAGCTTGGCGTTCTCCCAACGGGGCGTAGAGACTTTCACGGCCCTGAAGGTTCTTCATCCAGTTTTGCCATTCTTGATTGGCAAGACCCGATCCGAATTGTTGGGACTCTCGAAGCATGTTTCCACTCGCCAACATTCCACCAGCGTTGGCGTTACGAGTAATAGCGTCGAGACCTTGATCCAGCATAAATTCGTAGCCGGGTCCGGCTTGGAAAGCGCCCCGAGCCCGGCCGACACCTTCCGCGCCATTAAGCCCCTGAGCGTCAGATAACATACCCTGAGTGTCTTGAAGAGGATCAAGATAGTTGTTACCGATCATATCGATAGCGCTACTAGCACCACCAATAAGATCGCCCCGCGCGTTCTGGAAGCCTGTAGAGGCCGCGTCCCTTCCAACGGCACCATAATCCTCGAGTTCACCGAGACTGGTATTTCGTTGACCTCGATTCTCGTCAATCAGTCCGCCGTAGACGCCTTGAAGAGTGCCTCTAGCTGCATTCGCGGCATCGATCGCGGGCTGTCCGGTGAAGCTACCGAACAATGAATCAAGAAAACTTGCCATATCAGTCTCCTTTAAGGCTCGAGTGCCTCTAGCCTGGTCTCTAGCTCATTGAGCTTTTTAGTAATCTCAATGAACCACGAGTACCATTCTAAAGTCACTCGACCGTTTTCGTCTACCAGTGCTTGATACTGGTCACGGGGTGCGATTGCTTCTACCATTAGGGCGCCCTCGGTTGTACGTCTATTTCGCCGCCAGATAGTCCCACATGGACTGCATCCACGACCTCGAGTCGGTATCGAATACCTTGACCGCGGGAGAGACCACTGTTGATTACAGAGGGATAGAATCGGTTATCAGGTCCTCCACCAGAGCCCGCTATAATACTTCCAAGTGATCTGGTAACAGGCACTCCCCAGGTGGCTCCGCCATCGAGAGACCAAGAGATGTATACCACTGGATTAGGTACCGGCTCTGGGATTCCTGGGATAGCGTCAGATCTGCTAACACCCGCTGTGAGATTGAAGCTTGCACGTGGAATAACCATTCTTAATGGGAATCCCGACATCACTCCACTCTCGACTGTCCACACGTGAGGGACTGTACTCTCGGGTGAGACATACTCTGCGAACATCTCCTCTTTTATTAGATAGAAACTTGAATTAAATTGATCCCCGAGAATCCATTCAGTTCCAGATCTAATGCTTCGATGCCCTCGCCAGTTTGTGAAGCCGAATGATACTCGTTCATTCCACTGGCCGGTTGACATATTGTATTCCCAGGTCCAGTTGGCATCTTGACTCGTCGTTGAAAACCCGCTGAGTACCCAGAAAGGATTCTTACCGTACATATACACAAACGCTTCTACATGCTCCTTCCCGCGAAAGAAGACTGATCGTTGTATTGTTCTTGTAACAGCGTCGTTTGAAATCGGTACAGGCGTATACCCATTCAATTTATACACTACACAGTCATCCCCAACCCAGATAAGCTCGTTAGACCAACCCGGCTCCCACCCAGCAATAGCGTGAGTGTTGAGGAGACCGCGTGGAATAGTAGCCTCACGAAGAAACGGAAAAGGTACTGTCCCAGCGTCTCGGTACACCCCTGTCCATTTATCCCCGAACGCATAGAGACGACCAGAGAAACTCACTACCCGCAACACCGCCTGTCCCTGTTCGGTATTGAAGGACAACGCGTTTACATCGAGTGAGTTAAGCTCGCTGGCATAGACTTTTCCGTCTAAATAGGACCAAACGAAATAGCCATCGTGACTACAGACACTGGTTGGTTTTATCGGTAAATCAGTGTCAAGGAATGCGATTGGCTGGATCGCTCCAGTAACAGCGTCGGCTATTATGAAGCAGCCTTCACTTGTAACTGCAACGGCCTCGCGAATAGGGGCTTTATTATTTCGCGCCATAGTTACTGGGTCGTCTCCAGGAAGGGTTCCGATGAAATTAGCAGTATAAATGCCTGTAATTAGGTCCTTGACTAACCCGACCAAGTTACCATTAAGCGCCCAAAAGGCAAATATCCATCCACCAGCGACTGTATCACCAGCACTAATGTACTCTTGAAAGCCTCTCGTATGAATGCTCGTGCCGGCACCAAGATAAAAAAGCCCAGGTGATCGCCGCCACAGAGTGGCTCCAGGGGCACCGACCTCGGCCTTTTCGACAAAGGCATTGATCAATCGACCCGCAGATTCCTGTGGGTAGAGACCTGGACTAGACGAGGTCGGAAATACGATAGCTGTCATTAAAAATAGTCT
>Ga0193738_1000162_pt1 | contig 45949 bp, 73 predicted proteins | sample L2a1metaG_FD_144927 | JGI IMG/M metagenome (GOLD analysis project Ga0193738, IMG submission 144927) | Soil microbial communities from a riparian zone of the East river system, Colorado, United States - L2a1 | ecosystem: Environmental > Terrestrial > Soil > Riparian zone | place: USA: East River... | reverse complement strand
TTCAAGGCGACAATTTTTTTCCTTGTCCGTTATTGGATACTTTTCCATTACCATTTTCTCTATTGCCTTGTCCATTTGGCCCAGCGTTTAATATTTTATCCAACTCGCTCACTTCTTCAATAGGCATCTGACCGCTATCTACAAACACCTTATCCATTTCTTCAATAGGTAAAGGATCATACCCTATTGCCTCTCTAAATTCATTCTTAGTTACAGGAGCATCTTTAAGAGTTGTAATCATGTCCTTCATGTCCTCCTGCATCTCTGGTAATTCTGAATAATCCGGTTCTATCTTTTGTCCCTTTAACCCGAAAGAAGGAAGCAACAACCTATTCATCTCATCATTGAAAGAAGCGCAATCGGGCATGATTAATTCACTTAACATTCTCTTCCTGTTACTTCTTTGGTTCTCGTAAGTCTGATCTACTAAGAATAAACCAGGAGGAACACCGAAAGCATGACACAGCTTTGCAAAAGCCTTATCGTTACCTTCTAAGAGTTGCATATCAACCGAATCCTTACCTATATCTATAAAGCCCCAATCACCCTGTAGATTAGCAATTGCACTCTTTAGATCCTTATTGTTTATCCTCTTTCCGGTTATCTCCTCAATCTTACTCTTCTGCTCAACAGTCATCTTCATTCCCAACGTCTTCTCAAATAACACACCTCTTGCGCCCCCATGTTGATACATTGCTACGGCTGCATCTGTTGAATCTTCCTCTTGTTGGAGTATTTTATTTATCGGAGGAAGTAAGCCTCTTAAATGTTCTCTTGTTGTTGCGTCAAAGAAGGGATTAAATGTTTTCCAATGAATAACATCGTTCTTTCTTACAAAAGCCCTCTTACCATCAATGTCTAACTCATAACCCATGATTCCCCATACATCTAATGGATCTGGAATGATAGTTACCAGGTCAGCCGGAAGCCAATACATTTCTAAGACAGGAAGTTTATCTATTGCCTCATCATTAACTCCCCCATCGGGATTTTTATATTGCCCTAAATCACCCCTGTTCAACCAAACAAAAGCTTCTCCGCATATTTTATATGAAACATAGATCGAGTAATAAAACAAATCCTGACCATAACTTGGGTTAGGTCTTGCAAGTAGGGCCTCTAATGATTCAGGCCCCGCCTTCCCCTGCGGAGTGGAGTAAGCTTTTGTTTTTACCTTATTGGCTCTTAGGAATTGCCCTTGCCTTAATAGTCTTTTATATGATTTAGCCTGTTCTTCATTATCTTCTTTAACTACATACCGGGGAATAAAAGAAAACTTCCTTGCTGCTAAATTCACTATTGAATAAACAGCAGCGTTTTCGGTATATGCCTCTAAGAATCGTTCTACTTTAGGATCTGGATAAACAGGCATCCCACCGAATTGTCTTACTATAGATGTCAAAGAACTATCGCTCTTATCAATTCTTCTTATACTATTAAAAAGTCTTTCTAGTAATCCCATTTTAAAAAGCTGTCCATGTTAATCTATCTACCGCTAATCTTGTGAATACTGCGTACCTCATAGCGTCCATTGAGTGATCGTTGAATTTTACCGGCTCATCCTTATCCTTGTCCTTAATCGGTTTACCGCTTGCGTCTGTTCTCCACTTGTAACCCTTAATCTCTTTTAAGACACTCGTTGAATCGTTAGTTATAAAAAGCGGATAGGATTTTACTTTTCTTATACCCTCGGTTACGTCCTTATCTGCCTCCCATGCGTTATATCCTGCCCTCTTTAATTCTTCTATGGTTTTCGGTTCAGCATTATCACAATAGATTTCTATTGTTTTGCTTACACCTATATCTTTAAACCTTTCTACCAAATCATTTGTGGTTAATCTATTCTCATAAAGAAGCTCCTTTACATAAATCCTTTCCTCATACAATTCGCAAAGAACTAAAGCGGTTGGTACGTTATAACCAAAATCACAACCCATGAAAACCTCCCCTCTTAATGGTAACTCTTCGCAAGTCTTCCAATGGGTGTACACCAACTCAGATGTTTTACCTCTCAAACCCAGACCGAAAACATTCCACATATTCTCATCTGCCAGTCTAAGAGATTCTATTTCCTGAACCTGTTCCTTTGGTAAAAAAGGATTATTCAGGTAAGTAGAATGAATCATTAGGTTCCCTTCAGCATCAGCCACATCATAAACCCAATTCATCTCATCCACCGGGTTAAAGTCGATAAAGATTATCTCCTTTGTCCGTAGGGCTAACTGCTTGTAAACAGGAAAAGGAATTAAGTTTGCCTCATTGACAAATAATATATCCCTTCCCGGCCCCCTGACCTTTCCCGGTTCATCTACTCCAAAGAACTCCACATAACTTCCGTTAGGAAAGTGATAAACATTGTCAGTCTTGTTGAATTGCTCGTCTGAATAGATTCCCGCATCCTCAAGGATCTGCAAGAAGTCTCGACGTGCGCCCCGCTTCAAGTGCGGTAAACTTGGACTGACTATACTTATCGACTTAACTTCATTATGTGCTATTAAAAGAGCTAATAACTGACAAATCGAATATGTCTTTCCTGATCTGGTTGAACCCTGATTAGCTACTACTCTGTACTTCTTAGAATAATAGGCGTTGTGGTTCCATTCTAAAACATCAGTATAAAGAACTTCATTCTGCTTTGGTTTCATAGGATGGCTTAACTGATTCCACCTTATTCATTACTATCTGAACCCCGCCATTATGATTTAAGTCCTGTTCAATCTTATCCTTCCATCCCATGTTCTTTAGTGCGAATATTCTACCGGCTACATTGTTTTCTGATAACCCTTCTTCGTGATATTGTTCAATTCTTAATAGTGCGGTCTTTATCGAGTGGGAAAACTCAGGCCTATCCCTGTAATCATAAAGCGTTGTCTTATCTGAAAAACCGAGTGCTAATGTTAAACCTGAAATGGTCGGCTTCTTAATTCTTTCTCTCTTTGGTTCAAATTCAATAGTCCCGCAATCGGTTTCCATACTGACTGTGCAAAGCGGGTTGAAATAGTCTTCAATCGCCTTATCCATCTCTTCAACTGATTCGTATATTCTTGGTCTTGCCATAAAACAAAAAGCCCACAAGCGTTTAAGCTTATAGGCTAAATCCATCCCACGTTAGCGGAATAATAATAATTCATTAGGGTACGTTACTTAATCCAGTTCAATAGGATCTTCAGTCTCAATTATTTCATCTTCATCTGTTTCTGTGTACCGCTTGATATAAGAAGGATGTTTATGAAAGTGTTCTCTCAAATCGAATAGGCCGTTATTCAGCTTCTTTCTTACTCTTGCAATCGGAGTAGTATTACTCCATGTACGGGAAACATTCTCTTTTATCACAGTTGAGACCGGATTAAGAATGTAAAATTAAAATAGAGAATTATACTTTACTATATCGCAAAGTGATAGACTTTTGTTTCGCTTAGATAATAGCGTTGTCTATTAGGTAGGAAATTAGGTCTGAAGTAGATTCACATTTGTAGTAGTTTCTCATTGTTTTCAAACGGGCACGGATTCCGACCTCAGACAGAAAAACAATTTTGCTCATTTTCTTGTAGCTAACTCTCCGAATAACCAATTGTATAATTTTCTTGTCTTTGTCATCGAGAGTCTTCTCGGTTATTATCATAGGGTATCAGTATTTTTCAAGTATTATCGACTTGCCGAAATGGAACTTCTTTAAAAACCTCTTTATTCGTGCGTTGTACTTAAACCATTCCCCACTTAATTTAAAATCAGCAAAACACCTGTGCATATTCTTTTCCATGTGACCCTTCCCATCAAAAACATACATGATAGCTGCATGGCTTAGATAAACTTTCATTGTGTCTAACCTGCGTTCCGGCTTTTCAGTCCTTCCTATTTTAACCGTACCGTTATGAACCAGAAAATATAAAGAAGTGCAGTCCATACCAATGCCTCGCTGATTAGTCCACATTATATCCTCTGGGTAAGCCTCTTCCTTAAGATCAGGACTTGAGCAGTTTTCATTAAATAATAAAAGGGGGTACACAGACACAATAATAAGAATCAAACACAGAAATAATATCTTATATTGCTAAATTTTTTATCAACAGATGTGCTAAAGATTTAAGCATTCTCTTTCGTTAGGTAGTTCTCTTTACATGGTGTGCAAAACGTTCCTAGTAGTGGTTTAGGCAGGAAGTTTACCGGGTCATTATGGTCGAGCATTAAAACCCATTTCTTTCCTTCTATCGGTAATTTACAAAGGTCGCATACTTCACCCTTCGGAGTCCTGGTCGATAAATATAATAGAGAGAGAAAACATTTCATAATTCGATTGCTAATTCTTCCGCGAGGGGTTGCCATGTTTTACCTTCGGCAATTAGAGAAATATTAGACCGAGAAACATTAAACCATTTGGCTATTTGCCCATGACTAACTCCATCTTTAACCATGTTCTTTATTGCCTCAACAGACCGTTCGTTTAATTTAGCTGTTGCAATTCGTGATCCTCGTGGCTTTAGTCCTGTTTTTGTAGCGTGTTCGTGGTTGTATTCGTTTGTACACCTTTCAAGATTCTCAACTGTATTATTATGCTTGTTGCCGTCAATGTGATTAATATAATCAAGACCATCTACTTTAGGCAAGAAAGCATCCGCCACTAATTGATGCACTGGTTTGTTGTACATCTTTGCGCCCCTGTATAACTGGTTAAATTTATAGCCAGTTTGAATATTGTATTGAACCTTCAGGAGTCTCTCTTGACAAATCCTAAAATGCTCATGTCCCGTAACAGCGTGAGTGTATCTTAATCTTCTTGAGTTTGTCTTAACTCGCCCCTTATTAGAAACTGAATAATCGGGGAAAGAAGGTATTGTTCTAAATTCTTCCATATTTATAAATTTATCTCTAACTCCTCGCCAACCAAAACCCAATATAAGTTCTGAAGTTGGTGGAGGTTTAATTGTCTATCGTCTCTGTGGTCTTTTATTTTTATATTGAATTTCTTGTCATCAAAAAATCTAATGATTACGCATCCTTTCTCATATAAAAACCTGTATGGGTTAGGAAAGTTTATAGGGGATTCTTTTCTATTAAACCCCGCCTTCTCTAATATTTCAGGAGATAATTCAATTGGTTCTAAATAACTAAGGTCGCTTGTGAAATCATGTGTTTTAATCCGCCTAATAGGATTCCCGCTAACTGTGTCGTTTACCCAATTACCTATTCTTAATTCGTTTGCTTTTATCATATTCACAAATTTACTACCAATCCCACTCGGAATCAGCAATCCTGTAACCATTGGTTTTTAGTAATTCAATTAACTCAACAGCGCATTTTTGACATAACTCCATTTCTTGCTTTTCGCCACTGCCTCCTTCCGGATAATTCGTTCCGGTCTCATGGATTAATTCACACTTAAACTGCTCATAAGTGTCCTTTTTTATTTTCTCATTGCACTTATCGCATAGCGTGTAACTTTCTAATGTTACATATACCTCTTTAATTTGTTTTTCTGTTTCAAATACTTTCATATTCCCAAATTTACTTTATTAAAACCTAATTCCTTCTCTGTTGATGCTATTATTTTTAGTATCTTTAGGGCTATGGATTTTAGTAATGAGATAAGGATCCCCTCCCCCTATTAATATTTACTGATAGGGGAGGGGCTATTGCCTAGTACAAAATGAATTTAGATCGTTGCCATTTGCATCTTGGAAACCAAACCCGCGACTTTCAACCTGAGTACAAGTATCTAAATATCTGTCCTGATAAGGGTAGCCGCCTGTTATATGGCAGCGGTAACAATAATCGCCTTTCCCGTTTTTCTTTGAACAGGAGAGGAGGGAGGCTAAAAGTAAAAAATAAATTATCTTATTCATTGTTTTGGTTTTTTAACTACAAAAGTTGGCACATCTTCTGTTCTTTCTAAATACGGAGTGAGTGAATAGATCACAATTTTTAATGCCTGGATTCGCTTATTATACTCCCGTTCAACCTGTTTCTTTCTTGTGGCATTTAATTTATCCTTTACATGATCTACCCAAAAATAATGAGCCTTTTGTTCTGATTCTAAGATACTAATTAATCGAACACGAACAGAACGGCGTATTGTTTCAGTTATCGTTTTATTGAAAGTCATTTTCTGTAGCAATAGAAACGCTTCCTTAGTTACGGTGTTTTGCATAAGGTTGGGATTTAGTTCGTTAATAAATAAACTAACGGTTGACCGTTGAGTTTATTGTACAACTTCCCGCCTCCCCTTTTCTTATAATGTATGAACTGTTAAGTGGGGAATCGAGTATGTGTTTCAGTTAGTACGAATCAGCTTTTTTTAGAAGTCTTTTCTAATAATTGAGTTAACAACTTAATTTGCTTTTCCTTCTCTGCTAACATTTCCTGTAAGTGTTTCAATTCCTTTTCATGCTGATTCGCTCCATTGGGGGCGAGTGTAAATTCCACTTTTTTTGTGTCTGGGTTTATGACCTGTACTGTTTGCTTTTTTATATCCGTGTTTTCTAAATCTTCAATAGTTATCCCTGCGATTGTTGCAATTTTTCCCTTTACTACGCTGTTTGGTTTTGCCTTCCCACTCTCATAAGTGTAAAGTTGATCATCTGTGATGCCTAATATTACGGCAAATTCGGTTTGCTTCTTTCCGCTTAAAAGCCTGATCCACTTAATGTTTTTAGCTAGATGCAACATTGTTTCAAAATTTGTTTTAAAATATATTGCGGAAAATTTGGTTTTAACGTTTTCCCGTATGTATATTTGTTCGGACAAACGTAAAACGAATATAATGAAACTCACAGAAAAAGCAATAGCCTCCCTTAGTGCCAGAGAAACCGTTTTAAAGCTAGCTCTTGCTTTAGGATTCACCGAAGTATGGATTGATAGGTTGATACGGAAAAACAAAGAAAACGGAACCTTGACCACCGCAAAGGCTTTACAGGTAATACGAGAGGAAACAGGATTAAGTGATCAGGAGATACTGGAAGAAGAAGTTGAAACAAAGATAGCATAGTAATTATACGAAGTCAATACCACTTATAGGTAAATCTTAAAAAACCACAAACAATGATCGCAATCACAAATTATAAAATAGTCGGGATGAGGATAAAAGAACGGTTGCAGGAAATAACAAAACACGAAATAGGAAGCTCTGTTCTACTTAAAGACTACAGCAAGAATAAAAAAACCGTATTATACTATGATTGCTCAATAGAAAAATACATGAAATGTACTGTTACTTTTTTTACCCTCACCCACTTTACAATAGATAATATAAGACAGGACAAAGACGCAAATAGGTGTAATGAGAATTGCAGACCAATAGTAATGAAGCTGGATAACAAATGTATAATTCACGGTAACCAATGAAAATCGTAGTCAACAATATAAAAAAAACCAAACATGAAGATTTTTCCGACTACCTCAAACGTAAATGGGAAGCAAGGGATTCCAGCAATTCCAGCGAACAAGGTTTTCCTTCAGTACGCAAAAAGTCAAGGACTACCCTTTTGGACGGTGGAACAGAGAATGAAAGTAATCTCCAGGTACATCAATTTTCAAAGCCTTAAAAACTAAACCATGATAGTCATCATCTCCATCGCCTCAATTCTTTTAGTTACTGCTATTGTATGGGCTGTAATTGAAAAAATAAAATATAATGATTTAAGAAAACAAGTAAGAGAGTTTGACGAAAGAGATATTTATTAGAGGGACGTACTACTATTAAGCATCGTTGCGACGCTCCGTTCATCACCTGTAATACTATTTAACAAATGAAAAAGTTAACCTACAAAGAAGCCTACGACAAAATCATTGCCGCTTATTTCAGAGATGAGATAAAGCCATTTTCGCCATCCTTTTGCTTTTGTGGGACACTATGTAATGGCGATAAATGGTATAGGGGCGTTTCCTTCCCGACTGCTGTGATTCACAATCCTTATTATGGATATACCGGATGTCAATTAGGTTTAATGGAAAAGGCATTATTGGACAAGGTTTGGCATTTGGGTGAAATTAGCGATGGATGGGAAGACGCTATCTTCTCTGGTATGTGCGCCGCCCTTGAAGTCTTAAAACAAATCCACAAAGAAAGAGGGGAAGATGTTGATAGTGTTCCTGTATTCACTAAAAGAGAATTGGTAAAATAAAAAGTTCTTTTCATAACCCAGTTTTAGATAATGCTTACAACAATTTTCACTCCTGAAACGGCGGCTGTTTCTACGGCTGCCATCTTTAAAACTTATGGAAGATTTTACAAAGAAATTAATAGAGCCTCATTGGATGGATGGGGTTTGGTGGGGGTTACTGATAGTTGCAGTTGTTTATGTTTTGTACCTGATGTTTAAAATAAATCAAACAAGAAAATGAAAAATGAACCAGCCTTCCCGCACGAAGACATAGAGTATGACGGCGGCGACCAATATAAAGTAATTAGAAATGGCTTAACCAAACTCGAATATGCGTTAATTCACGGCCACTACGAGCCAAGCAAAAGTGATATTGATACGCAAGTTACCAGAGACAGATTGGCGAATCCGCATAACGATTCTTATAAACCAAGATTGCGTTCTTATAATGAGATTGTAAATGGCCTAAAGATTTCTTATTACAAAGAACTTTTAACCCAACTGTCAAATGAAAAAGAATAAACCATTCCTCACCTATTGGATCCTTGCTTTGATATTGGTTTGGCTACTGGCTTCATGTGCTACTCAAAAGTGTGATTATAATAGGTGGGAATCAAAAACAAAATTTACAAAATGAAATATCTAGAAACGTTTTCAACTGTTTTTTTCGCTTGCGGCGGGTTTGTTATAGGGTATGACCAAAACTGGGTCGCTGGGCTGATTTTTATATTAATAGCAATCATTCTTGTGCTGGTAAGCTTTTTAAGACGGAAAGCATGAAACCCCTTCTTACTATACTAACTCTTTTCTTTTCTACTCTCCTGTTTTGCCAAGATTCTATCAAAGTCAAGATAACCAGGATTGAGACAAAAGATTCAGTAACCTATGTAACCATGAAAACAAAATACGCTATCTATAAAACATCTTGTAAATGCGTAGTTCCTTATAAAGAAAAACAAATTATTTATATTAAAAAACCTTGACATGAAAATAAGTAATTGCTGCGGAGCTTATCCCATAGCATACAGTGATGAAAGCGGCGCAGGAGACCAAACTACTGAAGACTTGGGTGTGTGTTCGGATTGTGGTGAGCATTGCGAATACGAAATTGAAAAACCCGATATAAGTAATCTGAATCCCTATGAAAGATGGCAGTTAGAAAAGTATGGTGTGATCCTGCCCGAAGCAAAATGTATTCCAGATGAAAGAGTAGACGAAAATGGTCTTGATGATTTAAACAGATTTGCAGAGTGGTTGGAATACATGGCAGAGCAGGAACTAATAAAACACCAAGATTGCGAAACCGAATAAAAACATCTATATGACACTATCTATTATTCAATCAGAAATCAAAGCCCCCAAAGGGCAAATGAACAAGTTCGGGAATTATAAGTACCGAAGCTGTGAGGACATCGTAGAGGCTGCAAAACCCATCTTAGCGAAACACGGATTCGCTTTAACGCTAACGGATGAAATTGTTATGATAGGTAACAGATTTTATGTAAAAGCAACAGCATCTATTATGAGAGGATTAGGAGAAGGAGAGGTTGAGGTTTTCGAGGTATCAGCATTTGCAAGGGAGGAAGAAACCAAGAAGGGAATGGACGGGGCGCAGATCACCGGGGCCGCTTCAAGCTATGCCCGTAAGTATGCCCTTAATGGACTCTTTGCAATAGATGATACAAAAGACGCAGATGCAACAAATAACCACAGCTCAGATGCTGTTAATACCAATGAAGATGATTCTCCAAACCAAGAAGAAAGAGAGTTACTAAGAAGCCTTGTTTATTCATCAACCCTTTCAATAGAAAAACAAAGCGAAGCATTTTTAAAGATTAAAGAATGTGGCAGCTATAAAGAGTATGATAAAATAAAACACCGCCTTGAAGATTTGCAGCCCTCTTACGACGAAATACCTAACCCATCAGCAACAGACGCAAAAAAAATTGTTCGTAAAATATCTAAACAACCCGCATAATTATGGCAGACAAAATTTTCCCCGAAGGAATCAGAGTATTTAGCCCCCGAAATGGCGCACCGGACTTTGTAAAAGGATCAATAGTGATTACTCCAAATGATTTGATTGAATGGTTAAAAGCTAACAAGAATCTTCTAACCGATTACAAAGACAAGAAGCAATTAAGCCTTGACTTACTAAGTAATAAAGATGGCAAATTGTTCTTATCAGTAAACACATATAAACCATCGGATAAAAAAGAACCGGCAAATGATCTGCCATTTTAACCATGACACGCCCCGAAGATTTAAAAGCAAAAGCAGAACGGATGCAGGCTTACCTGGAAAGTAAAATTCCATCAGAGCCGCAGGATTTAATTGATAGGGTTAATAACCTTTCAATAATGATCGCTCAAACTTCCTCAATGCTTGCAGATGCTAAGTATTATCAGGACACAGTAGTTAATGGGGCAATTATGGAGGCTTTACAAAAGGCTTATGAGGAAAAACTTTCGGCCTCAACTATAAACAAGTTTGTGACCACAGCAGCAAAGGAGCATAATTATTTAGTGAACTGGATTGATAGGTTAAATTCTGCGGCTGTTCATCAACTTGACGGTTTGAGATCGGTAATATCATATAAAAAAGCAGAGATGCAAATCCTATGACACCAGAAAAAATAGCTGAACTAAACAGAGAATTAGAAAAAAAAGATAGATGACTTGTGTTGTGAGCTAGAGGATAAAACCGGAATGAAGGTTGAATTAAGTGTATCAGAAAAGATATATCAAGCCACTTGTACCGAGTATTATGTTAGAGTTATCCAAGTTCAATCCGTTGTAAAATAAATGAAAACTAAAACAATCACGTTACCCAAACTTTTACAGAAAACACAGAGCGTATTTAATAAGTGGATCAGAACGAGGGACAAGGAAAAGGGGTGTATCAGTTGCGGAGCAGAAGTAACAGAAGCAGGACATTATTATTCTCAAGGGCATCATTCGGCCCTGCGTTACTCAGAGGTAAATACTAACGGACAATGTACCAGATGCAACCGATGGCTTCATGGGAATCTAATTCACTACAGGAACGGATTAATAAGTAGGTACGGACAAAAGGAATTGGATTTGCTTGATGCGGTAGGTACAAGAAATCCGGTTAAGAAATGGCGGCCAGACGAACTTGATTTAATCATCCAAAAATACAAGCTATGACCAAAACAGTCACCAATTATGGAACCAAAAGCGACATTAATTATCATCCCGAAAAGCCATTTTTAAAATGCCCAATAATATTAGGAGAAAAGATCGTCGATGGAACCGTTTACTACATCTGTAAAGACGGAATAGATAGGGTAAAAGAAGTTCTTGATATGTTGTTTAAAGTTGAAAAGACTAAAATTAAAAACATCCGTCACAAGGGGGAAACAATTGGTCAGGATTTATACTTTACCGCATGAGAAAAAGTTTAGAACCGTTTATAAACGAAATGATAAGGATTGCCAAAGAGAATCCCGGCAAGTACAGCTCCCGTTCACTTGCTGAAAAATCAGGAGTAGCCTATTCTACTGCACATCAGTACTGCAACAAGTTTGATTTGCCAATAAGAAGGAAAAAAGAATACGCTAAAGATCAGATTGAATTTGTAATTGCTAATCATAAAAAAATGACACAGGCAGAAGTGGGAAGGGCTATCGGATTAGAGCCTTATCAGGTCTATGATATTGCAAGGGCTAACAAATTAGATTTTAAAATCAGGCCAATAAAGCAAAGGGAGGAAACAGAATTTTTTCAGCACGATCCTTATTATTCTTATTAATTATGAAGTATTTAAATTTTATCAGGTGTTTCTTTTCCTTTTTGGGAAGGCAAAATGATTACCTGTACCCGTTTAAAGGACAGCATGAGCCGCATGGTTGCCCCTATAACGGGCCGCATTTATGGAAAACAAGAATAGGATTTAGCACAGCATGGCGGTTAGCAAAAGTTATTCATTTATAAAATGCAGTTCTTAGACATATACACTAATGATGAATTGTTTTTAAGAATCCCTTTAGGGGAGACTGATTTAATGGAAATGGTTACAAGAAATTGGGATGAGGATGTAGTAAAAAGAGAAAGGATAGTAAGATTTATGTTAAGACAACTAATGAATAATAGATTAGTTACCTGTATTAAAAGAGCAGAGTATTATTTAGTATTTGAAAGTAAAATGAATTTGTTAGCCAGCGAAGAAGCCTTGAGCGAAGTCCCTTGCGACGCTCCGTTCATCACCTGTAATTCTATTGAGCAATGAAAAAAGAAACAAAACCGAAAAAACCAAGAATGACATTTGCTGAAAGACTTGCTGGTAAACTATTAAACATTGGGGATATTGATACGGGTATGCTTAGTGATAGAAGCGCATCTTGGGTTTGTGTAAAAGTCGGGGTGTATAGTTTCAATTTTACATTTGATGCAAAAGGAGAAAAAATTGAGCGACTTGGTTTGTATAAAGAAGTTTGGGGAATAGTTGATGAAAAACAATTAGTGTCGTTTAATGCGAGTAACAAAGATGATAAGCGAACAGAACCCTGAACGGAGCGTCGCAACGAAGTTAAATCAAGGAACAAAAGCCGACTAAATAAATGCAATTAGTATTTGACTATACCAGGAAAGAAAACAACTCTGAATCAACTCAGATCCTTCGGGATAACGTAAAACACTTTTCAAGGCAATGTATAGTGTTAAAAGAAGCGTTTGAAAGAGGGGAAAGGTTAACGACTGTCGATGCTTTACTAAAATATAAGATAGGACACCTTCCCCGTAGAATCAAAGACCTTAGAGATGCAGGGGTAAATATTAAAGACGAATTATTGGAAGGTAGGTATAAAAAATATTTTTTAGGATCGGAATAAATAGTAATTTTGGATTACGCAGATACACTACTTAGTTCTTTACAAGTTTATAAATTTTCGAATGATAAGAGTCGCTGGCGGGTCACAGTCCCGATAGGATCATACTTTAACTAAGTATTGTCTGCGTCCCGGCGGCTCGTGATATTATATGCTAATTTTTATAGTAGAAATACTATTTATGTTAGTAAGTTCTTTTGGTTGTAGCACGAAGCTGTAAACAGCGTGTTTCAGTAGTAGGCAAAAGAGATAACGCAACGTTAATTAAAAACAGATGAGTAAACATCTTGGTAAACGGGAACGGGCGGCTAGAAAGCGGAGAAAACGCAGCTATTCATTTGGTTGGTCAAATGCAAATAGTTCGGGGTCATTAACGTTAAAACTCGGTAACCGTAAGCGGATGAAAGTAAACTATAAAAAGATTACTGGAAGTCCTTTTTAATTAAAGTGGTGTGTGGTCGATGCCGAAAAAACAGCCTAATCGTGCGCTGGAGAATGACCGTAGGTATTAGTCTTTATGATGTGCTACAACCAATTTTTAAGGTAATCTGATAATGCTGATAAACACGAAGTCCACCTATGGCGAAAGGTAAAAGTAGTTTCGTTCTTTACACAAGTTACGTTCACTCCATCGAGTTGCTATCAAATGAGCAAGCAGGAAAACTTTTTAAACATATTTTAAATTATGTGAACGATTTTGATCCTGTTGAAGAAGACACTTTGGTAAGAGTTGCTTTTGAGCCAATAAAGCAACAATTAAAAAGAGACTTAAAGGATTGGAGGTTAGAGAGAAAAAGAAGGTCTGCCGCAGGTAAGATAGGGGGTAAAAAAAGTGCAGAAAAAAGAGCAACCAATTCCAAGCAAAGTCAAGCAATCGTTGAACCTGCTTCGAAAATTGAAGCAAAGCAAGCTGTAGATGTTAATGTATTTGAATATGTAGATGTAAATGTAGATGTTAATGTTTTCTCTATAGAGAGGTGTTTGGAAATTTCTTTAGGTGACCCACGATGGGTAAAAGCAAATAAAGCAACCATTGAAGAGTTAACCGTCTTTAACGACTACCTAACAAAAACAAGCCAGTATCAATTCATTCCTAAAGACTATAAAAAATATTTTTCAACGATAAAAAGCAAATACCCGCATCTACTTAAAAAAGAATACTCGGTTGATGATTTAAAAGAGATGGCAAAACAATTAGACCTACAAAACAATGATAACTAACCCCGCTTTTGAATTAGTAAGACGGCACAAAGAAGTAACACCGGAAACGGAAACCCTTGTCCTGAAACAGGTAAAGAACAAAGTTTCTCAAACCGAACTAATAAACATTTTTGAGAATGGCATCTCAGGGGTTTATGGGAAGGTTTACCAAGCCGATCCGCAAACGTTGATAGGATGGGTTGACAAGTACACAAGGTCTAAGCATAGCGATAAAAACTATTTAGACACAAGCCTTGCAGATGTAAACATGAATCAGGCTGAATCATGGGATTGGGATAAAGAGGCTAATAAGTGCTTCTTGGCTTACATGAGCGGGGTAAACGAGAATCTGTTTCATCCTTGTGTTTATGACCGAATGATGATAGATGGAAAGATTGAAATTTCAGCTTATGAAAAATATTATAAAATTCCAGATGGGTTAATTTTTGATTCTCCTTTGTGGCCGGATGCGTTAGCAAAAGTGAAAGCAGCAAAACAAAAGGTTTTGAGAGATGTTTTTGCACAGCATAAAAGAATGGGTTGGCAAACAATTTATTTTATATCATGACAGTTTTCGATTACATGATCGTTGAGGCTTTTACCGGAGTTGAAAGAGACTTAGCAAAGAAACTTATTATAAACCTTAAAGACTTAAAAGATATTATTCCGATTTGCAATTGTGTTGTTTCGAGAAAAGCATTTTTAACCGTTTATAATTTATTTCCTAAGATTGAAACAATCCCTGAATCAGATAAAAAAGAGTTTTGGGAATGGGCAAGGACGAACTTTCCAGGTAAGAGCAAAGCGGAGTTAATTGAGAATTGTAAGATCGTTTACACGGCAGGTGAATTATTGAATGAAAAAAAGTAATCTCTAACCGCTTCCGTCTTTAGACGGGGGATAAAAAATAAAAATTATGAAGCTAATTGATTTGCATAAAGAGTGGATGGAGAAAGGGGAAATGCCATCAGCCAAAAACGGGTATGGATTGTGTGGCCTAATGCCAGACAAGTACAAATACAAGTCGTTTCAACTTTTTGTCCCGCTTAAATCTATTTATTGGAAATTTCCTAAAATGTATTGGGCGCATAGTGAAAAACCGCCAAGAGACAGCAGGGCATGGAAAGAATACACACCCCTTCGCCAAACAATAGTTTTATTAATCTGTGCAATGAACAACGAACTTTAACTAATCAAACCAAAAATAAAAACAATGATACCGAAAGAGACAATGGATAATACTACTATTGAAGAAAAAGCTAAGGAATTATATCCTGACGAAACAGGCACTTTTCTTGAAATGCCAAATCAATCTAAGGTTATACTTCAGCGCAAAGCATTCATAGCCGGGGCATCCCTATCAACTCCCTGTGAGGAACAACCCGAAGAAGGATACTGGAAGAAAAGATGTGAAGCGGCTGAAGCGGTAATCCATTTATTTTCAAAATATTTCATCACCCCTAAATAAGTAGTACTATTCCTGCGTCTGTAAAAAGGTCGAATAATAATGAATAGCGTTCATTAAATTATCTTTAGTGTCCTCCATTTTTTTCTGAAGTTCTTTACCCATAATAGCAGTATCAATCTCTGATAAAGTAGCTAACGTTACCGAAAGATTATTGAGGTTTTGACAAATGATCTCCTGGGGAATTGAAACCTCTATTTTGCTTAATATTTTCTCTTTCATAAATTAGAGTCTACGTCTAAAATTCTTTTACCGTGAATCTTTAATCTATCCTTAGCCTCTGCCTCATATATCTCTGCCGAATTTTCCCGCCTCAATATCTTGCCAAGCTTTTCAAGCACCCTTATTTTACTAGTCTTTGTTTTTAATGGCTTCATTACATTTAATATCGCCACCATCATTAAGTCTTCTTGTTTGCTCATTTTTTATATTCTATTTTACTCCCTAATGGCATTGGAACAAATAACCCGATCTTACCCCCTAAAACCACCCCACAGCCTAACGTTGGTCTTTTAGCGAAGGGTCGTCCATATTCCATTGCATAAGCGTTAATATCAATCCCGCAGCCTACGTTTAATCCAAAAATCAAATCCTTGTCACTTGCTGAATAAAGAACTCCTCCGAAACTGTGTATATGACCTATCACCGTACTTTGCCTATTATCCTTTGCCCTGTTGATCGCCCCGTTCTGTCCGCTTGACCCTGTGCCGTGCATATAAAGAACGTTGTCTATTTCCCAATCTAAGGCCCATTTCCAGCCCTTTGGGGCTTCCCAGGCTTCCTCATAGGTCTTAACGAACTTCTTTGGCATCCCCGCCGTTTTGGCCTGTCTTTCGATTAGGGCGGTATGATTACCTATACACACTTTCACATTAGGAAAAGTCTTATACCATTTGTTCAAGTTCTCCTGTGCCAATTCTGCCTCCTTTCCGGCACTATGCCCGTCAGGGTCTGTCTCATGGTAGCTTATAGCGTGGTTATCTACCTCATCACCGATGTTCATGATACATGAACAACCGAATTTATTGAACACCTCGTAGCAAAAATCCCTGTATTCAGGATGACAGAAGGGTTCGTGTGTATCTCCTATTATTCCTACATTGTTTCCATTTCTGTAGTTGTTTATCAAATCAAATTCAACCTTACTTAAACGTGGTCTGATTTGTTTTGCCATTTAGGGTTTTTAGATTAACAATAGTCTCCTTTACATCCTTATCTATTTGTTTTATTGCTTCAGTAGATGAAAGAAAGGTTTTGAATAATTCAGGTACTCTATACAATCCATTTTCATGGACAATCCTATAGCCTCTGTAATGAAATAAGAATTGGCTCATGCAAACATTGTTAATTGTGCTTTGTAATTCTTCCATCTCTTTTCTTGTGCTTCATAATAATCTTTATCAATCTCGTATCCGGTGAAATCTATATTACCCGATTTGTCTGCTGCTATTCTGTTTGAGCCGCTTCCTAAATGAGTGTCTAATACTTTGCCGCCTTCGGGGAGATAGTTTTTAAACAACCAATCATAAAGAGAAATGGGCTTTTGCGTAGGATGAACTCTTTCTATGCCGTCCTTTGCGTTTGCGCCCACCCATGATTTAATAAACTTTCTGACTGTTTTATCAAAAGAAGTCCAAGCCAATTCTCCGTCAGCGTAACTATTGTTCCCCGTCCCCTTGTCCCAAAATATCCAACAAGAACTATCGTAAGGCATTCTGCTAATAAAATGATTTGCACCCCAGATAATCTGATTTTTAGACACCCGTAATAATTCATTGAAATATCTTACATCTGGTTTTATATCCCAATCAACATCTTTGTAAATATTATTTTCCGCCTTGCTTGTACCATTCATAAATCTTTTGCCACCCGCCCCAATCCCATAAGGCGGGTCAACTACTGCTAAGTCAAAATACTTATCAGGATAAGTTTTCATCCCTTCCATACAGTCTTGTAAAAACACTTCACTAATCATTTCTTAAAATATAAATCTGCTTCCGCTTGCCTTCTCTTTGTAAGTCCGGCTAATTCTTTTCCACCCGCTTTATTCCACTTTAAAAACTCCTGTTCTATTGACGGATCATTAGGATTAACCAATAACTTTTTTAGTAAAGTACTTTTCTTTAATGCCCCTGTTCCTACATTGTAAGCAAATGAAACAAGTGAATCAAATTGATTTTGGTTTACATTCTTTACTAAACTTTCAACCGCTCCTGATTTTGTTAATACTTGCCACTTTAGGAGAAAATCTGCCCTGTCAATAGTTATTGAATCGCCTTGTTTTACTTTGGCTCCATCGGGGTAAATGATAGTTCCAAAACCAATAGTCCAAATTCCAACAGGGTCTTTATATGCTTTGAGTTTGCAGCCCTCAAATTGTTTAATAATTGAGTAACAGTTTTCAGAGGGTTTCATAGATTTAATATTCTTCTAATTCAGCGTTTCAAAATAGAATAACCCGTCCCATTCTTTAAGGGTTACTGATCCTAAATTTATTGCCACCTGCATTTTGGTTTTGCTCTTAAATAGATAGTGTAACTTTTCGTTAAGCATTTGCTTGGTGTACGTTCTAAATGTTTCAAGCTTTGAATGACATTTATAATTATTACAATATTTACAAGATGGGTTTAAATTATTTAGGTCGTTTGTGCCTCCATAAACTATTGGGTTAATGTGGTCAACGTGCCACCCCTTCACAAGCTCACATCCACAATAAGCACACTTGCCATCGTATTTATCATAAACCCTTTGCCTGTCTGCTTTTTTAATTACCATACTTTTTCTATATACAAAAATCCTTTTCTTACTTTCCACTTATTCCAAAGTCTTTCCATGTTTCCTATTCGGTAAATAGTACGGCCTGATATTGAAATGCGGAAAATCATTTCGGGTCGAGTCCAAGAATAATCCTAAATGAATTATAGTTTTTAAGTTGATTCATTATAAATGGAGTTGAAAAAATTAGTTCAACAAGATTGATATACGCCTTTTCAATGCTTTCCCCTTTTTCATTATAATCATAACCGATAGTAACAGATGCGTACCACCATTTCTTTTTATACGGATTTGTTACTTTAGAATTTTCAACCACCCATTTCTTTACATGGTGTCTTTCTATTTCAACAACTTTATAACTCATATAAACAGTATTAAGATTGCGCTAATTAAAATAAACACCCTAAACTTTATCGCTGTCAACTCAATCTCCCTCTCGCTTATAATTGTCCTCTTACGATAAAGCAGCTTCACGATCTTAAAGATTATTTCTTTCTCTAACAAATCCATTTTACTCACAGGATGTGCAGAAACATAACCCGCCCCCTTGTGTCTTAAAACGTTTAATACGAAATCAAAAACCACCCTTGTAAATAACAGACAAGACACCCCGAAATTCCAACCGTAGAAATACCCAATCAGAACCGCCGCAGAGATGTGTAAGAGACCATTTAAGGCATGATAAATCCTTTTACCGTCTTTGATTAGAATATAATTCCACCAAGCCAGTAAGCCTGCCAAGCATTGATATAGGAGGATAAATAACAAGGGCGTTTTTTAGTGTTTTTTACCTTCGTTCAAAATAACGAGGGTAATTTTTACCTTTCTTGACTTCCCCCGCCTCCTGTGTTCTTAGAGACCTGGTAAATACTATAAAGGGCAGCAAGACCGCAAGCGATTCCAGAAACAATCCATAGGCCCTCACCCTTGTCGCCGTCTATTTGGAAGAAAGAAATGAATGAGGCGAATCCGAAGACTGCCGTTAATATCCAAAACTTGTTAGCTTTTTTAATGTCCATGATTATGTTTTTATTAGTTAGCAACTTCTTTTTCGAGCCATGCGATTCTTTCAAGCAGACATTGGCTATAGGCCGCCATTGCTTGGGATTGGATATTTAATAACGTCATTTGGAAGGGGTCAATTTTTGAAAACGCTTCGCTGTTTTGGAAGGTTTCAAGTTTACTTCTTTTTTCATCTAACTCTTGCTTCTCCGTAAGAAGTCTTTCTTTAAATGTTGTCATGTTTTTATTATTTTAAATGGTAAAAAGTTTTTAAGTAACAATAAAGCCAACCCGATAATTAAGCACCACTCAATAAAGGACGGCCCCACCTTCGCATTCGTGTCTGTGTTCTTTACATCTTTACTTGCGTTCATGCTATCTATCTTTTCATTCAGCCTTTTTTCAAAGTCGTAAGTATTCGTTTCCTGAGTGCTACTCCCTGATTCTTTAACCATCTGCGGGACAAAAACTATTTTGGTCTCCCCATCCTTACCCGGTACTATAATTGGTTGAGGGTAATAAACGGTTTCCTTTGTGTTGGTTGCTGATGACTTTGTTTTGCTCGTATCAATTTTAGTTAGTTCATTTGTTTCTTTCTTTACAGAAGTTGAATCACTTGTTTCTTTCTTTTTTACAGACAGAACCTTACAGGATGAACACAATAAACAAAGTATCACAATTGCCGCCGCAACTATAAATGCACCTTTGATAATACTTTTAAACTCGTTGTCTGTGTCTCTCATGGTTTATTTGGATTAATGCTTTCCGCTCTTTTTTCCAATACCTCTGTAGCTGTGTTTAAGAACTTGTAAGCGATCCTCTGACCCTGGTAACCCATAACTAAAGCAATTGGATAGATGCCCCAATTAAGCCAATCAGGTATCATAACACCTACATAGTTGATAATAAAAATGGATAACTCGGTAACAAATAATACCAAAGCAGATACAATAAGAGAATCCCATTCTTCTTTTAGAAAAACCTTCCATATTGTTCTAAAGGTTAATTCAGGGAATTTCTTTTTATACCCAGTAACTTTTACCATGACATGGAAAAGAACTCCGAGTAATAGGCAAATGACGGTAAGTAAGTAAATCATTTCTTTTTAAATTTTAGTTCGTATTGTTTTTTCAAATAAGTAAATAAGTGCTTACCAGCTACACCGCCTAAGCCTCCGACAACCGCCGTTATAAAAACCTTTAATAGAACAATCATATACACATCAGTTAATAGGTAGACGTCAAGAAGTTTAATTATGCCGCATATAACCCCTGAAATAAATCCTACCCTTAAATCAACATCCACTGGTTGTTCCATTGCTTTCATGGTTTATCATTTAATAACCGTAATAGTTTTCTCATCTACATTCCCTGCTGCGTCAAATGCTTTTGCTGTTATCGTATGTTGTCCACTACTTTCGCTTCCTGTTTTCCAATTATAGTTACAAGATGTTGTATTCAAACACTCTTTCTTTAAAACTCCATCTATAAATATTTGAATCTTCACTACTCCAACATTATCCGAAGCCGATACTTGAATATTAATATTCTTATTTCCTTTTTGTGGTATTACATATCCGTTTGGTGGATTAGTTATAGTAACAATGGGGGCCGTAACATCTACTGGCGGGGGTACATCACTTAACGTTCTTAATGTGATTATACTGGTGTCTGAAAAGTTATCGGCCTGATCTCTTGCCATTACCCCAAACTCATACTCCGTATCGGTAAACAATCCTGTTGGCCTGTATGATAAATTAGTTGTATAGGTCATCGTCCATGTTGGATTACCAATAGGTCGCCAATGAATCTTATAATCTTTCATGGCAACGTTATCCGTTGATGCGTTCCATGAGGCTGTAAAGGCCGATGTTGTTATACTACTCGCCCGTAAGTTCTGCGGTATTGATGGCGCAATAATATCTGTTGGAGGTGGCGTACCTGAATAGTCTTTTACAATTACATTCGATGGAATGCCTGCGTTACCCCACGCATCAACGGCTCTACCTGAAATTTGGTAAAGCGCATTCATAGGAACTCTGAAAGGCCATCCCGTCCACGCATTGCCTTCAAATGTCCAGAACCAATTCGGAAGTAATTTGAATTGTAAATAAGGTATCTCACTTGCATCGGTTGGAGGTGTCCAACTAATATACAGAACTGCATAACCACTAACAGGATCTTCATGAGTGCTATCAAGTTTGAGTACCATTGTAGAAGGGGGCTCGGTGTCCAAGATAGGTGAAGTGCCACAAGTAGCATCTGGAATTACCGGTTGAGTATTACCGAAAAATACCGGGTTGTTTAAATTTAAAATTCCCCCTGATATACAATACTGCGTTAATGATGTTGTTTTTTTAACCGTTGCCAAAATAGCTGCCGCCCTTTGTTGATAGGTCATTTCAGGATTAACACTTGCAAGCAGTCCTATCGCTCCGGCTACTAATGGACAGGCCATACTTGTGCCTGAATAAAGTTGAATCCCTTCCTGGTGATTAATAGGAACGAGTGCAGCACAGTTTACGCCGGGAGCAAAAATATCAACTCCAGTAATCGGGTCTAACCCGTAATTAGAAAATGATGCTCTGTTGTTCGCTTGGTCACTTGCACCAACTGATAAAATATTTGGTTCGTTATATGCTGCCGGATAACTTGGATTAGGCCCTGTGTTCTGATTATTATTGCCTGCTGCACAAACAAAATTAATATCAGCAAGTCCCGCCCTATGAATAGCATCTTTAAGAATTTGGCTTGGCCCACCGCCTCCCCATGAATTTGAAATAGCTACAATGTTCAATCCCTTATTTACTTTGAGCCATACAATATCATCTACTGCTTTCGCTGCTTCTGTATCATAACCGTAATCGGCTAAGAATTTATAATGAATGATTTTAATATTTGGAGCAAGAGAGGCAATACGAATATTATTTCCTGATTCAGCCCCGATCATTGAGCCGCACCATGTACCATGATCGTCATTGCCTGTGTATAGTTGGTTTGAATTATCAAAGTAATTCCATCCCCTGTAATCGTCTATGTGACCATTGTTATCATCGTCAACTCCTGTAACTCCGTTCATTTCTTCCGGGTTCGTCCATACTTTAGAATTATAATCACAGAACCAATAAGCGGCCCCTTCGTCAAGTACAGCTATGTAAACTGTATTGCTTCCTGTATTACCACTTTCCCATGCTTTGTTAGCTTCAATGTTTGTTAAGTTCCATTGACCGCCACCTGTATATTGCGGATCATTGGGGACAAAAATATCCTGCGTTGTGTGAGTGGTATTGAGTGAAGCGTATTCTACTTCCGGGTCGTTCTTAAACTCCTGTAATGCTTTAATTTCATCCTGTACGTTCACTTGATAGTATGGCTCACTTTGAAACTTAGCCATTCTCATGGTAGCGGTTTCTGTCTTAGTGAACATTCTACCTTTTAGTAATTTCTTTTGAGTCCCTGACTTAAACTTTACAACAACCTCATTAGGTTTGTGTGTTGGGATATTTTCTTGTTTAGGGAAGAAATTTGCTTTACTTGTCTCACTTGGTAGCTCTCTTGGAGCATCTAACTTTTTACAGCTAGACATTCCAATTCCTACGATTAAGACAAGAATTAGTGTTTTCATATTTTACGGTTTATTTATTAACGAGTCTACTCTTAATGAATCTATCTTTACTATTCTTTCAAGTCCGTCATCAGGAGGGTCTTTATGATCGTTGCATCCAAGAAAGAAAAAAACGATGGCGATTGTTATTAGTTTTTTCATAGTATTTTACTCAATTACGTCCCTTCCATTATTTCTCCGAGTTTGAAAAGCTGCTAACCTTGCTGCATCAGCCGCAGCTATAAAAGAAGCCAAAGGAGTGTATAATCTTAATTTAGAATCTATACCCTGCCCCATGTGTTCACGAGCATTAGCATTTGCCCAATACTCCTGAAAGGCAAACATTGCAAATCTTCCAGGTAGGGAATCAAAAGTTATATTAGTTGAGAATCCAGCCGGATCTGCATCGTCTAAGAATTTTAAAAACTTCTTATATCGTTTCTTATTAGTAGAATCTAACCCTTGTGGATTTATTCCACCGATTATCCAAGACCATTCTTCGTACTTTAATTGAAGGTTTCGAACATAAACTGTATCTATGTTTTGAGCGTAGATGATCGCTGATAAAAAAAGTCCTGTTGTTAATGTGAGTATCTTTTTCATATTTAATTTGTTATTATTATTCTTCTGTTCTCTGTGTACGTTATTTTAACGGTTACGAAATCAACTGTTATGTCTGATATACTTGCTATGTAAAACCTAACACCAAAGTCAGCATCATTTACGATAGCAGGAGTAAGCGTTGCACTCCAATTGTCAACGGTGTAAGTATAAACAGTCATTGCGCCAGATATGTTTTCAAACTTATCTACTCCTATTAAAGCCCCGGTATCATCTTGTAATTGTGCATGAAATTGTTGTCCGCCAAAAGCAGAAGCAGCCTCCGCTCTCACAGTAACGCTATTAATAGTAGCCCCCGTAGGAATACTAAATCCAAATCCACTGGCAATTAAATAATGCGATTGAGACGCAGTACTAAGGGCTGCATTAGTTCCGTCATCTGCTGTTATGTTGCTTGGGTTAGTCCAGTTATCAGTACCTCCCGCCCTATTAGCAATTGATCCAGACGTTGGGAATACATTCCCAGTATCTAAGAAAAAAACAAAAAATAATATTGATATAAAAATTTTCATTAGTCCTCAGTATAGTTTATAGTGAACGCAATTGAACGTATTGTACCACTTGCCGCATTTGTGTAAATCCAAATAAACGAACCCGCCGGAATCGTCGCATCGTTAAACCCGGAGGAATTACTACATCCTGTAGTTATAGAAGTACAGGTAATATCAGAAGTAAAAACCGCCGTAGGACTTTGTATGCTTGTTCCAAATCCTATGTTATAAGTTACGGAAGGCGTGGTTCCCCTTAATACCGCCTTTAATGATGTGATTGTAATCGCAACAGGAGTTTGCCAAACATCTACAGTATCTGCTGAAGTTGGCAAGGCTATGAATGCGCCTTTATTTAATGATGGGTTACTCAATTTAGTTTCCACCCCTGCGTCATCCTTGCCATAAATAAGACCGTCACTCTTTGGATAGATAACAGTATGGCCACTTGCCGGAGTTGATGGGGCCGATTGTTCGGGTTGGGTCATTCCTCCGCCAGATAAGAATATAGCCTTATCAGTTCCTCCCGGTGAAATATAAATTGGACTACTTGACGTAAACATTTTTAATGACGTAGCATTTAAAGCTGCCATTATCCATTCACCGCCGCCATTATTTTGAATTACAAACCCGCTTGAAATAGTTGTAGATGGAGAAAGAACCAATCCATTGCCGGCAGCAGCAGAAACATTATTCACCCAAAGGCCGTCATTGATTTGAAGGTCATAAACACCAGCATCAGTATTACCTCCGAAGATCATTTCTCCCGAAGCGTTTATAAAAGCTAAATCCCCCGTTCCCGCACTTGATGAGATGTTTAGATAGTTCGCACTTTGTGAACTTTGCCCTTTAATATTTAGTCCAACATCAGTAGTATTCTGTGTTGTTATTAAAACATTCGTTCCACTTGTTGCGTAGTCAACGGCTGCAAAATCATCTAAGGTTGTCGCACCAACATAGTAAGCCGGTTTGCCTGTTGTGCCGGAGTTGATTGTTCCTGAACCGCCAACGGCTGAAGTAGGAACTTTCCAAATTTTATCATTAGCATCTTGTATAAGAACAGAATCAGTTCCGCCAATAGATTTATTAGGTAAGCCTTCTACTATAAAATTAAATAAGTCTGTAGGGTTTGGATGAATATATAAACTATCGGGATAAACTTTTAAGTCCAAAGACTTTGTTCTTCCGGCATTATCTAATGCGTGTAGACTAACACCAGTAACACCACTTCCTGCCATTACAATTTGAGTGTTTTTGTTTACATCTTCTGCATCAAGAACAATGTTATTAGGTAAGACGTTAATATACCCATATTTTGATGTACCGTCGTTTTGAAGAATCTGAACACCACCAATTGAAGCGTTTGTTGTTAATGACCTAATGTTAAAACGATATGCGCCATTGTTTATAGTATCATTCTTATCTTGTAACGCTTCACCTGTTTCTTCATCAAAAACTTCTTGAAGTGTTGATGATGACCCAGCTTGAATCCATGCACCCCCTGAATAATAATAAAACAAATGATTAAGAGTATCAACCGCAATCAATCCATCATTAGTACTTGAACCCGTTCTAAGCCCTACAGGAGTTCCGTTATATCTTGGTACATGAAGAGAAGAGTCAAACATGGCTGCTATACTTCTTTCCCTAACTACCCTGTATTGATAGTTAGTAGGCACTCCGTATTGACCATAATAAAAAATAAATTTCCCTATTTTACTATCTCCTCTATACGAGTCCTGCCCGAAAGACTGTATAGAAATTAAAAGGGTAAGGATTAAAAATATTCTCATAGTTTATAAATTATATGTATTGTTTCTCCACCTGTCGCAAAAGGAAAACTTGGCCCGAAGGCAATTCTTTTTGTAGGTGAAATAAAAGTCCAATCAGTTCCATCAAGACTACTCACAGAAACAAATGGAGAATAATCTTTTTGCTCCCCTTGCCTGGAAACCTTAATGATCTTACTTACATTCAGCCCTGAATTAACAGTACTTGCCCCTTCTGATCCTATAACCGTTTTACTTTTTAATATGTCCATATTACAAACATTCTTTGTCCGTCAATAGTTGTCGCAGCATCAGGTGTGATCGTTCCTGTTCCTGAATTAAATGAATAAACAAGCCCCATACTTAACTGTTCTGTTCCTTCTCTGCACACTTCTATAATATTTGAAGCACCTAATCCTATCCAGTCATTATTTTGAATTACGCCCCCCGCTACTGTATAAGAATCAGATGTAACCAATGTTCCTATAACTGTTGTATCATCTACGGGTAATATTGTATAACCTCCCGTTCCTTTAAATTCTACACTCCATTTTGATATTGATCCATTCTCTTTAAAGAAATCGGATTGAGGAACCAAAACCGATCCCGTAAAAACATTTATAAATCCTCCGTCATCGGTAAAGGTTATTGTGATGTCATAACCATTATCCATTACATCGTCTGAAATTGTCTCAAAAGCGTAATTCTTGACTACTGATTCATCTCTTAAAATAAGAACCCCGCCAAGATTTACAGACCACTCTCTTAAACCAACCGAAGCGAACGTTCTATCTCTTCCTGTAACCGGAGTTGATGTTTCTTTAATATCTGTATTTACTGTAAGCCGCATAGTTTGAGCGCAACCCCAAACCCTATAGTCACCGAGTTTCGATGCCCTAAATATTACGTTCTTACTTTGTACCGGGTACGCCATTATTCTTCTAAATATTTAAATTCAAAATTCTCTCCGTTACTGTTTCCCCCTTGTCTTACACTCGCTGAATCGTTTATTTCTGCTACGGTTGCCTGCCATGTGCAGTCATGCCAATTCTGTCTCATGCTTAAAATGATAAAACTCATTCTGCTTAATGGTTCTAATTGAGACGGTATTGAAAATTTATGAATGGGTGAAACATACCCATTCGCCACATCAAGCCCGTATAAGAACGAGTTAAGAATCCACGTTTCTAATCTGTTTTGATTCCATACTGCATTACATTGCCAATGAAGAAAAGCATATCCGAAATCTAAAAGATCAGGTATTGCGTATTGCTCCATTGCAAAGTCTACCCATTGAGAGGTCAAAAGATAATCCCCGCTATCTTCATAGTGCATTGCGTATCTATAACTTTTACATGGAGCATCTAATAAATAAAACTGCTTTTCAAACTTCTTAGCATAATTTAAATCCGAAGACATTTTAAACTGTAACCCTGTCTTCTCTCTATAACCACCATTTAAGAAAGGATTATAATTAAATTCAAAGTTTGTATAATGAATATTTTTAAGGTCAGTAGTTCCTGTTATTTGATTTATTTGGTGAAGCCTTACCGTTAAAGTTCCCGTTACGGGGGCCGGGGGAGCTTCTACTTCTTGCGTCATCCATTCGTTTTCATCTTCTATGTCCGTCCACGTTATATCTATCTGCCCTGCTGAAGTTGCTACAGTAAAGTTTGAAGTGTCCCACCATTTAAAAGGAGTTGATGGATCTGAAAGCGTTTCATTTCCTAATTGCCAATAAGAACCATCGTCACCGTGAAGAATAAATATCATCACAAAATACTGCCCTCCTCCGCTTGCGGTTGCAGGATTTATCATTACCCTCCAATCTATTTGAGCCGTGAATTTATCCTTCTCACATATTCCCGCCCCTTCAGATTCTATATAACTTTGATCTGTACTTGCTAACGTACTATTCCCTGATTCGGGAGTTATTACTACATAATGCTCATCAATGTAATCTTCGGCTGTATAAGTTCTTTCTATATAAAAAGTAGAATCCGTTACTCCATAAGCCCCCGGTTCCCCGTTTAATAAAGTCCAACCATCCAAATTAAATGTTCTTGTTGGGGGAACGTCGTCTATAACGGCTCCTCTTTCAAAGAACATATTAGTAAAGAACTCTTCTGGTAATTCTAAATCAGCTATTATAGTAGTTGACTTATAAGGACGCTGTATTCTTTGTAAGCTTTGAGCATCTATAAAAATAATATCATTACCGTCTAAATCTTTATCAAGCGTTACACCTAAAGTTCTATCAATATAAGTTCCGCCTAATTGGTAATTATGAACTACAAAAGCAGAATTTTTATATTCGTCAATTCTTAGTATGTACCAATAGTTATTATACTGACAAACACGGCACATTAAAGAAGTGAGTATCTTACTTAATACCGTATGGCAGTCTTCTAATTCGGTTGCGCTCTTACTGAAGGCTATTACCGGATCTATATAAGTTTGATTGAGTGGGCAATTGTCTACGGTTGAGTGATGATTGAACTCAAAAAGATTCATTGCTACTTTTATCCCATCGTAAATAGCGGCTCCCTCACCTGGATAAGGGCCTTCTGTCTTCCGTAAACACCAAGAAATGATCTCTATTAATCTGTATTTACCCGAAGGTCTTGCACCGTTGAAATCAGAAAGTTCAACATCTTTTAACACTCCGAAATTATCCGTAGCAGTTAAAACAACTTCCTGACCAGACGGAAGGAAAGGCTGTTGGTTGTCATCCATCACTAACCAACCATTAAAAATTATATCAGATCCTGTAGAAACTCTTACAAAGAATCTATAATCTTCGCCACTTGAAAAGGTGGAAAAATTAACCGCATCTGTACTCTTAAATCTTATCGTGGCCCTTTGACCTATAATCGGATTGAACTTATCTTCATTTACGTTAAAGGTTTCTAACTCTAAAGCCGGAGCATAACCAGTAAGACTGATCGTTGTAGTATCATTGAATCCGGTATAGTCATAATCTTTCCTATCCGTTATTCTTATGAGAACATCGTCATTTTGCCTGTTTATAAATTCAATATCGTAAAATATTATCTGCCCCATTATCCTACTCTTCCGATTTGATTTGAACCCAATTGAACAATACCAACTAAATCTGCACCCCTTGCCCTTAACTCTATAAAACTAGGAGCCATCCTTCCGCCACCTATACCACCTCCAAATGAAGGGGCCGCAGATCCAACTCTACCTCTTGAAATACCTGGAATACTTAAAGGAAGCGGAGTATTAAGCCCCGGAAATATTAAACTTGTGATCGCTTTTAAAATCAACATTTGAGCAATCGCTTTAATAGTTCCTATTATTAATTGTTTTAAAGCCTCTCCTAATGCTTTAAATACATTCTTACCTTCTAAGGCAGCGTCAAAAGCCGCATTGAAAGCGTTTGTTAATCCTTGACCGATTGATTGATTTAAAGTACTGGCTATATCAACCATTCCTTGAAGCAGCCTTGTGCCTTCTTGTATTCCTTTGTTGATATTGGAGAAATCTATTTTGAAAAACTCATCAGTTCCTAGTTTTCCAAGTTTCGAGAACTCCCCGAACAGTTTTACTTTTTCATCAGCTAATTTTCTACTGTCAACGCTTAATGAAGGATCTATTTTAACATCTAATGGTATTCCTTTTTCTAATGATATTCCCTTAAAGAAGTTATCAATTACACTTTGCGGAACACCTTCTGTAACTGGAAGAAATTCAAATTCTGTTTGGACAGGAAGTTTAATTTTAAGATTGCCTTTAGCAATGTCGCCAAGTAGTTGTTTGGCGTCTTTTAAAACAGCATTTTTATCTTTAAAGAATGTAATCTCTAAATCAGGAACAACAAAGGAATCACCAAATTCTTTTACGAATAATTTTGCTCTTGCAATAATATCGTCTGTTGCGTCTTTTAACTTTTTTGGATCCGGAGTTTTAATTTCAAATTGACCCGTTTTTTGTAACAGGGCTGATAGGGCTTCTATCTGAAGATTAATATCATTTAATTCTTTTGATGCTCCACTAAGTGCCTCTCCTGTAATTGCCGAAAATCCTGTTCTTTCTAATTGAGAAATGCGCTGCATTAATGATATTCTTGCAGCAAGGTTCCCGTTTACCTTGTCTAATCCCTTTGCGTTTTTATCAACCTCTTTACCCCACTCAGGAATAGTATTCATCGCATTTGATAAATCTATTACCTTTTTTGTAGCAGTATCTACCTTGAACTCTGGTACTATTTGAGATATATCAAACTTCTCTTTTGAGAAATCAACAGCACCGCCAAGGGATTTTAATTGCTCTCTTAATGCTCCAATCTGTTTTTGTAATACAGGGTCAACAGCGTCTACAAACTTTGGATCTATAGCTAATTCAAGTTCCAGCTTTTTATTAAACAGTTTTGTCAACTGTATTTCAATTGCCTTAGACCTTCCAATTTCTTTTAATCTTAATAGATACCCATCATAAGCAGTTTGTAAACCCTTTATTAATCCTTCTTCTTCTTTAAGTGATCCAAAAAATTCTCTATTGATTTCTCCAAGCTCTTTTAATGCTGCTTTTCTTTCTTCAAAATTTAGTTTGCCGCTATTTATTGCAGCAAATAAACCAGTAACTTTTGATGCGTTCTTACTAAGATCACCGGCAACCTGTTCCAATGTGCTGCTTAAATCAAACAAAGCTTCCCCGGTTTCTTCCGCCTTATCCTTCGCACCATTCATCCCCCTTGTCCATGCAGAAAAACCTAACTGTGAAAATTGTAGTGCCGCCGTAACTATTGATAAACCAAGTCCAACACCTCCGGCCCCCATCAATGAAGATGCTAATAGCTTTAACGCCTTTGCATTTGACCCGGCTTCTGCCCTTAATCTTTGGAACGATTCTAATAACGGATTTAAGTTGTTGGCTATTCCAATAAAGCCAAAACTTGAATCTTGTGCAACCCTTCCTAAATTCGTTAAAGCAAACGTAGCTGATTGTGACCCTCTTGCAATATTGGAAAACTGATTAACATTTATTCCATTAATGGATCTACTAAGAAGAGATAGTTGTTGAGTAAGTTTTGCTACATCTCTGGGATCGGTGGCTTTTTTTAACGCTGCGGCAAGTTGTAAAAGTTCTTTTTCAATTTGGTCAACAGTTCTTATTACTTGTGTACCGTTTAGATTAATAGAAATATCCTTCCCCTTTAACCCATTAATCTTAGTCAGCAAAGAATTGACCTCAGATAAAGCAGCCGAAGTATCAACAGTTATTCTTGCTTTTATATCCTTCGCTCTATTCTCTACCTGATTGATAGCAGCCAATAACTGACTATTGTCAGCCTTTAAAAATACTTCGCTACTCTTTAATTTCGCTATGTCTGCTAAGACAACATCAACCGCATCTAACGCCTGTGATGGGTCGGCCTTAATATCAATCTCTCCTAACGCTAAGAACTTAGCTTTGATCTCCTCTACCGACTGACCAATATCAACCGAAACTAAAATATTACTCTTGACTGCTTGTAACCTGCTTTGAACCTCGTTGATAGAAGCTAAAGCCTCTGAATTGTCAGCCTGTAAAATTACCTCTTGACTTTTAACTGAATTTATATCAATCAGTATTTTGTCAATCGCTGCCAATGCACCCGAAGGATCGGCTTTAATATCTATTTCACCAAAGGCGGCAAACTTTGCTTTAATATCCTGTATGTCCTGATTGACCTTTGTAGAATCAACCTGAACAACTATATTACTTCGGACATCTTTTAAATTCGCCTCTACCTGGTTGATCGCTGCAAGTGCAGGAGCATTATCAACCTTCAGTAAAACATCGGTATCTTTTAACTTCGAAAGGTCGGCTAAGATTTGATTTATCTCACTCGTTTCGCCTTGAATATCCGGAAAACTTAATGTCCCTAAATCAATCGCTTTAATTCTCTGTACAATTGAATCAATTTGAGACTTAACTTCTGCATCATTTACATCAACATCAATCAGAACATCTTTAACTCCCGATAGTTGACCGGAAATTTTATTAAGTTCTGATAATGCTTTTTGAGAATCAATCTTAATATCTAGCGTAGAAAACTTACTTCGGATAGAATCTATCTCAGAACTTAGTTTACCTAAATCTAAACTAGCAAGCCCCTTTATCTTATTCTCAAAGCTAGTAACGTCTTGTAATGCTTCATTGATAGCTTTATCAAGCTGACTTACATCACCCGTAAATATTATATTGAGTTTCTGATCTGCCATTAGATATTAATTCCCATTTTTCTAAACTCTTCCAACTGATGCTCTGCTACCATGCCTCTTTTTAACTTTTCCATCTTGACGTTCTTAGCTCTTTCTTCAGGAGTGGGGTCAAACCATAAAGGCATAAAATCTTCCATCTCCTGTATGTCATCCATCTTACCAAAAATCACATACGGTAAAGAGTGTATTCCATAAGCTATGATTCTTGACTGCTCCCATTGTTTTCTAATCCTGTTATCATGTCCATCAAGAAAAGTAATCAAATCAAATAGTCCACATTCCCAAACATCTTTCGGCATCATACCGGCCTCACCGCATATTTCAATTAACTCCTGCCAACTTAAACTGCCGCTACTATTTTTTTTTTCGAAACGTATGCGTCCGTATAATGACCGAGTAACCTTTGGAACTCATCACCATCAAAGCCGCCCAACTCTTCCACCCATTGTGCTACGTCAAAATCCGAATAATCACCAATAGCGGCGAACTTAACCAACTGTAACAGGTTATCTATATATTCAAACCCGGAAACAGTATCTGTTTTTTCCAGAAGCTTTATAGTATCGGTAAAACCAAGACCTCCCTTAAACAAGGCAAGTCTTTTTAGTGATGCCGTATTAAACTGACCTTTGATAATAGTACCATCCGTCAGGGTGATCTCAAAACCACCTGAAGGGAATAATTGTAATCCCATATTAAGCCGTAGTTAATGATCCTTGTCCTGTGAACGTAATTGTAAAATTCATTGCTGCGCCTTGAGCTACTGCACCGGTAATATTGGTGATGTAAGCCGCACCTTTATGTGTAAAATCTGTACCACCTGCATCAGGGTAGTTCCATCTTACATAAAGAAGTGTTTGGGCATTCCACCATTTTAAAAGTTGCTCATAACTTTCTGCTGTGCCAATGTCGGGAGTCATATTTGCTACTCCTTCAAATTCAAAAGACCATGCGTTAGAGCCTAATCCAATGATAGGGCCACAATCTGTATCTTCTGTGTTCACCGGAGTTGTGCCGGTAAACGTTAATCCTTTCTTACATACGATCATCCTGGTATTTGAATAACCTGAGTCAGTTGAAACGTAAAAAGGAAGTGCCGAACTCTGTACTGCTGTTGTTGACATTTGTTTTCTTTTTTTATAGGGTTTAAATTGTTTGTGTTACTAAGTGTTCCCACCTAATTATTTTTCTGTAATATTTATATTGGCCGTCATCTTCGGTTAAATAACTTTCTGATTGTGGGCCTACGCATAAAAACTGAAATCCTGTAGGGTCTGTTAATCCATCGTTGTTAGCCGAAGGAATAACTAACTCTTTTATTTGCTCATCTATACTTTCCGCTATGTCATCTTTTATTCCTGTTTGTCCTGAGAACCTTGTTATAATATCTGTGATAATAATAGGTCGGGTAAAATGGGCATCTGCTGTGCTTTCGTCTGTAGAACTTTCGGCCCTGATAATTACATAGCATGGGCCGGGGTTTGAATCAGCGTCTTCCCTGAATACTTTAACTGCAATCGTGCTACCTAAGTAAACGACTGTCATGCCCCCACCGGATAATTTGGAGTACCATGCTGTTTTCAATCTTCCTATAGGGTTCTTCATAATATATTATCTATTGCCGCATTTATTCTTTGTATCATCTTGGGAACTACTATTCCTTGCTGCTTAAAAAAATACGGATGAGCCTTAACACCGTTTTTTAATATGCTCATTATAATCGGCCATGCTACAGATATATTTTCCTGTTGCTGTTTCGATTTATTACCAACCCTTCTACGGGTTTTTACAGAATATCTTCCTGCAATTCCCTTCCTTCTTACCCATTCTATAATCGCTCTAACCATATCCTTAAAACTCCCTTCTCCTCTTCCTCTGAATCTTGCGGCTATTTGTTCGGCTCCGGGAACCGGTCTATAATTCCCTTTAGTTCCAAATTCCATATAAGCAGCCGCCGCACTCTGGGAAAATATTTCATAATCGAAATCGCCTATTTTTTTATAAGCAATGTGATTCTTTAGAATAGCAGTATCAACCGGAGCATCTGTTTGCGCTCTGATAACAAAATCTCTTGCCCCTTCTTCGATCTCCGCATCTACAACATCACGAAGATTTGAAGCCAGCTCACTAAGCTTTGTTTTAATATTCGTCAATCCTTGTATCTCTACCTTAACCACTCGCTTTCTGTTCTGCTGTTATTAAATACTTTCTTTTCTTATCATCTACCAATTCAATGCTTGTTATTGTATAATCCTGACTATCATCCCTTAATATCACATTACTATCTAATGTCAAATCCGAATTATAATAAATTTCATACCTATACGAATTGTTATACCCTTGTGAGAACTGAGAATAAGAACGATTTGAACTATTCTTTTTCCTGATAGCCCAACAAGTAATCAAAGTTGTTCCCGTTGGATTATCCCAAACACCATTAGAATCCTTAGTTGGTGTAAGGTCAATAAATGAAACTCTCCGTCTTGTTCTGCCTATACCGTCCACTCTAAATCTTTATATGGTAAAATCAAATCATTAGTATCTAAAACCTGTACTTCGTCGCCCCTATGCTCAAACCTCTTTGCTATTTCGTTTAACCAACCAAGTCTCAACCCCGATGGCAAAGTATCTTCAGTATAACCAACTTCGTAAATCAGTTTCCATACATCACCGCCCACATAGCTTTCAAACTTGTTATATTGAATCTCATATTCATCGTTTCCAACCTGTGTTGTAAATTCATTAATCCCTGTCTTTATATACGCTGTGTCAAACGTTACCACCGGCCCGAAAGGAATCCCAAACGGCCCACAGTATCTAATTAATACCTCAACCGTTTTATCTATTAAACTCTTTCCGGTTATTTCTTCTATATACTGTCTTACTTCTGTATTTAAAGAGGTTAGTCTTGTATCAAAAGAAGTGTTTGCAGAATCTATATATAGATGCTCTTTAATATCCGCAATGTCTAATATCTCCGTAGTGCCTACAGAAGAGAATGCGAACCCTATGATTTTACTCTCACTCATTGTACATTCTTATAAGTCCGGGTCTTTTAGGCCCTATTAATTGCGCTGTTTTAGTATTGAATCTATACTTAGCCCTAATTACGGGGAAGTCTATATTATTCGTAAGAGAATAAACTAACCCTGCATCTTGGGTTTCAAAATCATATTCGGCCTCGGTAACTATCATTGCCCTTTGTGCTAATAGGCTTACATCTGCCCCGGTAAAAGAATAAACAGCAGGATCGACACTAAAAACAGTAGTTGCGCCGTATTGCAAACTTGCGTCCTCGGTTGTAAAAACATAAACAGCGTTAGTCCCTGAAAGTGTTCTTTGTGTAAGTATAGAGGCATCCTGAGTTACGAAAGAATAATTTGCCGCATCAACATCCAACTTCCTTTGTACTGTTAATCCCGCATCAGCAGTATTAAAAGAATAAACCGCATTATCTACATCAAAATTATAATCACCTGAACCGGGTGTATATTCTAAACCCGCATCCTGAGTTGTAAATAAATAAACCGCCTCTGTTCCTGAAAGGGTTCTTTGTGCTAATATCGAAGCGTCTGCTGTTGAAAAACTGTAAGAAGCCGGGTCTACATTAAATCTTAACCCTCTTAATAAACCTGCATCTTGTGGTGTAAAAGAGTAAACAGCATTTGTTACGTCAAGTTTCCTTTGAGCCGTTAAACCAGCGTCCGCAGTAGTGAATGTGTAAGTCGCTTCATCAACGTTTAATTTTCTCTGTGCCTGAATACCTGCATCCTGAGTAGTGAACGAATAACTCGCAGGGGTGACAATTAACATTCTTGTTACTTGGAAAGTCACATCAGCCGGAGTGAAAGAATAAACCGCTTCTACTACGGGGAAATTATATCCTTTGTTAAAAGTTACATCAGCACCCGTAAAAGTATAAACAGCGTTAGTTACATCTAACTTCCTTTGGGCTTGTAGTCCTGCGGCCTCGGTTGTAAAAGTATAAGTGGCCGGATCAACATCAATAGTCCCACCCGCAGCAGGAAATTCCGCCTCAATCATTATCCCCGTAAAATATTGGTCAGGGTTTACATCTAAAGCCCCCGGTGAACCAAACCTTACTCTTAAATCTCTAAAGTCACCATTATTACCTGTGTTACTTACATTCCATACACTTGCTGCACTTGGCGGATCGGCAAAATGCGCCCTCTTATAGGCTATCGTAGTCACACCCGCTACCGTTGTAGCTGTGTAAACAGTCCCCATTGTTCCGTTATCATTCAAACGGATCTCCATATTACCCGTACCCGTAGCCGATTGACGAATGCCAGCAATAACCTCAACGGCTCTTGGTGCTACTGTAGGAGTTGAAATACCCGAAGCCGGGCCGAAAACACACTCTACGTAATCTGTAGCGTTTGGAGGGGCAAGCATATTTATCCAATCAGTCCCCGATCCGCTTTCCAAAGGAACGTCATCTACTAATTGAAAAGCTGTGGTTGTAGCGTTTAAAATATCTGTTCCTGTAGTTGTTCTTTGGAAGTCTCCTGTCCCTGCTATATTATGAGTACCGTCTGAAGTTGGAATGAAGTGTTCTACTTTCCCTGCTCCTAAAGGATAATCTGCTGATGTTGTCGATAGTATTAAATCATCATAATAAATTTCGTGATTACCGCCACCGTCGTTTTCGTTTAATAAAAATTGAGTAAACGTATTTGCGGCAACAGCTCTATTTGCTTGGCCGCAACTAACACCATCAACAAGAACATCGCACAGCCACGGATTACCGCTCATGTTAAACTTGAAATCAATTCTGTACCATGTATTAGTCGTTACCGTTACAGGTGTTGATCCCTGAGCTGTTGCTCCATGTGAGTAAATCTTACTATCTGACTTTAGAAGTACACCCAATATATTAGCTCCTGTTCTGCATAAGTAAACAGAATCTGCTGCTGGCATAGTCGCTATATAAACATAAAACCTACCAACTAAAATATTATTACTAAAAGTAATACCGGCTGTTGCAGCAGTAGCATCCCCAACATTAAGACCCTTTAATGATCTACTCCCGTTTCGTTTGATTGTAGTATCAAACGAAAGTCCTGCCGATAATGCCCAGTGACCATTTCCGCACTCAAAACCACAACAAAAAACAGGAGTAGCCATAGTTTATGCTAATGTTCCAAAACCGTTTGAACCGAAGTTGATAGTAAATGTTTCCCCATCTGCTAACGTTAAATCACTTCCATAATCAGCATAGCTTATTAAAGGATCTGCCGGAGAAGTTGGATCGTCGTTATATAAAATCACATACCTAAAAGGAGCCGCAGGCCCACCGCTTGCAGTTATAACCAAATCAGTAGCGGTAAAAATTACCGTTCCTGTTGTGTGTTCTGCTGTAACACCCGTTACTACTCTACTCGATAAATTTGTATAAGCTATTGTAGTAATATCGCCTATGACCGCATCAGCCGAAACTGAAGGAGCATTTGCCGCATTAGATAACCCCACCGTTACCGAACAAGTGGAATCTGATGTGAAATTGTGAACACCTTTTGCAAGGTCTTCTACGAACTGTTGAAATTTTGTGAATGTCGCCATTATATATACTGTTTAAGGTTTACGGATTGTGATTGGTATAAAAAGTTTTCAAATCGTTTACAATACTCTAAAGGGTCGTGTTCTTTTGCCCTCTGTCTTGATAATTCGCTTCTTTCTTTGTAGAATTTCTTGTCATCGAATTTCTTAATCATCTCTACCAAAGAAGAAATATCATATTCATCTGTGTCATCTAAAACATTCCCGTTATCATCGAATAAATCGTCTTTTCTTGGGTCTATATAGTTTCCCGCATAATCGCAGTTCTCTTTTAAACCAGGCGTAGGGCAACAGATAACCGGAATCCCTGAACACATTGCCTCCGTTGCTGTCATTCCCCAGCTTTCATATTGAGAAGGCATAATTAAAAGCCTTGTCTGTTTGTAAATAGGAAGAATATCAGGAGTGTTATCAATTACTTTTACATTATCTGGTTGATCGGTTATTTGTTTATCATAACTTCCTTTAACCGCTAAGAATTTCTTGTTTGGGAACACTTTAGCCAACTTTTGTAAAATTCTTCCCCCTTTGTTAGTGTTTAGGTTTATTAGGGTAACATATTCGTTACCTTCTGGGTTATCATTTACGTTGTATCTGTCATAGTCAACCGCCGGAGGAACCACTACCGAAGGATGTTTATATTTTAGTTTTTCATTTATCCATTCTGAATTATAGACTACGTTTACATTCGCAGCCCTTTCAATTGATTCGTACAAATGATGATTGTGAACTATATGAACCACCGGCTTTCCTATATCTCTTCCTAAAGTGACTGTGAAATGAGTAAAATCCAAATGAGTGACTAAAACATCGGCCCAACGGTAAGCATCTAAGCAGTCTTTATTACCCATTACATAAACACCTTCCCACTCGTAAGGAACACGGTAGTTGAACTGTGGCGCACGTTGAAGCATTACCCTAACTTCGTGACCTTGTTTAATAAGGTACTTGTTAAGGTTATGTATATACGCTTCACCTCCACAATTATGGATGGGCGGGTACAGATGTATAGAGTACAGTATTCTCAATCTTCGTCCTCTTGTTGGTTTTTTACTTCTTTTTTAATCTTCTCATAATCCTCTTTCATTATTTTTATCGCCTCCCTAAGAACTTCAATTCCTTCCTTACCCTTCATTCTTTCCTCCAAAGAGGACACCATCTTGTTTTCATAAGTCTGTGTTATCATATAACTATCCAATTTTTATCATAACCATCGTTCCAATTCATGTCTCCCGCTTGTGTTCCAAACCATCTTTTAGGCGCAATAACTTTCTTCTCAGGATGGTCGGCTAATATTGCTGCCATTGCACTAAAGGAAGAATTGGCTATTATGAACGATTTGCATTTTTTCATCTTCCTAAAATCTTCTAAGTATGTTTTATACCCCATTACATAAACATCCTTCGCAAGTGAACCCATCATTTCAAACCAACTATTTACATTATCACTAAACAATAAGAACTTTGAATCAGGGAACATTGCCATCGCTTCTTCATAATATTCTTTACTGCATCTCGGATGATAGGCATTAGGATCGTCTATATAATCACCCGCTCTATAATGAATCGCTACATAATCATTCTGCTCCGGTTCATCTTTCATTTTAAAATAATGCCTAACCTTATTTATACTATGCTCAAAGAACTTCGGACTCTGTAAATGAGCGTTTATACTCCAATTACCCATCTGTAACATCACATCCCTATAACCCCAGAAATATCCGTACTCAATAAAGTTTCTCGGATCTATTCCTCTTAAATCAGGTAAGGGGTTCACAAAATGTGAACTAAAATCTGTTACCTCACCGCCAAAAAGAGCGTTATCATAATTCTTCCATTCAGGAAAACCGAACTCCTGGTTGTTTTTGTCGGCTATACCTATTACTCCTGCAATGGTGAATAATTGGTTTCCGAATCTTCCCAATCCTCCTGTCCCTATGGCTGTACTTGTTAGCATAACCAACTTTTATCAAATCTGTCTGTAATCCCATAGGAATAGTCAGGGAATAGTTCAAAATATTGTCTGTCTATAAAAATCATGTTACCAGTATGACATAAAAGAAAATAGTCTTTATCCCAACCTAATCTCATCATCATTGAATAATTACATCCCTGTTCAGGTGTAAAGAAATCCTTCTGCGGGTCTAACGAACTATTAATTTCTATTACTACAATCTTTGGTCTGTGCTTGTACGCTTTCCAAACCGCATAATCATTCCCATCTATATCAATACTTAAAACATCACAATCAGGGACTAACACATTTACATTTTCAGGAGTTACAAACTGCCCGTTGCTTGCTTCGAGCATTGTGAAATTCCAACCCTTCTCAATTAAGGCTCTTGTGTTAGAACAGAAATAACCATCAGCCGCCCCGAACTCACAACAAGAACCAATCTCTATCTTCATTCGTTTAAGACATTCTTCTATAATCCCGTCTTCGCCATTCTGCGAATAAATATTCTTACTATATTTTTCTACAAACTCAATCATTCTGGAATTTTAAGTGACCAATTCTCCCAAACGAAGGGATATTGCCATGTTAGTTCATGCGTTTTCATTAGTTGCCTACAAATAGAACTATACCTCACTTCCCACAACAAACCCTCAACCTTATGAAACTGCACTTGAATATTTTTAATGTTCTTATGCAATCCTTTGTAAATAATATGACTAAGTAACTCATACTCCCCGCCTTCAATGTTTATCTTCAATAGTGCCACCTCTCTATCTAAATACTTCGCTATATCCTCACACTTAACTTTCCTTTTTCCTTCATCGGTAAATATTGAACTGTATAAAAACACCCCACCTATTTCTAATTCACCATCATAAGTCCATGCCGCCCGATTATCCAAAGCCTCAAAACACTCCACTTCACAACCGAACTTCTTTTTTATCTCATCTGCCCACTCTCTCCTGTAACTTCCTATATCAATTACATAGTCAGTAGGTTTAAGATCATATTCGTATCTTAAATACTCTAATTTCTTTTCTACCCATTCCGTTTGGTCTCCTAACTCTACCATAGTGCATCTTTTATTACCCCCGCCGCAAACCACACCGCATATAAAAACAATATTGAACACATAACCACTAATACCAAAAGTGCCATCCTTGAATGTCCTCGTATAACAATTATAAGCAAGGCGAACACGGATAGTATTGCCAGAAATATTAAAATTCTCTTTACCATTCTCCATTCCTCCTTCTGTGATGATCGAACATGACCGGGTAACTATCCGTTCTGGGTAAGTGATCTGAATATTTTGTCGGCCACCAATGAAGCTTATAACCGTATTTAATTTGTAAACAGGTTAAAATCGCCTGATCGTGCCTGTGTTCTGCGAATGTTGGGTAGTTCCCTTCAGAAGGTGAATCATCAATGAATCCCGGTATCTGTGACCATGCCAACCATTCAGCCATAAAACTTCTTACATTATCACCTATTTTCATCACTATCACACTCGCCTGAACTTGTTTTTCGTTTTCGTATTTAGCCCATGAGCCAAGAATAGAACTTAACACATTACCCTTGCACCATTCAACCTGACGAAATCCGTTAGTAAAAAATAGAATATCCTGATCCATTTTCTCAATCAAGTGCTTCACATCATTAATTATCTCAACCCCTGCATCACTATAAATCAAAATATCACCATCGTTCAAATAACCAGAATGAAGTGCTTTATTAACTACATAAGGTTTCCAAAGCCAATAACCCGCCCCTCTTTCTTGTTCTAATGTCTTTTTATTGATCGAATAGAATAAAGGATCTATATCTCTTACACCGTAGGTAAATGTTTTTTCAACCCCAAACTTCAAAGAACTAACCACAAGTCTTTCTTGTGATATATACATATTATTAGAGGCATAGCTAACTAATGCGATCATAAGTTATTTCTTGCCCAATTTTGGATCTCGGTTGCTATACCTCCAACAATAACCCCGATAAGAAGGCCAAGCAAAAAAGTAAAAACTGGATCATTTAATAAATTCTTCATAGATTATCTTTAAGCCATCTGTTCCCTTGTATGTGCGCCCCCGTATAATCACTTTCCCTATTCCAAATCTCACTCCATCGGGGTCTTTGATAAGCCACCATTGGATTAACTACATAACTCCTTCCCATAGGAAAAACATTTACTCTTAACCATTCGTCAAAAATTTGACAACCTTCAGTTTTATATTCATCGGTCACATACTTGAAATTCTCTACTATAAACTTTACACACTCTGCACTATACCAGGTTGCATGACTCTGCCAGCAGTTATGTAACCTTGCATAGCCCATCGGTGTACTGTTAGTAGGCATCTGCCAATTCATAGTATCAGAACCGATTATATTCGCTCCCAAATGAACCGTTAAAGCATCTTCGGGAAAATCAAATCTTAGCTCACCATCAAATTTTACATCATCTTCAAATAGCAATAAGTCCTCATAGTGTTCAACCCAATCCCAAATCATTCCTTTGTCATCTTGTAGTATATCGGCCTTTCTGCACAACTCCATACAAGCGTAAACGGATTTATTAAACCCTAAAACCCTGTTATCTTCTACGATTGCTTTAAAAGGCGTAACCTCTAACCCTACCCGGTTAAATTCTGCCTCTGCTATCGGCCAATCATTAATAGTTATACAAAGTTTTTTCATTATGGATATACTCTTATTTCTATTGGTGTTTGGAACATATTTCCGTCTTGTCCTGCCCCTCCTCCTCCTGCGTATGTTGATATGTTTACGGAGTTAGGGAACCCTTGTCCGCTTTGCTCCATTACTATTTGCGCCTGTTCGAAGTCTTTATTTGGTGTTATTATGTAGTATGTTTTTTCAGCCGGGAAAGCTCCTGTTAGTGTTCCGACATAGCTTCCTGCTACTGCTCTTGTCCATACTATTGCTCCGATTGTGTTTTGGAGTATTGTTGCTGTTGGTGCATTTGTTCCATCCTGTGTTAACAAAGCCGTATAAACCAAATACGATGAACCCGGAGAAGCTCCGCCACCTAACCCCGGAAATATTGCAACTATCGCATCTGGAAAATCTGAAGCTGCCGATAAAGGAACTCCATCAATAACCACAGTCGCTATATTCTCTGCCTTAACCACATACTCTTGGTCATACACATCAAAGAATAAATCCCCTGTTTGGTCAAAGTGCCATGCAATGCAATTAGAATCGCTATGAAGCCGGTGCATATTTCCACCTCCATTGAAATTCACATAATCGCCGTCTACTGAAAATATATAACTCATACTTAAAAGAAGGGATGACCTTACGGGGTCACCCCTGTTAATTAAACTGTAGTTGTACTGAACGCATCAGGACGGAAGATTGCAAGACCTTCAGTTCTTTCAAGAAGGAACGCAATTTCGTTTGATGTGAACAATGAAGCATGAGAATCACTTTGACGCAATCTCAAACCTTCACTTTGTACAATAGCTGCTTTTGTCCAATCACCGACTAACACCCTGTTACCTGTCAACCAGTTTACCGGATAGATAGGACGGCCAAGAACTCTTGTAGTACCATTCTGATCTATTGATACCACCGGAGGGCCTGAATAAGTCTCACCTGCTGTACCCGGACGGAGCAAAATAAGATTTGCCCAAACGTTGGGATCGCAAGCAATACCATTAGGATTGAATTTAGCCGCAATCAAATTCTTAATGTAGTAAACAAGCTTATCAGCTACATTCGGAGTGCCGGTAAACCCGGTTGTTGAAGTAGATCCTGTTGCTGCTGCTACAAGTGAATTTGCAAAATGCGTATCTTCTGACTCCTCCATTTGATTCATCATTGATTCAGGAAGCCAGCTCTGTAAAAACAGAATGTTTCTCAATGACTGCCTTGATGCTACAGCGAAAGCCGCCATAGGAAGCAAGGTCAATGTTTGCATTGTGTAGTCACGATCAACTTGTGCTTTAGTAGCTGCTTCTGTTTGTCTACCAAAAGAACCTTCACCTATTGGTGAGTTAGCTCTTGGGTATTGAACAAAATCAGTTTCAGAAAGCACAGTCCTTACCATGTTACGGAAATGGAATTGACCCGTAGGCTCCATACCCGGTCTCCAATCAAGATAAGAAATGAAATTATCCACCGTAAGATTAGCAGAAGCTATATTTGCTACTGTTTTAATCTCTTTAGGTTTCATCAGCGAACCGGCTGCTGATTGCATGATATCTTCTTTAGCCTCGCCGATTGCTTTAGCCATTTCGTTGGCTATTGTTTCTCTTAGCCCTTTGAACTGCTGAACACCACCGGAAAAACGTCCGCCTTTTGCTTTAAGGTTCTTTACTTCTTCCTGGATGTCTTCAAGTGTACCGCCTTTTTCAGCGACTACCTTGTTTAGTTCTTTTACTTTTTCTTTCAGTTCAGCGTTTTCTTTTTCAAATTCTTCTTTGAACTCGCTGATCTGCTTTTTGCCTTTTTCGGTAATATCGTTCTTAAATACTTTTAGTGATTCTTTAAGATCGTCTACCGCTTCTTTAATTTCCATTGTTTTTATAGGTTGAGTTTCAATAAATGAAGCGACTCAGCAAATGCCGAATCTTCATTATTTCCACTGGCAACCGGCTCTACTTCAGCGTCCCGAATTTGAGTGTTTGCGGTATTGTACTTTAATAAAATCGCTTTTATGTTGTCTATTTCGAATAAAATGTTTTTAATACACTCATCACTTGCCTTTGTGTTTCTACAAAACCTTTCCATTGTCTTAATATGAAAAGCCATTTCTTCAGCATCGTTTTCGTCGAACATCTTTGTAACATTTACTACTTCGGCAAGTGGGTTCATTGGCATCTTAGTAAGAACAGATGTTTCGATATGCTTAACCTCTTTTAATTCCCTTACCATCTGCCCCTTTATTGATAATGGATTTGATTTATCAGTTATGTAACCAAATGATGCTTTCTTAATTATGCCCTCATCCATCATTATCAAAGTATCGTTGCCAAGAGTGTGAGTACCTAACCATGCTTTAGTATATGCTCTATCGTTGTCCTCGAATACATCAATCACTTTACCGGGGGCCTGTTCATCGTTATGGTTCAAGTAAAAAGAAATATCACCTTTGCTTTCCTGCCATGATTTATTGAACATTCCTTTACGGGAAACATCTTTGCCTCTGTCTATGTTGTTGTACACAGCATGAGCAATGACGGCTGTTCTTTTCTGCCTGTCCATGTCCTTTAATTCAAAGACTATATCTTTTGTTTCAATGTTTTTCATATTGTAATCGTTCTTTGTTCTCTATTAAAACTTCTTATCACACTTATTCTGCTTTCCTTTGGTATTAATCGTCCCTGTCTATCCCTTACCGCTACAAGTCCCATCGTACACCTACAATTAATCGTATCACCCGCAGGAGCTGAAGGATCACCGGGAAAATCTAACTCAACCCCGTTTTTAGGATCAACAAACTTTCCATCATAAGGAACTGTTTGCCCATCCATCCTAAAGTGATCCGCATGGTCTTCGGGATTTCTTCCTCTTGTTCTGTAATCATGTACCGAGATCCACACTTTATTTTGTTCGTATTTAAAAGAACTACCCCCTGTCTTTACCCCTAAATTCGCCGCCCTGTTTACTTCGGTTCTCGCTATCCTTGCTGCCTGATACCGTAAACCGGGGTAGTTAATCATTTCATTTACTATTCTATCAACACTCCAACCCTCCTCTATTCCTTCGCTAATCGCTTTATATAAAATCTCTTTTGTTGTTTCACTTGCACTAAAAAGAACTTTCTCAATTAAGAAGATTCGTAAATCATCTCTCATCTGTCTTGTCCATAGTTCACTAAACCCTAATGTTGCTTTCTTTTCTTCCCTTACTAAACCTTTATAAGTCCTTTCAGCCCAAATAAGCCCTACCTCTGTCCATAATCTTACTACCTCATCACTAATTCCGTTATTCACTAATTGGTTATTTAGTCTTAACCTTGCTTCATTCGGGCCTAATGTCTCAACCATTTCACCCACTTGTTTAGCCAACTCCCTCAAAGAACTATAGATGACCTTATACCACTTCGTTTCTAATCTCTTGTTGATTACGTGATGCGCCCTCGCTATTTTTCTTTTGTTCAAGCTCATTTGTATAATTCAACCTTAACCAATTCCGTTTATCTCTTTCAATGCGACAATTTTTTTCCTTGTCCGTTATTGGATACTTTTCCATTACCATTTTCTCTATTGCCTTGTCCATTTGGCCCAGCGTTTAATATTTTATCCAACTCGCTCACTTCTTCAATAGGCATATGACCGCTATCTACAAACA
>Ga0193738_1000161_pt1 | contig 46039 bp, 66 predicted proteins | sample L2a1metaG_FD_144927 | JGI IMG/M metagenome (GOLD analysis project Ga0193738, IMG submission 144927) | Soil microbial communities from a riparian zone of the East river system, Colorado, United States - L2a1 | ecosystem: Environmental > Terrestrial > Soil > Riparian zone | place: USA: East River... | reverse complement strand
GGCGTTCGACGACTGTACGAGCGACTACAGCAAGGAACTCGTCGCGGATGAACCGTGGCGGTCGGCTCGGGCGGGACTCACATGAGCGACGAACGGTACGAAAGCTGCCATGCATTAGTGGCGGGGATGCTGACGGGCGAGGCGTGCCCTGAATGTCGGCATGTGGTCGCTGCCCATACGTGGCCCGGGATGGTGTGCGCGGCGTGCCAGGGATTGCAAGAAATCCGTGACGCCCTAGACAATGCATTGGCCGCTTGGCGGTCGGCTCGGGCGGGACTCACATGAGCGACGCAAGCCTCGTCAAGCGACTACTAGCTGTGGCGGATGAAATCCTCGAGGCGGACTGCCGTGCCATTGAGGACGGCCACCAGCCGAACGCGTGGCACTACAAGTGCGAATACGCGTGCAGGGACGCTGCCGCTGCAATCAAACGACTCACCGGGGCGGCTGCGGGTCTCACAGAAAGCGAGAAGCCGTGAACGCGGCCTGCTCCGCGTGCGGCGGTGCGTGCTTGTGATCCCCGACCGAATCCTCGACAAGATCACCTATTTCGACGGCTGTTGGGAGTGGACCGGTTCGCTCGACCAAAACGGCTACGGGATGGTCCGGTGGCAAGGCCCGACACGTCGAGCGCATCGCGTGATCTACGAGCTGGTACGTGGCCCGATCCCAGACGGCATGGAGATCGACCACCTGTGCCGCAATCGGTGCTGCGTGAATCCCGACCACCTCGAAGTGGTCGATCACCGGACCAACACACTGCGCGGTGAGACCATCGTGGCCAAGTGGGCGGTCCGCACTCATTGCCATAAGTGCGGGTCTCTCTTGGAGCCAAAGTCGCGTGTCCGACGGTTCTGTCGAGTGTGCAAGAACCGTCAGCAACGCGAGTCGAATTGGGCGAAACGGAGGGCACGTGGAGCACAACAGCGCAAAGATCAATCCGGCATGTGACGCGTGTAAAGGGGCTTGCTGCTCGACGTTCACGCTGCCCGCGCCGATGGGCGACCACGAGGCCCTCGCCTGGATCGAGCTCCGTGGCCGCCGCGACGGGCGGGTGATCCGTTTCGACCTGCCGTGCCGGCATCTCGAGGGGGGCATGTGTGGGATTCAGGAGACGAAGCCGTTGGCGTGCCGCGTCTATCCGGTGGGCGGGCCGGAGTGTTTGGCCGCGATCAGGGCGCAACGCCCACAACAAGCAGCCCAGCTCGTGAAGCTGGCGAGAGACAACCGAGAGGGATGACATGAGCAGGGATCACATCGACCAGATGGAACGGTATTTGCAGCAGGCCGACGAGTTCGCGGCGAAGGCCGAGGGGTTGTCGGCGTCGGTGCAGGGCTCGCAGCGGGCCCCGATGTTCGCCGCGATCGCCGGTATGTACTCCAACATGGCGGCCACGCAGGCGGTGTTGTGGCAGCACGACCAGCGCGAGCGCCGCGACCGTGAGTTCCGTGACCGGCTGGTGGCGTTGGAGCGCCTGAACGGTCTGCCGGAGCGCCAGGCGGAGCGCCCCGCGCCGCCGCAGGCGGTGGCGTGATGACGTTCTACGTGCTCACCCCACCCGGTACCACCGTCGAGGTCCGCACCGCGGACGTCACCAGACCGATCCTGGTGTCCGCTGCGCAGTTGCTGGCCGCCGGGGAGGTAGCGGCAGTGCTGCGAGCTCGCGGGCTGCCCTGTGACCTCACCACGGTCCTGGCGATGGTCGGCCCCGGCGACCCCGACGCGCCGGCGCAGCAGATCTTGCCGCTCGAGCCGCCGGTACGGGCGGCCGCGAGCACCTATGGCTGCGTGTGCGGCAAGTTCTACGACTCCGAACTGAAATTGCGTGACCACCAGCGGGGCTGCGGGACGCATCACCAGGGTTTCCTCATCCCGACCGACCACAGGATCTGATATGGCTGCCTCGATCACTTCGATCACGTTCCTGCAATGCGACTCCTGCGACGTGCTGTTCCCGCCGAAGATGGAGCACACCTCGTCGACCGCGGCCCGTATCGCGGCGGCGCAGGCCGGGTGGTCGCTCATCAACCGGGTGAAATGGGATGGGAAGCCCGCGACCAGCGAGTACGACGATCTGTGCCCGTCGTGCGCGCCGAATTGGACGCCGTCCCCGGCCCGTAAGGGCAACAAGGGCGCCCGGTCGAACCACCCGGGGGTGCGGTGATGGGCGAGCACACGGAGTGGTGGCTGTTGTGCAAGCTCGACGAGTACGAGCGCCGGATCGACAAGGCCGAAGGCGTCCTGACGAAGCTGCTGCACAATGCCTACGTCGACGACGACGGGTATCTGGCTGTCTCCTCCGACGAGCCGGGGCCGGAGTTGACCGACGCCGAGATCAAGTACCTGATCGACTTGGCGGTACGGGTGGCGGCCCGGTGACGCCGCGCCAGACCCCGACGACGTGCCCGAACTGTGGCCACGCATTCGTCCCGGCGAGAGTCGCGCCGACGCCGAAGGTCCATCTGGTGTCGCCCCGCCCGACGGTGTGGGATGCCGAGACCCTGTGCGGCTACGCGCTCGAGCCCGAGGTGGATTGGCCGCCGCCGTTGTTGACGACGCCGTACCGGACCAGGGCCACGTGTCTGGCGTGTGAGCGCCGGGTCCGGTACCTGAAATCGCAGGGCCTGCCGTGGCGGTGACGGGCGCCCCCGTCACCGCGCGCATGCATCCGCCGCTGGAGCCCAACGCGTTTTGGTGCGGGCCGTCATTTGAAGATCGGTGACGTCTTTTTGCGGGCTCGCCGTTTCATCAGCGCCCGCGGATCTCGAGCCTGGTCTTCCTTGCGGATATTGATACTGATCTGACCGGCCAGGAACATGATCGTCTGCGGCGGCAGGCCGGTAGCTTCGGCGATATGGCCTGCGGTCATCCCCGCTTGCGCCATGTGCGCCAGCGCGTCGTCGCGGTCGAGCCGCGCCGCATCCATGCGGGCTTGCGCGTCGTGCCATTCCTGGATCGCGGCGACGGCGACGTTGGGGTACCAGGCGCGGGTCCGCCGGCCTCGGCCGGGCGGCGCATGCAACCACCCGTTCCCCGATTTGCGAATCGGTTTTTTGCAGTCCAGGCAGTGCGTGCGCGCCACGTTGGGCCGCGGCCAGTGCGTGGGGATGCGGTCGAGCTCATCGGCCATCGTCAGTACCGGGCCAGTGTCTCGCCGCGAGCCAACTTGCGCAGCTCATGGGGGCGCAGCTTGCGGCAGGGCTTGTCCCAACGCCGGCGCAGGCCGTGCGACTCGCAGTACACAAATCCACTGTTGTCGATGTGGGTGACCTCTGCCGTGCACTCGTGGTCCATGTCGCATTTCAAGGTCTTGGTTTCCATCGTCTCATCCTTTGGTTGTGGTTTCTAGGGTTGGTCGTTCGCCGTGATGGATCACGGACAGCGGTAGGCGTGATCGAAATCTGTGTCGTAGTAATGCTCAGCGCCATCCTGCGCAGAATCACCAAGTTCACCGATGTAAAGAAACACATCGGGAGTGCTCACCTCAGGTTCGCCATCGTCGTTCGACGGATTCAAGTACACGTAACGGATCAACTTGCCTGGTGTCGTCACCTTGAAACCGATCGCGTAGCCATCGGTCCACGGTTCGTATGTTGTGCCACCGTTGGTGATTAGTGTCGGTGGTGGGGTAAAGATTTGCGTTTCCATCGTTTTCTCTCCCTGGTCTCTGATAAAGGTGGTCATCGGCAGTACTGCCCGTCGGGGGTGGCGACCAGCGCGCACGGCTCGAGCACCACGGGCGCCTGCTCACGGTGCCGGGTGGCGCCACCGATGACGGAGCCGGTGAGCACCAGCGACAGCGCGATGACGACCCATAGGGTGCGTCGTGGCGCCTTGTCGGTGAACGGGCCGGCGGGCGTCGCGGGCACCGATCCCCCGCTTGGGTGATTCGCGTTTTTCATTTCGGGTCTCCAATAGTCTCTAGGGGTAAATTTCGGTCGTGATATTTCGGGCATTCTGACTCATCCTGCCTGGTGGAATAGGGACTCCAGTAGTTCCGGGTCGTCGTCGTAGCAGTCGGCGCAAATGAGCACCGGGTACCGTTCGGCGTAGGTGTAGTCGTCGCTGACGTCGACCGCGTGGCCGCAATCGGCGGTGATCCAATCCGACCCGCACGCGCTGGCGCCAGCCGCGGCATGCGGCAACCAGGTGCCCTTGTTGGCGTCGTGGAATTGCACGAACCGCGCCACCATACGGAATGTGTCGTCCAGCCAGGCATGCGCACGCGTGCTGTGCCAATCGCGGTATCCGACACCCCAATTCAGACCGGCGCACCCTAGGTGCTCCATCACGCAGATATCGCTGAACGATCCGACCCCGACGGTTGCGCCGGCGGCGCGCACCAATTCGCACAGGTGCGGCGTTTCGTATTGGTACATGACGACGTCGGTTCCCCCGCGGTCGAACGAAAACATGAAGTCATAGTCCTTCACGGGTGAGAATTCGTCGCCGGTGCTGGCGCATGTTTCCTCGTCGGTCGTCAACAGGACGTCACAAGTGATGCCCAACCGCGGCAGTAGTTCAAGGATGACATAGGCACCGAGTCGGTCGTCGAGTACGGCGCTGACCGCCATGGGCCCCGCGGCGGAATCGACCACGGTGCACCGGGTGTCGGCCTGTACCGTGTCCAGGTGTGCCACCGCCAGTACTGACGCGCCGTTGTCCGCGTGCCAGTAGAAACGGTCGTGGCCGTCCCAACGGTCAGGCGAGAGTGTCACCCGTTCGGCGTAGGCCGAGAAGTCGTCGGCGGCGCAGATCCGCGCCAGCGCGTCGGGGTCGAATGCGTCGCGCACGGCGCGCCGTAGTTTCTTGGACGGTTGCGCCACGCTCACCACCCCTGGTGGCAGTCGGACGAGTCGCGACCAAAGTTGAGCGCGGCATACGCGGCGCAGGTTGCCTCATCCGCGACCAGGTAGCCCGCGTCGTTGTTGACATACATGGCGCCGGTTTCCACGCTGATCTTGCGATACGTGCGAGACGACAAGTGCGCCACGAGCCGCGCCGCGTGATACCCCTCCAGCGCCCCGTACCCATTGAAGATCACGAACGCGCGTGCCCCGCCGATGTCGTGGGTCGGCAACATGTTGTCGTCGAGCGGCTGGACCCAGGCGCGGCCCGTCACCCCGTCGTACTCACCGCTAAAGGTGCGCAGGCCGATCCCACCCCAGGTCTTGAGTGAGCACCGTGAGTACTCATACCCACCCCACCAACACGACTCCTCGTGATAGAAGTCGTCCGCGGGGAGGTTCAGATCGCGGGTGAGCTCGAGATCCCAAGACGACGTCGCGGAGGAGTGATCGCGGGCAATGTTGCCGACTTTCGACAACGTGTCACCCGGTAGCTTCACCCCTGCCAGGTGAAACGCTTTCGACAGTCGCCGCGGCCAATTGCCCTGCTTTGTCTGCCAGACCGGCCCTACGGACTCCACGACGTCGCGGACCAGGTAGCGCACTTGGTAGGCCGCGTCGCCCCACGGATCACTAGGGTCGATCAGCGCACGGCATAGATAGTCGTTCACCGCATCCAGGCCCGTTTCGTCGATCACGCCGGAAGGCAGGGTCACCGACAGGCGAGTGTCGTTCGCCACCGTCCCCGCGCCGTTCGCGGGGAAGTGAAAGCACCGGTGCCGCGACTCACACTCGCACCCGGAATGATGCTCATCCGCGTGCCCGGAATCATCGGCGAAATAGTCTTCGCATTCCTCGCAATAGGACCAGTCCGCTCGCAAACAGGGCCCGCACACCAGATAGTCACCATCGCGGACACTCGTCATGTCGTCGCCATGGCACAGTTCATCGCATTGTTGGCAGGAGTAGTACGACTCCACGCACGACTCGCACACCAGACCGTCACCGCGCACGCACGTAACCTCATCCGCCCACACCGGGTCGCTGCAATCCGCACAAACAGCGCAATCCGACCCCGTCACCCGCTCCACCAGGTCGACGAAACGCGAACGATCCGAACTACGCCACCCGTGCTGGCGCAAACGCAAGCACCACACCTCATGCAACGTGCACGGATCATCGCGCAACGCAAGCATCGCCCGAACAACAGTCTCACCCATAGCCTCATCCTTTGGTCTCTCACCCGGTCTCTACTCGGGTAGTGCAATCCGCACTAGGCAACCCACGGAAACAAGCCGCGGGCTACCCACTACGGATTACAGCTGACGGGAATCGAATTCCTCACCGGGCCACAACGTCACGCAGGACCAGTCGTTGCCGCACCATTCGCCATCGGCATCTCGCGCGGGAACTTCGAACGATCCGACGTTGTGAAACCAGTAGTTCCCCCCCTGCTCACCGATCACTACCGGAATATCGTCCGGTAAATCGGCCAGCAATGCACGCAACCGGCCCACGGTAAGAATTCCGTTCGGCGGGTCGTTGTCGCGCTCCGTAGCGGCATGCGCCCATGGATGCGAAGAAGAAGTAGTCATGGTTGCTTTCAGCGTTCCGTCAGCGTTATAGCCCGCGGCGTCAAGCTCGCCCAGTAGCTGCGCCAGCACCTCCGCCCAAAACTCCGCCGACTCAAGAACAAAACCAAGATCCGCGGCGTTCTCGCAACACGAGTCAATCACCGACGGATGCAACGGACCATCCGCCGCCCGCATATTCTCGTCGATCACCTGAATACGGCCGTACACATTGCTCATCCTGCTCACCTAACTCTCAGGGCCCCACGTGGGGGCAAACGGTCTCTAAGCGACAGTATGCAACAACTACCGCACCAATACAACCCACTTCGCAAAGAAAGCAAAGAAACGCAGATCACACCACCCGTACCGCACACCACCTAGCCATCACTCCCAGTGATACCGTGACCACACACAGCGAGAATAGAGATAGACACACAGACGACTGCTTGTGTTTCCCGGGCCCAGCGACTGTCCACGCGGGCTCATCCGCGTACTAGATGGCACCACCCGGCCGCAAGCGAGTGTCTTTGTAGTGCACGCACCGCACCGACCAGCACAAACGGGCTCGAGCCGGCGCCTGAAATGTTGATTATGTCAAGCTAGGGTCGTGGGATGACACGAGCTACATCGTGATGAGGCTTTGACCCGGGGTGTGCCCGGCGCCCCGAACCGAACAAGTGAGGTTGTCTCGCCGTCACGTATGCAATTTTGCTGTGTTCACGGAGTGTGGTCGGGTGTTCACGTGGTGGGCGATTGCTTCGGTGGCGATGATGTGTGCGCAGGTGGTGGTGGCGGGGCAGGGGCATTGGTAGCCGGTGTTGTCGCCGGTGACGATGTAGGCGCCGTGGTCGCCTTCGATTTTGACGATGATCGTGTCGTTGTGTCGGATGAGGAGTTCGCAGCGTCCGTCGTTGATGTAGCGGAGGGCTTTGGCGTAGACGGTCGAGCTCGTCATTGTCTTCGTTGTTCCCTTAGGGCCGCTCGCTGGCGCTCGCGTCCCTAGCAGTATTCCTTTTTTTGTGCAAGCGAAACACGGTTTTCTCTTCCCCCCCCTGTGAACGCGAAACTTGCCCCCGCTTCCGGGGTGGCTGCACGACGGGGCGTTTGTCCACGGCTGCAAGGCCCCAACTGTCCGTCGCGGGTAACCGGCCGAGTGTTCGTGTCCCGAAGGCCCGACCGTCTTCGCAGGGTCGGATGCGCTTCGCATTCTGCGTTTACTGCTTCATTTTGCCTTCTTCGGGCAGCCTTTGGGGTGGACGACTTGACCGATGACGTTCATTTTGGCGGCGCTCCCTGCCGTGATCGCGACGCCGCAGGTGCCGCAGGGCGTCTCCGACTGAAGGCGGAAGTTCCCGGCGTTGCGGGATCGCCGCACCACGGAGTGCGCCGTGCGCCCGTTCCAGTGCGCTCGCTCGAGCCGCTCGGACCCGTAACGCGCGATGGCGTTCTCGCTGCGCACCCGATCCCAGTTCATGCGACCCGACATCCCCCGCGACGCTAGGTCGCCGTTGCACCGGGTGCAAGTGTGGTAGCAATAGGCATGTACGTCGGCGGCGGCCTGCTGCTCCTCATCTTGTTGATCATCGTCATCGTGGTCCTGTTGCGGTAACGTGCGGCCAAACCGACCCGGCAGGGTGGAATGGCCAAACGCGTCACCGAGGCTCAGAAGAAGACGTATCAGCGCACCCGCTACGAACTGGCGCAGACGCGGGCCATCGCCGCGAGGGCCGCCGGGGTCACCCAGGAATGGGGCCGCACCTACGAGTACAAGCTGAACCGCGGCGACGCCCCGGTGTACGGCCCGAAACCGCACCGGGTGCAACCGAACAAGGACGCCGACGCCCACCGCGCCGCCACCCAGATGGCGTCGGGGATACAGCAGGCGATGCGCCTGGCGTCGCCCGTCAACTTCGACGCCCTGGACCCCAAGGCCCGCCGCGCCCTCAGCGACTTCGAATACTTCCGCGTCCGCTACTTCGGTCGCCGCTCCATGCCGTGGGCCGTCGACGCCATGCACCGCCTCGACGACATGATGCGCACCGAGGAACGCGAATACGTCGTCATCAACGTCGCGCCCGGCATCGGCAAATCCACCCTGCTCCACGACTTCGCGGTGTGGGAAACAACCAAGCAACGCTGGCTACGCGGCATCTGGGGTAGTGCGACCGCGCAGCTCGCCACCATCTCCACCAAACGCCTCCGTAGCACGCTCGGCGCGGCGTACACCGTGAAAGCGAAAATGAAAGACGCCGCCGCCGGCTACGGCATCGACGCCGAAGCCACCCTCGTCGCCGACTACGGCCGGTTCCGCCCGATCGACGGCGGCACCTGGCGAGCGGACATGTTCGTCGTCGAACAATTCGACGAAGAGAACTACGACGAAAAAGAGCCGACCTGGGGCGCGTTCGGGGAGAACTCCGAAGAGGTCGGCTGGCGCGCCAACCTGATCATCTGGGATGACTTGGTCACCAAGGACACCATCCAAGCCAACGTCGACCGCATCGACCGCCACCGCGAATGGTTCGACGACGTCGCCGAAGAACGACTCGAGCCCGCCGGCCTGTTCGCGCTCATGGGACAGAGACTCGGCGCCAACGACACCTACCGCTACTGCCTCGACAAATACGTCTCCGACGAAATCGTCTTCGAAGTCGACGACACCGTCGAAGCGACCAAAGTGCCGCAATACCATCACATCGTCTACAAAGCCCACGACGACGAACACTGTCTCGGGCACACCGCCGCCAACGACAAAGCCCGTGTGCCGTGGAGCCCCGACGGGACCGGCGGCTGTTTACTCGACCCGCATCGCATCTCGTGGAAGAAGTGTTTGCAGACGATGCGCGACGAAACGAAATGGGAGACCGTCTACCAACAAGGCGACTCCTCCGCGCAGGACGTGTTGGTGCAGAAACTGTGGATCGACGGCGGGATGGACAACCGCACCGGCGAAATGTTCAACGGGTGCTGGGACGAGTACCGCGCCGCCTACGACATCCCCCTCGGACACGACGGCGAGCCGAACAAGAACCTCGTCACCTACATGGTCGTCGACCCGTCCCCGTCGAAATGGTGGGGGTGCATCTGGATGGCGTACGACCCCGACACCAAAATGCGTTACGTCCTCGACGTGCACCGCGCCAAGATGCAAGCCGGCGAATTCTTAGACGTCATCGGCGGCACCTACGTCGGCCTGGCGCATGAATGGATGCTGCGCGCCAAGGACAAAGGCTTCCCGATCCGCAAGATGGTCGTCGAAGTCGTGTCCGCCGAACGGTTCCTGCTGCAATACGAACACGTCCGCCAATGGTCCAGCCGCTTCGGCGTCGACATCATCTCTCACAGCACGCACCAGAACAAGGCCGACGCCAAGTTCGGGGTGCAGACCATCGGCGGCATCTTCCGCCAAGGCTTGGTGCGTCTCCCCGGCCTGTCGCGACCGCACATCAAACCGTTGGTGCAAGAGCTCACCACCTACCCGCAAGGCGCGTCCGACGATCTCGTCATGGCGTTCTGGTTCGGCGAATACAACCTCGCCACCATCACCCGACCGGTCATGACACAACAACCGCGCCGGTTCACGCCGAGCTGGCTGCGACGCGACGGAGGGTGGGCCGCATGATCAGCGACGAAGAATGGCGCGGCATCACCGTCGCCATCATCTTGTTCATCGCCGTCGTGGCCGTCACCTTCGTCGTGTGGGCGTGGCCATCATGAACGACGACGTGCGTTCCCTCGGCTGGTGGTGCATCCGCGGTGAAGACCTGCTGTTCATGCTGCACCGCGTCGCGGACGGCGAAGACCCCGACATGGTCTACACCGAGACCTACGCCAACGCCGATAGAGAAGACCTCTACGATGAATGACGATCTCAACGAACACATCACCAAATGGTTACGGCCACACACCGACGCGTTCTTCGGTGTCCCTTCACTCGAGGAAATCGAGATGGACTTCGACGAGACGTCAGGTCCGCAATGGGAACCGAGAGAAGCGCGCGACGACACCTACGCGCCGCGCGTCATCCCGCCCGAACGCAAGCCGCGCCCGCGCGTGCCGATGGCGCACGACGGCGGCCCCGGCCTGAAAGACGGCAAACACGCGTCGCGCATCAAGTACCTACTGAGAGAGTTTTTGTGACATGACCCTCGTGCATCTCCCGCAACAGGCGTACTCCCGCAAATCGCCCGAGGACATCGTGTCGCTGTTCCGCGACCGGCAGAAGTCCAAAGGCCCGCAACACGAGCAGATGCGCGACATCTTGAACCTCTACTCCGGCGACATCGCCGTACCACTGCCGGAGATGCGCCGCAACGAACAGACCTCCATCGTCAACCTCGCCAAGCAAGGCATCAACCAGATGGGCATGCGCGCCGCCAGCGTGATGCCGAACATCATCTGCCCGCCCATCGCCGAGGGACGCGTCGCCGACGCCGAAGCCAACGCCACCAAACGCCGCCGCGCGCTGATGGGATGGTGGGACGAAGTCGGCATGCAGATCAAGATGCGCCAACGCGGCCGATGGCTGTTCGCCTACGCCCACGCGCCGGTGCTGGTGTGCCCCGACATGAAAGCGGGCCGGCCGACGTGGCGCCCGATGTCGCCCATCAACACCTTCCCGTCGCACTTCTCCGCGTTCGACGACATGGTCCCGTCCGACTGCATCATCGCCAGCATTCACACCGTGTCGTGGTGCAAGTTGCAATGGCCGAACGCCGAGGCCGCGTGCCGCGGCATGAAAGACGACCAACAAGTCGAGATCCTCCACTACGTCGACGCCTTCGAATACCACATCGTCATCACCCCCAAGTTGTTGCTCGAAGAAGTGCGCGCCGAGAACTTCACCGGCCGCGCCTTGCGCGCCACGACGCTCGACTGGCAACCGAACCTCACCGGCCGCCCATGGGTCGTGATCCCACGCTCCATCTCGCTGGAGAATCCGGTGTCGACGTACTCGGGCATGATCGGCATGTACGAAGCGGCCGCCGAGCTCGACGCACTGTCGAAGATCGCGCGCCGCAAAGGCGTCTTCTGGGAAGAATGGCTGGTGTCCAACGAACTCAACGGCACACCCGAGATCGTGGTCCGCGCCGACCCCTACAACGGAACCGTCGGCGTGGTGCGCGGTGGTTCTCTGGAACGCATGTCCCCTGAGGTCCAATACTCCTCCGACGCCGGAGTCGACCGCTACGAACGGAACATGCGCGTCGAAGCCAACCTGCCGTCGGACTTCGGCGGGGAGTCGAGCACCAACGTCCGCACCGGCGCCCGGGCCAACGCGCTGATCCAGTCGGCCATCGACCCCGTGCTGCAAGAAACGCACGAACTGTTCGCGCAGTCGCTCGAGCAAGAGGACCACATCGCCATCGCCATCGACAAGGCGTACTGGTCCGGGAGCAGCAAGACGATCTGGATCGGCAACGAGTCGATGAAGTACGACCCCGGCCGCATCTGGGAAACCGACCGCCACACCGTCGACTACTCCCTCGCCGGGGCGGACATCAACCAGATGACGATCGTCCCGTTGCAGATGGTCGGCGCCGGAGTCATGTCGCGCCGCACCGCCATGGGCTACCACCCGCTGATCAAAGACGTCGACAAGGAACTCGACCAAGTCGTGTTGGATCAACTCGAGGCCGCCGCGCTCTCCGGCATCCAGCAGCTCATCGCCACCCCCGGCGGGATGCCCTTGACTGACGTCATCGAAGTGATGTCGATGATCAAGTCCGGTGAAGCGGACCTGATCGAAGCGGTCGCCATCATCCAGCAGGAAGCGCAGGAACGCCAGGCCGCGCAGGCGGAGCAGATGGCGCAGTCGATGCCGGGGGTGAACATGCCGGGGCAGGGCGCCGAGCAGCCGTTGGCGATACCGGCCGCGGGTGACGCCATGGGCAATTTGAAGAACATCCTGGGGAATCTGCGTATGCAGCAGATGACGACCGGACCGGAGAGAGGGGCACCCGTTGGCTGAGAACCGAGGGGGACGACGGCAAGGCCGCCAAGGCCGCACCTACCCGCAACGCACCGACCTGATGACGCAACCAGTCCGCACCGCGCCCAGTACGCAGTACGGTGAAGCCGCCGCGAGCGCGCGACAACAGTCGGCGCAACCGCTGCCGCAGACACCCGGCATCCCCACACAGATCGCCGGGCTGATGGCCCCGGTGCAGGGCGAGGGGGCTGCACCGGGGCTGCTGCGCGAAAGCGAACGCCCACAGGAACCGTTCCAAGCCGGACTCGGCGCGGGCCCGCAGGCCGACGACTACGACCTGTTGCGCGCCCTCAAGGAGCAATACCCCACCGCGGGGATGGACGAGCTGTTCCAGGCCATGGGGTTCCAATGAACCATCCGTCCGCGCCCATCCCGACCGCGGCGCCGTCGCCGCAATGGATCTACGGCCTCTGCTCCGGCGGGCCCCTCGACGGCCTGATGAAAGACATCCCCGCCAACGCCGGGCAGGGCCGCACCGTCGTCTTCGACGAAGGGATCTACACCGTCGGGCGCCTCATCCCCGAGCAGCGCATGCGGTGGCTGATCTGGCGGGGGCACTGATGCCGTTCCGCACCGACATCGCGTCGGAGCTCGCCCGCATCGACCAGCGCACCGTGTCGCGGCAGATGGCCGACGCCAGTGCGCGCAACGTCACCTTCGACCAGATCCAGCGAGCCAACCGGATCCAGGCCAACTATAGCTGGCTGCCCGCGGGGGCGTCCTATGCGTTGGCGCGCGGCGGCATCGACGACGAGACCATCTACCGGATCTCCACCGCCATGTTGCAGAACAAGGCCGACAGCACCGCGCTGGGCTCCAACCAGGTCGGCGACCAGGTCAACGCCACCATCGAAGCGAAACGGTCCAAGAAAGGGCTGTTCGGTCGCATCGCCGGCTACTCCGGCAAGGACTTGCTGTCCGACATCCAAGGCCTCCCCGGCGGCAAGCCGATCATCAGCTCCAAGACACAGCGCGACAACCCGATCACCAACAGCGTGCTCGAGCCCGCGGTGCGCCACGTCGCCGGGGCCAACCCGGTGGCGCGAGTCCTGAAGGCGACGTCGCGCAACGCCATGGCGCTGATGGACGCCCCCCGCCAAGCACTCCAGGGTTCCTACCGGGAGCTCAACCGCGACATCTCCGAGCAGGGGGTGGCGCGGGGGCTGGGCAGCTTCGCCGCGTCGGGCGGGTCGGTCAACCCCGCCAACTGGCTGAACCAGTCCGACATCGGCCAGAGCGGCATCGCGTTGGCCACCGGCGAACGGGTCGACCAGGGCGGCGGGTACTTCGTGGGCGACCAGTCCGGTGTCGCGGACTCGCGCCGCACCGCGGAGGCGGCCTACGGCATGGTCACCGGCGCCGACGGGCAACAGCACATCAAGTCCTTCGGCCGCGACCTCGCGGCGCGGACGTCGATGATCCCCAAGGTCGGCCACTACGTCGAGCCGGGCACCGCCGGGGGCAACATCTTGTCGGGGTTCGGCGACATGGTGGTGGCGCTCGGCGCCGACATCCCGTCGAATCACCTCTTCGCCGGGGCCAAAGCGGCCCGCGACTTCCAGGCCGTCGGCGAAGGCATCGACTGGGCCGACGACGTGTCCCGCGCCGCGAGGATCCGCGACCAGATCGGGGTGCTCACCAACCCCGGCCGGCGCACCACCTTCTCCCCCCGCGTCATGGAAAGCTGGTTCTCGTCCGGGACCGGCATCCAGACCGCCGATGACCTGGCCGAGATGGACGCCTACGCGGTGCGCCGGTTCGGGCCGAAGCTCCCCGGCGAAATAGTCCGCGGCCTCGCCGAAGCGGACACCCCCGACAAGGTCCGCGACGTGCTGCGCGCCAACCTCGGGCGCGGCGCCGAGAACCTGCCCACCACCCGCCTCAACCGCTACGGCGTCACCGTCAAGACGTACCAGGGCGACTACATGACGAAGATGCGCAACCGCATGCCGACCGGTGCGCTGTTCGACAACGGCGACTCCAACTACTCGCTGGAGACGTTCGACCGCATGCTCGACATGATGAACGTCCCCGGCGAGAAGAAACGGTCGCTGTTCAACGAGATGGCCGCGGTGCCGCAGACCAGCCACGACAACCCCTTCGAGCTCGGCGCCCGCACCAAGGTGTACTTCAAGGGATTGCAGGCCGGGTTCGATGTGGCCATGGGCCCCACGATGGCCAAGCTGGAGGGCCTCGCAGTCCCCAAAGACTTCGACTGGCTCTACGGCGACCTCGACGAGGGCACCTACCTCAAGAACCTGGCGGCAGTCACCGACGAAGAGAAGGCGGCCGCGGCGGCTTCCTTCGAGCGGATGGCGAAGGTCTACGGGCCCGACTCTTCCACGTGGCCGGAGGCGGCCAAAGAGGCGGCGTTGTCACCGACCACGTTCACCAAGAAGCAGAAGGACGCCATCCGCCAGGCGAGGGCCCGCTACGAGAAGATCCGGGAGGACTTCCTGCCCGCCAAGAAAGGCCGCGGCGGCGACGAAGTGATCTTCCAGTTGAACAAGGCGCAGGCCGACTTCGGGATCTGGCAGGCCACGTTCGAGGAACCGGCCGCGCCCTACAAGTTCGACAAAGGCCCCATGACGGTACGGCGCCGCGGTGGTGCCGGTGGCATCTTCGACGAACCGATACCCGAGGACACGGTGACCGCGGGCGGTGTGTCCATCCATTACGAAGAGAACAAGGACTTCACCCACATCACCTCGCCCGGTATCGAACCGATCTATGACCCCGAGATCGCGGGCCGCAGCGCGCAAGGCGTATTCAGAGACGAAGCAGCCGGCCAGGGCGTCGGCAAGGTCTACCCCGACCTGTCGAAGAACGACGACATCGTCGACCGGTTGCGCGCGGTGATCTACAAGCACGCCGACGAGCTCCCGCCCGAGATCAGCGACACCCTCAAAAAGTACGTCGAAGCCAGCTATAAGCACACCAGCGAAGGCACCCTGGAAGAAGCGGGCAAGACCCTGGAGAATCTCGGCCCCGGCTACCACAACGAGGTCGACAAACTGCTCCGCGATCTCGGCCTGCCCGACCAGGTCACCGTGTACCGCGGCTACAGCCCCATCTCCTACTCCAACCTGGAAGCGCAACTCCGCGACAAAGACCTGTTGGACCCCAACAAGGCGGCCTTCTTCAAATCGGCGATCCCACTGGTCAAGGACGGCGAGACCACGTACGCCGAGACGTCGAGCGAACTCATGCGCGCCATGCGCGCCGGTGCCACCATCGACCCCACTTGGGTCGAGCAACACGGCGCCATCAACATCTTCGGCAACGCCCCCCGCGGCGAGTACACCAACGCCTCACTGTTCCGCGCCAACGCCGAAGGCTTCGGCGACGTGCAGGAGATCCAGGTGCCCCGCTCCGCCATCATGGGCATCGCGTCCCCCGGCGAAGGCGAGATCATCTTCCGCTCCGCCGACGTCAACACCGCCTACCGGCCCCACGGCAAAGCGGCGTTCGACACCAAAGGCGGGCCGTTCTTCCTGTCCGAGTTCCACAACCGCTTCGTCCCCACCCCCGACTGGGCCCTCATCCACAAACACACCTCCAAGCTCGGCTGGATGCTCAACGACAAAGGCCACCTCAAAGGCACCCAGAAAATGCATGTCCTCCAGGAGCAGTACTGGAAGCCGCTCACCATCTTCCGCCCCGCCATGGTGACCAAAGTCGTCGCCGAAACCCAAGCCGGCGGCTACGCCACGGGGTTCGACAACATGCTGTCGCGTCCGTTCGGCGTGATCTCCGCCATCCTCGCCGACACCAAGCTGGGCGAACGGCTCAAGGCGGGCAAATGGATGACCGGCCCCACCGGCGAACCCATCATCCAGCACGCCGACCACCTCATCGACGAAGACGGCCTGTCGAAAGCGATGAACAAGTCGTCGATCTACACCTCCAAGAAAGCAGCCAAGTACCTGCCCGAGAAAGCGACCACGTTCCAGCCGAAGCACAAGAAGGCGTACTACGACGCCATCGCCAGCCAGATCGGCAAGATGGCGTTCGAGCGCCACGACCCGATCGGGCGCATGGTCGCCTCCGCCATGCTCAACGACGTCGACCCCGCCATCGTCAAAGACCAACTCTGGAACATGACCGACTACCGGCAGCACCTCCAGGACATGGCGCCGTACCGCGAGGCCGAAGACGGCGTGCAGGTCATGATGGAACGCCCCTACACCGACCTCTACGTCGACGGCTACTACCAGCAGATCGCCGACTACACCGGCAACGACCCGAAGCTGCTCGACGCCATCGTCACCGGCGAGATGTCGGTCGAGGAAATGTCCGAGCACCTCGCCGTCATCCACAAACAGGGCGTCGAGTTGCTGCCCAAGGTGCCGGGGATGAAACCGCAGCGGCTGGAGGAAGTCGAAGCGGAACGCGCCGCCACCGACTACATGTTCGCCATCGCGGTGCGGGCCCCGATCGAGAAGCTGTCGCAGAACAACCTGGTGAAGCAGGCGGTGTGGAAAGGCGTGGAGAAGCGGGCCCGGTTCCTCGACCCGGCCTACGCCGACGAGCTGCTCGCCAACGCGGAGAAGGCGGGGCTGACGAAGTCGCAGATGCGGACCATGAAGCACTTCGCCGAACAACCCATCGAAGACGGCATGGACCTCGACACCCTCAACGAGCTCGCCCGCGGCGACGGCGTCGCCATGTTGCAGAAACTGTTCGAGGACCACGTCGACAAGCGCCGTTACATCAAAGCCGTCGAGCTGGTCGCGCCCTTCGCCCACGTCTGGCGCGAATCGCTCGGCCGGTGGGGCCAGTTCCTCGCGCAGGACCCGCGGCTGATGCACAAACTGTCCTACGGCTACACCGAAGCGCACGACCCGAACACCGCGGACAGCACCCCGCTCGGGCATTTCATGGGCGTCCCCAAGGGCCGCGGGTTCCTCGCCCCCGACGAGAACGGCGACGAGACGTTCATCTTCCCCGCATCGCCCGCGTTGCAGAAAGCGTTCGCGGGGGCGATCAGTCAGATCCCCGGCGTCGGCAACGTGGACCTGCCCGACACGCCCCTGACCGCCAAACTGCAAGGGGTGTCGATGGGCTTCGACGTCGTCCCCGGCATGGGCCTGGTGGGCCAGGCGCCGCTCTCCGCGATGATCCCCAAGACCCCCGAATGGGACGGTGTGCGCGAAGTGGTGCTGCCCTACGGCGACGCCAAATCGCTGCTCGACCTGCGCGCCCAGTTGCCGCCGCACATCCGGCGCACCTTCAACCTCGAGGACCACGACACGCAGGCGTCGGTGTGGAAAGACGTCATGACGAACATGGTCGCCACCGGCGACTACGACGTGAACAATCCCGACCGCGAAATCCAGGAGGCCGAGACGAAGCGCCTCATGTCGGACTCGCGTCGGGCGTCGACGTGGTTCACCGTGTTCCGCGGCCTCGCCGGCGCCACCGCACCCTCGGCGCCGAAACCGGAGTGGTATCTGGAGGACAAGACCGGCAAGCGGATCATGCTCGACACGTTGCAGCAGGAGTTCCACGACGCCTACAAGGCCGATCCCGAAACTGCGGTCTCCTCGATCATGGAGAAGTACGGGCAGAACGTGATGGTGGCGCTGTCGGGCAAGACGATCTCCGTCGCCCTCGGGGGCGGGTTGCCGCCGACGGAACGGGCCGACAAATGGGAACGGTCGCACCCCGGTTTGGCGGAGGATTTGCCGATTACCTACGGGTTTTTCGCACCGCGCGAAGAAGGCGACAAGCTCGATTTCCGTCAGTACGACCGGCAGATGGCGGCCGGTGAACGGTTCTCGTTGACGCCGGAGCAGATGTTGCAGGAGTCCAACAAGCGGGTCGCGCAGACGATCTACTACCAGGTCCGCAACGACCTCCCCGCCAACTTGAACGTGAAGCAGGCGGCGATCATGCGCACGCTGCGCGAAGAGCTCGCGGCGCGTTACCCCGGGTACTCCGACAAGTTCGGCAACGAGATCGTCGGCATCCCCAACCAGGCCACGGTGTCGCAGACCATCGACCAGTTCTACAAGGCGCAACGCAACGAGCAACTCCAGGACCATCCGGCGATGGGCGCGTTGAAGGACTATCTCAAGGTGCGCGACGCGGTGCGAGCCAAGTCGGCGCAGATCGCCACGAGCGAAGATTCATGGCTCACCACCAAGAACGGTGCGGCGCTACGCAAAGTCATGTACGAAGTCGGCACGAAGTTGGCGCAGACCAACAAGGCCTTCCAACCGATGTGGGAATCGGTGCTCTATCGCGAGTATCAGAACGAGTTCGAGAGCGACGAGGGGATCACGGGGTAGTCATGGCACCCAAGAAACAGGTCACGACACCGACGACGACGTCCGCCGGTGCCGGCGAGATCGACGTCGATCAAATAATCGCCAGCGTGCAGAATACGGAGAGCGGCGACACCAAAGGCGGGTTGCCGCCGCAACCGAAGAAGTTCATCGGTGTCCCCTCGCCGTACTACGACTACGACGACAACGGCGTCCCGGTGCTCATCCCCGGCTACGAACGCCGCGGCTCGAGCGACTTGGGTTCCGGTGGACAGGTCTACGAGCCGACCTACCGGGTGCCGCAGTACTACGAAGGCGACGAGTTCTCCCTGATCTCCGGTCTCGGGCTGTCCCCCGAAGCGATCGCCGCGGTGCAGGCCCGCATGGCCGAAGCCCGCATCATGCCGAAGGACTACCGCATCGGCGTCTGGGATCCCGACTCCGTCGACGCGTTCAAGATGGTCCTCGGCTACGCCAACCAGACCACGCAGGACTGGCAGAAAGCATTGGAGGATCTCGTCAACGGCGCCGCCTCCCTGCCGACCGGCGGCGGCGGCCCGAAAGGCCCCGTTTTCACTGCGCATCTGTCCAACCCCGACGACATCAAGAAAGCGTTCAAGGACGTCACCTACCAGTTGATGGGCGGCCAGTTCGCCGACCCCGCGCAAGCCGATGCGTTCGTCAACACCTTCCAGACGCAGGAGCTCAACGCGCAACGAGCGTCGTTCAACGCGCAGGTCGGCGGCGGCGGCGAAGTCGTCGAAGCTCCCAACATCGCCACCTCCGCAGAAACAGAACTGGAAGCCACCGACCTCGCCGGCATTCAGGCCAAGCGGTACAACGACTACGCCAACGTCTTCGGCAGCATCCTCGGACAACGGAGCCCATCGACCAATGCCACTTGATCCCGCAGCCACCGAAACCATCAAGAAGCGCTTCCCCGGCGCGCTCATCTACCTCAACAACCCCGAAGTCGCCGCGCTGCTCGAGAAAGCGGTCGCGGAGGAATGGGCGCCGGAGACCTTCGAAGCGAACCTCAAGGCCACCAACTGGTACCTGAAGACGACCGACGCGCAGCGCACCTGGTATGCCATCGAGTCGGGCAACCCCGGCGAAGCGACCAACCGCGTCAACGCCCGCAAGCAACAGATCCACACCTACCTCTACCAGCTCGGCGCGCCGGAGATGACCGACGAACAGATCGGCGCCTACGCCTGGCAGTCGCTGCGCGACGGCTGGTCCGAATCCGATCTGCGCTACAACGTCGCCACCGTCGCCAACCCCGCCGCCACGAGCGCGGCGACGATCGACGTCCGCAAGATCGCGTCGGACTACATGGTGCAACCGACCGACGCGCAGATGGCCGAGTACACCCGCAAGTCCTTCGCCGGGCAGATCGACGAAGGGGGCCTGCGGTCGCTGTTCGCCAAGCAGGCCGCCGGCCAGTTCCCGTCGCTCGCCGACATCATCGCCCAAGGCCACACCCCGGCCGACTACTTCGACCCGTACAAGCAGATGATCTCGAAGTACACCAACACGCCGCCGGACCAGATCGACCTGAACTCCAACACCTGGTCGCGGATCACGTCGTACGCGGCGCCCGACGGGAAGCTGCGCCCCATGACGATCGACGAAGCGAAGCGGTACACCCGCTCCACCGAAGAGTTCGCCAACTCGAGCACCGGGCAAGCGGAGCTGGCGTCGTACCAGGTCGACTTCGGCAAGATGTTGGGAGTGAGGCGCTGATGGCTGATTCATGGGTCGCACTGGAACGGATGCTGCGCAACTACGGGCTCGGCGAGCTCACCGCGTGGGCCAAGCAACAGTTCGTCGAGGGCCGCACCCCCGACGAGATCTCGCTGTCGCTGGAGGAACAACCGGCGTTCAAGCGGAAGTACTCGGCGATCTTCGACCGCCGCGACAAGGGCCTGCCGCCGGTGTCGGTCGACGAGATCATGTCGTACCGCCAGCAGGCGTTGAACCTGGAGCACTTCTACGACCTGCCGGTCGGGATGATCTCCGACGACGCCCACGTCAACGCTGCGGTCACCGGCGACATCTCGTTCAAGGAACTCAACGACCGCGTCACCTTGGGCGCGTCGGTGGCGATGCAGCAGCCGCCGGAGGTGCTCGACTGGTTGAAGGACAACTACGGCGTCGGCGAGGGCGGCGTCGTCGCCTACTTCGTGGACCCCACCCACGCCATGCCCTACATCGAGCGGGCTGCCGCCGCCGGGATCGTGGCCGGCGCCGGTCGCCGCCAGGGATTCGGGAACCTGTCGCGCGCCGAGGCCGACCAGTTGGCGCAGGCCGGGGTGACCGCCGATCAGGCCAACTCCGCGTTCGGGCAACTGGGCCAGTCCAAGGAACTGTTCGACCCGCTCGCGGGGACGGCAGAGTCGGCGATCGGGCGGGAGACGCAGTTGGCGGTGGTCGAGGGGCAGGCGGGGGCGGTCGCCGCGCTGGAGAAGCGGGCCCGCGAACGTGTTGCCGCTGGTCGCGGCGGTGGCGGTTACGCCGGGAAGGGTCTCGTTACCGGGAGCGATCGCGGGTAGTGGGCTTGGCCCAGAAGTGGCGGCGGAAGAACCGCACCACCGGGCCGGGGCCGTCGGCGTGGACCTCGTTGGCCCACCGGTAGCCCCACGACAGGCCGAACAAGAACGTCACGATGTACCAACCCATGGTCATCTCCTTTGGTCTCTTGCGAGGGAGCATAGGGCACCTGTCAAGGCGGGTACTTGACATAACGCGCGGCGTATGGGACCGTTTCGGTTGAAACACTCGTTTGTTTCACCGCTGCGGGGCAGGCATCCGGCCCCGCATGACACGGGCAAGGGTGTACGAATCCACCAATGCCTCGCGGCTTCCTCCGGTCGCGACGGCGGACTCAGGAGCGCAACCCATGCCGGAAAACCAAGACCCTCAAAGCTATGAGGACGATGGTTCGACCGGATCGAAGAACGTGCAGCAGCAGCGCAAGCACATCGAGTCGCTCGAACGACAGCTCGCCGACCTGAAAGCCGAATCCGCTGGTGCACAAGCCGCGCTCCAGGAAACCGCGACGCTCAAAGAGCAACTCGCGACGTTCCAGAAGTCCGCGGCGTTCGACCGTTTGAACATCCCACCAACCGGTACGGGCAAACTGTTTCGGGATACGTACACCGGAGAGCTCACCGACGAGGCCATCGTGGCCAAAGCGGCGGAGTACGGGGTCATCGCACCGCCATCGAATGCGCAGGTGCCGACGGTCCCCGGCGTCGATGTGGATGCGTGGAACCGGCAGCAGGCTGCCTTTAGCGGTACTGCCACCCCTGCGAACAACGACGCGCTGGCCATGATCAAAGGCGCGAACACGATCGAGGAAGTCGATCGGTTGCTGGAGCAGTTCGGCGTGCTGGGCATCCCCAACCAATAGCGGAGGGTCAGACACACACCTTGAAAGGGTGAATCGTGGCTGACGCCTATACCAGTACCTCACTCACCGACCTCGTGAAGACGGGGTACGACCGGCGCGCCTTCCTCGCATTGCGCCCCGAGCTCTTCTTCTCGCTCACCGCGGGGACGCGACGCATGCCGGTGGCATTGACGAACCCCGGGACGACCGTGACCTTCACCGGTTACGACGACCTCGCGGTCGCCACCACACCGTTGACGGAAACGACGACGCCCGACTCCGTGGCGCCGACGACCGCCGTCAAGAACGTGACGCTCACCGAGTACGGCAACGTCGCCAAGTCGACCAGCAAGCTGCGCGGCTCGTCGTTCCTCGACATGCCCGCCGTCGACCCGGTCCTCGCCGACCTCATCGGCTACAACGCCGCGCTGTCCTACGACACGCTGGCCCGTGACGCCCTCGTCGCGGGGACGAACGTGTACTACATCGGCACCCCCGCCAACACGGCGCGCAACACCATCGACGCCGGTTCCACCATCACCTCCGCCGCGGCGCGGTACGTGGTCGCCAAGATCCGCGGCGCCAACGGCCGCCCCTTCGGCGACATGGGTGTCGGCAACGGCTTCGCCGGGTTCATCCACCCCGACGTCGCCCTCGACCTCCGTCAGGAAACCGACGCCGGCGGCTGGATGATCCCCACCAACTACGGCCAGGACCAGTCCGGCCGGTGGAACGGGATGATCGGACGCTACGAAGGCATCCAGTGGATCGAGACGCCGCGGGCACCGATGTTCGCCAACGCCTCGTCCGGTGGCGGCGCCGGTGGCACCATCGACGTGTACGCCACCATCATCTGCGGACGCGAAGCACTGTCGATGGCATGGTCATCGGTGGAGCACGGCCCCGAGCCGTCGTTCGTGGTCGGCCCGATCGTCGACGCGCTCAAGCGTTTCCACACCGTCGGCTGGAAGTGGTTCGGCGGCTTCGGCCGGTTCCGCGACCTCGAGGAACTGTGGCGGATCGAGTCGTCGAGCTCCATCGGCGCCAACACCTAAGTAGTGCTGGCGTTCCTCGATGGCGTCGACAAGTCTGCGGTCATCGTCTCACTCGTTGCGATCATCCCTGGTGCGCTTGCCTTCTTCCGAGGCAAGCGCACCGATCGCCGGGTCAGCGATCTCGACACACTCCGCACGATCGTGGAGGCGTTGCAATCAGAGAACACCGAGATTTCCAAACGGCTCGACCTCTGCGAAGACGACCGCAACGAAGCCAACAGCCAACTTCACGATCTGCGGTTCCAGATTCTCCAGCTCCAATCGAAGGGCACCCCGCCGTGATCGCTTCCGAACCAGTTGCGGTGGCGGGCGCCGTCCAAGTGCTGATCGGTTCGATCATCGCGTTGTTGGTGGCGTTCGACATCTGGTCGCCGACCGAAGCACAAACCGCGGCGATCTTCGCTGTCTACACAGCGATCGTCACCGTCCTCACCGTCGTGGTGCGCAGCCGCGTATCACCTGTCGCTCGGAGTAACCCATGAGCGCAACCGGACAGTTCATCTTCTTCCTCATCGCGCTGATCTGCTTCGGCATCGCCGCGATCATCCGCCTCGTCACGAGGACGGTCACCGCGATCGACTCCGCGTTAATGTCGGCGGGGTTGGCGTCGTGGGTGTTCGTGCTCGTTTACAACGCCGCCAAGGAGATGTGATGGACACCGCGTCAGATGCGCTGCGCACTTCTGTCAGCGACACTGCGTCGTCGACCGCGCTCATCGCGGCCACCGCGCCCGGTGGGCAACGCGAAGGGTTGATCGTTCACAACAACTCGACGTCGATCCTGTATGTCGCCTATGGCGGCACCGCGGCGGCGATCAGCGCCGGTGGGTACACGTACAAGATCCCCGCCGATGCGCATTGGGAGATGCCGCAGCCGATCTACCAAGGGGCGATCTGGGCGATCTGGTCGGCCGACTCCACTGGGTACGCGAGCATCACCGAGCTGGTGTGATGCCTGTCTACGACTTCACCAAGACGACACCGCTGACCACGATCCCCGGTTTCATTCGCAACCCCCGGCGCAAGAACTGGGGTGGCGGTTCGGTGGTCGAGCCGACACCGGTGGCGTGGGGTACGTCATCGACTGCCTCAGCGCTCAACGCGTCGACCACGGGCGTCACCGTCACGAAACCCTCTGGTGTCGCGACGGGCGACGTGCTCTACGCGTTCATTACGAAATCGCTCTACGATTCAAGTTCACCGGGGAACCTGCCTTTTACGTGTTCGGGCTGGACCGACCTTCTGCCGTCGCCGGCACCGATCGCGATGGGTACGCAGACGGAGAGCGACCGTCACGTCACGATTCTGCGCAAGGTCATCACCGACGGCGGAGGCGAACCTTCCTCGTACACGTTCGTCACGACCGATAGCGCCGTGTCAGGCAAGACCGGCATCATCGTGCGCGTCACGGGCGCGAACACCACCACCCCCGAAGATGTTGTACCAACCGTCGCGTCACGCACCTTCGCCGTAAACAGCTCGCAGCCCGCGTCGCAAGACATGACCACCGTGACGAACGGGTGCCTGATCTTGCAATTCTGCATGCTGGCATTGGCCACCGTGGCGCCACGCACATGGGTGGTGCCCTCCGGTTACACCAACGGTGCCACTGTCACCGAGACAACATCGACAAGCACTGACCAACAGTGTGGCGTTGCGTACAAGACGCAGACCACCGCGGGCGCGGTCGGCGCTAACGCGTGGGGCCACACCACCAACGACACCAGCGTCGACAACGTGGTCGCGGTTATCGCGGTGAGGCCGGCATGAGTCGCATCTTCCCCACCCAGTTCGGTGCGCCGCTCACCGCTCGTGGCGATGTCGACAGTGACGATCCGTTCCTTGTCACGCAGGACGGGTTTATCAAACCGGCCAACGCGTCCGCGGTGCGGCCGCTCATGCTGCCCACCGATCTCGTCGACGCCGCCGACTTCACTGGGCTCGCCGAGTCGGTCATCGCCGCGTGCGACGCGACGACCGGATGGGCCGCTACCTCGTTGCATTCGGGCACCATCACCGTCGACACCGTAAAGAAGACAACGGGCACCGGCTCGATTACCGCGTCGTTGCAGATGGACGTGGGGCAAGACCCCAAGCTCTATTTCACGCCCACGTCGCCGCTGTCGATCGCGGGCCGCTCGCTCGTCGCGCTCGATGTCTACATCAACGAAGACGGGCCCGGTATGGGGCCACGCAACTTGTGCTGGGCCTACGTCGCCGATGGCGCGGCGCTCGCCGGCAACGTCCAGGCCGTCAACCTGGGGTCGGTTACCGACTCGACATGGACAACGATCGTCCTCCCGCTCAGCGGGTTGAACAACATCACCTCGATCGGGTTTTGGCGCATCGACACCCGAACCTTTGTGGCGGGCACCGAACGAGCGATTATCAACATCGACAACGTGCGTTTTCTCAGCGAAACGAAGCTCGATGTCGCGGTGGCGTCCTCGCCGGGCGCGGTGGCGTGGGTGCCACCGACGTACACGCCCGACGCCAATCAAGAAGCGCTCACTCGGGCCGGCGCCATCGACGCCCGCTTGGGTGTGTGGCCGAAGCAGAACAATGTCATCTGGCTCCACGACCACCTCGCCCATGTCGTCGGCGCCGAGACCGGCCTGACCGATGTGGCGTTCGCGGTTGGCACCCTCATCAACACTGCGCCACCCGGTTCACGGATCTGCGCGGCGCCCGGTGCGGTCTACCGCTTCGACCACGACATGGAGATCACCAACCACGACATCACGATCGACTTCACCGACGCGACCTGTTTCCTCACCTACCAATCCAATACGCCGTTCATCGACTTGCGTTTCTGTGATCGTGTGCGGGTCACGGGCGGCATGTGGCTCGGCTACAAGACGACTGTTCACAGCGGCTCCAACATGGAGAACATCGCGGGGACGCCGACGATCTCGGGCACCACGAAACTGCTCGACGCGCAGAACGAAGAAGTGCAACTACTCGATGATTCGAGCTGGGCCGAACCGTACCTGTGGGCGCGCGTCGTCCCGCAACAAGTCGGCATCGCCGACGACGGGCTCGGCGTGCGCAACTACTGGTCGGTCGTCTTGTCGGACACCGCACAGGTCGCCAACGACTGGATCGTCACCGTCTATAGCGGCGACACCACCACTGTGTTGGCGCAACAAACCCTCACCGTCACCTCGACACCGACCGCGTATCCCATCCAAGTGTTCCCCAACGATGTCCTCACGCGGTTACGGCTCACTGTGAAGAAGGCGACCGCTACCGCCAATACCGGCACCGTCACCAGTGTCACGTCCTATGGCCGCAACGACTACAGCGCCACCTACGACGTTGCTTCCGCGTTCATCGTCACCTCGTCACAGTTCATCACTATCGACAACATGTGGATCGAAGGGTTCGGCGGCGATGCCATCCAGCTTTCCGATTCCGGCGCCAAGTTCATCTACGTGCGCAACGTCCGCTCGCACGGCATGCGCCGGCAAGGGATGTCGTTCAATCAGGGGTCCGACATCTGGATCGAGAACGTGCATGTGTCGGGTACGGGGCGCAGCGGTATCGACTTCGAACCGTTCGCCACCACATGGTTCACGCAACGGGTCACGTTGCGCCAAGCGCGTTTCGATGAGATCACTAACTACGCGTTCGCGATGGGGAACTGGGCCCGCAATATGGATTTCACGATGGAAGACATCGTGATTGGTCGGTGCCGTATCGCCACCATGTCGGGCGGGTTTCGTCGCGGCACGATCCGCAACCTCACGTCGAACTCGCAAGTGAACACGGGCGAAGCCGACATGCTGATTTCCGGCCAGTTCATGGTGGTGGAGAACATCAAAGTGGCCGGCTCCATCCGTGGCAGCGGATCAGGCAACACCTTCGATGATGGTACGGGTGCCGTGAGCTTCGCGCCGATGGGCAACGTCATGCGCAACGTCTTCATCCCCGTGGGTACGTCCAACCCGTTGGTCGATCTGCTCGACGGGTGGGACATCCACGGGGTGTCGATGTACTCCGCGGAGACCACCGACTACACGAGCGTCGCGAACAACGCCATCGGCCCGATGCGTATACGTCAAGAGGCCGCCACCGCGGATTTCTCGGGCGTCCACATTCGTGAGTGGCACCGCCAGTTCCCCAACACGTTCAAGGCGCCCATTGCGCACTCGTCAGTGTGGATGCCGAACGGCTGGAACCACTACGACGACCCTGTTTACAACGCGCGTTCGCTGTCGGGTGGCGCCACACGAGGCAACAATCTCCGCGGGCTCAACGTGGCGCTCGCCGCGTCTGTGAGCACGCACGCGGTCACGTTCCCTGCCCGCACCGTGGGCACGCTCACCTCGTTCACCGCAGCCGCCACCAACGCACCAACCACTACACCCATCGGCGCAGTGGGGCCCGGCACTATGGCACCGGGCACGTACTACTACCGCGTCGCCCCACGCGGCTACACCGCAGGGCCCGGCACGTTCTTGGCGCAGCAATCGGCCACGCTCACCACACAAACCGCGGCCATCTTGACGATCAACGGATTGCAGTCGCATCCGCTCGGATTGCTCATCGCCGGCATCACCGTGCTCCGCGGTACCACCACCGGCGTCTACGACACACGGTGGGACATCATCCCCAACCGCGAATTTTTCGGGCTGGGCAACACGAACCTCGTGCTGTGGGATGTCGGCCCGAACATGGCGATGCGCGACGTGAACCTCGATGTCGACCGCGCCTACGGATTCCCGTTGCAAACCGCAGCAACGGTCGGCGCGTCACTTCTCGCGGTTGACCAGAGCGGCAACGAACCCGACGCCAACTTCGACGTGTGGGTCACGACGAATTGGAACTCAGGCACCCCGTGGATCACCGGCAAAACCGCCGCGGGTTTCACGATCAATTTCCCCAACGCATCACCAAGTGACGGGTCGGGCCGAGCTTCATGGTTGGTGATCCGATGAGCGGTCTCCGCATTCATCATCCGACGTTGCGTGACTGCGAGCTCATCATCTCGCATCCCGGCAACGCGGACGGACGTAAGCCGAAGGATTACCAGATCCACATCGACCACGAAGGCGACGCGATCGTGTCGGAAGTCGTGTGGATGCGACTGCAAGAGGCGCACGGGTCAGGGCTCAGCGTGCACCAATTCGTCTTGCTCAACACGGTGATGCATCCGCCTACGCAACGCATCGGCATCAACGAGCAAGGCGTCGAGACGGAACGCCGGCGCATTTACAAGCAGATCCAAGACGTGGCGCAGGAATTTGCGCCCGATGGAGTGGTGCCGCGCATCACACGGAAGGACACCTAATGGCTAACCAAGTAACCACCGCGTGGAAGCAACTGTGGCTCGGCGACACTGGCATCACTGGGCCCACGCTCCCCGCATGCGATGGATCGGCGACGATCACCATTGCGCTCATCGACACTGCCGATGACACGGTGGCACCCAACACCGACCAGGATCTCGCCGACATCACCGGCGCGGCGATTGTGGCGTCGGGCGCGTTGACGGGCGTGACGGTGGTGCCTTCCGGTGCCAATGTCATCCTCGACGCCAACGACAAGACGCTTTCCGCAGTGTCGGGTGACAGCGCGGAGCACATCGTCATCTACAACGCCACGGGTGTCGCGGCCACGTCGTTGCTCATGATCCACTACGACACCTTTACCTCGGGTATGCCCGTCACTCCCAACGGTGGCGACATCGTGATCGGCATGCACGCGAGCGGTGTTGCTCAGATCTAATGCCGCTGTTCACGGAGACGTGGGACGGCACCGCCGCGGGATGGCCGGCACAGTGGTCGACCTTCGTCGCGTTCGGTAGTGGTGCGATCTGTGATCGCGTCTCTGGTCGCGGCCGGCTGGCGACGGGCAACACCGCGTTTGGTCGCGCCGGGGGGCTCCCCGTCACGCCGCTCACGTCGACCGACTACGAACTCACACTCGACATCGGGCCGCTACCCATCTTCTCGGAGTGGTACTTCTACGTGCACGTGCGCGGCTCGGGCTACGCCAACTACCACCGCATGGGGGACGCCTATCAGATCCGCATGACATGCACCTCTGGCGGGCCCAGCATCGAACTGTGGGAAACCAACTCCGCCGCGACGAGCGAGGTGTATCGGGGCCCCGGTGGCGTCATCGCGGGGTCGCCCGCGTCGGGTGATTTCCTGCGCTTGAAGATCGAAGTGTCGGGCACCTCGCCCGTGCTCTTGCGCCAGAAGTGTTGGAAGATCGGCACCACCGAGCCGGCCTACACGACGCTCTCGAAGGTCGCGAACTTCACCGGCGCACATTTCGAGCTGGCCGTGCAGGGCGGCGGCAACATCGTCTCGGAAGACATCCCGCTCGACAACCTCGACATCACCGCCATCGGCGCCGCCACACAGACGATCCCGCTGCCACTGCTCACCGCCACGCAGACCTTGTTCGCGCCGTCCACCGCGCAGAGCTTCACGCTGCCACTGGTGACCAACACCATCGTCGTCACCACCCCTACCGTCGCGGCCAACTTGTTGGTCACGTTGCCGTTGGTGACCAACGCCAACCCAACCGTGTTCTCGCCCACCGTGTCACGCACCGGCAACGTCGAGCTGCCGCTGGTGACGAGCACGCAGACACTGTTTGCGCCGACCGTCACCAACACCACCGGCACACAAACGGTGCAGTTGCCGATGGTGCACGCGTCGGGCGTCGGGACACTGCTCGACGAGGCCGGCAACGCCATCCTCGACGAAGCCGGTTTCCCGATCCTGTTCGACTCGGGATCAGGGGTCATTGTCTATTCGCCTTCGGTGGCCATCACCAGCGGCAACCAGGCGGTCCCGCTGCCGCTGCTCACTGTGACCCCCACCGTGTTCGATCTGTTGGTCACGAGCGTGTTCACGCTGCCGTTGGTGACCGCGACACAAACCGTGTTCGACCCGAACGTCACGGTGATCCCACCGGTGCGTTTGCCGCTCGTGGTCAACCCCGATCCGCTCGTGTTCGCACCATCTGTGTCGGTGGCAACGGGTATCCAATCACCGCAACTGCCGCTCGTCACCAACACCATCGTTGTCAACGAACCAACGGTGCGACTGCTCACCACCGGCGTAGTCGATCTGCCACTGGTGAACGCCGGCCTCGACATCATCGTGTTCGCGCCGTCCGTGGCGATGCCGGTCTCGGTTGTCGTCTACTACTTCGAGCCGCCGCACGACGACAACGGGGCCCGCATGCTGTCCGAGCAAGGCCGCCGCCGCGCCGGCGTGTCGCGCAAAGCGAACAACCTGTCGGGTTACTTCTCCGCGCCGCGGTCGTTCTCGGTGCTGAAAGTCAACGGCGGCTACCAGACCGTCGAGACGCCCGATGTCGCGTCGACGCTGGCGGCCGACATCTACTATGCGGGCGGCCACATCTACGAAGTGTCCGAAGCCGAAGCCGCCGAGCTCACCGCCGCCGGGTTCACTGTCACCACGACTGCGCCGTGAGGTAACCGATGCCACGCAAAGGAATCAGCACCCTTACTGGGCTCAGCAACGGCGGAGGCGGCGGCGGTTCGGTGCCTGTCCCGAACCCTCCGGTCCCGCCGGTCACGCCGCCCGCGACGCAGCAGACGATCAACATGGGGTTCGTCTCCGCGGTGCCCACCGTGTTCGCGCCGACGATCAGCCAGATCGGCGGCGGGCCGATCACTCGCACCATCCAGTTGCCGCTTGTCGTCAACACGTCGCTCGCATTGGGGCCGTCTGTGTCTATCGCCGGGTCGTTCACCGAAACATTCCAAGGCACCAACGGCGCCAACTGGGATACCGCGAAGTGGCACAACAAGCGCACCACCACTAACGCCATCGGCGACCTGATCGACAACACGGGCCGGCTCGCGTCGGGCACCAACAACAACTACAACGGCGTCGCCGGGTACATGACCCGCAACGCCTACGCGAACTTCGAGATGACCGGCAGCTTCAAAGTGCAGGGCACCACCACCTATGTGTTCCCGCACATCGGATTCCGCTCCAGTGGTTCGTGGGCGGCGGTGCACGGCTCCGCGCTCAACTCGTATTGGCTGGAATTCAACTCCGGCGCGCCCGGCCTATTCCTGTTCAAGCGAGTCAACGACACCCCCACGCTGGTGGCGTCGACGACGGCGTTCACCTGGACGGTGGCCGACACGGTGCGTTGGACGATCAACTGCTCGGGCACCTCGATGAGCATCCGTGCCTGGAAGAACGCCGAGGCGGTACCGACGGGCTGGCAGATGCAGGTGATCGACCCGACTGCACCCGCGCACACGTCGGGGTATATGTATCTGTCGCTTACCGGTGGCGGCGACGCGGTCCCGGATGAGGTGCGGTGGGGTCCGCTCACCATTCAGGGCAGCGTCACCACGTCGCCTCCGGTGGTGATCCCACCGGTCGAACCGCCCGTGATCCCACCGGTCACCGGGCAATCGTTGACGCGTATCGGTGCGACATGGACCGGGGTGCGGCCGACGGCAGTGATGAACTCGGTGATCGGCGGGGCGCACGACACGCAAGCCGTGCACATCATCGACTTCGGTCCCGCGGGCGGCAACCTCAATCCGTCGCCAGGCGTCTACAACTGGGGCCCATTGGATGCGTCGGTGGCGCAGATCATGGCCGCGGGGCCAAGCAAGCCGATCATCATTTTCTGTCGGTGCCCACCGTGGATGCGCAGCCAACCACCACCACCCGCGGGTACTGACGCGTTCTACAAGTGGGAAGACAACGCGCCGATCGACTCGATGGTGGGGCATTGGGCAGAGCTGTGCAAGCAAGTCGCGGCTCGCTACACGCAAGTGCAGTACTTCTCGTATTGGAACGAGATGAAGGGCTACTACAACGTCGTCGAGAATCATTACGACTGGGTGCGCTACACGCAGGCGTACAACGCAGTGTGGAACGCAGTCAAGTCGATACGCCCTACCGCGAAGATCGGCGGCCCCTACGTCATCCTCGAGTCGCACGCCGACACCAGTGTCTCCGCGTTGAAGTTCCCTGGCGGCGCGATGGACCCCCGCGTGCTGCAAACCATGCTGTATTTCAAAGCGAACGCGGTCGGGTTCGACTTCCTGTCCTGCGATGGCGGCATGGAGAATCAGTTCGGCGCCAAGCTCGTGGGCGACCCTCATCAGCAAGTGCAGAAACTGTGGGGCTGGTGGGTGTGGGTACGCCAAAACATTCATCCGACATGCGAACTGTTCAACTTCGAGACGTACTGCCAGTACCCGTGGTACTCGACCGCGTCGGGCGGGCTCGGGTGGAGCACCGCGCAGATCGAAGATCTGTGGATGACGTTGGTGACCAAGACACGTGACAACGTGCCCAACCCCAACGTCACCTATCTCACATGGTTCCATCCGCAGTTCGTGCCGCAGGTCGTGGACCGCGTCAACGATTTCGCGTGGACGAACACGAAACAGACCTCGTTCTACGACAAGGTCGTCGCGTTCCACGGCAGCCAACCACCACCAGTGATCCCGCCGACGCCGACCGGCACGATCCGCCAAGTGCCAGCACAAGGCACGTTGCAACAGGTGTGCGACATCGCGCAGCCAGGCGACACGATCTATGTCTCGGGTGTGAACACCACGGGCGGCAAGGTGTTGCATCTCAACAACCGGCGCAACGGTGCGCTCGGCGAGAACCCGATCACCATCATCGGCAACCCCGGCAACGTGTTGCGTGGCGGGCAATCCGGCATCGAAGGCTACGGCTCCAACCGGGGCTGGCACTTCTTCAACCTCAACATCGAAGTCGACGCCAACAGCTACTACGGCGAGTGTTTCTACTTCGCCGGGGAACGCTCCGATCAAGGCGGCGACGGGCAAGGGTGCACCAACATCCGCATCGTTGGTTGCACCGGCCGTCCGATCGCCGGCACCGGCCAAAACGTCGGTCGACATGGCGCCGCGGTGTGGGGCGGCGGGTCCGTCGAGATCGGCAACTGTGACTTCGCGCATTGCGGCTGGAACGACAACGGCTTCCCCGGCGGAGCCGCGTCGGGCATCTCGATCGGTCGGTCGATCAAAAGCAACGCACCACTGTTGCCGAACGGCTACCGCGTGTGGGTGCACGGCAACAAGGTGCGCGACATCTACGGGCCAGGCACCGGCAGCTACGACCGGAATGCTCTCATTATGGACATCTACCACGGGTGGGAAGGGAACAATCAATTCTGGTCGAACCGCGAAGTCGGCGGCACACTCATCGAAGGCAACGACTTCGCCAACTGCGAAGGGCGCGGCATCCAACTGTTGTGTTGCGGCGCCGGTGATTCGCCCGTGTTGATCCGCAACAACCTCATCCGCCCATACATGGCGACCAACCTCGCGGGCTCCGCACCGGACGCCGGCATCGGCGGCTACGGCGTCGGGATCTGTGGCGCGGTGACGTGCACCAACAACGACGTGCAAGTGAGCGCAGGACATCAGGCGTACTACTTCATTTCGTTCAACGCGTACGGCGGCGTGACCGGCAGCGGCAACATCGGCAACCCACGAACGTGGGACGGGTCGCCAGGCAACAGTCCACCGGCCGGTTTCTAAGGAGCACCAATGCCCGATGTCATTTGTCCACTGTGCAGCGTGGTTGTCGACACCATCGAAGACACCGAACGGGTCAACTCGATGATCTACCAGCGACCGCCCGTGCGGGGCTTCACATGGGAAGTCCGCGACCAGACCAACACCACCGTCGTTCGACCGAACGCCAAGCATGAATGCGCACCGGCATGATCAAGCACCAAGAAGTTCATCCTCGCCTCGACGTCACCGACTGCTTCGGTTGCCGCATCGCGTCGGTGCGCATCGGCGCCGCTGCCATGCCGACCCGCAAACCGGACACCAATGAACGCACCGCGTGGTGGGATCAGCAGATGCGCGACGACGCCGCCTACAAACGCCTACGCCTCGACGGGCTGCACCCGCGTTCCACGAAGGACTGCGCGCTGCTCGAGAACGTCGACGATCGCCGCTTCATCGAAGCCGAACCGTTGCACTGGAACGAGCGAGGCGAGTACCTGGAGTCGACCGATGAACTGCCGCAGTTGAAGGTCGAGACGTGACCACCACCCGCCAGCTCATCGACCGCATCCGCCGCGAGTTCCTCGGGTCGCGCAGCGAACCACTGAACAAGCTCGCCGCCGATCCGTTCACCAACGACACGTTCACCTTCACCAACGACCTCAGGGGCATCGCCGAGGGGGCACGGCTGTGCATCGACTTGGAGACGTGCTACGTGTGGTCGGCCGACCCGGTCACCAAGAGCGCAGTGGTCGAGCGCGGGTTCGAGTCGTCGATCCAGTCGGCGCACCCGGCGAACACGTTGGTGCGGGTGGCGCCGATGGCGACCGACGCCGAGATCCTCGTCGCCATCAACAACGAGTGCCACGCCCTGTACGGCGACGGCATCTACCAGATGGATTCGACAGAGATCCACTACACCCCGAACCACGCCACCTACGAGCTCCCCGACGGCGTGCTCGACGTGTACCGCGTCCACTCCCGTGACCCCGCGGAGCCCGATGGGTGGATCAGGCTGTACGGCTGGATCTTCGACCGCAACCAGAACCTCACGCACTTCCCCAGTGGGATCACGCTGACGTTCACGAGGGAGGTGCCCCCCGCGGGGTTCGACTTCCGTGTCACCTACCGCAAGGAGCTGGGCACATTGTCGAGCATGGGGGATGTGGTCGAGACCACTGTGGGTACCCCGGCCGTCGACCTGATCGCGCTGGGCGCGGGGATGCGGATCACTCGGGGTCGGGAGACGGCCCGCAACCTGTCCGACGCGCAGGGTTCGACCCGCCGCGCGCAGGAGGTGCCTGCGGGGGCGGAGGTTGGGTCCAACCGGTTGCTCCAGCAGCACTACCAGTCCGAGTTGTTCCGTGAGCGGTCCCGCCTGGCGCGGCTGTACCCACCGGAGTCGGGCCGATGACGATTCACGACACCGAGTTCACGTTCACCTTCACCGGCCTGTTCGGTTCGCCGTTCTTCACCGGCGCGTCGTCGGTGTCGGCCGACGTCCCCGACAAGTGGCACATCGCGCTCGACGGGCACACGTTCATGCTCGACGAACCACCGCTGTGGCGCACCATCCCGACGATGCGGGCGCAGCAGGACGACCGTGAGGCGGCGGAGTTGTCATTGAACCCCGAAGGACTGTGGCGGCGCTCGCAGTCCTCGTGGGAGCTCGGCGCGGGGCAGGTGATGTACGACGACGAGAACAGCCAGCGGCAACGGTTCCGCACCAGCAAGGGCCTGGACGTGTGGACGCCCGGCCAGGTCGCGTTGTTGCCGGCCACGACGTTGCTCGACGCGGTGTCGCCGTCGGCGAGCTACGTGCAGGTGGAGACGACCGACGCCCATCTGTGGTGGTGCGACGGCGCGACGGTGGTGCGTTCCGACCTGGCGTCGCAGCTCGACATCACGGGCACGCCGCCGGGGGCGATCACCGCGATGGTGTCGACCGGCAGCCATGTCCTGGTCGGCTACACCGGCGGCGGGATCTACAAGATCGCGGCGGGGGCCAGCAGTGCGTCTCCTTGGCTCACCGATGCCATCACACCCAGTGTCGTCGGCTGGGCCAAGGGGCGTGTCATCGTCGCGGTGGGCAACACGATCTACAACCCGGTCACTGCGTTCACCACGTCGGGCACGTTGCCGATCCCGTTGTTGCAGCATCCCGACACCAGCTTTCGTTGGGTCGGCGTCGCGGAGGGCACGTCGTGGATCTTCATGGGTGGGGTGTCGGGTGACAAGTCGTCGATCTATCGGACGGTGGTGCGTCCTGATGGCACCTCCCTCGACGTGCCCACCGTGTGCGGCCGCCTCCCCGACGGGGAAGTGTTGACCGCGGTCCACGGCTACCTCGGCGTGCTGCTCTTGGGGACCACGCTCGGTGTTCGTGTCGCCACTCCGAATGGTAACGGTGACCTGGTCATCGGTTCGCTGATGGAGATCGGCCGCCGGGTCGAGTCGATGGCAGGGTGGGGCACGTTCGTCTACTTCGGATGGAGCAACTACGACACCACCTCCACCGGGGTGGGGCGCATCGACTTGTCCAACCTCACCGACGAAGACAACCTGGTCCCGGCCTACGCCTCCGACCTGATGGCGACGGCGCAGGGGTCGGTGCTCGGCATCGGCGTGCTCCACGGCACCGTCGTGTTCGGCGTGAACGGCGTCGGCGCCTACCGGGCGTCGGACACCGAGCTCGTCCTGTCGGGCACTTACGACACCGGGATCATCCGCTATGGGATCACCGAAGAGAAAGTGGTGACCGGTGCCCGGGCCTCGTTCACGGGCCCGGGGACCACCGGCGTAGCGCTCGCGGTCGGCGGCGGCGAGTTCGCCAGCGTCGGCGCCACCGGCATGCAGGAACGCGGCATCAATTACGAGATGCGCGTCACCCTCAACCAGGACGGCAGCCACACCAACGTCACCCTCGAGTCCGTCACCCTGTTCTCCTACCCGGCGCCGCAGGGCACCAAGTTCATCGACCTGCCGCTGCTCATCGCGGAGAAGGTGCTGACCCTGAACTCCATCGTGGAGCGCATGGACATCAAGGACACGCTTGACTTCATCAACGACCGGTGGTTGACGAAGGTGTTGGTGACGTTGCAGTTGGGCTCGACGAACTTCCAGGGGACGATCGAGCAGTATCAGTTCAAGGCGACGAACGAATGTGAAGACGAAGACCAACGCGGCCAATGGAACGGGACCGCGCCCGTGAGTTTCAAGGTGGTTTCCTGATGGCCAGACGACAGTACGCAGGCGGCGCAGCCGCAGCCACGATCACTGGGGCGATCGCCTCGTCTGGTGGGGGCACGGTCACCATCGACAACACCGCGGGCTGGCCCGACGGTTCGATCGGCAAGTTCCATGTCGTCATCGACGCGGGCACCTCCGCGGAAGAGAAGATCCTGATGGATCTCCGCAGTGGCAGCTCGTTGCAGTTCTCCTCCGGTGGCCGTGGTGCGGACGGCACGGTGTCGACCTCGCACTCGACGGGCGCGCCCATCTGGATCTGCTACACCGCGCTCGACGCCGACGAAGCCAACGCGCATCTCAACACGCAGAACCCGGCGCACACCGCGGCGTTCATCTACTTCACGCCGGCGGGCACCATCAGCGCGACCAATGTGCAGGCCGCGGTCCAGGCGCTCGACAGCACCGACTCCAATCTCGACACCCGTATCGACACCGCCGAAGCGACGCTGAATGTGATCCAACAAGACAACTGGGTGACGCAACAACGTCTCGCCGACAACTCGGTGGGCACCGCCGAGATCGTCGACGCCAGCGTGACCTTGGCGAAGCTGGCTCCCAGCTCGGTGAACGCATCGAAGATCGTCGACGACACCATCACCGTCGCCAAGATGGCACCCAACGACACGTCGCGCTGGTCGACCGGCACGCCACTGTCGGTGCCCACCTCCACCTCGCCGAATCTCACCTGGACGACAGAGCTCGAAGATGACTTGTCGATGGCGGCGCCGAGTTTCAGCACCATCACCATGCCATCGGGCTCCGATGGTCTCTGGCTGGTCGCGGTGCAAGTGGCGATCTCGGCGTCGTTCGGGACGGACGGGTTCGTTGATCTCATGGTCGGCACCGTCCCCTATGGGCAGAGTGGTCGCCTGCAGTCGGCCGCGACCTTCGGGTTCACTTGGGTCGTCCCTCTCGCCGCGACCAACACGGTGACGATCCGCGTCGGCAATCTTTCCGGTTCCACCGCCAACGTCTCCGCTGCCGGGCTCACCATGAGTCGAATCGGCAAAGTCTCGTGACGTGGCTCGACGGCTTCCAGCGGGTCGTCTTCGATCACTCCAAGGGCGAGGTGTTCGCGCAGGAGGTCCGCGCGGTGTGCTTCCACACCACGGAGGGCTCCACCGCGCAGGGCGCGTTCAGTGTGTACGCCAGCCAGATCGCCTGCCCGCACATGACGGTGCAGTACAACAACAACACCCGCTACCAGCACGTCCCGCTCACCGCGTCGGCGTATGCGTTGCAGCGCGGCGACCGCAACCATCGCTGCGCGGTGCAGACCAACAAGTCGGGCATCATCCAGGTCGAGCTCGTCGGCTTCGCCGCGGAGACCCCGTACTGGACCGAAGAACAACTGCAATGGGTGGGGACGCAGGTGCTGGCCCCGATCCTCGACGCGCACCCCCAGATCCCCTACGTCGTCTACGACGGCCCGCGCATGAACGAGGCGCAATGGTCGGCATGGGAAGGCGGCCTGTGCGGCCACGCCGACGTGTGCTGCCAGCCCGCCGGCCACTGGGATCCCGGCGACCTCGACCTGAACAAGATCCTCGACTACGCCATTGGAGTAGATGACATGCCTAGTGCCGAAGAAATCGCTGAGGCGATCATGAACGAGCCCGTGCCGTTGCACAACTACGAGACCGGCGGGGGTGAGACGGCAACGGTGCGCACCACGCTCGCCTACATCCACGGCGAACTGAACCAGCTTCGGGTGCTGGCCTCGGGGGGAACCCCGAAGTCATAACCGTTTGCCCCACCCGCCGACGGGTAGTGTCACCGAACACTTAGAAGGAGGGCCGCATGGCCGAACGAGACACCAAGCACGAACCGGCAAAGGCCGAGGCCCCCAAGGCCAACGCGGGAGCTACCGCCAAGCGCAAGGATCAACTGGGGGCGGGCGTCGCCGAGTCGGGCAACGTCATCCCGGCCGTGTCGACGCTGATCGGCCAGATCAGCGGACAGATCGCTGCGCACAAGGGCAACGAAGACGAGCTCGGCGAACTGGTCGACGAACTGAACCGTCGCCAACAGGAGCTGGCCGAAGCGGTGGCAGAAGGCACGATGGCGGCACCGCCAACGAACTAACGTTGACGTCGCGTCACCGAGCCACTACGGTTGACGCTTCACCATAGTTGCGTTGTGAACGGCCTCATCCCCGTTCCGCAATGTCTCTCATGGTCTCTGGCAGCGGCGCCCTTCGGGGCGCTTCTGTCGTTTTGGCCACGATGGTGACGAGCCGGGGTTCGTGCTTGGCGATGCTCGAGGTGCGGGCGATCTTGGCGGCGTGCTCGCGGCGCGGTGGTGGTTCGGGGAGGTGGCGGTCGAACGCGAGGGCGCCGACGGTGAGCGCGGCGACGAACACGAGGGCGAACAGATCCTTGAGTGCGGTCATGGGCCGATCGTACTATCTGCAACAGTTGTTGCATTCGATGCGGCAAGTGTTGTATCGTGTCGCCATGGCAACCAAACAAATACCGAGAGATACGCGGTACGCCAGCATCGAAGAAGTAGCCAAGGCAATAGGCCGCTCGACCGACACGGTGTACCGACTGATCAACACCCACAAACTCAACGCGACCTACGTCGCCGGGCATCTCGCCGTGACACGCAGCGAGCTGAACCGTTACCTCAAGAGGAAGGTGGCGTCGTGAACTACGTCGTTATAGGGATGGGACTCGTCGTCGGCACCATGTGCGTGTTCGCATGGGCGTTGTGTCGCGTCGTCGCCGACGCCGACCGGCGTTCCGACCAGATGATGGAAGACGTTCGGCGCGAGAAACTGCGCCGCGCTGCGAACGGAGACAACTGATGCCGTTCTTCAACGGAGTGAACGCCGCGGGCGAACCGTCGAGGGGACCACTGTCGTGGGCCGAGATCCCGACGTTCATCGCGGACTGCAAAGCCAACGGATGGCGGCGCCTCGCGATCAGCGAGAACCGGCTACTCGCCACGTTCAACGAAGACGGCGAATGGTTCCACCCCGACGTCATGGAGAGCGCGTGATGCGGGCGGCCGACGCTGCGAAGCGTGTCGGCGTGTCGAAGCGCACCATCTACCGATGGATCGACAACGGGTGGCTGCGCGCCACACGGGTCTACGAACCAACATCGAACTTCGGTGGCTACTGGCGCGCCGACATCTCGATCGACGACTTGATCGAAGCGGACGATGTACGCAGTGAGCAGTCGGTCAAGTCGGCCGCGGTATGCAAACGATCGAAGGTGTCGGCATGATGAAAGTACTGGCAGCGATCATGCTGTCACTCCCTCAACCAGCAACGCACAACCAGTTCGTCCCCGAACTGATCGAAGCGCCCGCCGTCGCGTTACCTGCGCCGGCACCAGTGGACCTGTCGATGTTCACGCCGTACAACGTGGTGCACTTCGTGTGGGAACTGCACGGTGTCACCGACTTGGCGACGCACATCAAGATGGATTGCGTCATCAACTACGAATCGCGTTGGGATCAGTACGCCCGGTCGCGCACTGGCGACTCGGGCTACTTCCAGATCAACGACATTCACAAGTGGCGCTGGGCGTGGGAAGACGGCTACCTCGACATCAAAGACCCGTGGTTGAACGCAGAAATCGCCTATCAACTATGGGCGGAACGCGGCGGCAACTTCGCTGCATGGTCTCCACCGGCTAGGTGGTGCTGATGAACGATCAACTGCAAATGTTCGTGCGCAAGAGTGATCCCGAGACTTCGGTGATCGCGGCACGCAAGCAACAGGTGTCGTACAAGTCCCGGTTGATCCGCATTGCGGCGATCGTGGATCAGGCGGGGTACTTGGGTGCGACGGCCGATGACATCTACACGACGATGCAATACAGCGACCCGCGTGTGGTGCGCTCGACGGTGCATCGCGCGGTGTCGTCTGCGCTCGACGACGGGCTCATCATCGACAGCGGTGACACGCGCATGTCGTTGAACGATTCACCTATGCGCGTGTTCGTAACAGAGAGGTGGCAGCGATGAGCGCCATGAACGAGTTCTTCGGCGATGTCTACGGACGTCCCGACCATCCCGACTTCTGGAAACTGTCGGAGGTGTTGCTGTCGATGGATGCCGAGACCGACACCCCCGGTGGGTTCGAGAAGGCAGTGGCCGACGCGAACGTCGACGTCGCGTCGTTGACGTATGTCGCCTTGCAGCGAGCACGGCGCGCCTACCTCGGCGACGACCCCGCCGTCACCATGGCGTTCTGCGCGGTGTGGCTCGACGGGTTCATCGCCGGGCAGCGCTACGGGGATCGGGTGCCGTCATGAGCGGCGGGTGGAAGCAGCCGCGCGATACGTGGGCGTTCTCGTGCATTTTCTGCGGCAAGCCCACGCACTACGGGCCGTGCAACATGGCCCCCGAAAGGAAACCAGTGACGAACGCGGACGACATCTTCGGCGAGCTCGAGTACGCGAAGAAGTGTGTGCGTGCCGGTGATTTCGATGGTGCGCTCGACGCCATCGTGCAGGCCGAGAAGTTGTGGCGCGCCGAGCGTGACTACTGGGCGCTGATCGAAGTGGAGACCAACAAGTGAACGATGCACTGGAGGCGTTGCGTGCGTTGTGCGCGATGAAGGCCCGCACCTTCGAAGAGATACGTGTGTGTCAGATATGCCTCAGGCCGAGCGAGCGTTCGGTCTGTGATGGCTGCGAGTACTACGGCGGCCTGTACGGAGACCTATTGGAGGATCGCTAGGTGTCGGAGTTCTTCAACTTGACGGAGGAAGAAGATATGAGTGAGGAATTGAGAGCAGTAGCGCAGAAGTGGTGGACGCCCGACCCGAAGATCGTGTCGAAGCTCCCTCGCGGTGGCCGCGACCCGTACATCAACTGCACGGTGTGCGGTGGCCGCCACAAGACCGGCGCCATCCACTTGGACTTCGTGGGCCACGCTGATCTGACGCGTGCGCTGATCGAGATCGACCCCGAGTGGACGTGGGAGCCGGTGGCGTTCGACGAGGATGGGTTGCCGCGGGTGACGCGGCGCGGCGACCGGCTGATCTTGTGGGGGCGGGTCACGCTGCTGCACAAGACGATGCTCGCGGTCGGCAGTTGCGAGCTCGACAAGAGCGACGCCGACAAGGAACTGGTGGGCGACATGTTGCGCAACGCCGGCATGCGCTTCGGGATCTTCGGCGATCTATGGAGCAAGGTCGACGGGTGGCACGAGGAAGTGGACGCGGCGAGCGCCGCTCCGAAGAACGGCGCCGCTGCTGCGTCTACGAGTGAGGCCCCTGTTGCCGCCGTTGCCTCGACCGTCACGGTAGACCGTGCGACGCCGCCTGACAAGCCTCTGGCGGCGATGACGGTGGCGGAGATGTTGCGGTGGGCGGAGTCGATCGGCGTGCATGCCAGCGGCTCCAAGGCCGACATCCTGCGGACGCTCGAGCCGTACGCGTTGGCGCAGACGGGTGAGGAACCGTTCGACCTGGAGGGTGCGGTGTCGCATCCGCGGCAGGACACGTTCGCGGAGGCGGATGCTCGCAAGTTGCGTGACATGGAACGGCGGGACCGGTGACGACGTTCTTCGTGGCCGGTGTCCCGGCGCCGCAGGGGTCGAAGCGCCTCGTGCGTTCCGGTGCTCGCACGCTGATGATCGACGCCAACAGTGAGGCGTTGAAGGAGTGGCGACGGACGGTGACGATGTGCGCGCCGCGGTTGGACTATGAGCCGCGGGTGCCGTTGCTGGTGGAGCTCAACTTCACGATGCCCGCCACACTCAAGGACCGCGAGGGGTGGTGTGCGGTGCGGCCGGATATCGACAAGTTGTCCCGTGCAGTTTTGGACTCACTTACGGACGCGGGAACCCTCGCGGATGATTCGCAGGTGGTGGGGTTGGTGGCGACGAAGCGCCGCGGGATCAGGGCCGGTGTCATGGTGACGGTGGAGGTGGCGACATGAGGCTGCTCGATCTGTTCTGCGGCGCGGGTGGCGCGGCGATGGGGTATCACCGGGCCGGGTTCGAGGTGGTCGGCGTGGACATCACCCCGCAGCCGCACTATCCGTTCGAGTTCCACCAGGGCGACGCCATGACGTTCCCGTTGGAGGGGTTCGACGTGATCCACGCGTCGCCGCCGTGTCAGACGTACATACGTGGCGGCACCGTCGACAAGGCCAAGCACCCCGACCTGTTGCCATCGGTGCGGTACGGCTTCGAGTGGGAGGGGGTGCCCTATGTGATCGAGAACGTGCCCGGCGCGCCGATGCGGCCCGACGTCATCTTGTGTGGGTCGATGTTCGGGCTAGGGATACGTCGGCATCGGTGGTTTGAGAGCAACGTGGCGCTGCCGCCGTGGACGCTGGCGTGTAATCACTCGCTGCCGGTGACGGGCGTGTACGGGCACCGTCACGGCGACGGTGGCGCATGGAAGGGCATGTTGCCGAGCAATCACGAGACGTGGTCGCGGGAGATGGGCATCGACTGGATGACGGCGAAGGAACTGTCGGCCGCCATCCCGCCGGCGTACACCGAGCACATCGGTGGCCTGCTGTTGGAGGTGTTGTCGTGACCCAGTCCGATCATGAGCGGTTGTTGGCGGTGTGCCGGCAGTGGGAGGTCATGTGGCAGCGCAGGACCGAAGAGGTTGCGGCGTTGCGTGAGGCGCTCACCGCAGTCCTCGAGGCGTCGCTGTCGGTTGCGGGCCATGACGCCACCGCTGAGGACTGGAACGTGTACTGCGACGCGGCGGCGGCTGCTCGTCTACTTCTCGACAGGGGGCAGTGATGGCTGAGTTGGAGTACGTCAATCCGGAGGATGATCCGCGTGAGTTGGCGGTGAAGATCCTTGATCAGGAGTTGGCGGGGAGTTTCCTGCCTGATCGGGGGTTGGGGTATGCGATGTTGGCGGTGGCGGATCGGATGACGGTTATCAATGACACGTTGAATGACCTGTATGAGCTGCTGGCGGAGGTGTTACGCAAGCCGTGATACGGTATTTGAAAGCCCCGGCGAGCGTGAACTCCCGGGGCGCGATCGAAGACCTAATTAGGAGGCCGTCGATGAAGCAGATTCTACATGCGCACGCAAGCGCTGGCCGCTCATGAGTTGGGTCAAACTCGACGACGGGTTCTACGACCATGAGAAGTTCGACGGGCTCGACCTCGCCGCCATAGGTCTGTGGACCGTGGGCCTGGCCTATGCCAACCGCAACCTCACCGATGGGCTGGTGCGCGCGGGGTTTATCGGTCGGCGCGCGTCAAGGAAACAGATCCAGGCGCTCTGTGATGTCGGCCTGTGGGTCGAGTGCGACGGCGGGTGGTTGATCCACGACTACCTCGACCACCAACGCAGCGCCGATCAGATCCTCGCGCTGTCCGAGAAACGCGCGAAGAGTGGCCGTCGTGGGGGAAGCAAACCCAAAGCAAACGCCGAGCAAACCGGAAGCAAACCGGAAGCAGAACTAGAACCCCAACCCAACACCCAACCACCCAGCCCTCCTTCGCCAGAACAGCGGATGAAAGCTGCGGCGCGGCTGCTGGCTACAGCAGAGACCGAACGACGAAGAAGCGATCTCGCCAACCCGGGTGGTTACCTGCAATCGCGGCTTGCCCCGTTGCGGGTGGAGCACGAACCGCTGTGGCGGGAGATCTTGCAGCGAGAGCCCGGCGCGACGGCGCAGCAGTTGGCCGACGTGATCGAACCGCCGGGAGCGAAACCGTTTACCGACTGTCCCGATTGCGGTTGGGACAAAGCAACCAACCCGTTCGCGCATGCGATCACCCACGACCAGTGGGACGAAGCGCGACGCAAAGCCAGGGAGGCATCATGAGCAGCAATGACATCGTCAAGTGGACCGTGTCATGTGCGTGGATCGAGACGAAGCCGAACAACAACCTCGGCTACGTCTACACCCGCAACGGCAAGAAGGTTCCGTGGGCGCAAACTCACCGACCGATCAACTACCACTTCGGTCAGGTCGCGTCGTTCGACAGCGAGTCCGACGCCGAGTTGTTCATCGCGAAGTGTCGACAGACGCCACCGGGGTGGCTGCCACCCGGGGCGCACAGCTTTGAGGTGTCCGACCCGCTGCGCGTGGCGCGACCGAGAAAGGCAGGCGAGTGATGAGATCGGCGAGTGATCTGTGGCGGCGGTTGCGGTCCCGTCTGGCTGCTTGGTTGAAGCCATGACAGCTAACACAGGAAGCGACCGGCTCGCAGCGCAGATTCTTCGCAAGTTCATCAAGGACGGCGGAGGTTGGAGCTGTGTCCTGTTCGAGGACGGCATGGCGCTCATCGACTCGTCGTGGGTGGACATGACCGAAGAAGAAATGGCGTATCTGCGTGCTCTACGGGAAGAACTGCGGGGGGCGTCATGACAGGGAGCACGGAGTTGACGGATTTGCGAGCGTTCGTTGTCGATGAAGCCTTTTATGGCTGTTGCGCGTGTCCCGACGATGAGGACGGCCGCACGCAACACAAGGAGTGGTGTCGGTGGCAGCGGGCCAAGGAACTCGTTCATCGTTATGGGCTGGTGGAGTCATGACAGGGAGTGACCGGCTCGCAAAAATCAAGGAACGCTGGGAAGGGAGATGTTTCCTCCCCGAACGAGACGTTGAGTGGCTTGTGGCTGCGTTGGTGGCTGAGCGGGCGACGAACGAACGATTGCGCGAACTGCTCGAAAAGTGTGCCTGTGGCGTCGACTACCCCGACGACGTGTGCCTAGTCCACTCACCACAACTCGTGGCTGAGCGGGCGCTCTCAGACCAACTGTTCAAGGCGCTACAAGCCGTGAAAGCGGACAGGCCGAGCGTTCATAGCGACGAGGTTTGGGCGCAAATGGTGAACGCGATGTCGGCGTATCGGTCGGCTCGGGCGGGACTCACATGACAGGGAGTGACCGCAGCATGAACGACCGACTCGCCGACATCCAGGCTGACTTAGCGGCCGATGGCGACATGTCGGTAACCCAGCGAACGATGGACGCACGGTGGCTTGTGGCTGCGTTGGTTGCTGAACGGGCAGAGAACGAGCGGTTGCGGTTGTTGCTCAACGAGGCGAACGAGGCGTTCGACGACTGTACGAGCGACTACAGCAAGGAACTCGTCGCGGATGAACCGTGGCGGTCGGCTCGGGCGGGACTCACATGAGCGACGAACGGTACGAAAGCTGCCATGCATTAGTGGCGGGGGAGCTGCCGGGGGCGGCGTGC